>Ga0307492_10000084_pt1 | contig 44706 bp, 37 predicted proteins | sample SI3LmetaG_FD_202365 | JGI IMG/M metagenome (GOLD analysis project Ga0307492, IMG submission 202365) | Sea-ice brine microbial communities from Beaufort Sea near Barrow, Alaska, United States - SI3L | ecosystem: Environmental > Aquatic > Marine > Coastal | place: USA: Alaska | collected 2017-05-06 | reverse complement strand
GCCCATTTTGCAGGCGCAGGGGCAAAAACTCTTCAGGTTTTAAATCACCCGTCAGGAAGCGGTCCGTTTGTTCCCGGAACTGCGCAACGCGTTGATCAACGATTTGTTGGTCATACGAGTCGTAAAAGTACATGTTGCAACCTCATCAATAACGGAAATTAAGGCTGTCGCTATAAATCGACGCCGTTTGCAACGACTATACAGGATGTTGGTTATTCTCTGAATGACTAAAGTTTTATAATTTAAGATTATATTGTTATATAAGACGGGTTGCAGATCGAATCAAAAGCCTATTAAATGCTTCAATAGCATCTATATATAAGTGGGTGAAATTGGTTTTGACCAACATAACAAGAAAGAGAGAGATTATGTCCATTAGTAAATCAAAAGTGACCGATTCACAAGCCGATGCCATTGCCGCGGTTGTTGTCATCTTTACGGTAGTTGTGACGGCAGTCTATTGGGTTGCTGGGGCCTGATTACCGGCGCGGAGCTTTACAAAAAAAGGGCTTAGGCCCTTTTTTTGTTTTTGATTAGGGCCGCTTAGTCAACCATGTTTACTAGGGCGATTAGCCCGCCGACAAATAGGGCGGTAAATATTAGTCCGCCAAACACAAACGGCCAGATGGTCGTGCTTTGAAAGTCCTGTTCACGATTCCGGTTACTTTGGACACCAATGGCGGCCGAAAAAACACTTTTGGCGACTTGCCAAAAGCCTGGTTTATTAACATTAGCCATATAATACCTTTCAAATTAGCGACATATCTCGATAAGTTGCGACAACTGTTCGAAAATGACGTCGTTGTGTAGTTTACGCTCCGACAAAATACTAGAGAATATGACATATTCAACTAATATCATAAGTATCTAACCCTATAGTATCTGGCGCAATTCACTGATTACAGAGCTAAATGGCCAGCCAACTCGTAAATAACAATAATCTAGAGGCTATTATGTCAACAGTGTTAACGAACAGCCATGATGAACTGATGGAATCCTTGTTCCAGCGGCTGAAGACGCATTTCCCGAAAGAGCATCAGAGTGATTTGAATAGTCTGATCACCGGTCTGTTCAAACATGCTGCCATGCGCGACTTGGCCGAGTACGAATTGCCCGATCTAGCCGGGATGGTGGTGACACTGTGGCGCACATTGCAACAAAAACCCTCAAGACATGCCTGCATTCAGGTGATCAACCCGAATGTCGAAGAACATGAATGGCAGAGCCAGCACACCATAGTGTCAATCCTGCACAACGATTTCCCCTTTGTTATCGATTCTGCCCGTCTAGCACTGAACAAGCTTGGCATGAATATCCATGCCGTCTTTTATGGCACCTTCTCGGTACTTCGTAGCGCAGATGGCCAGTTCACAGGCTTTGCCGAGGACGGTAACAAGGAGCTGATGCTCTGCTTGGAAATGGATCGCACATCGATACCCAAGCAACGTTTGGCCATTGAAGCGGCCCTGTCCGAAGTAATGGATGACGTTATCTATGTGGTGGATGACTTTGCGCAAATGATTGCAAAAACCCAGGAGGTAGTGACAGACCTGGAGCAGAAGGAATATCCGTTTAGCGCTAAAGCGTTGGCGGAGGCAAGCGTGTTCATTCAGTGGATCGCCAACAATCACTTTAGTTTTTTGGCCTACGACGAGTACGTCATCGACGATGGACTGGTGAAACAGGTCCCTGGAACCGAACTAGGTCTCTTTAAGAAAAACCATAATCGACGTAGTGAAGCCATTGATGCAATGTCCCAAGAACGCCGGGATCATGTATTTAAGCAGGAACTATTGATATTCACCAAGTCCGGGCGACGCTCCAGTGTGCATCGCTCTGCCTACTCAGACTATATATTGGTGAAAGAATTCAATGCCCAAGGCGAGGTTACCGGGGGCCGTCGTTTCTTGGGGCTCTATACCTCGTCGGTTTACAATGAAACGCCGCAAAACATTCCTGTCGTTCGGCGCAAAATAATCAAAGTGCTTGATAATAGCGGTCATGCAGTCGGCGGACATGCTTACAAAGAGCTCGCAGCCATCCTCTATGATTTTCCGCGCGACGAACTGATTCAAAGCGATGAAGATACCCTGTTGCAGGTGTCAAGCGGTGTGCAGTCGATTCAGGAGCGTAAACAGATTCGCTTGTTCCTGCGTAAAGATGCGTACGGCAAGTTTCTCAATGCCATAGTCTATATGCCCAGGGATATTTTCAACACCCAAATTCGCATCAAGGTGCATGACATGTTAGCGGAATACTTTTCCGTTGAGGGGTCAGACTATACCACCAGCTTCAGCGAGTCGGTGCTGGCCCGGTCCCGTTTTGTGTTTAAGTTGGCGGCACCACTCGATATCCTGCCACCGGTCGAGCTGTTGGAAAGCCGCATCGTGCAAATTGCCCGGCGCTGGACCGATGAGTTACAACACGCCTTAGTGGAGTCCTTTGGCGAAGAGAAGGGCATTCGCCTCTATCATTCCTACGAGCATGCCTTTCCATCCGGCTATATCGAAGAATACAGTGCACGGGTTGCTGTGGCCGATATTCAACGGATCGAGAGCCTGCAAAAAAATAAGGATGAGCTGATCACCCTGAGCTTTTTCAGCTCCATTGAGCCTAATGGCTCGATACTTAAGATGAAGATTTTCAATAAAGGCAAGCCGCTACTGTTGTCCGATTTAATTCCTATCCTAGAGAATCTGGGTTTGAAGGTTATTGATGAATTTCCCTTTGATATTCATCATCCGGACAACGGCTGCACCTGGATCTACGATTTCAACCTGCTCTATGAGCCCGATGCCAATCTGGATCCGGCTAAATACAGAGACGAATTTTCCAAAGCATTTTTGAATATCTGGAAAGGTCGAGCTGAAAATGATCAGTTTAACCAGCTTATTTTGCGCGCCAAATTGACCTGGCGTGAGGTAGCGATGGTGCGCGCCTACGCCAAATATATGAAACAGATTCGTTTTGGCCTGAGTCTGGAATATATTGCGAAAACTCTGATCCGATATACCGATCTGACCGATCATCTGTCCGAATTGTTTTCTGCCCGCTTTAATCCGGAAAAACAAAAAGGCGTATCGCTGGTCGTTCACTGGATCGAAAAGATCGAATTAATGCTTGAGGACGTCAATAATATTAACGAAGATCGAATTATTCGCCGCTATATTGAATTGATCTTGGCCACTGTGCGGACCAACTTCTATCAGGAAAATGCGGCAGGTCTGCGCAAGGAATATATCAGTTTTAAGCTCGATTCCAGCCAGATCAGTGATATCCCGCTACCCAAGCCCAAGTTTGAGATATTTGTTTACTCCCCGCGCATTGAGGGGGTTCATTTGCGTGGCGGCAGTGTCGCTCGAGGCGGACTGCGTTGGTCCGACCGCAATGAGGATTTCAGAACCGAAGTGCTCGGGCTGGTTAAGGCTCAGCAGGTTAAGAATGCGGTTATTGTGCCAGTCGGGGCAAAGGGTGGCTTCGTTGCCAAGCAATTACCGCCCGCATCGGACCGAGACGCTTTTTTCCAAGAAGGCATTGCCTGCTATAAAACCTTTATTCGCGGCTTGCTCGATATCACCGATAATCTGGTGGACAATGCGGTCAACCCACCGAAACGGGTGGTGCGCTATGATAAGGATGACCCATATCTAGTGGTGGCTGCCGACAAGGGCACGGCAACCTTTTCCGATATAGCCAATAGCGTCGCGCAAGAATACAATTTCTGGTTAGGCGATGCCTTTGCGTCGGGCGGCTCCTTCGGTTACGACCATAAGAAGATGGCGATCACGGCTAGAGGCGCTTGGGTCAGCGTGCAGCGACATTTTCGCGAACTGAACATAAACGTTCAGGATACCCCTATTACGGTGGCGGGTATCGGCGATATGGCCGGGGATGTCTTTGGTAATGGCCTGTTACGGTCTGAGACGGTTAAGTTGGTCGGTGCCTTTAACCACTTACATATTTTCATTGACCCTAACCCGGATGCGGCCGTCAGTTTCAAGGAGCGGCAGCGGCTGTTTGACTTACCGCGCTCCAGTTGGGAAGACTACAACACCAAGCTGATGTCGAAGGGCGGCGGTATCTTTAGTCGCAGTACGAAGTCGATTCCGGTCAGTAAGGAAATGAAAGTCCTGTTTGGTCTGAAGGGAACGAAGATATCGCCGACCGAACTGATGGTCGCCATACTAAAAGCGCCGGTTGATCTGTTATGGAATGGTGGTATCGGTACCTATGTCAAAGCCGAGTCAGAATCCCATCTGGATATTGGTGACAAGGCGAATGATGCCCTGCGTATCAATGGCAATGAGTTACGCTGTAAGGTAATCGGTGAGGGCGGTAATCTGGGTTTTAGTCAGCTCGGCCGGATCGAATATAACCTCAATGGCGGACGCAGCTTCACCGACTTCATTGATAATGCGGGCGGTGTCGATTGTTCAGATCATGAAGTTAATATGAAAATACTGTTGGACGATATGGTTGCCAATGGCGATATGACTGTCAAACAGCGCAATTCAACCCTGGAAAAATTGACCGAAGACGTCTCCGAACTGGTTCTGACCAATAACTATCGCCAGACCCAGGCCTTGGGCATTGCCTTTACCGAGTCCTTTCCACGGGTAGAAGAATATAGACGCTTGATTCACAGCCTTGAGGCCGGGGGTAAACTCAACCGGGAGCTGGAATTTTTGCCCAGTGATGAGTTGATTTCCGAACGCAAAGCCAATGGCTTCGGCCTCACTCGGCCGGAATTGGCGGTTATGATTTCCTACGTAAAAGGCAATCTAAAAGAAGTGCTGGCGAAGAAAGAACTGGCCAATGACGCCTTTATCAGCGGCATCGTGGTGACCGAGTTCCCCGCGGCGATGCAGCAGAAATTTGGCAAGGTGATGAATGAACATCGCCTGCGCAAAGAGATCATCGCGACCCAGGTAGCGAACGACATGATCAACTACATGGGCATTACCTTTTTTAGTCGTTTGCATGAGAGTACCGGCGCAACCGCTATTGAAGCGGCGAAGGCTTACATCGCTGGTCGTGAAGTCTTTGGGCTGCACGCACTGTGGGACGAGATTGAAGCCTTGGATCATAAGATTCCTGCCGAGCTGCAATCAAAGATGATGCTGATCACCTTACGGATGGTACGACGCAGTTCACGTTGGCTGATTAAAAACTACCGCACCGGTATCGATATCGGCAATGTCATAGCGCTATTCAAAGAACCGCTACAGCTTCTAGGCGCCAACTTAGAGCAAATATTGCCGGAAAAACAAAGCAGTGTCTGGTTGGCTGACGCGCAGAACATGATTGACGTCGGCGTACCTGAGAGCCTTGCCAGGCGAGTTGCCGCGTCCGATCTGATGTACACCTCGCTCGGTGTGGTTGCGGTGGCGCAGAGTCTGAAGCGGGATGCACAGGCGGTTGCTCACGGTTATTTCCGCGTAGGCGAGTCACTGGGTCTTGAACTGTTTGCCCGTCAGGTCAATTCTCTGAAGGTGATGACGCATTGGCAAGCCATGGCGCGGGAATCGTTTCGTGATGATCTAGAGTGGCAACAGCGGCGCATCACTCAGGGATTGTTTTTGCAGATGAGCGCGACCGATCAGCTCGACAGTACCGTCGATAAATGGCTGGCAGACAATAAGATACTGGTCGAACGCTGGTTGCGCATGATGAACGAGATTCGCGCCGTCAACGAACCCGAGTTCAGTATGTACAGTGTTGCGATTCGAGAGTTGTTGGATCTGTCTCAGGCCACCATGCCAGAGCTCTAAGCCATTCCCCCTAGCCCGGGCACAGAGTGCGACCATCCGGTCCGCATAAAAGTGCCCTTGTTTTTTGATCAACTTCTAGCGGATAATAGAAGCCATAGCGCCTACTCGATAGCATCCTAACCATGCCTGCCAAACAAGTTCCTCAAAATACCCTTATTGTCGATCTGGTGATCAGCGCCGATGAGTACCTGAAACATTATAAGGGCTCGGTTACGCAGGTCTCAGCCTTTTCAAGAGATGGTCGTCGGGTGCGTTTTCCAACGGCAATTCTGAAACCCTTTGTCAGTCTAGAGGGCATTCGGGGAACTTTCGCCATTCATTTCGACGCGGCCCACAAATTCGTTAATATTGTTAAGGTCAGTTGACCCTATTCTGTCAACCTACGCCAAAGTCCGTATAATCCGGTCAATTCAGTCTGGGAGAAACCAATGTATTCCGTCTTGCGAAAAGTCCTGTTTTTAGTGTCGGGTGAAACGGCCCACGAACTCACCATGGATGGTTTGGGCGCGCTGTTCCGGTTGCATTTGACCGGTTTCTTCCCCAAACCCGAACAGCAGAAGCCGGTAACCGTTTTTGGCCTAGAGTTTCCCAATGCGGTTGGACTGGCAGCGGGTTTGGATAAGAACGGCGATTATATCGATGCTTTGGGTGCCTTGGGGTTTGGTTTTATTGAGGTTGGCACCGTCACCCCTAAGCCGCAACCGGGCAATGCCTTGCCCCGGCTGTTTCGCATTCCGGAAAAAGAAGCCATTATCAACCGAATGGGATTCAACAATAAGGGCGTCGACCATCTGGTCGAACGGGTCAAGCGGGCGAGCTATAAGGGCGTGATCGGTATTAATATCGGTAAAAACAAGGATACCCCTGAAGAGGAGGCGGTGAACGACTACCTCTATTGTTTGGATCGAGTTTATAAAGTGGCCGACTATATCGTCATCAACCTGTCCTCGCCCAATACCCCAGGCCTGCGCAATCTGCAATTTGGCGATAATTTGAGCCAATTACTGACCGCCCTAAAACAGCGGCAGCAGAGGCTGGATCAGACCTTGGAGCACACCCCAATCCTCATCAAAATCGCACCAGACTTAAGTGATGAAGAGGTGCAGGCGCTGGCCAGTACCTTTAACGAGCTTGAGGTGGAGGGAGTCATTGCGACCAATACCACGGTATCACGCGACGACGTCAGAGGCCGCCGATTTGCCGATGAGGCCGGCGGTTTATCCGGTGCGCCGGTGCGCGAACAATCGAACCATGTCTTGAAACTGTTTCGCGAGCGGCTCGACCCTAAGATTCCCCTTATTGGGGTTGGTGGTGTGATGTCGGCGCATGAGGCGGAAGAAAAGCTAAAGGTCGGGGCAGATTTGGTGCAACTCTATACCGGCTTTATCTATCACGGCCCGAGTTTGGTTAAAAAGGCTATCGAACGCTTGGCTCGTATCTAAGCTCATTATGGGTTCTTGGTGTCATTAAAAAAGCCAGCAAGCGCTGGCTTTCTTACCGCAATTCGAACTGCTTAGTGATGGATGACAACTTCATTGACTCGATGAATACCGCTTACCCCGGTATAGCCGTCCCAATGGTCGCTGCGTCCTTCACGCCAGCCGTTAATCCATTGTTGATGCTCTGGCCCTTCTTCTTTTGGGCATAACTCTTTAGATCTGCCTTCTACTCCGGCCATATATCCCTTTTGAAAAGCTCTTTCCATCATGTCGCGTTTTTGTCGTTTCATAGGTGTGCCTCGTACATTGTTGCTTCTAAAGTCTGGAACGAGGAGGAAACCCGTTCCAAGTGAAAGCTAAAGATGTGCTACTGTTGTAACTAATTAGGGACGTATGTGTCGATGAACAATATAATCTAAACAACGTCTTTTATATGAATAGTACTTATATGAATAAAGTCAATACTGGCACGCCCTTCTAGGGGGCTTCTCAGGGCCATAAACAGTCTTTACATAAGCTTACATATGCCAACTATCACTGTTCGATTTATTTTTTATAGAGAATTTGTCTAAAAATGACTAACACACAAACTTTTCGTTTCTGGGTAACTTGCCCACAAGGCGTTACTGGGCTACTCAGGCAAGAAATTGAAGGCATCGCCGCGGTAAAAACCGGAGATTGGCACAAGGGTGTCACCTTTGAAGGGCCCTTAATCGATGCATATCGAGTGTGTTTATGGAGTCGTTTGGCCAATCGTGTCTATCTGGCACTCGATGAAACCAGCGATGTCTCCTTTGGCGCGTTGGAGCGTATGGTGACCTCGATCGATTGGGATGAGCATGTCCGGCCAACGGGTTCGCTCAAGGTCAACTTTGCCGGCTATTTGCCGGAAATTCGCGATACCCGCTTCGGCGCGCAAAAGGTGAAAGACTGGGTGGTCGATCAATTTCGCGCGCGCCATGGCAGCCGGCCCGATGTAGCCCAGGATCCAGACCTGATCATCTATGCTCAGGTGGCCAAGAAGAAGATGTTCCTGGGCATCGAGCTGACTGGTGATTCCTTGCATCGCCGGGGTTATCGCCAATCGACCGGCCCAGCCCCGATTAAGGAAAACTTGGCCGCAGCGCTGTTATTTGCCGCAGATTGGCCGGCGATGGCCAGAGAGAAACAAAGTTTTTTAGATCTGATGTGCGGTTCCGGTACGCTGATCATAGAGGCGGCCATGATTGCCGCCGACTATGCCCCCGGTTTGGGCCGTGAACGGTTCGGCTTTGAAAATTGGCTGCAACATGCACATGAGGATTGGCAGACGGTGCAGCATGATGCCCGCACCCGTCGCCAGGTCGGTATTGAGCAGATGCCACCGATCCTGGGTTACGACAGCGATGCCGGCGTGATTGCGCAGGCCAATGAGACCTTGGAGAAATTGGGTCTGTCCGAGCAGGTGCGCTGCTATTACAAGGATCTGGACGAATGGACCTTACCGACCCATTGGCCGTTAAAGCCTGGCCTGTGGTTGTCGAACCCGCCCTATGGCGAGCGCTTGGGTGACAAGCCAACGCTGCTGAAGACCTATCGCCGTATCGGTGAGATCGCGCGCGGTGAGTTAGAGGGTTGGTCGATGGCCATGTTGACCTCAGAAGATATCCTTGCGCGTGAAATCGGCCTGCGGCCGACGCAGAAACGAACCTTTTACAACGGCGCTATTCAAACAACGCTGTATCGCTATCAGGCCACTCCAGCCGATCAGCCACGTGAAAGCACTCTCTCTGCAGGTGCCTCAGAACAGGCCTTGGCCTTTAAAAATCGGGTCGAGAAAAACCTCAAGCAACTTAAAAAATGGCGCGCTAAAGAGGGCATCGAAGCCTATCGTGTCTACGATGCCGATCTGCCCGACTTTGCCATTGCCGTCGACCATTATGGCGATTGGTTGCATGTGCAGGAATACGCCGCGCCCAAATCGGTACCGGAGCATAAGGCCCAGCAGCGCCTGTTAACGGCGGTCGATCTGTTATCTCAGATCTTCACCATTCCAGTCGCGCAAATCGCGGTGAAGCGCCGCGAGAAGCAGAAGGGCACCAAGCAGTACGAAAAGAATGCACCCTCGGGCCAATTTTTTGATGTCACCGAATACGGCGTCAAGTTGCGCGTCAATTTGCTCGACTACTTGGATACCGGTCTGTTTCTCGATCATCGAAATACCCGCCAGTGGGTCCAGAAAAATGCCCAAGGGCAACGCGTTCTGAACCTATTTTGCTATACCGGCAGTTTTTCGTCCCACGCCTTGCTGGGCGGGGCGATCAAGACGGTTAGCGTGGATCTGTCCAAGACCTATCTAAAGTGGGCGCGTGATAATCTGGAGATGAACGGCGGTAAAGAAGGGCCAAACCATCAGTTTGTGCACGCTGATTGCTTGACCTGGCTTAAAAACTGTCAGGATGCCTTCGATCTAATCATCCTGGATCCGCCGACCTTCAGTAACTCCGCTCGGATGACCGACACGCTCGATGTGCAGCGCGATCACGAGTCGATGATTAATGATGCCATGCAGTTGCTGACGGCAGATGGGGTGCTGGTTTTTTCCAATAACGCCAAGAAATTCATCCTCGCCGACGAATTAACGGCTCGCTTCCAAGTTAAGGACGTTACGCTACGCTCGGTGCCGAACGATTTCAAACGCGGCTTGCCGCACCATTGCTTTGAGATTCGCCATCGTTTTGCTTAACGGCAGCTGACGGCAGGCTTATCAGGCCCGTTAATTACCAGTGCTAAGCCTAAGCGCTAGGCATTACCGGGTCAGGATTAGCAAGGTAGGCCGCCACACAGGCTGCACAAATGCAGGACCGGTTACGCTGCACACTCGGCACTCGAGCGAGCAGGGCAGACGGTATCATGACTGCCATACACCAGCATTCTGGGCCCTGATCGGTTCCCTTGGCCACAGCAGACGCGCACCGGTTGTCGGCAAGGCAAAGGGGGCAGTTCAGGCTATCACTCATCACACCTCACACCTCACACCTCGCCAGTTTTAGGTATCGCCGGACCCTCTGCGGCAAGCCTATTTGATACACTGAATAATATTGAACCGGGCGTTATTGGAGCGCAGCTTGACCGCCTGGAAGTGGCGTTTGCAGGCGGTGCGATAATCCAAATGACGATTGGCTACTAGCCACAGCTGTCCGCCTTCGGGCAGGTGTTGGCCGGCATCGCGGATCATTTTCACGGCAATATTTTCGGTCAGGGTGGTGCTTTGGTGAAAGGGCGGATTGCAAATAATTAGCTCAAACTGCTCATCGTGTGCCAACTGATTCAGGCCGTTACTATGGCGATAACTGATCTTGTCGGTCCAGCCGTTGGCCGCTAGGCTGAGCTGGGCCGATGCCAGGCCCTGTTGGCTGTCGTCGACCAAGCAGAGTTCAAGCTCCGGTTGTTGTTGCAATAGCGCAACGGCTAAGAGTCCATTGCCACAGCCTAGGTCGAGCGCCTTGCTGACCTGAGGCACTAGGTTAAAAAAACCGATAAAGGTGCGCGCACCCGGATCTATGGTGTTTTCGGCATAGCAGCCGGGCAGGTTGGTGAATTCGGCCGACAGCTCGGGTACCTGATATTGACTGTTGCTGGTGCGTTGGGCCAATTCGATCGGTTGCTGCAGGCGGATCACCCGAGCTTTTTTCTCGGCTCGACCTGGTTCGACGTCGGCAAAGAGCGCCTCCATGACCTTGATGTGTCCTTTACCGATATGTTTAACCATGCCCAGGATATAAAATTGCGTATCGGCCGAACAGGCTGCGATCAGCTGCTCCAACTGCCAGTGGAACAGTTTGATCGATTTGGGAATATGGATAATCACCGTTTGATAGGTGGCAACCGTAGGTAACCGGTCGACTATCCCCGGCAGACGAACAGAATTTTTGCTGCAGTTCAGTTGTAGCGCTTCTTGGGCCGTGGCGGAGTCGTGCCACCAGTCCAGATCGGTCTCATGCAGGGCCACGGCGAGGGCGGCAAAGTCGTCATTGACCACAATCGTTTTGCCGGCAGTATTGGGGTTGAGTCGCTCCAAGAGCAGTTCGTCGGCGGCGTTCCACGCCTGCAACTGACTGTCCTGTGGAATACGAACCAAGCGATAGGCTGAAAACATCTGTTACTCCAAGTCTGGGGGCGGTGGCCGGCGGTTCAGGTCGCCGTCATAGCGCTGTTATTGTACGCCAAATGGGCGTCACGATAAGACGCCGGGCCAAGTCGGCCATCTGCAGGGCGAATAATTAACATCGTTCTAAAATGATCCCGGCTTCCATATGATGGGTATAGGGGAACTGATCGAACAGAGCGCAGGCAGTCATTCGATAGTCACCTTGCAAGGCGGCAATATTGGCGACCATCGATTCCGGATTGCAGGACACATAGACAATCCGTCGGAAGCGCTGAATCAGGCTAATGGTATCGGCATCCAGACCCGCTCTGGGTGGGTCAACCAAGACAGTGTCAAAGTCATAGGAGGCCATATCAAACTCGTTAAAGCGACGACTGGGTTCATTTTTCACCCAGGCTTTGGACAGGTCTTCACTCGCCATGCGCGCGATCTTAAGATTATCACGGCCATTGAGGGTAATGTTTTCCTGTGCGCTCTTCACCGCAGTACGCGATATTTCGGTGCCCAGGGCGAGCCGAAAGTTGTGTGACAGGGGAATGGAGAAATTGCCATTGCCGCAATACAGCTCCATCAGGTCCGCCTGTTGTGATCCCAGCGTGTGCGCTACGGCCCAGCTCACCATCTGCTCGCAGACTCCGGCATTGGGTTGGGTAAAGCTGCTCTCATACTGGTGAAAATCATAGGCTTGACCGCCAATGTTGAGTTGCTCGGTAACATAGTCACGGCTCAACACATGGCGCTGTTTACGCGCCCGACCGATGACCGGAAAGCCCCAGGTCTCCTGCCAATGTTGGCCGCGTTCGAGCCAGTCCTCAGCCAATTGGCGATGATAGATCAGCGTAATGAGCGCATCACCTGACTGGGTGGTTAGGAAATTAACCTGGAATAACTTCAGCCGCAGTTCCGGATCGCTCATAACCGCGGCCAAGACCTGGTGCATGAGCTTATTTAGCAACACAGAGGCGATCGGAAAATCGGTCACTTCGAGCGGCGTGGTTGGGTTTTTGGGATCGAACATGGCGTAGTAGGAGCGCGGACCATCGTGCCAGATGCGAAACTCGGCGCGCATCCGATAATGGCTCGGTTGCGAGGCGCACACCGTTAAGTCCGGACGAGTCCAGTCGGCCAACAAGTCGGTGAGCCTGGCCTCTTTGGCGGTCAATTGGCTTTGGTATTGATCGGGCGCAAACGGAAAAGGCATTAAACAACTCAAGTCTGGATTAAAGGGCGAAGTGTATGAATATTTGCCGTGATATCCACTTTTAGCGCCAATTAGGTCAAATTAAGCAACAAACATGGCATTTATTTGCCCAATTCATATAATTCGCTCCAATGAAGGCCGTGCAGTCTCAAGTTAAGCGTTACAGCATGAGCCAGCACAAGCATGAGCCAGCAAAAGCATGAGCCAGCAAAAGCATGAGCCAGCAAAAGCATGAGCCAGCAAAAGCATGAGCCAGCAAAAGCATGAGCCAGCAAAAGCATGAGCCAGCAAAAGCATGAGCCAGCATAAGCATGAGCCAGCATAAGCATGAGACAACAACAGAAGGGTGGTGTAATGGAACCGGCAGTCATAGACGATCTTTTATCCGAGATTCGTAATTTTCTAAAATGTGCAACACCTCAGGAATGGCTTGAGATGGCGGTGACGCAGCTGCCGATCTTGCTGATTGATCACGCCAATTGTGAAAAGAAAGCTGCCTCAACCGCTATGTCACTGATGTTTAAGTATATCGACCGGCCCGATCTGCTGGCGAAGATGAGTAAGTTGGCGCGTGAAGAGTTGGTGCACTTTGATCAGGTACATAAGATTCTACTGCAGCGCGGCATTGACTATGTTGAGGTGTCGGCCTCGCGCTATGCGTCGGGTTTGTTTAAACTCGCCAATCGCGAAGAGCCTTACCTGCTGGTCGATAAGTGCATAATAGGTGCCATCGTCGAAGCGCGCTCTTGTGAGCGTTTCGCTCGACTCATACCCTATTTAGATGAGGAATTGGCTAAATTCTACTTTTCACTGTTACGCAGCGAATGTCGGCACTTTGGCGATTACCTGAGTTTAGCGCAGCAATACAGTAGTGTGCCGATCGAGCCCAGGGTGGAAAAATTCCTCTTGGCTGAACAGGAACTGATCACCGCTCAGGATAGCGAATTTCGTTTTCACAGTGGCCGGCCGGCCCTCGCCTAGAAGTTCGGTTGATCGATCGCAAAATGATGTAACGAATGGCCTGTCGCATCCAGTTGGGCATACCACCCGACACGGTGCCAATCACCCAGAACCAGGCGGGTAAGCGACTGGTCGTCCTGGGTATAACGATGAATATCTGCTCTATGGGTATGGCCGTGCACCATCAGGGCGCAGCCGAGGCACGCAAAGGCCGCAGCGATGGTCTGCTCATTGACATCTATATAGACCGGGTTGGCCCCAAAGCGCGCTTTGGACCGTGCTCGCAGGCGTCCTGCCAGTTGGATGCGACGTTTTTTGGGTAGCCAGAGTAGGGCGGTTAGCACAAGCGGTTGGCGAATGACCTTGCGGAAACGTTGGTAGCTGACATCATCGCTGCAGTATTGATCGCCATGGGTGACGACGACCGCGGTGCCCGCTATGTCAAACTGGGCTTCATCGCTCAGTAGGGTCATTTGACAGCGACTGGCATAGTGCGAGCCGAGGGCAAAATCACGATTCCCGGCGACAAAAAATATTTGCACCTGTTTCGTGGCTGCAAGCGCAGCCAGGCCTTCGGCAACGGAGTCGGCCAGTTCGGTGGTGAGATCGTCACCGACCCAATATTCAAAAAAATCGCCGAGGATAAAGAGGGCCTGGGTCGATTCCGGCACCCATTGCAAGAAGGCAAAAAAAGCCCGGACGACGTCCGGGCGATCTTCAGTCAAATGGATGTCCGAAATGAACAGAGCATTATCAAAAGACAGGGGCATTAGTCGATCATCGTGGCGGTTTCAATGATCACGTCTTCGCTTGGTACGTCCTGATGACCGCCTTTAAAGGTTGTTGGTACCGATTTGATACGGTCGACCACATCGGTACCGTCAATGACTTCACCAAAGACCGCATAACCCCAACCATCGGCGGTTTCAGACTTAAAATCGAGAAAGCTGTTATCCGCGACATTGATGAAAAACTGACCGGTCGCCGAATGCGGATCCATGGTACGGGCCATGGCCAAACTGTATTTGGTATTCTTCACGCCATTGTTGGCTTCATTTTGGATCGCATCACCGCTGGCGCGCTGGGTCATGCCCGGCTCAAAGCCGCCACCCTGGACCATAAAGCCATTGATCACGCGGTGGAAGATCAGGCCATTAAAATAGCCATCTTCCACATACTTCTGGAAGTTCGCGGCCGATTTCGGTGCTTTGTCAAAATCCAGTTTGATCGTGATATCGCCCATTGAGGTGTTGAGTAAAACGTTCATCGTCTATCCTTCTTTAATTGGTAATGCCAAGATGCAATTGTTTTGCAGCGATTAGAGTGTTTTCCATTAGAGTGGCGACCGTCATCGGACCCACCCCACCGGGGACCGGCGTTATCCATCCGGCACGATCGCAGGCAACATCAAATTCAACATCGCCAACAATCTGGTTGTGTTCATTACGATTGATGCCAACATCGACGACGATGGCACCGGCTTTGATCCACTCACCCTTCACCAGGCCGGGCTTGCCGGCCGCGACCACAACTATATCGGCATCGCGGACGTGTTTTTCCAGATTCTGGGTGAAACGATGCGTTATGGTTACCGTCGCACCGGCCAATAGCAACTCAAGGGCCATTGGACGCCCGACATGATTTGAGGCACCGACCACCACTGCGTCTTTGCCGCGCACCGCTTCACCGGTGCTTTTTAGTAAGGCCATAATGCCTTTTGGAGTGCAGCTCTCTAGAAGCGGACGACGTTGGGCCAAACGGCCGATATTGAACGGATGGAAGCCATCAACATCCTTATCGACCTTAATGCGTTCTACAATAGTATCGGCATTAATGTGCTCAGGCAAAGGCATCTGAACGAGGATTCCGTCGATAGACGCATCTTCGTTCAGGGTGTCGATTAGGTCCAGGATCTCCTTCTCTTTAGCGTTTATAGGGAAGTCATAACCTTTTGACTTAAAGCCAACTTCGTTACAGGTCTTTATCTTGCTGCCGACATATTTCTGCGAGGCAAAGTCGGATCCGACCAGAATCACCGCCAAACCTGGCGGTCGTTGCCCCTGGCTGGTTAGGGCCTTTACTTCGTAAGCTATCTTGGCAACCAGCTCGGCTGCAATGGCCTTGCCGTCAATTATTTTCGCAGTCACTTATTCACCTTATTGGCCACGTCAGAAGTCAATTGTCTATTTTCTCATGTGGATGCCCAGACGGCAACCGCTTGTGGCGCTTGATTAAGCTCCGTTTGTGCTCAAAGAGTAGGCTACCGCGTTGTTTTTTAAGATTTTTTTGAAATAACGTTTGACGAAAGCCAAGGCGATCATTAATATGCGCCCCACGTTGACGGACACGGATCGATCGGAGCATAGCGCAGCTTGGTAGCGCATCTGGTTTGGGACCAGAGGGTCGGGGGTTCGAATCCCTCTGCTCCGACCATAATCGATAAGTGAACGGCAGAACGGGCTGGAATGCGCTCGTAGCTCAACCGGATAGAGCACTCCCCTTCTAAGGGAGTGGTTGCAGGTTCGAGTCCTGCCGGGCGCACCAAAAGTAAACGTACAGATATGGTGGGCGTAGCTCAGTTGGTAGAGCCCCGGATTGTGATTCCGGTGGTCGTGGGTTCGAGCCCCATCGTCCACCCCAATATTTGAAAAAGGCCGTTTATACGGCCTTTTTTTTTGCCAAAATCCGTTAAAATCGAATTTTAGGTACTTTAGGTCTTGATTCTAAGCTGTTGCATCTTTAGAGTAACAGCCCCATTTTTTTCTGTATTTTTCTAATTAAGAGGAAGGCTCATGCAAGTATCTGTCGAGACAACCGCTGGGCTTGAACGCCGCATGACTGTTGGCGTACCAGCAGGTGAAATAGATAATGCTGTTAGTCAAAAACTAAAAGACACCGCTCGCCGAGTCAAAATTGACGGTTTTCGTCCAGGTAAGGTTCCTGTGTCTGTTGTGAAACAGCGTTATGGCGATGGTATTAGGGCTGAAGTGCTCGAAGAAGCAGTTCGTACTCATTACGTACAAGCGATTTCGGCCGAGAAAATCATTCCAGCCGGAGCGCCAAACATTGAGTTCACCAAGGATATCGCCGGCCAGGATGTGGAGTTTACCGCGACCTTTGAAGTGTTTCCGGAAGTCACTCTGGCGGGCTTTGATGGTTTTGAGTTTGAAAGAGCTACCGTCGCCGTAACCGATGACGATGTCGATAACATGCTCGAAAATCTGCAAAAGCAACGTGCCAACTTTATTGCCGTTGACCGTGCCGCGCAGCTGAATGATCGAGTTAAGATCGATTTTGCCGGCAAGATTGATGGTGAGCTGTTTGACGGCGGCAGCGCTGAAGGTCAGTCGGTTACTCTGGGCTCCGGTCAGATGATTCCAGGTTTTGAATCGGGCATCGAAGGCATGGCGGTTGATAGTGAGAAAGCTATCGACGTCACCTTTCCGGAAGACTACGGCAATAAAGAATTGGCCGGCAAAGCCGCGATTTTTGACATTAAGGTGCTTGAAGTCGCCGAAGCCGAATTACCTGAGATGGACGATGCATTTTTTGCAGCCTTTGGCGCTGAAGGTAAGGACGTTGAAACCTTTAAGGTCGAAGTTCGCCAGAATATGGAGCGTGAAGCCCGCACGGCCTTAGATGCTAAATTAAAAACGTCCGTTATTGATCAATTGGTGGATGCCAATGCATTCGATGTCCCTAAATCATTAGTGCAAGAAGAGATTCAGCGTTTGAAGCAACAGGCCGTGAAGCAGTTTGGTGAAGATTCAAAAATTGACCCGAGCGCGCTACCTGATGATCTATTCACCGAGCAGGCCGCTCGGCGGGTGAAAATTGGTCTGATTATGAATGAAGTTGTCATCTCGGCTGAGATCAAAGCTGATGATGCAGCTGTAAAAACCTATATTGAAGATCAGGCGTCGGTTTATCAGGATCCGCAGCAGGTTATTGACTATTACAGCAGCAATGCCGAAATGTTGGATCAAGTTAAGGCTGTTGTGGTTGAAAACGCTGCAGTTGACCATATCTTAGAGAAATCTAAAATTGTTGACGCGGTTGTCAGCTATGAAGAAGCCATTAAGTCGAAGGCCTCAGCGCAGGGTTAAGTATTACTAATCCTCTGTCACGGCAAGCGATTTAAACGACTACAATAAAAGTTGGCTCTTCATTTTGAAAGCCAGCTTTTTTTGTTTTATCACTTTCAAGTAGGAGTCTTTATATGTCATCAGATCGCCAACCGGGTTTCGCCAGCAATAGCGATATAGTCAATGCCGGCGGCTTGGTTCCAATGGTCATAGAGCAGACCTCCCGAGGCGAACGCTCATTCGACATATATTCCCGGCTGTTAAAGGAAAATGTCATCTTTTTGATCGGCCCAATAGAGGATTACACGGCCAATCTGGTGGTGGCTCAATTGTTGTTCCTGGAAAGCGAAAACCCCGATAAAGATATTCACCTCTATATTAACTCACCCGGGGGCTCAGTTACCGCGGGCATGGCCATTTACGACACCATGCAGTTTATTAAACCCGATGTTAGTACTATGTGTATCGGTCAAGCGGCCAGTATGGGCGCCTTGTTATTGGCTGGCGGTGCTAAGGGTAAGCGCTATTGTCTACCCAATTCGCGTATGATGATTCACCAGCCATTAGGCGGTTATCAGGGCCAGGCGACCGATATTGAAATTCATGCGCGCGAAATTCTGTCAATGAAACAGCGTTTGAATGAAATTATGGCCTATCATACCGATAGACCCTTTGAGGAAGTTGAAAAGGACACCGATCGTGATAACTTCTTGACTGCGGAGCAAGCCGTAGACTATGGATTGATCGATAAGGTTATTTCGGCTCGCGCTTAGTTAGGATATGTCGCAGCCTGCCCGTGGTTGCAGAGCAATCGCAGAAATACACGGGTAGAAAGCTTGCCTTTTGGGCGAGCCGGTTGCATCTTTATTAGATGGAAAGGTATTGGAGTATTTACATGGCTGACGATAGAACCAGAAAGGGCGACGACGGCAAACTGCTATACTGCTCTTTCTGTGGTAAGAGCCAGCATGAAGTCAGGAAGCTGATTGCCGGCCCGTCGGTGTTTATCTGTGATGAATGTGTCGATCTGTGCAATGACATTATTCGCGAAGAATTACAGGAAGCCGCGCCTAAGAGTGATAGTGCCAAGTTGCCGGTGCCCGCAGAAATCCGCGAGACATTGGACGACTATGTTATCGGCCAGGACCGTGCCAAAATGGTGCTATCGGTAGCGGTATACAACCACTATAAGCGCTTGCAGTATGCTGAGAATAATAGCGATGTCGAATTAAGTAAGTCCAATATATTGCTGATTGGCCCAACCGGTAGTGGTAAAACACTGCTAGCTGAGACCATGGCGCGGCTGCTGAATGTTCCCTTTACCATGGCTGACGCAACAACCTTGACCGAAGCCGGTTATGTCGGTGAGGATGTCGAGAATATCATCCAGAAGCTGTTGCAAAAGTGTGACTATGATGTCGAGAAGGCTCAGCGGGGCATCGTCTATATTGACGAAATCGATAAAATTTCACGCAAGTCAGACAATCCGTCTATTACCCGTGACGTATCGGGTGAAGGCGTGCAGCAAGCCCTGCTAAAGCTAATAGAAGGTACCGTAGCCTCTGTCCCGCCTCAAGGCGGTCGTAAGCACCCGCAGCAGGAGTTTTTACAGGTCGATACCGCTAATATTTTATTTATTTGTGGCGGTGCCTTTTCGGGGCTCGAAAAGGTCATTCAGCATCGAACGCAAAGGGGTGGTATCGGTTTTAATGTCGAAGTGGTTAATAAAGAAGAGCGGTTGGTCGGCAGCATTATTTCCGAGGTAGAGCCCGAAGATTTAGTGAAGTATGGGCTGATACCTGAGTTTATTGGTCGCTTGCCTGTCGTTGCCACGCTCAAGGAATTGGACGAGGTGGCATTAATGCAGATTCTGACGCAACCGAAGAACTCTTTGGTTAAGCAATATCAGAAGCTGTTCGATATGGAGTCGGTCGAGCTCGATATCCGTGAAAGCGCACTCAAGGCCGTCGCAAAGAAGGCCATGCAGCGCAATACTGGTGCGCGAGGTTTGCGTTCGATTCTGGAAAATGTTCTGCTCGACACCATGTATCGGGTACCGTCAGAGAGTGGTGTCACCAAGGTGGTGATAGATGAAGCGGTAATTAACGGAGAGTCCGAACCGCTGTTAATTTACGAAAGTACCGAGTCCCAGCGTATCGCAAGCGGCAACGCGGACTGAATAAGCGGGCAATAGCCCGTTTTTTTTACCTAAGCTATTGATATCCCTCAATTTGCCGCCATAGTTGGATGGATAGTTTATTATTCTGAGGTTTATATGGCGCATCCAGACCCAATCGAAAGTCTGTCATTGGACTTACCCCTGTTACCATTAAGAGATGTGGTGGTATACCCTCACATGGTCATCCCCTTGTTTGTCGGCCGCCCGAAGTCCATCGCGGCGCTGCAAAATGCAATGGATCATGATAAGAAGATTTTGCTCGTAGCGCAAAAAAACGCTAAAGACGATGAGCCGAATCGCAGTGACCTATATCAAATTGGTACCTTAGCAACTGTTCTCCAATTGCTCCGGCTACCCGATGGTACCGTTAAGGTATTGGTTGAAGGTATCGAGCGCATTGCATTGGAAGAGATTGTCGAACAGGACGATTTCTTAACGGGTAAGGCCACTATTTTGTCCACCAGTGCCCTGACGGAGCGTGAACAGGAGTCATTGGTTCGAATTCTAATGGCTCAATTCGACAAGTATGTGCAGTTGAGTAAAAAAGTTCCGGCGGAAGTTATTACGTCGTTGAATAGCATCGAAAACCCCGGTCGCTTGTCCGATACCATTGCCTCCCACCTATCGTTAAAGGTTGAGGAGAAGCAAAAAGTGCTCGAAGTAGCAGGGGAGCGCGATCGTATCGAGCACCTGTTGACGCTGCTGGAGTCGGAGATAGATCTGCTCGAAGTTGAAAAGCGCATTCGCGGCCGCGTTAAGAAGCAAATGGAGAAATCCCAACGCGAGTATTACCTTAATGAACAAATTAAGGCCATCCAAAAAGAGTTGGGTGACCTGGATGAGAATAATGCCACCGAGGCGGAGGACCTGGCGCGCCGAATAGATGAGGCTGGCATGCCGAAAGATGCCAAAGGCAAAGCCATGTCTGAGTTAAACAAACTTAAATTGATGTCGCCGATGTCAGCAGAAGCCTCGGTGGTGCGTAATTATCTAGATTGGATGTTGGGTGTGCCTTGGGCTAAACGGTCGCGTGTACGGCATGACTTGGCCAAGGCAAAAGAAGTACTTGAGGCGGATCACTATGGCCTCGATGAAGTCAAGGAGCGCATTCTGGAATATCTCGCGGTGCAACAGCGGGTTAAGAAAGTGAAAGGGCCAGTACTGTGCTTAGTGGGCCCGCCGGGCGTTGGTAAGACGTCCTTAGGGCAGTCCATTGCCAATGCCACCAATCGTTCATTTGTGCGTATGGCATTAGGCGGTGTGCGGGACGAATCCGAAATACGGGGTCATCGCCGTACCTATATCGGCTCTATGCCGGGTAAGATCGTGCAAAAACTTAGTAAGTCTGGAGTTCGGAATCCACTCTTCTTGCTCGATGAAATTGACAAAATGGGTATGGATCACCGTGGTGATCCGGCGTCAGCATTGCTCGAAGTATTGGATCCGGAGCAAAATCATACCTTTAATGACCATTATCTCGAAGTCGACTTCGATCTGTCGGACGTGATGTTTGTCTGTACTTCGAACAGCATGAATATCCCGGTTCCGCTGTTGGATCGAATGGAAGTAATCCGAATTCCAGGCTATACCGAAGACGAGAAGCTAAATATTGCGCAGCGATATTTAACGCCCAAGCAACTTTCTGCTAATGGAATGAAAAAAGACGAAGTATTATTTTCAGATAGCGCTATTATAGCCCTGATTCGTCATTATACTAGAGAAGCTGGTGTGCGCGGCTTGGAGCGAGAAATTGCGAAAATCTGTCGTAAAGTTGTTATGGCCAATGTTCTGGGCAATAATAAAGAATTGACGACCATTGATGATACCAATATTGAATTGTATTCTGGTGTGCAAAAATTCCAGTATGGCATAGCGGATAAGGAGAATCAGGTAGGCATGGTAACTGGCTTGGCTTGGACCTCGGTTGGCGGTGAGCTGCTCAACCTAGAAGCCAGCTGCGTTGATGGTAAGGGCGCTGTGTTGCGGACCGGGTCGTTGGGTGATGTGATGAAAGAGTCTATTCAGGCCGCTATGACCGTTGTTCGCAGTCGTGCGCAGGTATTGGGTATAATGCCCAATTTTCATGAAACCAAAGATCTACACATACATGTCCCAGAAGGCGCGACACCGAAAGATGGACCTTCTGCTGGCGTTGGGATGTGTACCGCATTAGTATCGGTGCTGACGAGAATTCCAGTCAGGGCCGATGTCGCTATGACGGGAGAGATTGCGCTTCGAGGACAGGTACTACCAATTGGCGGACTGAAGGAAAAATTACTGGCCGCCCATCGGGGTGGAATTAAAATTGTAATTATTCCGCGCGAAAATGTCGGTGATCTTAAGGAAATACCTGATAACATAAAAAATGAAATAGACATTCGTCCGGTCTCTTGGATCGACGAGGTGTTGGAAATAGCCTTAGAAACTAAGCCCAAACCTCTGTCCGATGAAGAGGTCGCTGCGGCAATTTCTAAACAGAAATCGAAAAGCAGCACGGAAAGCAGTATTAGTACACACTAATCGGCTTGACAGCGGTTTTTTGAGACTGTTATAAATTGTCACTGGGAAGACAGAAACGTCATGAATTGTTTAATAACAGGGCGCTGTGTAAAAGATCAGTTTTCAATTGGTTTTTTACCGGCATCTTGATACCTATAAAACTAAGTAAAGGGGAAAAGTGTGAATAAATCTGAATTGATTGATGCGGTTGCTGCGTCGGCTGACCTATCAAAAGCTGCTGCGGGTCGGGCATTGGATGCCATGGTCGATTCCGTAACGGGTGCTTTGAAAGATGGCGACCAAGTGGTATTAGTGGGCTTTGGTACCTTTTCTGTTAAAGATCGTGCGGCTCGCACAGGCCGTAACCCTCAGACAGGGGCACCGATTGAAATAAAGGCCGCTCGTGTACCGAGTTTCAAAGCCGGTAAAGCTTTGAAAGACGCGGTAAACTGAGTCAGTCAGGCGGGTTGAAATCCCGTCATTCCAGATGTTTTGGATAGCAGCGTGTCAGTTGATGCGCTTTTTTTTTATCTAGTATGAGCTTATAAAGCGGGGTTGAAAATTCAATGCTCCAGGCCTTTCGAAATTCAGCAAAGGGTAAGGTTGGTAAAACCATCGTTGGTTTGATTGTTATCACCTTCGTATTCTTTGGCGCCGAATCAATTATTTCAATTGCCGGCAATTCGGCACCAGCAACGGTAAACGGAGATGATATCTCCGAGATTGATTACCAGCGGTTGTTGAGCAGTCGTCAACAGGAACTGACCAGTCAATATGGTGCTGAGCTTGCATCACAGCTGGCTAATTCGCCGTTTTTACGCGAAGAAGTTCTTAATTTACTCATTAACCAACAATTGCAGACTCAGTTAACCGAGGATTTAAAATTCGAAGTATCGGATGAGCAGGTATTGAAAACCTTGGCCGATGTGCCAGCTTTTCAACTCAATGGTCAATTCGATCAGGATATGTATCAGAACCTTCTCTCAGCGAATGGTTTTAATCATCAGTCCTTTATCGCCGCACAAAAGGCGCAAGCTGCTTTAACCCAGATGCAAACGGGTTTGGTAAACAGTGCCTTTAGCAGTGATAAATCAATTGCCCGTTACGCTTCCCTGGATGCGCAACAGCGCAAAGTGTCCTATCGGACCCTGTCCTCATACGATTTTTTAGCCTCGGCAGAAGTTAATGCTGACGATCTGCTCGCCTATTACGACGAAAACCAGGACCAGTTTCTCAGTGATGAGCAGGTTAAGGTAAAGTATGTCCGTCTTGCTATGGCTGATCTGGTAGCCGATGCGTTGGTGACCGATGCGGAAGTCGAGAGTGCCTATCAATCCTATCTGGCTGCGTTGGCCGCGGATGAGCAACGGAACGTATCCCATATACTGTTTGCCGATGGTGATGATAACGCAGCCGAAGCACAGGCCGTGTTGGCACGCTTGGCCGCCGGCGAAGCCTTTGCCGATCTGGCGACCGAGCTATCGGACGATCCCGGCAGTGCCGAGTTTGGCGGTTCATTGGGTGAGTTGATTCCAGATGTCTATGCCGCTGAGTTCTACAACGCAGCAATGGCGTTAGAGCAGGAAGGTGAGGTATCGGGTTTGGTGGTCACTGAATATGGCGTACACCTGATTCAGCTGGAATCCCTGTCAACTGCTCAGGCCGCATCCTTGGTCGAGAAGACCGTCGAATTGACCGCTACACTCAAGGAACGTAAAGCCCGCGATGAGATGATTCTCGTGGCCGCCGATCTAGCCGATGAAGCCTTTGCCTCCGACGCTATAGCCGATGTCGCGCTGAGGTTTCAGTCCGATGTGGCCCAGACCGACTGGCTGGCACGGAATTCCGATGATGCGTTGATGGCGATAAATGGCTTTGCCGATGCAATCTTCTCAGCGACGGTCATTGACGATGGCATGATTAGCCAGGTACTAAAAACCAACGCCGGTGATCTGATTGTGGTCCAGAAATTGGATTATCAGCCAGAGGCTGTTAAGGATTTTGCGGAAGTCGAAGCGCAGATACAGACTATAGTGGCCGATCGCAAAGCCAGCGAACTGATGTCAGCAGCCTTAGCCGATCTCCTAGTCAATACCACTGGGTTGGATGCCGACTGGACTGACATCGAAGTGATCGATCGTAATGCCACGAGCATGCCTGACAAGGTCGTGCAAAAGGCCTTTGCCTTGGCAGCAACGGTTGATGGTCTGAGCCTAGGTACGGTTGAAGACGGTGAGTCAGCCTATGTGATTGCCGTCACTGAGGTGCTGGATTCAGCGCCAACGGATACCCAACTGCTGGCCGCAGAGAGCTTCGTAACGACCTTTTCCGGCAGTGCTCAGTATCAGGTTCTGTTCAATCAGGTGCGTGCAACCGCCGATATCACCACCCGGTAGTAGCTTATCGGGTTGTGATGGATTTGAAATAGGCTGCTTCGGCAGCCTTTTTATCTTGAGTAGGGCAAGTATGACCGTTCAGATTGAAAAATTGGCGACTCTGCTGGCGGAGAATGCCATCAATGTTGAAGAGTTTGCAAACTGTATGGGGATTCCAGTGAAAGAAGCTGACTCGCTCTGCAATGGCACCCGTAAAGTGCCGGCCAGCCAGGCCAGGCAGATAGAGCAAACCTTCAGTAAGCCAGACCGATGGCTTGACAACGATATTCCCGATGGTGGACCCAATTATGACCTCTTCGGTTAATGACGTGAGTGTCAGTAGTGAACTCAATGCCAGATTGAAGGCCATTAAACTGGTCGTCTTTGATGTCGACGGTGTGCTAACCGACGGGCGTCTCTACTACTCGCCCACTGGCGAGGCGTTAAAGGTTTTTAATGTTAAGGATGGGGTCGGTATCAAGCTGTTAAGAGACTGCCAAGTTCAGGTTGCTATAATGACCGCGAAGGATTCGTCTATGGTCGCCAAACGCATCGCCGATCTGGGTATCGAACACTACTTTCCCGGCGTTAAGGACAAGGGTTTGCAACTCGATGCACTGGCGACTCGGCAGGGTTTGGATTCGGCCCAACTCTGTTTTGTTGGCGATGATATGGTCGACCTACCGGCCATGGCCATCGCCGGCGTCGGTATTTGTCCTCAGGATGCTTATAGCCTGGTGCGGCAGGCCGCTGATCTGATTACGCCTATGGGCGGCGGGCAGGGTGTGGCGCGATATGTCTGTGATGTTATTTTACAGGCTAAAGGCCAATATGAGAGCGCCTATCAAATGGCTATGGCGCCCCAGTTCGAAAAAGATCGCACTAGGACGACATAGTCGGAAGGCCGTTTAGCCGGTGATCAGGTCCGGTTGCGACTTGACCAGTTGGTCGAGTGCCTTCATCTGTTCTAAAAAGGGTCGCAATAGCGCTAGGGGCAGGGCAGAGGGTCCGTCACATTTTGCCTGACTTGGATCTGGATGTGCCTCCAAGAAGAGTCCAGCAATCTTTTGTGAGATACCGGCACGCGCCAGATCGGTTACCTGACCGCGCCGGCCATCGGCTGAATCGCTGCGTCCGCCCGGTTTTTGTAGCGAGTGGGTAACGTCAAATATCAATGGGAAACCGGTTTCCTTCATAATGCCAAAGCCGAGCATATCGACGACCAGGTTGTTGTAGCCAAAAGAACTGCCCCGTTCACAGAGAATCAATCGGTCGTTACCCGCCTCTTGAAATTTGGTCAAGATATGCGCCATTTCGTGCGGTGCCAGGAACTGCGCCTTTTTGATATTGATCACGGCCTGGGTTTTGGCCATGGCTATCACCAAATCGGTCTGACGCGATAAGAAGGCGGGTAATTGGATTACATCAGCGACCTCTGCCGCCGGCGCAGCCTGGAACGGTTCGTGAATATCGGTGATGATCGGCACCCTAAAGGTGTCCTTGATATCCTGCAGAATGCGTAGGCCTTCGTCAAGTCCGGGGCCCCGGTAACTGTTCACAGAGCTGCGGTTAGCCTTGTCAAAACTGGCCTTGAAAACATAAGGGATGTCTAGTGCCTGGCAGACCGTGACGTAGGCTTCGGCCGCCTGCATGGCCAAATCGCGACTTTCTAGGACATTGATACCGCCAAATAGGGTGAAGGGTTGCTCATTGCCACATTGGATCTGACCGACTGATACGACGCGTTGGTGCATTGGTGTTTCCTCAAATATCGAAAGTAGGCTATTGTAGCCACCTTATCCTGTAAACCAAATTCTAATGTTATCCGATTCAGTCAAAACCACGATACAAACAGCCTATTCACAATATCTCACCAGCAAAGCGCTCAAAGCGCGCGTCGGTCAACGCAGCATGTTGGCACAGGTGGCGCGCACCCTGGGCAGCCTGGAATTCGATGCAGAAGGCCATAGGTTAGGCGATGCCGCCATTGCAGTCATTGAAGCGGGGACCGGTACCGGCAAGACCGTCGGCTATGTGCTCAGCGCAATACCGGTGGCGATGGCCCAAGAGAAAAAGCTGGTCATCTCTACTGCGACGGTGGCGCTGCAGGAACAGGTGGTTACCAAAGACATACCGGATATCCTGAAGCATACCAACCTTGAATTTAAGGCGGTATTGGCCAAAGGCCGGGGCCGTTATCTCTGTACCCACAAGTTGGAACAGCTGATTCAATTTTACAGTGGCACCGTGGTCGCCATGTCACTGTTTGAAGAAACCATGGCCGCCGATGAGGCGACCCTGCTGCAATACAATGAGTTGATGGCCACCTTTGGCTCCGGCGAGTGGAGCGGAGACCGGGACCAATGGCCTGATAAACTGCCCGATGCAACCTGGTTTACGGTGACCTCAACCCATAGAGAATGCCTTAACCGACGTTGTCCACACTATCAAAACTGCCCCTTCTTTGAAGCTCGTAAAGCGCTTGAAGAGGCCGATGTAATTATCGCCAACCACGATCTGGTGATGGCCGACCTCGCCTTGGGCGGCGGCGCGATCTTACCGGCGCCGGAAGATACCATCTATATCTTCGATGAGGGTCACCATCTGCCCGATAAGGCATTGATGCACTTTGCCAATCAGCTAACGGTGAAGTTTATGCTCAATCAGCTCGACAGTTGGCGTAAACAGATTCCTAAGGTGCGCCTAGAGCTGGCCTATGGTGAGCAGTCTGAACGACTGATGGACGATTTGTCTGATGGTCTGGTGCAGTGTCATCAACATCTGGGCATGGCCTGGACAGCGCTGCAACCCTGGTTTGAGCGGCTGAATTCCGATGACCGCACCTTGACGCTGATGCAACCGGAACAGCGCGAGCCCTTAAATGAAATATTAATCCCTCTGCAGTCGCCCTTTGTGGCCCTGTTCACCACCCTGGGTGCCATCGAAGAAAGCATCCGCAAACGACTGTCCGGCACCACCGATGTCGATGAGAAAGACCGACTGCAGCTGGCACTGCCGGTTATTGGCCGTTGGCTGTCTCGTATTGAACCGGCGCGTGATCTGATCGCCAGTTGGTTGCGACCTGATCCGGAGCAATATCCGCCAACGGCTCGCTGGCTCGATCGCATCGACACGCCGGAGAATCAAGATCTGGTGTTAAACACCAGTCCGGTTTCGGCCAATCAGGTCTTACGCGCCTTTCTATGGAATCGCTGTGCCGGGGCCATTGTGACGTCGGCAACTCTGACCATCGAGGGCAAGTTCGATCGTTTTATCAACCAGGCGGGCCTGGGCCCTTCAGCGGACTTGCTGCGTTTGGACAGTCCCTTCGATTATCCCAATAAGGTTCTGGTTAAAATCCCTAAATTCGCCGTCGACGGTGGTAAGCGTGAAATCCATACCCAGTCCATCGTTGAGCTGGTTAACACCCTATTGCCCAAAGAAACCGGCAATCTGGTGCTGTTTTCATCGCGTGCCCAGATGCAGGAGGTCTATTCTCTTTTGGCACCGGACTGGCGCGAGCTGATCACCCTACAGGACGATTTGCCGAAAACGGCCCTGTTGGCCCATCACCGTGAGCGCCTGGAGCGCGGCGGCGGGTCCACCCTGTTTGGCTTAGCCAGTCTATCGGAGGGCGTTGATCTGCCGGGTAACTATCTGACTCATTTGGTGATAGCGAAAATACCCTTTGGTGTGCCAGATGATCCAATTAATTCGACCCTGTCCGGCTGGCTGGAGCAGAAGGGCTTAAACCCCTTTAGCTTGGTGACCTTACCTGCAGCGACCATCCGCTTAGTGCAGGCCTGTGGACGGCTCATTCGGCATGAAACGGACAGCGGCACGATCTGGTTTATGGATCGACGCGTTGTAGAGCGGCGCTATGGCCGCAGCATTATTAAATCATTGCCCAATTTTCGCTGGGAATATTAGCCCATGGGTCTGAGCTCCGGAGGCCTTGGCGACCTAGGTTGATCGGTCGGGACAGCGCGCAGATAAGGCAAAGGGTATTGCTTGTTAAGCCTTGGCGATGCCGTAAATGCCGGTCTTAGGCGAGGTTGTGCATCAACGCCGGGCGCCTTGAAAGGTCTCGAAGCGCCCGGAAAAATTGACCGTGCCCTGGGTCAGTTGCATGGTAATGCAGTGTAGCGAACCGTGTTCCTCGATCAGCGGCAGAGCATTTATACCGCGAACAAAGTGGTTTGGGAAGGCGACTTGAATCTGCTCCAGAGCCAATATATCCATAGGGTCTTCGTAGGTTGGCACCAAGATCAGTTTATTGGTTATCAGGAAATTGGCGTAGCTGGCCGGCAACCGGTGTCCGTCGGCTGCGAACTTGGCCGACGGCCAAGGCAATTCGATCAACCCATAGGGTAATCCGTCGCATGTGCGCAAGGCGGCCAGTTCGGTTTTCATCTTCGCCAGCTCCAGGTAATGACTGTCCTGTGAATCGGTACAGCCCTGGTAGATCAGTGTTGAGATCGATGCAAACCGGGCTAAGGTATCAATATGGCCATCGGTATCATCGCCCTCCAGGGCGCCGGATTCCAGCCAGAGGATCCTGTTAATGCCTAAGCAGGCGGCCAACTGCTGCTCGACCTCTGCCTTACTGACTTTGCCATTACGATTGCTGTTTAACAGGCATGCACTGGTGGTCAAGAGGGTGCCTTGACCGTCCGATTCTAGGCTACCGCCTTCAAGGACCCAATTAACGGCAGTGGTGGGCACCACTACGCCCAGGTTCGCCATCTGCTGATTCAATTGGTTATCCAGATTGGAATCGAACTTATTGCCCCAACCGTTAAAGGTGAAATCCAACAGCGTTGCCGTGCCCTGGTCGATGACGCTAATTGGCCCATGGTCGCGCACCCAGGTGTCATTGCTGGACAAAAGAACGAAATGGCATTTACTCAAATTAGCGGCGGACTTGGTCAGTTTTATCAGTAGTTGGTCCAGATCCATACTCGGGTGGAGTTGAATAATGATATCCTGATAGTGGGACAGGGTGGCGGTTAGATCTATGTAGCTTAACTCAACAGCGGCCAGATTCGTCGCCCAAGCACTGAAAGCATGAGGCCAGGTAATGAGTATCGCGTCTTGCTCCTGCCATTCGGCCGGAAGTATCGGGTTATGGATCATCCGTGTGTTAGGTCTCATCTAGGTTTAGTCAGATTTGTTTGCGCTTTGAACATCAGTTTTAACAATATCTGATGCTGCGCTTCTGACAGGTTTTCAAAATAGAGGTGATGTTTTTGTATCCCGTTATCGTCGCTCAGTCCTAATACAGTCGCTAGGGTAAACAAGGAGAAATAGCTGGGTGTGAAGATCAATGCCAAGGCCAAACGATCATTAACCTGTAAGGTATTAGGAAGAGTGACTGAGCAACCGCCGATGCTGATATCCATAAGTTGCGTGCGCAGGTTATTAGCCTGGGCAGTTTGGACATCGATGAGTTTGGCCATTAGGGCAATTTTCTGCTGCATTAGATCTAATGTTTTACGCACGGCAATATCTTTAATCCGCTCACTGATCAGACTTATTTCCTGTTCGATCGCATCCGACTGAGATTGCAGTGCGATTGCATGCAGTTGCGGGAAGCAATCGCTGGCGTCGACAATCCGGGTATCGTCGAGGGATACGACACTTACCATGGCTGACATTTCGACTCGAAATGAATCACGCCGATTATTGGTTATTAAGGGATCCATTAGTTCGCCTGTTGTCATTGTTGTGTAAAGTAGATCTTCATGGCCAATTGTAGTCAATATAGTGGTCATTCGCTGCTATTTATGGATTTTGCCTGATATGTTTCACAGCCTACCACTCTATATAGGTCTCCGATATTTACGCGCCAAACGGCGTAATCATTTTATTTCTTTTATCTCGGGTATCTCCATGGTCGGCCTGACCCTGGGCGTTATGGTCTTGATTATCGTTTTGTCGGTCATGAACGGTTTTGACCGCGAAATGCGCACCCGAATACTGGGTATGGTACCCCATGCTACCATCTCTTTGCCTGGGGAATTCAAGAATACCGAAGCCATTCGCCAAATTGCCCTGCAACATCCGATGGTTCTGGGCGCTTCCGGCTACATTGAAACCCAGGGCATGGTCATCGGCAATGACCGGACCCGGGGTGCCTTACTTAGCGGAGTCGACCCCTCGACGGTCGGGACTGTGTCCATTTTGCCAGATCATATGGTCGCCGGATCGATTTCGGCACTGAACGACAATTCTTTTGGAGTCATTATCGGGGAGTCCCTAGCGCGGGTACTGAATGCCTCCTTGGGAGACAAGCTCACCCTGATTGTGCCGGAAATGTCGGTGACCATCGCCAGTATTCAGCCTCGATTCAAGCGCTTTACCCTAGTCGGTATTTTTAAGGTCGGCGCCGAACTCGACTCGAGCCTGGTCATTACTCATATCGATGATTTGGCCAAACTGATGTTATACGGGGATGCAGTAGATGGCTTGCAGTTGCGTACCACAGACCTGTTTCAAGCGCGTCAGATCGCCTTCGATATAGGGCGTGAACTGCCCGATGTCTATTTTGTCTCCGATTGGACCCGCACCCAGGGCAATCTGTTTCAAGCCATTCAGCTGGAAAAACGTTTGGTCGGTCTGCTGCTCTTTATGATTGTCGCCGTTGCGGTCTTCAATATAGTGTCAAGCCTAGTGATGTTGGTCACCGATAAGCAGGGTGAGATAGCGGTATTGCGGACCCTGGGGGCGACCAGTCGGCAAATACTGGGGGTCTTTATGGTTCAGGGTACCGCCATCGGGTTAATCGGTATTGGCATGGGCGTATTGCTCGGGGTGATCGGGGCTCTAACGGTGGCCGACCTCGTCGCCTGGTTTGAGGCTGCCTTCGATATGCAATTTCTCAATTCCGATGTCTATTTTATCAGCTACATCCCCTCGGAATTGGACTGGAATGATGTCATGATTATTTCATCGGCGACCTTTGTTATCTCGGTTCTGTCGACAATTTATCCCGCTTGGAAGGCGTCCAAGATATCCCCGGCAGAGGTACTGCGTTATGAATCCTAATTCGGTTTTAGGCTGCCAATCGGTTTCACGAAGTTTTCAGATTGGTCAAGACCGAGTCGATGTCTTGAAGGAAATTAGTTTTGAGATCCATAAGGGGGAAATGGCCAGCATCGTCGGCACCAGTGGTTCGGGTAAAACAACGCTACTGAATCTATTGGCCGGTCTCGACGATCCATCGTCGGGCACCGTGACCATGGCAGGTCAGGTGATCGGCAAACAGAATGATCGGCAACGCGCTGCCGCGCGCAATACCCATATGGGCTTTGTCTTCCAGTTTCATCATCTGTTGCCGGAATTTTCCGCCCTCGATAATGTCTTGATGCCCTGGCGGATCAACGGCCGCGCCAGTGCGGAGGCGATTGCTTATGCGCAATACCTCTTGGCCGAGGTGGGCTTGCAGGATCGTATGATCCATCGACCCGCCGAGTTGTCCGGTGGCGAACGGCAGCGCGTCGCGATTGCTCGGGCCCTGGTCAAAAACCCCGATGTAGTCTTAATGGATGAGCCCACCGGTAACCTGGATGAAGAAACATCCGAACAGGTCCATAAGTTGATCGAATCGCTAAATCACCATATGTCGTCGAGTTTTGTGATTGTGACCCACAATCAGGAGTGGGCGAGAAATGTGCCGATTCAGTTCCGCTTAACTAAGGGTCAATTAATGCTAATTTCCTAACCCGCCTTAACAAGGACATGGATGTTCATAGCCGCGTTACTCATGATCTTAACCGCTACCTGGTATTATTGGGGTTTGTGGTCTGCACTTGGACTCTTGGCGCTCGCCTGCGCGGTACCAATGCTGTGGCGCAAAGGTCTTAAACTTCGACCGTCGGTCCTGGCTTTGTTGGTTCTGGCTTTATTGCTTCTGGGTTTATTGGTTCTGGGTCAGTTGGAGCGCAGCGCACAACACGTTTTGCCGCGTGCCTATGTCCATCAGTTGGTGCCTCTAACCGTCTGCATTGAGCAGCCCCCTAAGCTATTTGCCGATTACAGCAGTGCCAATGGACGGGTCAGGGGGCAGCCAGCAGCCCTCTCATTGCGCCGTGTTCGTTTGACCCTGCCGATCAAATTGGCCGTACCTGCGCTGCAGGCCGGGGACTGCATTGAGGGCGATTTCCAGTTGCGCCAGCCCTTCGGTCACATCATTCCAGGCGCCTTTAACAGCGACAGTTTCTATTTTTCGACCCGAATTGATGCCAAAGCCAGTCTGAAAACCATTCATCATCTTGACTACCGCCCAACCCTAGCTCAAAGCCTGTACCAGCAACGGCAGGGCTTGTTCCATGATCCCGCCAGTCTGGGGTTATGGAGTGCGCTGGCTCTGGGATGGTCAGGAGCCTTGTCCGCTGAGTTACGCGACGACTTAGCACAAAATCAATTGGTTCACCTTCTGGTGGTCAGTGGCATGCATATAGGTTTTGTCAGTCTGATGGTGTTAGGTCTGATCAACGGTCTGGCCTGGCTTTGTGCCGACCACTTAATCATCTCCCAAACGCAACGTTACATCGTGGTGCTGGCGGTTGTGGCGGCCTATGTTGCCTTGTTGGGTTGGCCTGTGCCTGCCACTCGTGCATTGCTAATGGCCCTGTTGCCGGTTTTAGTCATCCAGGTCGGTTGGCAGTTGCCCTGGTATAGTGGCCTGCTTTATGCGGCCATCACCCTGATCCTGATCCGACCCGAGGCTTGGCTGGGTTTGGGATCCTGGTTGAGCTTCAGTGCGGTGTTGACCATTCTGTTGCTCTGGCGCTGGCAACTCCTATCGACCCGACATTGGCTCCTGAAGTTAGTCCTGTTTCAGATGCTAATGTCGCTGTCCATCTTGCCCTGGGCTCTGGTCTTCGGGTTTTACCTCAATCCATTGGCGGCGTTGGTCAATCTCCTAGTAACCCCCTGGGTTGCTCTACTGCTGCTGCCGCTGGCGCTATTGATTTTGCTGCTGGGCCGAAGCGAATTGCTGGTGCCTTTCGAATGGGGTGTCGCTTTGCTCACTCGCCTGATGACACTGGGCCGCGATTTCGGCACTCAGCTACCCTGGTGGCCACTGTTTGCTGTTGTAACCGGTTTGGTTCTGGCGCTGCTGTACATTTGGCTGCCGGATCTTCGCGTTAAGCTGGTGTTAGGGTTAATGGCTGGACTGATGTGGCTGGCCCTGCATTTTACTTCGGTTCCCGTGACGACACGGCGCTTGACGGTTTTTGATGTTGGCCACGGTCAAGCGGTCTTGATTGAACAGGATAATGAACGCTGGCTCTACGATACCGGCGGGCAGGTCGGTGAGTTGAGCCTATTTGAGCGTGATTTAAGCCGCAGGGTTCGCAGCCTGAACGGGCTGGTGATCAGCCATTCGGATATAGACCATGCTGCTGGCGCGGATTATATCTTGCGTCGGGAGCCGCACTTACAAACCTGGGCAGGGCAGCCCCGGACCGCCAATACGATCCCAACAGCGCGGCCGGCCTGGCGAAATTGCCATCGGGTTGGCCCACTCAACAACTTCCTGCGCTTTATACCTATCCCGCCGGAGTTAATGGATTCGGATAACAACCATTCCTGTATTCTGGTCTATGACTCCGGCTTCGGGCGGGTCCTGATTACCGGTGATGCCAGTAAAAGGGTTGAGTATTTTCTCTTGCAGCAGCATCCAGAATTGTTTCCCTTTGAGGTAGTGCTTCTGGGCCACCATGGCTCTGCCAGCAGTTCAGCGCAGGATTGGCTCGACGCAAATAGCACCGCCCTGTTTATTCTCAGCACCGCAGATCGTGCCAGACCGCGTTGGCCGTCCCCCGCGCTACTGAGCTGGTTTACCCGAACGCAGGCGCAACTGCTCAGCACTGCGCAGGTGGGAACTATTGAAATTATCTTCAGCGAACCGGGCCTGTTCCATAAGAGTTGGGATTCGGCCTTCAGAAAACGCCTTATTTATTGATTTTTATACGTTTTTAAAAAATGCCTATGATAAAGTAGCAGCCCTCAGAGGAGGACAGCTGTGTTTGAGATAATTAAGTCGGGCGGTTGGTTGATGTTACCGATCGTGCTCAGTTCGGTAATAGCGTTCGCCATTACCGTAGAACGATATTGGACCCTGCGGGTAGCCAAGGTACGACCGAAGGAGCAATTGCCCCAGGTCTGGCTGTGGATTAAAAACCAGGAATTGGATGCCAATAAAATCAAAGAACTGAAGCAGAGCAGTCTGTTTGGTTTTGTCTTAGCGGCTGGATTAACAACATCTCGCCATGGCCGCGAAGCCATGAAAGATGCCATTCAGCAGGCGGGTGACCATGTCGCGCATGAAATGGAGAAATTTCTCAATACGCTGGGCACGATAGCGGCCATAACGCCACTGTTGGGCCTGCTCGGTACCGTTCTGGGCATGGTGGATGTGTTTTCCGACATTATGCTGCAAGGCACCGGCAATACCGCCGTGTTGGCCGGCGGTATCTCGAAAGCGCTGATTACCACTGCGGCCGGTCTTTCAGTGGCCATACCATCGGTTATCTTTCACCGCGCTCTAGCACGTAAAATAGATGAACTCTTGGTGCTGATGGAACAGGACAGTGCCAAACTGGTCGAAGCCATCTATAACGACGGATCCAGCAACAAAAAATGAGATTCCGTCGCGGTCGCCAAGAAGAGGTCTCGGTTAACGTCACCCCGCTGATTGATGTGGTATTTCTACTCTTGATCTTTTTCATGGTCACCACCACCTTCAGCCGGGAAACGCAACTGCAGATCGATCTGCCGGAAAGCCAGAGCCAGGTCGCTGCCGAAGACGAGCTGCCGATCGAAATTATAATCGATCGCACCGGTACCTATGCACTCAATGACAAAGTGCTGTTAAAACAGGATATTGGATCCTTAAAGCGTGCCTTGACCGAACTGTCTGACGCCTCAAAAACCAAACCTATTGTGATTACCGCTGATGCCCAGACGCCACACCAGTCCTTTATCATTGCTCTCGATGCGGTCGCGCAATTGGGATTTACCAAGGTCAGTATTACCACGCAAGCCGAAGCTTTCGACAACTAGTCGGCTCGGCATGGGCCACAGAATGCCGCAATGAGGTCAGAGAACGATGAATTTCTGGTTTAGACCCACCTTGACCTGGCAAGCCCTACTGCTATTGCCCCTAAGTGCACTGGTTTGGCTGATTAGCCAAGCCAAACGATTACGCCGCGCTACCCAAACCTATGCTCGGCCCGTTGTGGTCGTGGGCAATCTGACCGTCGGCGGCACCGGTAAAACACCGATGATAATCTGGTTGGTGGAGCTGTGTCAGCGGCATGATATCCGCGTCGCAGTGGTCAGTCGTGGCTATGGCGCCAAGCCGGATAGGGCGTTCCCATTCCAAGTCACTGATCAGATTAGCGCCAAAACCTGTGGTGATGAACCCAAGCTCTTGGCGCAACGTCTGAATATTCCGGTGGTCGTCGATCCGAATAGGCATCGGGCGGTTAACTTTGTTCTGGCCCATCACCGGGTCGATCTGATTATTAGCGATGACGGCCTGCAACACTATGCGATGCACCGGGATATAGAGATCCTGATGCTCGATGGTTTACGCGGCCTGGGTAATGGCTGTTTACTGCCGGCCGGGCCTTTGCGTGAGAGTGCAGCACGGCTCAAAAGTGTCGACTTCATCGTGGTCAAACAGCATCCGCTACCGTTATCAATCCCCTTTGAATTGGCCCATTTGACAGCCAATGTCCCGCGTAACGCCGAAGGCAAAACGCTGCTCGGCGGACCGGTCAAGATATGCTCCGGTATCGGTAACTTTAGTTCGTTTCAACGCTCAGTTAGCGATCTGGGTTATGAGGTAATTGAAGCCCTATCCTTTGCCGATCATCAACTGATCAGCGCAGAAGTGCTCCTTGACGGCCAGCTGCCGATTATTATTACCGAAAAAGATGCCATTAAATTGGATCTAAAACGCTATCCCCATATCTATGTACTCACTATCGCCTTCGATTTTAGTGCCGAGTTCGAGTGCCGAGTGTTGGCCACCCTCAGGGAACAAATCCATGAAAAAAATCATCATCATACCGGCACGCTTTAGCTCCACACGCTTACCGGGCAAGCCCCTATTGGACCTTGATGGCAAGCCGATGATTGTTCGAGTCTGCGAGGCCGCCAGCGCTGCACCCTGCGATCAGATCGTGGTCGCCACTGATGATGCGAGAATCCAGGCGATTGTCAGGGCGCATGGTTTTCAGGCGATTATGACCCGAACCGATCACGTCAGCGGCACCGATCGATTACAGGAAGCTGCACACATACTCGATCTGGCCGCCGAGGACCTGATCATTAATTTACAGGGTGATGAGCCACTGATGCCAGCTGGTAACCTTAATCAGGTTGCCGAGCTCCTAGTCCAGCATCCGCAGGCCTCTGTCGCAACGCTTTATGAACTGATTCCTGTCCGCCAAGCCGGTGACAATCCCAATATGGTTAAGTTGGTTCAGGCCGAACATAATGCGGTGCTCTATTTCAGTCGGGCTGCTATTCCCTATGATCGAGACGGTCTAGCTGGGCCTAACGACAGCCTGAAACGGCACGTTGGCCTCTATGCCTATCGTAAATCGGCACTGGATCAGTTTGTCAGCTATGGCGAAGGTCAACTGGAGCGACTGGAGAAGCTTGAACAGTTACGCTTTATGGAAAATGGCCATCGGATCGTCGCTCAGCAAGCGCTGCGGCCGATTCCAGTCGGGGTCGATACAGCAGAGGATTTGGAACTGGTCAGATTGGCCTTTCTGAACCGCCAGGTTTGAGTCGTCAATCGGGTCTCGGGCGCAGGCTCCAGACCCTGAATGGCCGGCGCCAAGCCTAATCAACCGCGGCGGCCTGTTAAGGCCGACCACCACCATGCCAGCGCGCATCAACCAGCAAAGGGGCTCCGTTCTCGTGGTCGATATTAAGCAGAATGTTAGTTTACAGCCCTTTAATAGCTTGGCCATTCCGTCGGTGGCAACGCATTTTGTCGAACTGACCCAAGAACGGGAGCTGCCGGAAATTATTGCCTATAGCCAGGCTCGGCAACTCGGCCTGCGGGTACTGGGTGGCGGCAGTAACCTAGTGCTAGCGGATCGGGTCGAGGCTTGTGTGGTGCGCAATACTCTGCTTGGCCGGACACTAGTAGAAGAGGACCTCGATACCGTCACTATCGAGGTGGCAGCTGGTGAGACCTGGCACGACCTGGTCGCCTGGAGTATTGCTCAAGGTTGGTCTGGTCTAGAAAACCTGGCGCTTATTCCTGGGACCGTTGGCGCCGCGCCAGTTCAAAATATTGGCGCCTATGGTGTTGAAATAGCTGATCGTTTGGTCAGTGTGCGCGCGTTCGACTTACAGCGCGAAGAGGTAAGCAACTTGAGCAATGTCGAGTGCCTGTTCGAGTACCGTAACAGCCTCTTTAAAAGCGATGAAAACCGCTATCTGATCTGCTCAATTCGCCTAAAATTGCGTAAAAGCTTTAGCCCGATGCTTCATTATGGACCTTTACAAGCACTCAAGACCAATATCGACCTAAGAGCTCAGGACGTCTTCGATAGAGTGGTGGTGATCCGTCAAGCGAAATTACCCGATCCGGACCGGATTCCCAATGCCGGCAGTTTTTTCAAAAACCCTATGGTCACCGGTGCCGTTTTTCAGCGCCTACAGCTACAGTTTCCCGACTTGGTTTTCTTTCGTGCTGGCTCGGGATACAAAATTGCGGCAGGGTGGTTGATCGATAAGGCAGGTTTACGTGGACAGTCCGGTGCTGGAGGGGTCGGCTGTTATAGCAAGCAGGCGTTAGTGTTGATCAATCCCCAGCGCTCCTCATCGAGAGATGTTGTCGCCTGGTCGGATCGGGTACGGCATCGGGTTGAGCAGCTGTTCGATCTGACGCTGGAAGTTGAACCCCGAATCTGGACCTAGTTGAGACAAAACAAACAAAAGCAACAGACAAAAAAAGGGGCTAATTTAGCCCCTTTTTATCAGTATCGATAAATCTATTCCTGATTCGTCTTTTGCGCAGCGACTCGACGTCGCCTTACTTCACGCGGATCATTGGCAGCGCGCGCCCCCGGCACAGACTCGTCCTGAGCAGTGTCTGTTGCTGGAACGTCGTCAGTAGCTGCTACTATGCTGGCTGTTTCAGCCTTGACCGCGGTTATGGTCTCATGACCAACCTCAGGGCTGGGTGACTCAGCGAGTATGGCCGCTGTTGGCTGGTCGGTCGCCGGATCTTTCGCTAAGTCAGATGGGGCTGGGGACTGGACGGGCATGACCTCCACCTGGGTCTCGGTAACTGTATCGACAGAGGCGACCTCTTTATCCTGAATTGGCTGTGCAACTTCAGCCACAGATTCAGTAGCAACTTCAGCCACAGATTCAGTAGCAACTTCAGCCACAGATTCAGTAGCAACTTCAGCCGCAGATTCAGTAGCAACTTCAGCCGCAGATTCAGTAGCAACTTCAGTCACAGATTCAGTAGCAACTTCAGCCGCAGATTCAGTAGCAACTTCAGCCGCAGATTCAGTAGCAACTTCAGCCGCAGATTCAGTAGCAACATCGCCAACCGGTGTTGCCTGGCTCGCAGGTTCAACAGGAGTCTCGACTACCAATTCGACCGCTGCAACGATTTCTGCCGGGGCCTCGACTTCCGCCGCAACTTCTGCAGCCGCTTCTACTGGCGTCTCGGTTTCCGCTGTAACCTCGGCAACCGTTTCTACTGGCGTCTCGGTTACTGCCTCAGTGTCTGCCGCTGTTGTTCTAGCCTGTGCAGCGGTTGGCGCGATCGACTCGGCGGACACCGATACTTCCGGCGTGCCCTGAACGGCATTGGTGCCAGTCTGTTCGGCTGAACTGTCAGCGACAACCGGCTTTTTTCCAACCAAATCGAAATCGATGTCGGAGACAATCTCGGTAGGTTTTTCAGGCCGTACTCGCTTGGCAGCATTTTTACTGTCGCCCCGAGTTTGACGGTTCACGCCAATTTCATCGACGATCACCCGACCACTTTGGCCGTCTCGGCTGGGGCGCCGAACGGTCGTGCGACGCGGTTCGGCTTCCGTGCTAGCGTCGCTCGCGGTATCCGTTTCGGGATTGACCACGGCAACAGCAGGCTGCTCTTCAACTTTTTTTGTTTCTTGAACCTCAGACTTAACATCCGTACGAGCCGGATTCGGCTTGCGCTCGCTGTTCTGATTGCGCTGGTTGCGACCGCGATTGTTCGAGCTTTTTGGGCGATCTCGATCTCGGTCTCGGCTGTTTCTTGACGAACTTGGAGCCGGCTTCGCAACCTTGACAGGGGTGGGGGCAGGCTTTTCTTCGGCCTTGAACATGTCGCTGAACCATTTGCCGATTTTTTCCACGACTGACGGCCCAGAGGCTACCTTGGGCGCAGCGACAGGTGCCTTGGTGGCCTTAGGTTCGGGTGCCGATTCTGGAATCGGCGCTGCCGTTCTAGAGGCCTGAATAGAGGTAATAGCCGCTTCTTGTGGCTTGACCATCGCTTCGAGTACCACTTCGGTTTCAAGTGGCGGCTCTTCGAACTTTATGGCGTAACTCGGCTCATCCGTTACCAGCGTTTCATCATCATCGCGCATGCGCACCACTTCATAGTGCGGTGTCTCCATATTTGGATTCGGGACGACTAGGACGTGGACCTTGTGGCGCTTTTCAATATCTGTAATGGCATCGCGTTTTTCGTTCAATAAATAGGTGGCAACAGACAATGGCACAATGGTGCGAATCTGGGCCGTGCGCTCTTTTAATGATTCTTCTTCGATCAGGCGAAGGATGGCCAGAGAAAGGGATTTGACATCGCGTATTGTTCCGTGACCGTTACAACGGGGACAAACAATACCGCTGGTCTCTCCGAGTGAAGGTCGTAAGCGCTGGCGTGACATTTCCAACAAGCCAAAACGGGACAGCCGCCCGATCTGTACACGGGCACGATCAGAGTCGGTCGCATCTTTAATTCGGGATTCGACTTCTCTCTGGTGTTTGGCCTGATTCATATCGATAAAATCGATTACAACCAATCCACCCATGTCGCGCAGGCGCAGCTGACGGGCAATTTCTTCGGCGGCTTCCATATTGGTATTGAAGGCTGTTTCTTCTATATCGCCGCCTTTGGTTGCTCGACTTGAGTTGATGTCGATTGAGACCAAAGCTTCAGTCGGATCGATAACGATAGACCCACCGCTGGGCAACTTCACTTCGCGCTGAAAGGCTGTTTCGATTTGCGTTTCAATTTGGTAACGGTTGAACAAGGGCACCGTATCTTCATACAGTTTGATCTTATTCTGATAACCGGGCATAACTTTTTGCACAAAATCGAGTGCGTAGTTATAGGCGTCCTTGGTATCGATTAAGACCGTATCAATATCCTGGCGCAGGTAATCACGAATCGCCCGCAAAATGACGTTGCTTTCTTGCAGAATTAAGAATGGTGCAGGGCGGGTGACTGATGCAGCGGTAATAGAAGTCCACAATTGCAACAGGTAATCTAAATCCCACTGTAGCTCTTCGGTCGAGCGACCGATGCCAGCCGTGCGGACTATAATGCCCATACCGTTGGGAATGACGACGCCCTGCAGGGCCTCGCGAATTTGCGCCCGCTCATCACCTTCGATACGGCGTGAAATACCACCGGCTCGGGCATTATTAGGCATCAGCACCAGGTATCGTCCGGCCAAGCTGACCATAGTCGTTAGGGCAGCACCCTTGTTCCCACGTTCTTCTTTGTCGACCTGGACTATAACTTCGGTGCCTTCTTTGATCAATTCCTTGATGCTAGAGCGGGAAGACATATTGGAATCGATAAAATATTCTTTAGCGATTTCCTTGAGGGGAAGAAAACCATGTCGTTCGGCGCCAAATTCAACAAAGGCGGCTTCCAAGCTCGGCTCGATTCGGGTAATACGTCCTTTATATATATTGGCTTTCTTTTGTTCGCGAAATCCAGCTTCTATATCTAGATCGTACAGTTTCTGGCCATCGACCAGGGCTACTCTAAGCTCTTCGGCTTGAGTGGCATTAATTAACATTCTCTTCATTGAGATTAAACACTCTGATTTTATTGTACATTTCAGAGCAGCAAAACAGGAACCCAGAGACTAACATCGATAGAAATCGACTAATAATATATAAATAATGTCAATAAACGCGAGCAGATACCGGCGATGTTTTATCTAAGCAATACGTCATTTAGGTAAGAGTCTAACGGAGATACCAGCTCTATTTAGAAATATTCACATGAAAAAGGAACATTTTCTGCCTTATGGGTGTACCACTAAATCTGTTTCAAACTGTTCTTGCTGCCCAACCAATTATAATATTGATGTTGGGCACCCAAGCCCGAGCACCGGTGTGATCTCTGGGTGACGGACTCAAGATACCAAGCAGTTTCAAATATAGCAGCAAAGTAGGGCTGCTTCAATGCTACGCGAGCTGTTATCATCGTTGTTTTCGTCCTATCTGAAGGAATATTTGTGTCAAAAGTTCAATTTGTAGAGATTGAGGAAGATCGTGTTGATCAGCGTTTAGACAATTTCCTCACCTACATACTTAATAATGTACCCAAGAGCCGTGTCTATCGGTTGATTCGCAAGGGCGAAGTGCGCATCAATGGTAAGCGAGCCAAGCCCGAAACCCGGCTAAGCGAAGGCGATGTGGTGCGTATCCCGCCCATTTCTGATGCCGTGAAGGCGGTCACTGCGGTTGAGCCGGGGCAGAAGTTGCGCCAAGATCTAAAAGCTGCCGTGGTCTATGAAGATGAGGTGATGCTCGCAGTCAATAAACCGAGTGGCTTGGCAGTACATGGCGGTTCAGGTCTAAAATTGGGGCTGATCGAAGCCCTACGCGCCGATCGGCCGGAAGATAAGTTCCTCGAATTGGTGCATCGCATCGATCGGGATACGTCGGGAATCGTGTTAATTGCTAAAAAGCGCAAAAGTCTTGTTTTGATGCAGGATGAGTTTCGAATTAAAAAGAATATGCAGAAGACTTACTGGTGCTTGGTGAGTGGCACGTGGCCCGCAGCGACCGACTCGGTTGACGCGCCTCTGCTGCGGCATGAAGAAAGCCAAAGTGGGGAGCGGCGCGTATCCGTTCATAAAGATGGCAAGCCATCGCTGACCCGATTTCGCTTATTGAAGCAATTTGCCGACTGTGCCTGGGTCGAGGCCCAGCCGGTCAGCGGAAGAACGCATCAAATTCGGGTTCACTGTCAATATGTCGGGTGCCCCATTATGGGCGATGACAAGTACCAAGATCCGGCGGCGCAAACGCTGGCGCGCAGCCTGGGCCTGAAGCGGTTGTTTTTACATGCGGTGCAGATACGCTTACCACACCCAGCGGACAGAACGGAACTAACGATAAATGCGGAGCTCGATAGCCGTCTTCAGTCTCTTTTAACTCGATTGATACCTAAGGAGTAGTAAATGTTTGGATACAAGTCGAATAATTCGGATGCACTTGGCCCTGTTGAGGGGACCAATAAAGAATGGCGTCTAATCGAACGCGTGGTCATGGCTAATACCTTGGAGCTGCGGCGCGGCCGGCGCTGGGGGATATTTTTCAAACTGCTGACCTTTATTTACGTACTCGTCATTGCGGTGTTTTTTATAACCGGTAACAGCGGGCCGTCGACTCTAGGAAAAACCGGGGGCCATGTAGCGGTTATCGATATCGACGGGGTAATCGCCGTCGGCGAGTTGGCCGGCGCCGATGCGGTCATTGGCAGTCTGACCGAGGCGCTGCGACATGCGGATACTAAGGCGGTTATTTTACGCATCAACAGCCCAGGTGGTAGCCCGGTGCAGTCGGCCTATATTTTTAATGAAATATTACGCCAGCGGGCGCTCAACGAAGAAATACCGATCTATTCGGTGATCGTCGATTCCGGTGCCAGTGGGGCCTACTATATTGCCGCCGCGACCCAGGAGATTTACGCCAATGGCGCCAGCATCGTCGGTTCCATTGGGGTGACGGCAGCCGGTTTTGGTTACCAGGAGCTGATGGACAAGGTGGGTATTGAGCGCCGGCAATTCACCTCGGGCGATCATAAGGCCTTTCTGGACCCCTTTTCGGCGGTCAATCCGGACGAGCAGGCGCTCTTTGAAGCCCTATTAAACGACGTCCATCAGCAATTTATCCGCGATGTTAAGCTGGGTCGGGGCGATCGCCTGCTAGACAGTCCTAAGCTGTTTAGTGGCCTGTTTTGGACCGGCAGTCAGGCCTTGGAACTGGGATTGATCGATGGTCTCAAGTCAACCGCTGAGCTGGCCCGCGAGCTGGGCTACCCACAAACTATCGACTTCACCCTGCGGCCGTCACCGCTGGAAGCCTTTGCCCGGAACCTGGGCGTCAGTTTGGCCCAAGGTCTGGTTAAATTTGGCGTCAGTCAGGGCGTTACTCTGAACTGAGACGATCAGCCAGGGCATTCGATCGGCCTCAGGGTACTTGGAAGCCGGCTTGGCGCAGTCGATGGGCTAGGGTCATGAGGGGTAAGCCGACCAGGGCGGTAGGGTCAGTAGACAGGATCTTGCTGAACAGGCTAATGCCTAAGGCTTCTACCTTGAAGCTGCCGGCGCAGTGCTCTGGACGGTCTGCCGCGACGTAGCGACATATTTCGGCATAACTTAAGGGTCGGAAAGTGACTTCGGTTGTCACCGACCAGAGTTGGCAGCTGTTGTTGCTCAATAGGCAGGCCGCGCTGTAAAAGGTCGCCGTCTGATCCTGGCATTGCATCAGCTGAGTAACGGCCTTCTCGGGAGTGCCAGGCTTGGTTAAAAGGCTACCGTCTGCGGCTATCGCGACCTGGTCGGTCCCTAACACCCATGCGCTGGATTGGCGATTTTGCAGGGCTTGAGCTTTTTGCTGGCTGAGGCCGATTGCATATGGCTCCGGATCGCCCCTATACTGCGTATGAATTTCTTGGACCATAGGGTCGACGCAGGTAAAGGGCACACCCAGTAGCAGCAGTTGAGCGTGTTTGTATTGCGACGTGCTGGCC
>Ga0307492_10000083_pt1 | contig 44821 bp, 51 predicted proteins | sample SI3LmetaG_FD_202365 | JGI IMG/M metagenome (GOLD analysis project Ga0307492, IMG submission 202365) | Sea-ice brine microbial communities from Beaufort Sea near Barrow, Alaska, United States - SI3L | ecosystem: Environmental > Aquatic > Marine > Coastal | place: USA: Alaska | collected 2017-05-06 | reverse complement strand
GCAAACGACGACCCATGTATGTTCAGGTCAGTGAACTCTTACTGCGGGAAATTAACGCCGGGCACTGGCGCGAAGGTGAACGTCTGCCGGTTGAGGCCGAGCTGGCGGTCGAGCTGAAGGTCGCCGTCGGCACACTGCGTAAAGCACTCACCCTGCTGGAGAATGATGGTCTGGTGGAACGTCGACAGGGCTCCGGTACCTATGTCAAACGGCTAGCGCGCGAGGCAGTCTATCAGCTCTTCCGCTTGGAATTACTGACCGGGGGTGGTACCCCACACGCTCAGACCCTGTCTGTGCGCCGGGAACACAACGCGGCAGTCGCGGTACACTTTAATGCCCCGCCCGACACCTTATTTTGGCGCATCGAGCGCAAACGCTTTTTGAACCAGAGTACCATCGCAGCTGAGGAAATGTGGGTCCGCGCCGAGCATGCCGAAACGCTCAGCGCGGCCGAACTGGACGAGTCGCTGTATCGCCACTATCGGGAGCATTTCGGCTTCTGGATCAGCCGGGTCGAAGACCGACTGCGGGTGTTCCCAGCGACCGATTGGGCCGCTCACATATTGGCCCTACCGGCCGCCACGCCGCTCGGCTGGATAGAACGACTGAGTTGGACCGGGGAGGAGCGGCTGGAAGAATATTCGCGTACCTGGTTTAACCCCGCTATTTGTCATTACGTATCAAGAATGTCCTGAGGCCGAACGGCAGCACAGATTAAACGGCCTACCCATAGGTAGAGCCAAACCTAACCACACTACTACCAGATGGAGCCTCTCGATGACCTTACGCTATGGAATTATTGGTTGCGGTATGATGGGTCAAGAACACATTCGCAACATTCAGCTGCTGCCTAAGGCCAGTGTACGCGCGATATTTGAGCCCGACCCAGGGATGCGCCAACGCATTCTTGACCTGCTGCCCGAGGTACGTTTCGAAAGCTCAATTGAGACCCTCCTCGCGGCGGCGGATCTCGATGCCTTGGTGATCGCCAGCCCGAACTTCATGCATGCCGAGCAACTGCTGGCAGTGCTGGCGCAGACCGATTTGCCGGTTCTGGTGGAAAAACCGCTGGTCACCAAGGCCACCGATATAGAACGCATACGGCACGCCACCGAGCGCCACCGAGCACCGATTTGGGTGGCGATGGAATATCGCTACATGCCACCCGTTGCCGCCCTGCTCGAACAAATTCGCAGCGGCGTGCACGGTACGACCCGGCAGTTCAGCCTGCGCGAACATCGCTTCCCCTTTTTGGCCAAGGTCGGTGACTGGAATCGTTTCAACAAAAATACCGGTGGCACCCTGGTCGAGAAATGCTGTCACTTTTTCGACTTGATGCGCTTACAGTCCCAGAGTGAAGCGATTCGGGTCTTTGCCTCGGGCGGGATCGACGTTAACCACCTCGCTGAGCGCTACGACGATCAGGCACCGGATATTCTCGACAACGCCTTTGTCATAGTGGATTTTGCCAACGGCCAGCGGGCCATGCTCGAACTGTGCATGTTTGCCGAGGGCTCGCGCTTTCAGGAAGAACTCTGTGCCGTCGGCGAGCTCGGTAAGCTCGAAGCCTCAGTGCCGGGTCCGGGCCGGTTCTGGAATGCCGAATTGGGTCCTGCGCCGACCCCACAGTTGGTCTTCAGCCCGCGCCAGCCAACCGGTCCGGTGACCACGCCGATTGCCGTTGACCCAACTTTATTGGCCGCAGGCGATCATAACGGCTCTACCTACTACCAACACTTGGGCTTCTATCAGGCCATCACCGAAGGCCAGTCGGTCGACGTATCGGTGGCCGATGGACTCAAGGCGGTTGTTCTCGGTTTGGCCGCCCAGCAGTCGATTGCCACCGGTCTGGCAGTTGCCATTAGCGACGACGGCTGGCATTTCAGCTGAATATTGGCCAGACGAGCAGAGCGCTAGCCAGCCCTGCGAGCCGCAGCCGAGTCGATGTGACATAGCTGACTACAAATCTATATCAAAATATATTGATATAGATCTTGAGGAAAGCATTCAGCACTGCTATCTTTCCCGCCATGAATTTATCCGATTACGCGGCGTTTTTTAAAGCCATCAGTGACCCAACCCGTCTGACCGTGCTGCAATTGCTCGGCAGCAGTGCCTATGGTGTGCTGGAGTTGAGTGAAATGCTCGATGCAAAACAGTCGGGTATGAGTCATCACCTCAAGGTTTTAAGCAAGGCCGGCTGGGTCGACAGTCGACGTGAAGGCAACAGCATCTATTATCGGCGCTCACTCGGGGACGCCCTGAACCTACAGCAGCAATTGTTCCGCGAACTGGATCAGCAGCCGCTGCCTGATCCCGTACTGGCGCAGCAGGAGCGCATTCGGGCTGAGCGGCTAACCCGTGCCCGGCAATTCTTCGTTGAAAATGCTAGCGAGTTCGTCCTGCATCAGGAGCGCATTGTCCTGTTTGAGCATTACGGACCGGAAGCCCTGCAGCTGCTGGACAGCCTGCAGCGCTCGCCGCAAGAGCGGGTATTGGAAGTCGGCCCCGGCAAGGGCGAGTTTCTCAGAGCCCTGACTCAACGCTTCAAATGGGTCGTTGGTATCGATATCTCGCCGGTGATGCTTGAACAGGCACGAGCGTTTCTAGGTACCGGCTCGGCCGTTGAACTGATCGAAGGCAATACCGATACCTTGCTCGGCCAGGAGGCAAAATTCGATATCATCATCTATAACATGGTATTGCATCATGTTCCGATGCCCGAAGCAGAGATTGCCCAATGCGCACTGCTACTAAACCCGAATGGCTTGCTGATCGTAACCGATCTCTGTCGTCACGATCAGGAGTGGGCCCGGGATCAGTGTGGCGACCAATGGCTGGGTTTTGAACCGGAAGAATTACATCAGTGGGCCAGTCGACATGGCTTTGCCCACAATCAAACACGATTTTTGGCCTTGCGTAATGGCTTTCAGGTGCAAACCCAAGTCTATCGCAACGCTTGACCGACTTACGAAACGAGGAAAACTCAATGAGCGAATACAGTCAATTTACCTCAGAAAGCGTCTCAGAAGGCCACCCCGACAAGATGGCCGACCAGATATCGGATGCCATTCTCGATGCCATTATCGGTGAAGATCCAAACGCTCGAGTGGCTGTCGAGACGCTGGTCAAGACCGGCATGGCGGTTATTGCGGGCGAAGTGCGCACCTCTACCTATGTCGATTTAGAAGACATCGTCCGGGGCGTTATTCTCGATATCGGCTACGACTCCTCTGATGTCGGTTTCGATGGCGCCTCCTGCGCTGTGTTGAACGCAATCGGCAAGCAGTCGCACGATATTGCCGTCGGCGTTGACGAAGCGGCCGACAAGGATCTCGGCGCCGGTGACCAGGGCCTGATGTTCGGTTATGCAACCAATGAAACCGACAGTCTGATGCCAGCACCGATCTTTTACGCTCATCGACTGGTCGAGCAGCAGGCGCAGTTGCGCAAAAAAGGTGTCCTCCCTTGGCTGCGCCCCGATGCCAAATCTCAGGTCACGCTACGCTACGAGCACGGCAAACCGGTCGCCATCGATGCCGTGGTGCTGTCGACCCAGCACAACCCTGAGGTTGCCTTGGCTGACCTACGTGAAGCCGTAATGGAGACGATTGTAAAAGAGGTGTTACCGGCCCACTGGTTACACAAAGACACCCAGTACCATATAAATCCGACCGGTAACTTTGTTATTGGTGGACCGGTAGGCGATTGTGGCCTGACCGGCCGAAAGATTATCGTCGATACCTACGGTGGCATGGCCCGTCATGGTGGCGGTGCCTTCTCGGGTAAGGATCCCTCCAAGGTCGATCGCTCGGCCGCCTATGCCGTGCGCTATGTCGCCAAAAACATAGTTGCCGCAGGCCTAGCCGACCGCTGTGAAATCCAGGTGTCTTACGCCATTGGTGTGGCCGAACCAACCTCCATCTCGATCAATACCTTTGGCACCAACAAGGTCAGCGAGGCGCTCATTGCAAACCTGGTACGCGATAATTTCGATCTTCGGCCACGCGGCATTATCGAGATGCTGGACCTGCGCCGACCCATCTATCGCCCGACAGCGGCCTATGGCCACTTCGGTCGTGCCGGCTTCAGCTGGGAAAATACCGATAAAGTCGACGCCCTAAAAAGCGGCGCCGGGCTCTAATTTTTGCGCGCGACTCGCGCCTGCATGCTGGGCTAACCGCCCAGAACGTCAATATCGATGAATTGTGCCTTAGGCCAAGTCATCACCTAACCGTATTACCGAGGAAAGATCATGACAACTTTTACCGATTACCAGGTTGCTGATATGTCGCTGGCCGACTGGGGCCGTAAAGAAATCGCCATCGCCGAGAGCGAAATGCCCGCCCTGATGGCGCTGCGGCATAAATATCGTGCCGAGCAACCCCTCGCCGGTGCGCGCATCATGGGTTGTATCCATATGACCATTCAAACCGCCGTCCTGATCGAGACATTAATCGATTTGGGTGCCGCCGTACGCTGGTCCTCGTGCAATATCTTCTCAACTCAGGATCATGCCGCTGCCGCCATCGCCGCGGCCGGTGTGCCGGTATTTGCCTGGAAGGGTGAGACCGATGACGAGTTTCTATGGTGTATCGAACAGACGATTTTGGCCGGGAAAGACGGCAGCGCAGTCTGGGACGCGAACATCATTCTCGATGACGGCGGCGACTTGACTGAGATGGTGCACAGCAAATACCCACAACTGCTGGCGCAAATTCACGGTATATCAGAAGAAACCACCACCGGAGTACACCGTCTGTTGGACATGCTCGCCAAGGGTGAACTGAAGGTGCCGGCGATCAATGTTAATGATGCCGTAACCAAGGCCAAAAACGACAACAAGTACGGCTGTCGCCATTCGTTAAACGATGCCATCAAGCGTGGTACTGACCATCTTTTGGCCGGCAAAAAAGCCCTAGTGATCGGTTATGGCGATGTCGGCAAGGGCTCAGCGGCGTCTTTGCGCCAGGAAAGCATGATCGTAAAAGTCTCTGAGATTGATCCGATCTGCGCCATGCAGGCCTGCATGGACGGTTTTGAGGTGGTATCGCCCTACCTCGATGGTATCAACGACGGCACATCGGCTAGCATCAATTTGGCCCTGCTACACAACACCGACCTAATCGTGACGACTACTGGCAACACCAATGTTTGTGACCAACATATGCTGGCCGCCGTGAAGAAGGGTGCTGTAGTCTGTAACATTGGTCACTTCGATAATGAAATCGATACCGCCTTTATGCGTAAAACATGGCAGTGGACCGAAGTGAAACCCCAGGTCCATCAGATCTACCGCAGCGCCGCCAGTGAAGACTTTATTATTCTCCTATCCGAAGGCCGCCTGGTCAACTTAGGCAATGCCACCGGTCACCCGAGTCGCATCATGGATGGCTCCTTTGCCAACCAGGTCTTGGCGCAGATGTATCTGTTTGAACGCAAGTTCGCCGATTTGCCAGAAGCGGAGAAGGGCGCTAATCTTTATGTCAAAATATTGCCGAAAAAACTGGATGAAGAAGTGGCTGCCGAAATGGTTAAAGGCTTTGGCGGTGTGCTCACCACACTGACCGAGACTCAGGCGCACTATATCAATGTGCCAGTGACCGGACCCTTTAAGCCCGAAGAATACAAATATTGATTGGGGGGCCGTTAGGCTCCCGCTGTCGACCGCGCAATTGATCTGATCATTGCGTGGCCGGCGACTCAATCCAGACCACAGAGAAGACTATTATGAAGACCCCAGTACCCGTCAGTTTTGAGTTTTTTCCGCCTAAAACAGACATCGGCTACGACAAACTGCTGACGGCCCATACCGAATTAAAAATTGCCCACCCGGAATTCTTTAGTGTGACCTACGGGGCCGGTGGTTCGACCCAGGAACGGACCATCAAAACCGTCATCGAATTAAACAGCCGTGGCGTGCCCGCAGCGCCGCACCTGTCCTGTATCGGGTCCAGTCGAGCAACCGTGCACGCACTGCTCGAACAATACCAGGCCGCCGGCATTAACCGCATAGTGGCCTTGCGCGGCGATATGCCCAGTGGTATGCGCGGCACCGGCGGTGATTTCAACCATGCATCCGATCTGGTGGCCTTTATCAAAGCCGAGTTTGGCGACGCCTTCAGTATTGAAGTCGCGGCCTACCCGGAAATGCACCCCCAAGCGAACAGTTACGACCAGGATGTGGACCATTTTGTCGCCAAGGCTAAGGCCGGGGCTGACAGCGCTATTACCCAGTATTTTTTCAATATCAATGCCTACAAGCATTTTGTCTCCGAAGTGCGTCGGCGCGATTGTGATATAGCCATCGTCCCGGGTATTATGCCGATAACCAATTTCACCAATCTGGCGCGTTTCTCCGATGCCTGTGGTGCCGACATTCCGCGCTGGATGCGTCAGGCCCTACAAAGCTGTGGCGATGATGTCACCCGGATTCAGCGTATTGGTCTGAACTTTGTCGTCGATCTCTGTCAGGAACTCATCGTAGCCGGTGCTCCCAAGTTGCACTTCTACAGCATGAACCAATCGGCGCCGACGCTAGCGATTCTAGCCCAACTGGAAGGTTTTCGAGCATGACGATTAGCGCCTTTATCGACGGCCAATATGGCACCACCGGCCTGCAAATACAGAGTCGATTGGAGGCCCACCCGGATGTCGAGGTGCTCAGCATCCCCGAGGCGTTAAAGAAGGATCCGCACTTGCGGGAAGCCTACCTGAACCGAGCCGACGTGGTGTTTTTGTGCCTACCCGATGACGCCAGCCGTGCCGCCGTTGCCTTGATCAGTAACCCAGACACCGTCATTATCGATGCCTCCTCGGCCTTTCGCGTCGACCCGGCCTGGGCCTATGGCGTACCGGAACTGGCAGGACTGCGGGCTAAAATACAGATCAGTAACCGCATAGCCAATCCCGGCTGTTATCCCACCGGCATGACCCTGTTAACCGCACCGCTGGTGGCGGCTGGTATCCTACCGCGCGACTACCCGCTTACGGTACAGGCAATCACCGGTTACAGCGGCGGCGGCAAGGCGATGATCGCCGATTATCAGGGCTTCAATCGAGAGCAGGCCGAAACAGCCGCCGCTCGGTTGAAGAACCTCGACCTCAATCATAAGCATCTACCGGAAATGCACCGTATAGCAGGTCTTGATTTTGCCCCGATTTTTGTCCCAACCGTCGGCAATTTTGAGCAGGGCATGCTGGTCTCCATTGGCTTGCATGAGACCGCCCTCGCTGGCAACGCGGAGCAGATTCATGCCAGGCTAAGCCAGGCCTATGGTGATGAACCGTTCGTGACACTATTTCCACTCAACGATCAGACCCAACTCGAGGACGGTTTCCTGGCGCCAACGCACTGTAATGGCACCAATCGTATCGAACTCTTTGTGTTCAGTGCCGAGCAGCGTATCTATCTGGTCGCGCGTTTGGATAACCTCGGCAAGGGCGCGTCCGGTGCAGCGGTGCAGAACATGAACTGCCGTTTTGGTTTGGCTGAGACGACCGGCCTGCTCGGATGACCATTAGACTGCCGCTCGGCCTATGCCTAACGCTTTGTCTGGCCGCCTGCAGCGGGCAAGCGCCAGCCACCGGTGTCGAAGCGCCGGCCGAGGCTGGCGGCGAAGTTCCGCCAGACACGGTCGCGAGTGTGCCTGCGGTTATTTTCATCCAATACCTCAATCAGCGGGCACCAGCTTTACTCTGTGAGCAGGACCCGAGCATCGCCTGCCTCAAGCTGCCTGCAGCGCTCTGTGGCGCCGCTGTTAAGGAGTCGGCCGAGCGCTGCGGCCCGCTGTTGCTGGCTCGCTGGCCGAGCAGTTTTCCCGAAGATGCCGAGCATGCCGTGGGCTATTCCTATGAATACCGCCAGTGCATTTTGGCCGATTGGATTACGCACTTTGGTCTTGATGCTGAGCGACTTGCACGCTGTGGCGCGGTACTTACGCCATGAGAACCATACGCGCCTGGCTGCCGGAGGCTGAGTCACTGAACCAGATCGTGCCGCTGCCAGCAGCGGTATTTCAACATCTGGTCAAGGTTTTGCGTCTCGATAATGGCGCGCAGATCGAGGTATTTAATGGCCAGGGCCTGCGCTTTAACGGCTCATTGATCGATGTCGGTAAGAAGTCCGCTTACCTTTTACTCAGCGAGCAGCTAGTCGCGACGGCGGAATCCCCGCTGATCAGCCATCTGGGCTTGGTGATGTCCAAAGGCGATCGCTTCGACTATGCCGTACAAAAGGCGACCGAACTGGGCGTCACCAGCCTAACCCCGCTGACCAGCGAGCGCTGCGATCTGCGCCTCGCCCGAGACCGCTATGAGAAGAAACTACACCACTGGCATGGCATTATGACCAGCGCCTGTGAGCAGTCCTATCGCGACACCTTACCGATCCTGCAGCCCATCCAGTCGTTGAACGATTGGGCCGTGGCGCAAGACTCAGCTCTAAAGCTGGTTTTCCATACCGCTGCGCAGCAACCGAACTGGCAAGCCGAGCGGCCCGCTTCGGTCAGTTTTTTGGTCGGACCGGAAGGTGGCCTGAGTGAGCCGGAATTGGCCTTCGCACAACAACAGGGCTTCACCCGATGGCAGCTCGGGCCGAGAATTCTGCGCACCGAAACAGCGCCGGTGGTGATACTGAGTCTGCTCCAAGCCCGTTGGGGTGACTTCTGACCTTGATAAGGTGACTTCTGACCTTGATGGCGAGCCATGCTCAACCATCAGTCGCTGTCACCGAGCCGGTAGGCGATAAGGTAGAGGCCAGCTAACACCGCACTCAGGCCGAGCAATAACCAAGGAAACAGTGCCAGCGAAAACTGCGTCACCAATAGGCCGATCGAACCCGGCAGTATGGCGATGCCCAAGCTGGCCGCCGTTACCTGCAGTCCGATGGCATTGTTGAAGTGTTTCGGGCCGACCCGAATAAGGGTACCAGAGACCATGGCCGGGTACATCGGTGCGTAGGCAAAGCCGATCACCACCAGTGCCAGCAGATTGATCAATGTGCTTAGGTTAAGTGAGTAGGCTAGGGCGCCTAACGCGGCCAGGGCAATACTGAGGGTCATCAGCCGGGTTTGACTGAACCGATCCGAGACAAAGCCCATTACAATGCGGCCAACGGTAAACATACCCCAATAGACGCTCACCCAGGTGCCGGCCTGTGCCGTGGTCATACCGCGGGCGTCGGTTAGCAGGCTAAAAGTCCACAGACCCATCGAAAATTCCAGACCGGTGTAACAAAAGAATAGCCCCATACTCAACCAGATGCGGACCGTGCCAAAGGACTCAAACATGCTGGTCATATGAGTATCAGCGGCGTGCGGCACGGCCTCTGCCGCACCGCCGGACGCTGCCCGCTGAACCATGAGCCAGAGTCCGGCCGTGGTGAAAAACAGGCCCATCAGGAGCAGCTGAATGACCGAGTGAATCTGGTAGCCCAGCTGCCAATCGAACTGTTGGACCAGGACCCAGGTCATGACGACTGGCCCAAGGGTTATGCCGATGCCAAAGCTAGCGTGCAGCCACTGCATTAGGCCGGCGCTGAAGTTTTTCGCAACATAGCCGTTGATCGTGGCATCGGTGGCCCCAGCCGCCAAGCCGATCACGGCGCTGGCGCTGGCGACCCAAAACAACGAGGGCGCTAGGGTATAGCCAAACAGCGCCGACCCGGTCAACAGGCAGCTCAGGCTCAGCAACCGACCGATGCCCAGCCAACGCCCCATGCGCGCACTGAAGAAACCACTTAGGGCCGCACCCACCGTCGCCGCCAGCACGATGATACCGTTCGCCGCGAGTGGTTGGTTGAGGTCGATGCGCATAAAGGGCCAGGCGATGCCCAGCAAGGCATCGGGCAGGCCGAGCGAAATAAAGGCAATAAAGGCGAGTATAAGCAGGTAAGAACGGTTACGCATAGAGATGTTCCGGGTGATGAGGAGCGGGCCACAAGCCCGAGTAATATCGAACGGACTGCGAGGAGGCCTAATCATACGGACCACCTCTGGCTAATGCACGTTGATACGTCGACAAGGTGGGCTGCCGACTCTGCTGCAATAACATTTTTGCCTGCGGCCAGGCTAATCTGGCAAACGGACTGAACTAAATTCAATGGGGTCCCTCTAACAGGCCAACAGTCATGGAGAAACCCTATGCTACGTTTCAGTCTGAGCCTACTTTTTTGGTTCGTCATTGCCTTGCCCGCCAATGCCCAAGCACCGGTGAGCAAGAGCTTTTTCAGTGGCGTGGCCATTGGCGGCCAAGATACGGTGGCCTATTTCTCCGCCGCGAGCCGACAGTCGGGCCAAGCGGTCGAAGGCGACAAACGCTTTTCTACCCAATGGCTGGGTGCTCTCTGGCATTTTGCCAGCGCCGACGACCGCGATAAGTTTGCCGCCAACCCCGAAGCCTATGTACCTGAATTCAATGGCCACTGCGCCAATGCCCTGAGCCTGGGCGAGGGCCTGATTAAAACCGATGGCCAAACCTGGCAATTCTTCGGTGAGCAGCTCTTTCTGTTCTATGCCCCGAGGGGACTCACGCGCTGGCAAAACGGCGATTTTGCAGCCTATCTGGCGACGGCGCGCCAAAACTGGTTGCGTCTAAGCGCGCCCTAGCCAGTCGACACACAAACATGGCGGGCTACTCGGTCTCGCCGATTTTAGTGACTTTCTCCTATTCCAATGGCGCACTAGGCCGGTAAAATAATGTCCAGTCAATAACCTACGGGACAGACTGCATGAACATTCCAACCCTAATCATCAGCGTGGTATTTATGCTCTTCGCCGGAACCTGGCTAATTTTGCAGCAGGTCAGGGCATTACGTAGCAGTGCCAAAAGCGTAGACGCGGAGGATAGGTTGCGTCAGCAGGTGGCCGAGCTGGAGCAACGAGTACAGACCTTAGAACGGATCGCAACGGATAAACAAACCAAACTGCGCGACCAAATAACCTCTCTTTAGGAGCAAAAAATGGATTTTTGGATCTATATAGTGGCGATCGTGGCCATCGGTACGCTTGGCAAAATCGCTACGAAATGGCTGGCCCTGCAAAAACCGCGACGGAACGCTGATGAAACCGCCCGGATTGACGCTATGGAAGAGCGTTTACGCACCCTGGAGCGCATCGTGACCGATAAGCGCAGCACCCTCAACGAGCAGATAGACCGCCTCTAGACGCGCGTTCAACAACGCTTGAGCGCCCTACCAGCTAAACAGACGATTAGCGTTCTGGTAGGACTGCTGCAACACCTCGTCGACGCTCACCGCCTTTACCTGGGCTATTTTTTCGATAATAAAGGGCAGGTACTTCGGTTGGTTGGGTCGGCCCCGATACGGGATCGGTGTCAGGTAGGGGGCATCTGTCTCGACCACAAAGCCCGACATCGGTGTCGCCGCTAAGACCTCACGGACATTCTCGGCCTTATTGAAGGTAATAATACCGTTGAAACCGAGCATAAAGCCCTCGGACAAACAGTATTCGGCCAGGGCCAAGCCCGAGGTGAAGCTGTGAATAACACCTTTGCCCTTCAACTGAGCGGAAAAGTTCTGCAAGATGGCCCGAGTGTCATCGTCGGCGTCACGGGTATGGACCACAATCGGCTGGTCCAATTCCACCGCTATCGCCAGCTGCCGTTCGAAAACGGCACGCTGTATCGCCCGATCCGCATGGTCGTAGTGGTAATCCAGACCAATTTCACCGATGGCGACGATCTTTGCATCACCGCCATGGTGCAGCAGTTCGACCGCCGTCGCCTCGGTAAACAGCTCGGCGTCGTGCGGATGCACGCCCTGGGTGCCCCAGATCATCGGATGCTCGGTCAGTTTCCGCACCCGAGCTAGATTGCTCGGCGACACCGCGATGGTGACGATCTTTTCTACCTTGACGGCGGCCGCATCGGCAATCACCTGGTCGAGTTCTTCGCCTTCCAAATAGTCAAGATGGCAATGAGTTTCGATGATCGGGTGGTCAAAGACCGGTATCTCGTGCTGTTTCTTACTCATGGGTCAATCGGTCCAGTCAGAGGCAGTTGGCCACAGTTTACCCATTCGGCGTTCAGTTGCCAGCCCACTGAGTCACTCACAGTAACCTTAATGAAGCCAATGCTAAAACAAGTTAGACTGCGCGCAAAATCACACTGGAGTCCGATCATGCGCCGAGATCTAGCATTCAACTTTTCACGGGTTACCGAGGCCGCCGCTCTGGCCGGCTATCATTGGTTGGGTCGAGGGGATAAGAACAAGGCCGATGGCGCCGCTGTGGAAGTCATGCGGGCTATGCTCAACAAGATCGAATTTGACGGCGAGATCGTTATCGGGGAAGGTGAGATAGATGATGCGCCGATGCTCTATATAGGCGAAAAGGTCGGCACCGGTGTCGGTGATGCCTGTGATATTGCCGTCGATCCTATCGAGGGGACCCGAATGACCGCGATGGGTCAGTCCAATGCCATTGCCGTTATGGCCATCGGTGAAAAGGGCGCCTTCTTAAAAGCGCCCGATATGTATATGGAGAAGCTGGTCGTGGGGCCAGAAGCCAGAGGCTTTATCGATCTGGCGTTACCTTTGGAGCAGAATATCAAGCTGGTCGCCAAGGCCCTGAACAAGCCGTTGCGCGACCTGGTCGTCGTCACGCTGGCGAAACCCCGCCACGATCCAGCCATCGCCCTAATGCAGAGCATGGGCGTGCGGGTCTTTGCCTTGCCCGACGGCGATGTCGCCGCCAGCATCCTGACCTGTATGCCGGAAAGTGAAGTCGATATGATGTATTGCGTCGGTGGCGCGCCGGAAGGAGTTATTTCGGCCGCGGTTATCCGAGCTTTGGGCGGCGATATGAACGGGCGCCTGCTGTTGCGCACCGAGGCCAAGGGCGACGATGCCGAAACCATCAGAATTGCCGAGAATGAGGCCCGCCGGTGCGCCGAGATGGGCGTTGAGACCGGCGTGGTGTATCAACTGAACGATATGGCCCGCTCCGATGATGTGGTGTTCTCGGCCACCGGCATTACCAAGGGCGATCTACTGGCAGGCGTGAGTCGACGGGGTAATCTGGCGACCACCGAGACCCTGTTGATCCGCGGCAAGAGCCGAACCGTACGGACAATTCACTCGACCCACTATTTGGACCGTAAAGACCAAGACATTAAGGACGTGATTCTCTAATCTGAAGCCTAGGTCGAGCGCTCAGCCAAACTCACGCTGCTTAGCGCTCGAACGGATAGATTGGCCCCCAGGTTGTTCGCACCAATTCCATATAGCGGGCCAACTGCAGACTGTCCGCCCAGCGGTGTTCCGGAACCTCCAATTGTCCCTCGGCTATCGCTTCGTTTACCCGCTCGAATTGACGGCCCCAGCCGCGGTTAAGCAGCATGCCATATTCGGTACTCACTGGCTTCCCGGTCTCGGACCAGTGCAAAGCATTAGTGGAGAACCAGGGCGTTTCAAGTTCAACCCAGCCTAACGAACCCCCGATACTGGCTTTGGTTGGCAGCTGTGCATCCAGTCGATAGGCCAGATTGGCGGTTCGGCCATCGGCATAGGACAGCAATAGATCCGCTGCTATATCGACACCGGTTGGCCCCAGCACCACCCTTGCCTGAGTGTGATCTGGGTAGCCCATGACCGACAAGGCCAACATAATGGGATACAGGCCAATATCGAGCAGCGCGCCACCAGCCTGGGCCGGGTCCAGCAAACGCTGCTGGGGTTTAGACATATCAAGAGCGAAACCAAAACTCGCGCTCAAATGTTGCACGGTGCCGATACGCCCGGCGGCGAGCTGCCGCTGCAGTGACTGGTAGACCGGATTAAACTTGGTCCACACGGCTTCCGCGCAAAATCGGCCATTGCGCGCAGCGGCATCGAATACTGCCTGAGCCTCGGCCTCAGACAGGGCCATAGGTTTTTCCACCAGCACATGTTTGCCGGCATTCAGCGCTGCAATCGCCTGAGGGCCGTGATTGGGATGGCTGCTGGCAATGTAGACAGCATCGATCTGCTTATCGGCCAGCAACCGATCATAGTCGTCGTAGGCCCTTACCAGCCCATGCGCATCGGCAAAGGCTTGCGCGCGTGCAGCAGAATGTGAGAAAACAGCGTCAAATCGACCATTGGCGACCTGAGCCGCGTCCGGTAAAAAAAGACCGGCCATATTACCGGTACCTACAACTGCCCAACGTATCATAGTGTTCCTAAACCGGAAGGTTAGTGTCTGGCTTTGCTAGCCAATTTTAAGTGGCTGATCATCTCGTGAATTTCCACTGGTTCGGGCGGATGGTCATTGTGATAAACCAGCCGACTGGGTGATAACTGCCGAAGGTAACGAACCTGGTCACACAGGGCCTGGAAATGGGCAAGTTGCTCAGCTTCGCGCCCGCCAAAGGCAATCACTATGGCTTCGGGTATACGATCCGGATCGCTGATTGGGTCGACTTGCCCCTCCAAAAGTGCCCGTTGCGACAAAAAATGTGGGCAGATCAGCGACCAGGACGGTGGCAGACGTTCCGTGTCGATCTGCTCAGCCACCTCATGATCCAGGTCCACAAAAACCATACCGGTATCCGCTACTACACCATAGAGACGGTACTCAATATGATGCAGCCTAAGCTGGTGAAGTAAATAGACCAGGGACGGTGGTACCGGCATGGTCAAAAATGGATTGGTCATCATTAGATCTAATAGGTCAACAAACACAGTTTGAGTCTAGTCCAAAGTTTCGGACCTGCCCCTGGTGGTTATTTAGTAGCCCAGATTGGCAAAAAATTCCGCAGCACGTCTGACGCGTGAGGCCAAACTAGGCTTGTATAGCACCGATATTTTAATCCATTGCGACTCGAGCCGATACCAACGATGCGCCTGAATCCGCGCTTCGGCATCAAAAAATGCGTATTCGGCCAAGCCTTCCGAGATCGTCAGCGGCTCCTGGATCGCAGCGCCGACGGCGGCACGATCCTCCTCGGCCATCATTAAGATCAACTCGCCAAAATCACCGTTCAATGGTCCCGTTTGCACCATAAAAGAGATACCCTTGCGGGTCAGACCCCAGGCTTGGGTGGCACCGCTTGCCTGATAGGTCGGTTCAGACTCCCAACGAATTTTCAGGCCGCCATCAAGCTGCTGCCAATAATAGACCGGCTCAACGCTAACCGGCGATCGACTGGGCCATTGCGCATAGAAAAAACCCATTGTTAGCACGATTAATATCCATCCAGTGGGTTCTTTAAGCAGACGGGGCAGTTTGAAATTTGCGGTCATAGAGGCGCTATTATCCGGTCAGACAGGTTGCTATGATAAAGAATCTGGAACAGGCTGTCAGGCAGCCGGTCAATAAATCTCTTGTGATCGCATGGCTGCCAGCGTTGCAGACTGAAAACCGTCAGACTACTGAGAGCGCCTGACGGCATTGCGGACCGATTGAAGTACAGGCTTACTTTTGCATTTTAGAAAACTCCGAGTCCAGCTCGAAGCGACTTGAGGTCACATAGCGTTCGATTCGTTCGGTACGCTCCACTATTTTGGCCATCCGTGACCGTGCGGTGCTCAGCCGTTCGCTCGGACTCAAAGGATAGCGAAACATATTGACCGGCCGGTCCTGGCGCATATCTTCGTCATAGCGATAGGTCGGCTCGCTGCCCTCCTTGGGTCTGGGTGCCATCGCAATCCAGGCGCCTAGGTAGGCAAAAAACATCAGTGAATTAAAGAATATAAAGCCACCCAAGGCCGCTAGCCGGATAACCCAATGGTCGACATTTAAGTGGTCGGCCAGACCCGCACAGACCCCTGCGACCTTCCGGTCGCGGGTATTACGGTACAGACCCATGCCGAAACCATTGCGCCGACGTGCCCACCAATCTTCAGACGTAAAACCCTTGTCACTGTCGTGCTGGGGCTTATCACCCGGTGTTCGTGAACCTTTCATCATGTGCTCCTATTCCCGATCGGCTTCATTCCGCCACCGGGGGTTACGTTCGTCCAGGATAGACTCCAAGGTCGCCATGCGCGTAGACAGGGAGTCCAGGGTGCGCAGCAGATCGTCAAGGATGGCCTGATCATCACTGGCGAGTCCCCGACCTGTCTGACCCTTAGCTCGATAGTGCATAAACAGCCAAATCGGCATCACAACGACCATAAATAACACGGTCGGCACCATCATAAAGTCAAAAAATTGCATCTGTTATTCCTTATATTGCAACGCTGCTTGGGTCGCCCAGTGCGGCCCGCCAAGCGATTGCCACCGGCCAGACGAACCTTATCAGTCTTTGCTAGTGGTGTTCAAATCCGCTTTCAGGCGCGCCAGTTCAGCGTTGATTACTTCGTCCTGAGCCAAGGATGCAATTTCATTTTTAAGACCCTGCTTGTCGTCCCGACCTAGATCATCGGCCTCTAACTGACTTTCCATCGAGTCCATCTTGCGTTCATAGTGTTCAAATTTCTCGAACGCATCCTGTAATTGCTCACGATTCAACTGACCCCGCGCGCGCAGTCGGGTGGAGACCGTTTTCTGGCGCATCAACAAGACTTTCTGCTTGGCTTTGGCGTCATTCAACTTCACCTGCAGTTGACCAATTTCGTTGCCCAAATGATCAAGGTGATCGTCCAGTGCGGTAAATTCCTGCTCCACCGCCGCGACCTCATCCTGTATCGCCTGCTTTTCGGCTAGTGCTGCCCGGGCCAGGTCTTCACGATGTTTCTCTAAGGCCAAACGAGCCTTGGCTTCCCAATCGTCGGCGTCATTACGCAGTCGGCCGAGTCGGCGTTGGACATCCTTTTTATCAGCAATAACGCGCGCCGAACTGGAGCGGACTTCGACCAGCGTTTCTTCCATCTCCTGAATAATCAGACGAATCATCTTTTCCGGGTCTTCCGCGCGATCCAAAATTGAATTCAGGTTACTGTTAATAATGTCACTTAGTCTTGAAAAAATACTCATTGTTGATCTCCTAAAAGTTTAATAACAAAGACACCTGGCTAGCCGAATCGACACAGCCCACTCAACGCAGCTCACTCAACGCAACAACTCAACGCAACAACCAACGACCCAAACCTTCCAGCGCCAGTACCGAGAGCCCGAAACCGATTAACCCAGCCCAGACCACCGTTACGGCGGCCAGGGCACTGCTTAGGGTAATCAAGCCGAGATAAAGCGGTGTACGTTGCGACATTTCCATATACTGAGTGCTCCCTATAACTGCTCTTGGATTGGCTGACGATTCTATTCACTAAATGTGCTATTCACTAAAAGTTCTATTCTCTAAATGTTCTATTCTCTAAATGTTCCATTACAGATTCCGTGCCAACTGAACTAAGCATTTGATTTAAAAGGAAATTTGTAGAATGTGACCTCTTACTACTCGCATTAGATAAGCGAATAGACTAAGTTATTTAGTGAAATCGACGAAAAAGGTTAAAATCAATGTCTGCCACCAACCAGCTTCGGCTTATCGGTGAAAGTCCGGCTCTGTCGGATGTACTCGATCAAGTTTCCCGCGTCGCGCCGCTCAATCGTCCAATTTTAGTGGTTGGGGAACGGGGCACCGGCAAAGAACTGATAGCGGAACGGCTGCATTTTTTATCGCAGCGCTGGCAACAGCCTTTCCTCAAGGTGAACTGCGGTGCGATCAGCGAGTCCTTGCTGGATGCCGATCTCTTTGGCTATGAACCCGGCGCTTTTACCGGTGCCAACCGGATCCACAAGGGCCGTTTTGAACGCGCCGATGAGGGCACTCTATTACTTGATGAATTGGGTAATATGTCTGCTGCCGTGCAGGAGAAGGTTCTGCGGGTTATCGAATACGGCGAATTCGAGCGACTTGGCGGTCAAAAGACTTTACAGGTCAACGTGCGTATCGTCGCCGCGACCAATGAAAACTTGCCGAAGCTGGCAGCGCAAGGCAAGTTTCGCGAGGATCTACTCGATCGGCTGGCCTTCGACGTCATTACCATCCCACCATTGCGGGCCCGTGATAGCGATGTTGAGCGCTTAGCCGAACACTTTGCCATCAGCATGAGTATTGAACTGGGTTGGCAGGATTTTCCCGGTTTTAGCGCCAATGCGACCGCCCAGCTTAAAAGCCATCCCTTTTATGGCAATGTGCGTGAACTGAAGAATGTTATCGAACGCAGCGTGTATCGCTGGGCCAACCCGGCCGCAGCGATTGGCGAGTTGGTCTTGGACCCATTCGACTCACCCTGGGCGCCAACAACCACGGTCGGCACAGACGTCGATCTGAGCCTAGATAACAGCCAGGGTTTTAGCGAGCAGGTCGCGCGTTATGAAGTCATGCTCTTGTCCAAGGCGCTCGACGGGAATGACCAGCACCAGGGTAAGGCCTCCGACGCGCTCGGCTTGACCTACCATCAATTCCGCAGTCAGTTGAAGAAGCACGGCTTGATTGGCAAGGACAGGGTTACCTGATGCTAATCACCCAATGCGAGTAAAACGGCCTAGTCAGCGGGACTCGACAGGCAAAAAAATAGCGTGCTCACTGCAGGCTATTTTTTTGTGCTTCGAGCCAATTAACAGCCCTAGACTGCCTCACTGCCGGTTTCACCGGTACGGATACGAATAACCTGCTCTAACGGTTGCACAAAGATCTTGCCGTCGCCAATCTTGCCAGTGGCTGCAGCATTGGTCACGGCTTCAATAACACCATCAACCTTGTCGTCATCGATAGCTATTTCCAGCTTGATCTTCGGCAAAAAATCGACGACATACTCGGCGCCCCGGTAAAGCTCGGTATGGCCTTTTTGCCGACCAAAACCCTTGACCTCGGTGACAGTAATACCTTGAACGCCCACTTCCGACAAGGCTTCACGAACGTCATCCAATTTAAATGGTTTGATGATTGCGGTCACTAATTTCATAAATCATTCCTTAGTTTTATTGCGTCTCGGTATTAGGTGTAACGGTCGAGGCAAAAAGGTGCTGGTCTGCCGGCCTTCTCGATACGACCCCTTAGCCCCGCTTAGAGTTCGCTCGAGTGATGCAGCACTCGACTGACAATGCCGTAGTCTATCGCCTCGGCCGTGGTCATCCAGTTGTCGCGTTCGATATCGATTCGTACCCGCTCAATGGGCTGTCCTGTCTGCCCAGAAATGATCAGCGCTAAGCGCTCGCGCATGGCGATAATTTGCTGTGCCTGAATCGCGATATCGCTCGCCTGGCCACCGACGCCGCCCGACGGCTGGTGAATTAAAAACCGGGTATTGGGCAGACAGAAGCGATCTTCCTTGGCCGCTGCCAAGAAAATATGAGTCCCGGCACTGGCAACATAGCCGGTGCCAATGACCTTCACGCGCGGCGCGATAAACTGCACGATATCGTGAATGGTATCACCCGCCTCTACGTGGCCACCCTGGCTGTTGATAAACAACACGATGTCGTCGTTTGAGGCTTCGGCCAATGCCAACAGCTGGGCGGTGACCTTTTTGGCCATCGCCTGATTAATTTCTTCACATATTAGGACTTTACGTCCAGAAAATAGGCGTTCACCAACTGGATCAAAGGTTTGTTCTGGCTTCACGGGGCTCTCCTGTCATGAATTCTACACGGTCAGTATAGCCAAATTGGGTAAACTGCACCGCGATACTTTTGTTTTATTAGTGCCACTCTAGGTCGGGCTTAGACTCGCCTTATATTTCTGCGTAACCGGCCCACAGGTTGCCGCCGGGCTCAGAATAGTGGCGGTTGATCAGCACCTAGCCGCTGTCAATCAGGCACCTGTTTGCAGGGCTTCCATTGTTTCTGCAACGTCCATCCAGACCCCTTCGGCGTCATCCAATTCGCTGCGCAGCTGGCTCTGTTGTTTGATCAAACGCTGTAATTTCTCCTTCGCCGCTGCATCATACAGTGTTGCGTCCGATAACTCATTTTCAATGCCCGTCAGGTCTTTTTGCAGTCGCTCCATCAGCTGTTCCGCTTTCTTAAGCTTTTGCTGCAACGGCTTAAGCTTCTCCCGCTCGACCGCTCTGGCTTGCCGGTTGGCTTTGCGATCCTCAACTGTGTCAGCGCCCGATGCTTGGCCCTGTTGGGTAGCGGCCGCAGGCGCCTTCAGCATCGCCTGAAAATAATCGTCCAAATCGCCGGTGTAGTGCTCAACGCCGCCGTTCCTCACCCACCAGAATTGTTCGGCAGTGGAATTGAGCAGATAGCGGTCATGGGACACCAAAATAACCGCGCCCTCATATTGCTGCAGCGCCAAGTTTAATGAGTCACGCATCTCCAAATCCAGGTGGTTGGTTGGTTCATCCAAGAGCAATAGATTGGGTTTTTGCCAGGCGATCAGGGCCAAGGCTACCCGAGCCTTTTCGCCTCCGGAAAAATTCTTGACCGGCTCATCGGCGCGCGCGCCCGAAAAGCCGAAGCGCCCGACAAAGTTCTTGATGTCTTGGTCGCGTGCCACGTCGTCGATGCGACGAATGTGCAAATAGGGACTCGCCAAGTCATCGAGCGACTCCAACTGGTGTTGGGCAAAGTAACCAACCTTCAGGTGCTGGCCCCGCGTGACGGTGCCCTGCAAGGGCTCGAGGTCGCCGGATAGAGCCTTGATCAGAGTTGACTTACCGGCACCGTTCACGCCCAGCAGACCCAAGCGCATGCCAGGATGCAGACTGAGGTTAATACCCGAGAGCACCGTCTTGGTCGGATAGCCGAGATTGACGTCTTTCAGACTGACCACCGGATCCGTTACGCGACCGTCGGTGCTGATGCTCAAATCATAGCCATGGCTCAACAACAGGGGCGCATTCATGGTCAGTTTTTCGAGCATCTTAACTCGGCTTTGCGCCTGCTTGGCTTTTGAGGCCTTGGCCTTAAAGCGTTGCACAAAGGACTCCAGATGTTCCTTTTGTTTCTGTTCTTTGTCGAATGCCGCCTGGTGCTGAGCCATTCGTTCGGCCCGTTGACGCTCAAACTGACTGTAGTTACCCCGATAGAGCTGCAACTTTTTCTGTTCAAAGCTGACCACCTGGGTCGCCACACCGTCCATAAAATCGCGATCGTGGGAAATGAATAGCAGGGTACCTTGAAACTGCTTCAACCAGCCTTCGAGCCAGAAACAGGTGTGCAGGTCCAAGTGGTTGGTTGGTTCGTCGAGTAGCAATAGGTCGGCCGGACACATCAATGCGCGTGCCAGATTCAGCCGAACACGCCAACCGCCCGAAAAGGATTCGACCGGATTGGCAAATTCCGCATCGGCAAAACCCAGGCCGGACAACAACTGTTCGGCTTGGTGGCGCTTATTAAAGGCCTGGTAGGTATCGAGCGCGCCCAACTGGTCGGCAATGGCATGATCATCGTTTCGGTCTTGCGCCTGCTCCAACTGCTGTTCCAACCAGCGCAATTGCTTATCGCCATCGAGCACAAACTCAACGGCGGAACGGTGCACCGCGGTGACTTCCTGCTCCATATGGGACAGACGCCATTGGCTGGGGATAACACAGTCGCCCTGATCAACCACCAGTTCACCCTGCAGGACCTGAAACAGGGACGTTTTGCCGGTCCCATTGGCACCGATCACCGCTAGGCGTTCGCCCGGATTAATCGTTAGGAAGGCTTGCTCCAGCAGAGCCTTTCCACCAAGCTGTAGAGAAATATTTGAGAGTTTTATCATGGGACGGGAGTTTACCAATGCGCTGCAACAGACGCCATTGTGGCGTTACGCTAACCGGGTCTATTTGCCAAATAAAATACTGCTGCTCGCCTGGCAAAACGACAATGCAGCACAGGTGAACGATATTATCGCAATCGCCTATGCTCTGCAGCAAGGATTAACCTTGCCGTCCTATTGGTGGCAAGGGGATGAGCTTGCCCGCTTAAGAGGCCTTATTGGCCGGACTCGGCGCCACCGGCAGCAACAGGTCGGACCCCTTAAACGCACCGCCTTGGCCCTTGAATTGATGTTAGAGGGTCTGGATATTCAACTTCTGCAATCCCTGATGGTACCCTCAGCACCGGCGACCCTTGACCTGGTCGATCATTACGAACGTTTTCTAGACGTAAAAAAGGGAGCTCTCGCTCCCCTTGTTGACACGCTAGTTAGGCTGCCAATCGAGACTCCAGCTAGCTAACCAAACCTCAGAGGTCCTTTTTTGGATCAAACAGGCTGCGCGCCTCGGTGCTTGGCACGCTGCTGAGTAAAGGTGTCGCCGGCTTATTGTCCATCGGCTTGCTAACATTGGCCGAGACCGGGTTAATGGACTCCGGCTTAAGATCAGCTGGCTTGGCCACCTCGGCCACTGCTTGGGCCACTGGAACTACTTTTTGTACCGTCGAGACTGACTTTACCGCAACCGGTTTGACCGCCGCCTTCTTAGCAACAGCCTTCTTAGCGATTGCCTTCTTAACGGCCGGCGTCTTGGCTACCGCTTTCGCCGCCACTGGGGCTTTGACTACCGCTTTCGCCGCCACTGGGGCTTTGACTACGCTCTTCTTCGCTACGGCTTTTTTTACGCTAGCTGCTTTAAGCGCCGCTTTTTCCGCCATGGCGGGGCTCGTTTCCGTTTTTTTCATTGCAACTTTTTTCGTTGCAATTTTTTTCGTTACGATTGTTTTCGTTGCAGCCTTGGCTGCTATGGGGGCCTTTTTCTTAGCTTTCTGTGCAGCGACCTTCGCCTTAGCGGCTTCCTTTTTGGCGAGCAACATAGCTTTTAGTGCAGCTTTCTTCTCGGCAGCCTTAGCCTTTCGAGCAGCGATTGCAGCAGCTTTCTTCTCTGACAACGCGGCTTTCTTTCTCGCGTCGGCTAGTTTTTTCGTAACCAGCGCGGCGGCTATAGCACGGCGCTTAGTTTCTTCTTTACGCAGTTTCAAAATACCTTTGGCAAGCTTGGTGGTCAGGGCAGCCTCGACCTTGGTCGCACTCAAAATGGCCTTTGCTGCAGCCTGTTCTGCTTTCAGCGACTCGAACACGACCTTTGCTTCAGCCACTAGTGCAATCGCTTGGGTAGCAGCATTATTAGCTGCTTCGGTTTTAAGTTTTTTTGCCTTTGCAACGACTTTGGTTTTAGCTGCGATGGCTTTTTTAACTTTCATCGCCGCCATCAGTACTTTTTTGCTATGAGCTGCTGCTGCTTTTTCTGTTGTACTCAGTTCACTCGCCTGAGCCTTCACTAGCTTGACTTCCAAGCTAACCAACTCAGCTTTCAACAGTGCAACTTCTGAAGGTGATACCTTTGCAGCGGGTGCCTTGGCTGGGGTGGTTTTTGCAGCGACGGCGGTCTTTACCGTTGCTTTTTTTACTATGGCTTTTTTTGCAACAACTTTTTTAGTTACTGCAGATTGAGCTGGTTTATTCTTTGCAACGGCCATGACTAAGTCCTCTTAAGATAAGCAATATAGAATATTATTTTCAACTTGATACTATTGACATCAGATTAAAAAAATTCAAGCGTTAGTTTCATTTTTACGTACATTTTTAATTTACATCAATCCAATCAACTAATTTCTGCCAATCGTCAATATCAGACTGATGGGCGTTATTGAGATCATGAATACCTAAACCGTATTCGGAAGATCGAATATAGAATTGCGTATCGCGGAAAGTTGAAATAAAAGGAATCTTCAGACTCTTTAGAAACAGTTCGAGTTTTGAATATACCAAAGTATTTTTGCGAACTCGGTTGGCAACTACGGCAACCTGCCGCGGCCTGTTTCGATAGGCAGTGGTCAGGAAAAGTTCTTTGATAAAAAGCGTTGTGGCACGAATGTCGATTGGCGATGGTGTTACCGGTATAACTATAAAATCCGACTCACGCACCAAATCGTTGAGTAATTGACCGGTCAGACCCGCCGGCGTATCAATCACAACCTTGGTCGTATCTAGCGGAAGGTTATGGATATGCCAACTGCCGGTGACCTGTGTAGTCGGCTTTTTGTAGGCCGATATGCCAAATATCTTAGACCGCGCCGATTGGCGTAGCTGCAGCCATTGGGTCGATGATCCCTGTGGATCAAAATCGATGAGGACGCATTGCTCATCACGACAGGCGAACAAGCTCGACAGATTAGTCGCAATAGTCGTCTTACCACTGCCACCCTTAGCATTGGCGATAAGAATCCGTTTCGGTGTTTCGCCTTGCACCACCCGGGTACGTGGTTCAATTGTCGAATCTGTTGGTACCATAATCACTCCATACATACGTCGCCATGCTAACAGATTTTCATCTGTCAAAAAGCATATAGATAACCATTTGAACCAATAGCCCATAATTGGCCTTGATGCCAGCCAATATCCAATACAATTGCGCTTTTAAAGGCTTGTTTACCCTCCGTACCAAGCTTCCATGTTTTTACCTTTTTGCCATTCTCCGCATCAAATTCGAAAATATTTCGGTGCGTTGTACCCACTAACAACCTAGTTTCGCCAATAAAACGGCCACTATAGAGGCGAAATTTAGCTGTCCTCAGGGTGGCAATTTTCTCCCGGGATTTCAAATTCCATAGCTCTGCCTTCTCGTTGGCGGGTACCAATAGGGCTTTTTGGCCGCTCGGACTTAGGGCGATCAGGGGGACTTGATTGGAAAATTTGAACTCACGGATTAGATCGCCAGTGGGGATACTCCAGAGTCGCGCAGTCGTGTCTTCAGACCCCGTTAAGGCAATTCCCGCAGCGATATTCACCGCCACGGACACTACCGGGCCCATATGGGTAAATTCCCGTAAGATACCCCCGTTTTGGATATCAAACAGGAGGGCACTGTTATCCGCCAGCCCTAGGAGAGCGAACCGGCCCTGCGCAGAAAGGGCAACAGCTTCAATTTTGGCCGGAGCAGACCAAAACCAGACCGATTGGCCGGTCCTTGTGTCCCATAATACCAAATTAAAATAATTCGCCGTTAGCGCATAATGGCCATCAGCAGAAATATCACTGTATAGAATTTCGGTAAGGTAGCCTTGACGATGATTCCAGTTAAAGCTGCGCGCCTGTTTTTTGAGATCCCAAAACGAGCCACCGTGCAGGTATGAGCCAATAACCGCTGAGTTACCCAGGTCGTCGATCGCGCCCGAATAAGCACCCTGACTTGCCAATTGCAAACGTGATGTCGGTGCTTGTGGCAGGCAAGAACTTAACAGCAGGAACAAACTGAGGGCGAAGGATAGATGTAACAGTTTCATAAATCCTGGCAGTGGGAGAGTATGGCCGGCAGTGTATCATCGCGCGAACATCGAGCGCGAAAATATCGCCGGTTGCTCGGGTCCAACGTCGCGATCAACTTTATACCAACGTAAAGCTTGTCTCGATTCATCAGTAGAAGCCCTGCAGGGGTCGGATAGGTTAGCCGGTAATGAATTTTGGCGCGATTCAAAGGAAGGTATCGTCAGTTCCCGCCTGCGAGTAATCCCTGAACCGAAATCGCTCGGTTCAGTGCTAAAAAGCTAAGCTAACTGTTTTTATGTACAGTATGAAGTCGAGCTATGAGCTGATCTTCCATATCGAATCGCTCAGTCATAATTTCACCGAGAGAAGAAAGATCGCTGTTCAAAGCATCAATATTGGCGTCAACCAGATCGATAGAGGCATAGTTGTCATTGAAATTCAGCAATTGCTGCGTCGTCAACTCAATTTTGGGATACAGCTCACGAGCTAGATCCAAACCACCGTCGTCAAACTCCTTTGCCTCCCGGAATAACTGCTCGTAAATCTCAAAATGGCCTTCGGAGACATAATCGACCAGCTGCTGACTAAAAACTTGCAGATGGTCAACCAAATCTTCTCGCCCCTGCGCATCCTGAATGGCAAAAAAACTTATCAAGGACTGTTGTCGATCGGACAACCATCGGTCGATCATTTCATGAGTGCCACCCCAACGTTCTTGGGCCGTTTTACAGTTTTCCAACATAGAAGTAACCTATTCTCGTCATTTAATACGGCATAGCGACGCCGCAATACTGAATCTTTTGTTGCTACAATATATGCTCAGTGTGACCGCCAGACAACCTACAAAATATTTTTGCAGCTGTTTTGAGCGCGGGTTAGCACTGCTAGAACCAGCACTTTAGCTTATACTCTACTATTTGTCAGCGACGAGGAATCTCATGTTGTCACGATGCTTCAAAAATAGGGTGCGTATTTTGGCCTATTACTGCCTAGCCGCCTTAACTTACACCTGCGCCATGGCGGCTGATCCTCCGGCTATCGAAGGCCCATCCTATGTCGATCTTGAGCCGTCCTTCACCCTTAACTATGGTGATTTAAGTCGCAGCCGCTATCTACAAGCGGCTATAACCTTGCGCGTGCGTGACCAAGCTTCAGCACTGGAGGTCACGGTCCATTCAGATGCCATTCGCCATACAATCATCATGCTGTTTTCCAGGCAGCCAGAAGACATTATCCGCAGTAGCTCTGGTCGAGATCAGATACTCGAGCAGGCCCTTAGGGACTTACAGGCTTTAATGATAAAGGAGACAGGGGACGCCTTGATAGATAGGGTCTTGTTTACATCATGGGTGGTACAGAGTTAGGTCGAGGCTGCTGAAGCTGCTGGCTGCCTAAGATAACCGAGCCTGGCGGCGGTCGGACAGCGACCGGCTGCAGTGGCCCGTACCATCCTCCCAACCTGCTTCTCAAGCGGCAATGAGTATGTCATTGCTGTAAGGGCACTGGGCACTCTCCTGGCCTGCTAAGCCGGTCATATAACCTTGCTGATAAGCCTTATTCAATGTATCTAAGGTCCATTCCATTTGCGCCACCAATGCTTGCTCAATTTCGACCACAATGCACCCTAGGTATCTAATATCTAATATCTAGTATCTAGTATCTCGGTTCCCGCCTAAACAGCAGCAGCACAACTGCCTTACTCATCAGAAACCGCTGAATTGCCTTGGTAGCCAATATAAATCTGTAGCGCGGCTACCAATTCACAACTTTAGCTAGCAGAAGGACAGTAATAACTCGATTGGGCCGTTCATTCGCTAACACGCCCTCGGCTAGTACAGGGGATTTTTATTGACGCAGATAATCCGTCAAAAAATCGTCGAATGTTCCTGTGTCAGTTGATTCCACGTCTTGTTGCCGACGAACGCTGGCCGTGGTTTCGCGCTGCCAAAAGCTCACCTGCTCCGGGGTTAAAGGCTGGCTAAAATATTCGGCAAATCGAGCCGACTGTTGCAAACTGAAATCCAAGTAGGAGGACTGCTGTTGAATCTGAGCCAAGACCTGATGGGACGGAGTCAGCTCGACGTCGGCAATCTTGTCCTGCTGCTGCTGACAGGCTTGCTGATAGCAATCTGTACCAGTTTTTTTATCGATGGTGACCGCAAATTCAGCCAGAGATTTCATCAGGCTCTGCGCCAATACCGGTAACGAATGATCGCCGCCCTTATGGCGAATCGTCAGCTGCGGGTCTCGGCCATTTAGAGCCACTCGTTGACTGTTGCGTTGCAGCTGCTCGCATTCAACTGCTGATATCTCCGGGCTGTCCTGCACCAGACACCACAATAGAAACAGATCGACAAAATCGATCTGACTTTCGTCAATGCCCAAAGGTAACATCGGATTAATATCAAGACAGCGTACCTCGATGTATTCAACACCCCGATAGCGCAAGGCATGAAGTGGTTTTTCGCCCGAATAAGCAACCCGCTTGGGACGGATATCGCTGTAATATTCGTTTTCTATTTGCAGCACATTGGTATTCAGTTGTTGGTATTCGCCATTTGCCATAAGACCCAACTTGCCATAGGCAGGATAGGGCGTTTGGATCGCGTTAGAAAGAGTTTGGGCATAGCTTTCTAATGAATTAAAGCACACGAAAAGGTCCGATTGCGCTCGATTGGAATAACCCAGATCACTCATCCGCAAGCTGGTAGCATAAGGACCATAGAGGCTGCGCTCGCCGAGTGGTGAGAGGTCTGGTGAGCTCTGATCGAGAAAGCTGCTATCGGCAGCCGGTGATGCCCCAAACAGATACAAGAGCATCCAGCTGTGCCGGCGAAAACTTCGAATTAGGCCAAAATACTCAGTTGTCTTGAACTCGGTTAGATCGCCTGTCTTGTGATTCACCAAAGCCCATTGGCGCCAAAATTCTTCGCTCAACGACCAGTTATAGTGTACCCCGGCGATAGTCTGCATTTTCCGACCGTAGCGATGCCACAGACCATGGCGATAGATGGTTTTTAGCCGACCAATATGGCTGCTGCCATATTGTGCTATTGGGATCTCCTCCTGCGCAGGTAACACAGCAGGCATACTGCCAGACCATAACCATTCGTCGTCAAGTTGACTGAAGGAAAATCGATGCAATGCATCGAGTTCGTTGAGTAAGCGAGCCTTGTCCGTATGCACACCGGTTATAAACTCCATCAAACTTTCGGAGTAGTCCGTGGTAATCGATTTGTGGGTCAAGGCCGAGCCCAACTTAGCTGGGTGCCCGGTTTGGCTGATCTGGCCAGCTGGACTGACGCGCAAAGCCTCGCGCTCGATGCCGCGCTGAAAAGTGAAGGCATTACTGTGTAAGTCTTTGAGCAATTCGAGACGGGTAGTAGCAGGCAAAGCGGCGCCCTCAGTAAGTTTAGTTAAACTATGGGGCTGATTCAGCAGAGATCAAGCCGGCGCCTTAAACTCTCGCTCGACGTCGCCCCCGCCCTTTAAAGTCCAACACCGCGTCATGTCGCAACCCGCTCGGCCTAGCGACGGCCGCTCTTTTTAAGCGCCTGATCAAACAGCGCATCCAAGGTGCTAGCGGGCGCGACCGCAGCCTGGCCGGGGCTGCGACTGCCGCCACGGCGCTTTGCGCCACGCTCACCAGCGCCGGTTGACGTATCCGGTTCGGTTTGCGCATCATCATCGAGTCGCATCGAGAGTCCGATGCGCTTGCGCGCGACATCGATTGCCATAATCTTCACCTTGACGATATCACCCGCTTTAACCACCTTGGATGGATCCTCGACAAAGCTGTGACTCAGTGCAGAAATATGCACCAGACCGTCTTGGTGCACGCCGACGTCAACAAAAGCGCCAAAGTGCGTTACGTTGGTCACTACGCCTTCCAAGACCATATTCAAGCGCAAGTCTTTCAATTGTTCAACGCCATCCTGGAATGCCGCCGTTTTAAATTCGGGTCGGGGATCGCGTCCTGGCTTGTCCAACTCGGCGATGATATCAATCACCGTGGGCACGCCAAACTGTTCATCGGTATAGTCACTGGCATTCAGCGCCTGAAGAAATTTGCTATCGCCAATCAGGTCGCTGACCGCCTTACTGCTGGCCTTCACGATTCTATGCACCAGTGCATAGGACTCCGGATGAACACCAGAGCGGTCGAGCGGGTCGGAGCCATTCATGATACGCAGGAAACCGGCCGCCTGTTCAAAGGCTTTTGGACCCAGACGAGGTACATCCTTAAGCTGTCTACGCGAGGTAAAGGCACCGTTGCTATCGCGAAAGGCGACTATGTTGCCGGCAATAGTCTGGCTAAGCCCCGAGACGCGCGCTAAAAGTGGTGCCGATGCCATATTGAGGTCGACGCCGACACCATTGACACAGTCTTCGACGACGGCATTCAACTGGCGGGCCAGGGCTACTTGAGAAACATCATGCTGGTATTGACCGACACCGATTGATTTCGGATCTATCTTGACCAGTTCGGCCAATGGATCCTGGAGTCGGTGTGCGATTGAAATCGCACCTCGGATCGTCACGTCCAGGTCCGGGAATTCCTGCGAGGCGTATTCCGAGGCGGAATAGATCGACGCGCCGGATTCATTGACCATCACCGGCAGCGCCTTGATGGAGGGGTATTTTGTGAGCATGTCCTTAACGAAGCGTTCGGTCTCGCGACTGGCGGTACCGTTACCGATGGCGATTAACTCAATATCGTACTTTAGGCACAGGGCTGAAAGAAGTTTTTCAGCGTCGGCAATACGATTCTGTGGCGCCGTCGGAAATATGGCCCCGTGATCAAGCACCTTACCGGTGGCATCAACCACGGCAATCTTGACCCCGGTGCGCAGACCTGGATCAAGACCTATGGTGGCTCGCGGACCCGCTGGTGCGGCCAATAATAGCGCTTTTAGATTTTGCGAAAAGACGTCGATGGCCGATTGCTCGGCGCTTTGGCGTATCTGACTAAAGAGGTCGGTCTCTATATGGGTGTGCAACTTAATGCGCCAAGTCCAACGACATACATCGAGCAACCACTGATCCGCCGGTCGAGCCAGATCTTCGATGCCAAAGGTTTCGGCGACCATCAGGGCACCCGCACCAGCACTGCGCGGGTCTTCATCCGGCAGAATTAGGGCTAGGCTGAGAAAACCTTCATTGCGGCCGCGAAACATCGCCAAGGCTCGATGACCGGGTACCTTATTTAACGCCTCGTCGTGTTCGAAGTAGTCTTGGAACTTGGCCCCATCCTGCTCCTTGCCGGCAATCAGCCGAGCCTGAATTTGGCCAAACTGCCACATATATTGGCGTAATTTACCCAGCAGAGCGGCATTTTCGGCAAACCGTTCCATCAGTATGTAGCGGGCACCAGCCAGGGCCGACTTACTGTCATGTATCTCGGCTGCCGGGTTCAAATAGGTCTGCGCTTGAGCCTCAGGGTCCAGCATTGGGTCGGCGAAAATTGCCTCTGCCAGCGCCTCGAGTCCGGCTTCGCGCGCAATCTGGCCTTTGGTCCGACGTTTCTTTTTGTAGGGTAGGTAAAGATCTTCCAGTTCAGTCTTAGTTTCCGACTGCATAAGGGCCCGTCTCAGCAGATCGGTCAGCTTACCCTGCTCGTCAATGGTAGACAAAATAGACTTTCGGCGCTCTTCTAAATCGCGCAAATATCGCAGTCGGTCTTCCAGGGCGCGCAACTGAATATCGTCCAATCCGCCCGTTACTTCCTTACGGTAGCGAGAAATAAAGGGTACAGTCGCACCCTCATCGAGCAGAGTCACTGCCGCGTTCACTTGGCGGTCTTGGACATTCAGTTCACGAGCAATTTTCTGTTCAATCTGCGACATGGGTTTCCCTGACTTGGCTGGTTACCGGATAGTGGCGCTCATAATTGTTAAAAAGAAGGCCGAATGCAAGTCTTCATAGCCCGGCTATGCCTCTGATTCAATGCCCAAAGCATTCAGTCTGGGACCCCCCAACAGCTGGCCATAGCCGCTCAAGTAGGCGCAACCTTGTAGTGGTTATCAAAATACCGGGCAGTAGCACCCAGGTCCATACTGTTGGTTAGGCCGCGCCAAAGCGGTAGAAAGCCTAGACACAACTGTTAGAAAACCTAGACACATCTGTTAGAAAACCTAGACACAAGCGTTAATTTTCAATTAAGTCAAAAGTTCTGTTGTCTTTTTGGCGCACTTTGTAATAATTCAAGCACGCAACTGACCCTCACACCATCAACAACAAAAGGAAACAGCAATGGCCAAGAAAACGACTGCCCTGAAAGAACGACTCACCAAAACACAAATTTTAGCTGAAATTGCCGACAATACTGAGCTGTCCAAAAAGGACGTACAGCTGGTACTCGATGAATTAGCGGACCTGATCGAACGCCATATCAAAAAACGAGCTATTGGTGAATTTATCCTTCCGGGTTTGATGAAAATTCAAACGGTTAAGAAACCAGCCCGCAAGGCACGGCCCGGCATCAATCCCTTTACCGGCGAAGCCATTACTATCGCTGCCAAACCGGCCACATCAACTGTTAAAATTCGGCCACTTAAGAAATTGAAAGATATGGCGATCTAGTTAGCCGACCCAATGTCACCGGCTTTCGTCCAAGATTGCCACTTTATTCAATTAAGTTTGTCCGTCCTAAGGTTACTATGTTGACGCCAGATTCGCCCAAGCAGCGCCCCCTTGATCGCATAGACCTTAAGATACTCAAGGCCTTGCAGGATAACGCTCGGCTGTCTTATGTGGAGCTGGCTCAACGAGTAGGGCTTTCGACTACGCCCTGCCTTGATCGCGTCAAACGGCTGGAATCTTCGGGCTATATTCAGGGCTATCACGCCAAGCTCAATACCGACGCCCTTGGCCTGGAGCTGCTGGTGTTCCTAGAAATCACTCTGGTTAGCCAATCGCCAGAGACCTTTCAAGCGTTCAGTGCCGCCACCGAAAAGATTGGTTATGTCCAGGAATGCCATCTAATTTCAGGCCAGTCTGACTATTTACTGAAATTGCGCCTTCCGGATCTGAAGAGCTACCGGAAACACCTAGGTGAACTGCTGTTTGCGCTGCCGCATGTGCGCGAGTCAAAAAGTCATATAGTCATGGAGGAGGCAAAGCAGATCGACATTTTACCGTTGGAGTTAATCGCCCATCGGCACAAAAACTAAGTTTGACCAGACCCGTTAACCCGAAGGGGGAGTCCGAGCCCGCTGATTGGCCCCTGAAAGATTACAGCACGTGCTCAATATCAACAAATCAGCTAACCTCTATGATCGGTCGACTTAACGACTTATCGTTAAATACTTTTAGGAGCTTCACCATGAACCGCTTGATTAAAATATCCCTGCCATTGGCCCTGACCGGGGCCATGATATCTGGGTGTACGACCCTAGATGCCTACACTGGCGAAAACCAAATGAGTGGCACCTCTAAAGGTGCGATCGCTGGCGGACTGCTGGGCGCGATCCTAGGCGCGGCTACCGCACCCAAAGCCGATCGGGCTAAACGCGCCATGATTGGCGCAGGCATTGGTGGCGTTGCCGGTGGTGGCGTCGGTTTCTATATGGACAACCAAGAAAAAGAGTTGCGCAATGAGTTGGTTGGTACCGGTGTTCAGGTAAGCCGAACCGAAGAAGGTCAAATCGATCTAATTATGCCAGGGAACATTACCTTTGACGTCAGCAGTTCCGCTGTGCAGGCCTCATTTAAACCAACACTGACATCGGTGGCTAAGGTTCTGAAAGAATATAAGGACACCCTAGTCACCATCAGTGGTCATACCGACAGCAGTGGCAGCAATGAGTTTAATCAACTTTTGTCTGAACAACGTGCCACCTCCGTCGCTAATCTCATCTTAGCGTCGGGTATTGACATCGAACGTGTTGCGGCCATTGGTTATGGGGAAAATAGCCCTATCGCCGATAATAGCACTGCCAACGGGCGCGCGGAAAACCGGCGGGTCGAGATTACACTCGATGCTATCGTGAAAGATTAGTAGCTCTCTCTAAGCTATCGATCCTCTTGCAAAGGCAGCTCAGGCTGCCTTTTTTAGCACTTCATTCGGGTGACTTGCCTTGGTTACTATTGGATATATCTCTGCGCTGGCGGCAGCGCTGTGTTGGGCGGTTAGCAGTTTGCTGGCAATTTCCCCGGTACGCACCTTAGGCGCAATTCCCTTTAATGCATTGCGCATGACCACGGTAGCCATTCTGCTTGGCCTGTGGCTATTTATAAGCCAGCGGTGGTATTGGCCAACGACAGGGGTCCTTTGGACCCTAATGGCATCAGGTTTTATCGGGATATTTTTAGGCGATACCCTACTGTTTGTCTCGATGCGTGTGCTTGGCCCACGGCTGGCCGGCCTGCTGTTCGCATGCAATGCGCCCATTAGCTTTGCTCTAGGGCTGTGGTTATTGGGTGAATCCTACTATTGGTTGAACTTGCTTGGTGTTGGCATGACCACGCTTGGAGTGTTTATCGCCATCGCGTCGCGAACCAAGAGCGGCGGCCATCAATGGGAACAGTCGGTGGGCCATGTCGGCCTCGGTTTAATGGCCGGCCTGGGCGCCGCTCTATGCCAATCCCTGGGCACATTGATTGTCTTTGATACCCTCCGCGCCGGGCAGGACCCGGTGTTTGCCACCCTGATACGGGTCGGCGTTGCGGTGATCTTTTTGCTGCTCAGCCTGCTGGTGCGCCGTTTGTCTGGTAGTCTACTGCCTTATCGGGCGTTGAATCCGAGAATGGCGGCCCAAACAATCTTCAGTGGTCTGTTGGGCATGGCGGTGGGCATGAGTTTACTCCTATATGCGGTGAAACTTGCACCCCTGGGAACTGTCGCCATCCTGTCAGCCACCACGCCGGTTATGGTCCTACCCGCGCTATGGCTTACCACCGGTCAACGACCCTCGGGGGCGGCTTTTATGTCGGCGACCATCGTATTTCTCGGTACCGCAATGATCTTTATTGCGGTCTAACACAAAGGAGCTAGAGTGCACTTAAAGCAAAGGGTCTTTACCCTTCTGGAACCGCTGGCGAAGTGGCACGCGCCCTTCGGATATATCGGTACAGGGCTGTTTCTGGGCTCGATCCTGCTACCGATAGTACAACCCCAAACCGATGCGGTCTGGTGGTTGTTGAGCCTCAGCCTGAGTGCCAGCTGTTGGTCAACCTATGCCCTACTCAAACAGGCCTATGACTACCGGCCCAGGCCTCGGGGCTTGCTGGGTTGGCTAATCGGCCTGTGGCAAAACTTGATTTTTTGGGCCTGGTTGTTGGTCGTTGCCGTGCTGGTTATTTTAGTCGCCAAACTACTCTTCTTTGCCATACCCTATTGATCTTCGGTGCTCAGCCCGTTAGCCAACCCGCTTTTCCCCTGGCGCTTATTCAGATACATGGCACTATCGGCACTGTGCATCAGTTCGTCGAGGTTTTTACCCTTGGCTGGGTACAGGGCGCTGCCAATACTGGCGGACAGGAACAGTGTCGCTTCTGGGGTCTGAATGGCCAATTCGATAGCCACCAGCAAACGCGTAAGAAAAGCCTGCTGATCGGCGACACTAGCAAATTCGTCGACGATCAAGACAAACTCATCACCGCCGACTCGCGCTGCAAAGTCGCGTTGCCGCAAGGAAGCCTTGATCCGTTGACCCAGTTCGATCAGAACCCGATCTCCGACCCGATGGCCATAGCGATCATTGACCTGTTTAAAGCCATCCAGGTCGATATAGACTAGGTGGAACGGCCGCCGTTGTTGGTCGATGCGCCGCTCAATAAATTCCTCGAGCGCCTGACGATTGGGTAGGGCGGTAAGGGAGTCATGGTAGGCCATATGGGCAATGCGTTCCTGGGCATCTTCGATAAGCTGCTTTTCCGCGAACAGGCTGCGATTCAGTTGCTGTACCTCCTCGTGACTGACGATATTGGTTACGGCAATAGCCATAAACTTACAGATCGCAATCATCAGGTGCAGTTCATAGTCTTTAAACCGGTTCAGGACCGGCGATTGCATGGAAAATATCCCGATTACATCCTCATCCAGGATAAGTGGCACAAAGAGTAATGATTGAGGCAGGATGGTTAAATCACCAATCTGATTAGGATTCTCGCTGGATGGCTCTGCATTATTAATAATGACCGGTTTTTTGCTCTGATATGCTTCGGCGCTGCTACTGCCGGATCGATTTAGAGGTATGGCCGAACCGTCAATCAACTGGCCAACATCGATAACAAAACGAAAAGTCATCTCCTGTTCGGTCTCATCAACTGTCAATAGGGAGATGAAATGCACGTCCAAATGTTTTGCCAGAATAGCGTAGAGGCGTTGGCCCAGTTCGGAAAAATCGAGCGTCATTGCGACCTGATGCGCGATGTCATTGAGCAGGCTGAGCCGCTCATAGCTCTGCTTGAGGAGCTGATTTTCTTTATCGATCAGCTGTCGGTTCAGTTGCTCCTGGTCCTGTTGGCGTTTAAATTTACGCAAGTTCAGTAGATTCTTGCTCTGGCGCGCCTGGCTTGAGCTCTCGATCGCGCGCATTTGCTTAATCATTAATAGTTCATTGGCCTGATCGCCAGTCAGTTGATATCCAAAGGCCAACTGCTCAAGGACCTTCAGTCGATGCGGACTCTCTTCAGGCGGCTTTAAACGGTGGAGACTGGCATGCAAGGTAGCAAGGGCTTGGTCATTTTGCGCTAGGCTGAATTGTGCTTTGGCGATTTCAATATAAGCCATCAGGCCCGCGGAACCGTCGCTGGCAAAGTCCTCATCTGCGATCGTTTGGCTCAGCAGCGTGAGCGCGAGCTCTAACTTGCCCTCTAACCGCGTCAAGCGACCCTGGATCACACGGCTGCGTAACAAGCCCAATTTAAAATCCAGGTCGACGGCTAGCCGCTGGGCCTGGTCCAGAACCAGTTGGGCCTCTTCTATATTTAGTTGATTGAGTAGAATTTGTGCCAACAGCAGATAGACTTCAACCAGGTTATCTTGGGTCACGCCATCAAAGTCAAAACCCAGAACTTCGTTCAAGATGGTTTCGGCCGATTGGGCATCGCCCATCTCAAACATCAGGATAGCCATATTGGTCAAGGGTGGGATAACTGCCACCGCCGCGCCGCTTCTGCGTGCTATTTCGGTGGTCAGTTCATAATGATCCAGGGCGACGGCATAGTGTCCCAAAGCCTGATAACTCATGCCCAGTGCGTTGTTGATACGCCGAGCATTGTCTTGCTGTGCATCACCGACGGCCAAGGGTAGAGCTTCGTTCAGCTCGGTGATGGCGGTGTCAAACTGACCCAGGTAGATGTTGCATAGACCCACGAAACTCTTGGCTTCACAATACCTGACTGCATCTGAGGCGGCCCCAGACAGTGCCTGTTGAGCATAGGCAAGGGCTTCAATCGGTTGGCTGATCATCCGACCCCAAGATCTGTCCAGCAACTTATCGATACGCTCTACTGGCGCGTTCATACGACCACCTCTTTAATGGATCAAATACCTTGACTAAGCATGTCCCCTATAAACAATATTCGTAATCAAGGGACCCCAAAGACGGTATTTGCCTAGTTTTGCAGCAAGAACGTTACCGGACCGTCATTTTGTAAACTAACCTGCATATCGGCGCCAAACTCACCGCACACAGTCGTGGGATGTTTAGCTCGGATACGCTCCAGCACCCGCCTATACAAGCGTTCTGCGTCCGCTGGCTGGGCCGCCGTAGAAAAGCCTGGGCGCAGTCCTTTGTCGGTCTGCGCGGACAGGGTAAATTGCGACACCAACAGAATTCCGCCAGCCACCTGAGCGACGTCCAGATTCATCCGGCCCTGGTCATCGGCAAAGAGCCGGTAGCGTAACAGTCGGTCACTTAAGTTATCGACCGTCTGCTCGGTGTCATGAGCATCAATGCCAATGAACACCAGCATGCCCGATGCAATCTCCGCTATGGATCGGTTTGCCACCTCGACACGGGCGTGTCGAACCCGTTGGATCAGAGCTTTCATGCTTCGTTTTCGGGTGAGCCGAGGCGCAGGGCGAGTTTTTGTGTCGCACCCACCAGGGCATCGAGCAAGGCACCATCGAAGCCGGAATGCCCACCTTCGCGAATCAGGTCCAATTCGCCCTCGGGCCAGAGTTGCGCGAGTGCCCAAGCCTGGTCGGGTGGGCAGATCATGTCGTAGCGGCCGTGCACGATAAAACCCGGTATACCGGCCAACCGGTCGGCATTTGCCAAAATTTGGTTCGGTTGTAAAAAGCATTGCTGACGAAAAAAATGCGTCGAGATGCGCGCCATGGCGACGGCTGTATGGGTCCCCGTGTAGTAGGTCTTGGCACTGGCGCTGGGGCGGAATGACGCGTTGGACGTCTCCCAGAGGGCCCATTCCTTCGCAGCGGAGACCACGGCTAACTCGTTTTCACCGCGTAACAGCTGGTAATAGTCTTCGATTAGGTCGGATCCGATATGATCGCCAACGGGGGCGGTAAAGTTTTGCCAGGCCTCCGGAAAAAAACGACTCGCACCGGCGCGATAAAGCCAATCCAAATCCTGCTGACGACCTAGAAAGACACCCCGGAGAATGAGGCCGCAAACGGTTTTCGGTTGCTGTTCAGCATAGAGTAGCGCCAGGGTGGCACCAAAGCTGCCACCGAATAAGACCCAGCGACTGATCTGAAGATGCACCCGGATGCGCTCCATATCGGCCAATATCAGGTCTGTGGTGTTGTGTTCGGTGTCGGCATGGGGCGTTGACCGACCGGCACCGCGCTGATCAAAGATAATGATGTGATAGCGTTCGGGGTCAAAGAAGCGGCGCATCTGGTCGGAGCAACCCGCACCAGGGCCACCGTGCACCACCAGGACCGGGATGCCAGCAGGTGTGCCAGAGCATTCGAGATAGAGTTGGTGGCCGTGGCTGACCTCGAGCATTTCGGTTCGGTAGGGACGAATTTCCGGAAACAGCATTTTCATGTTGGATTCTCCATAGACTCAGCTCATATTGACACAGGCTCGGAGCACACGCAAAAACTCAATTCGACCGGCCTCGAGCCAGTGCAGTCAGCCACACTGCGCACTACACCAGGGTAGCTGGTTCGAGGCAGTCCCCTACCGCTCAGTGCACGCCATTAAAGACCATAACTGTTCATTAACAAGGACAAAGCGTCAGTGATATGACTGGGTTTATGCGGCGGACGCAATAGGCTAATCAGATGACCCTCTGGATCCACTATCGCGAAATTATCGCTATGTGCGACCGTATAGCCCTCCCCTTCGCCCTCCCGGAAATAAACGGCACTGAGTTGGTTGGCGAGCAACGAAAGCTGATCATCCGCTCCAGTCAGGCCAACAAATTCAGCATTATAGTAGGGTACATAGAGCGACAGTTGTGCCACCGAGTCCCGTTCTGGGTCGACGGTCACCATCCAGAACCGTACTCGATCGGCCAAACCCAGTGCCACTAGCTGCTGATAGGCTAGGTTCATGTCGGCCATATTGGTCGGGCACACATCCGGACAATAGGTAAAACCAAAGGTGATCAGATCCCACTTTCCCTGCCATTGGGCTGGGGTAAAGACGTTACCATCGTGACGCATTAGGGTCACATCGGGTACTCGCCTTGGGGTGTCAAATAGCACGCCATTAACCAGTTCCAACTGTTGCTTCAGAGTAGGTCGATCGGCCAGCGTTTTCATCACAATGGCCAAGACCATCAGCGCGACCACGGCCAGTGATAGGCTGACCGTCCAACCGATGGAGCGATTTCGCTGGCTGTTTGCGATCTTAGTTTTCATTAGCCGTTAGCCATCCAAGAGGTGATCAATGGCCATACAAAGTGGTCGACCAGCAGGGCCAGAAACAAATAGAGCAGATAGGTGATGGAAAACTTAAATGTGCTCCAGGCGGCATCGACTCGCTTGTTATAGAGCAGTCGATAACTCCACTGTAAGAAACGGGCACCCAGACCAAGAGCTGCAAAGGCATAGACACCGCCACTGGCGCCCAAGGCGACGGGTAATAGTGACACGGCGAGCAGCAACCAACTGTACAACCAAATCTGAATCCGGGTAAAGGCAATGCCATGAGTGACCGGCATCATCGGGACATTGGCTTTGGCGTAGTCATCTCTACGGTGAATCGCCAGCGCCCAAAAGTGCGGAGGGGTCCAAGCAAAGATGATCAAGACCAACAGTAACGGCAAGCCTGTGACCTCTCCGGTGACCGCCGTCCAACCCAATAACGGTGGCATGGCACCGGCCAGTCCGCCAAGAACAATATTTTGCGGTGTGGACCGTTTCAGGTACGCGGTATAGACCAGAGCGTAGCCGACCATCGATGCGAGCGTCAGCCAGGCCGTCAGCGCATTGGTATAGACCAACAAGAGGGCCATACCTAAGACGGTCAGAAGGATCGCAAAGCTCAAGCCGACTCGACTGGAAACTCGACCGGTGGCAATCGGGCGGCGCTGGGTTCGGGCCATGCGCTGATCAATCTGGCGATCCAGAATATGGTTGAAAGCAGCGCCCGCGCCCGCGACAAACGCAATGCCCAGAGTCCCCATGATCACGGCCTGCCAAGGAATGGCGCCTAGGGGTGCCAGCGCCATACCCACCCAAGCAGTAATCAACATCAAGAAGACGACCTTGGGCTTGGTCATTTCATACAGATCGGCGATAAGGGTTTTAGTTGTCGCCATTGACCCCTCCCAGGTTGACTCAGACATAGATTGGATCCTTACGATTTAACAAGAGATTGATTAGGGCGACCGCCACCAATAACAGTGCGCCGCCTAAGTTGTGCAATACCGCTACCGATAAGGGCAGGCCGAACACCACATTGCTGATACCCAATGCAACCTGCACCGACAGCAGCCCTATCAGCAGGCTGGCCCAACCGGCTTGGCGCACCCTGATCAGCGCCCAGGCCAGGCCTAGGACAAAGATAGAAGCAACGATCGCGCCGATCCGATGGCTCAAGTGAATGGCCGTACGGGCCGGTATGGCCAGCTTCCCGCCCTCATAGTTCGGCCCTATCGGATGCGCGAAATCAAAGCCGTTATTAAAGTCCGCCTCGGGCCACCATTGGGTCTGGCATTGCGGGAAGTCGGTACAGGCCAATGCGGCATAGTTAGCCGAGGTCCAACCACCCAGAAACACCTGCATCAGTACCGCCGCGAGCGTCCAGGCAGCCAATTGGCGAGGCTTGTGGAATTTTTTTATCTGCGCAAAGGCACTGAACCGTTTGCCACTCAATCGCAGCGCGAGAATGGCCAGCAAGGTTAGGGTGGTAAATCCCCCGAGCAGATGGGCAGTAACCACCTGAGGCCATAATTTAAGGGTGACGGTCCAAGCACCGAAGGCGCCTTGCAGCAGCACCAGGCACAGCAGCAACACCGGCAACTTGACTGGCTGATTGCGCTCACGCCGATGCCGTATGGCCATCATCACCAAACCCACAATGAACAGGCCGAGGCCTGATGCGAGGTAACGGTGCACCATTTCCGGCCAAGTCTTGGTCAGGTTAACCGGAATTTGAGGGTAGGTTTCATTGGCAATGGCGATGTCGATCGCCGTCTGCGGTGCCCAAATATGACCATAACAGGTCGGCCAATCGGGACAACCCAGACCGGCATGTGACAGCCGGGTAAAGGAACCCAATACCACAACACAGACGGCCATGAGGGTTGCAGCTAGGGCTAAACCAAAGCCCGGTTTTGTTAAACTTCTGCGCATTGACTCTATCCGATCGTCGATAATTTAAGAAGTTTCTTCAGATCGCTTATTTGAGCGCGATAATCATGGGCACGGGTAAAATACAGCATGATGTTACCAAAGGGGTCGGCCACAAATACGATATCGTCGGCCAGATCTGCAGCCGGAATCCGACTCAGAACAGCTGGCGAGAGAGCACCTGCCGCTAGGTTCTGGACTTGCAGCCGCGGATAGTTCGCGGCTTGATCTGGTGCCAGTGAACTCTCTGTGAGCAGCACACGCTCAAGACGAGACTCCAACTTACCCAGTGCGATGTGCATCTGGCGTTGCTCGTAGAGCCGTTCGGTACAGCGCTCGACGCATACCGGCGAAAGCTGAATTAGCGTCCAGTGTCGCTCGGTTCCGATGACGACTTCGGGAAACCCCAGGTCAGTTACGGACAGCACCGGCGTTAACAGAACGCCCTTGTTCGAGGTTTCATCCGGCAACAAGAGGCCGCTAAAGTACAACGCCGTGGATGCCAACATAACCAGCAAGGGGGTCATTAATATAATCAGCAACTGGGTACGACTGTAACGAACAGCGTCCACTTCCCCTGACGACGATACTTCACTCACAATTCGTTCCTCTCAATTATTTGTTTTAAATCCGGCATATAAAAACATACACAGCAGTACTACGGCCATACTAAACCATTGGATGGCGTAGGCTAAATGTTTCGCCGGTGTCATCACCGACGCTTGCCAGATATTCGGTCCCAGGCCCTGCTCGGTACTGTCGAGTAATTGCCCGAAAGCCAGTACCGGCGTGCCCAATTGTTGTTCGAGCCAATCGGTCGAAAGTCCCTGGACCACCCAGCGATCCGTTGCGTTGGCCTGGGCCAGGTTGCTGTCAACATCGAACAGCGCATTCTTGGGCGCGGGGCGCAAGGTCACGCGCGCCTCAGTTACGTTCTGCGGCAGTTCGATCGATGGCAGCACGCTGCGATCGTAGTCACCAGCCACCCAGCCCAGCGACAAGGCCAGATTGCCGACGGGCGTACTCATGAGCGACCAGACTTCGTAACCAAATTGGCCCGCCAGGGTCTGGTTGTCGAGCAGGAACACCATGGGCACGCTAAATTGGCCACTGACTCGCACATCGCGGTACAGCGGCACGTCCTGCCAATCGATCTGATCCAAGGTCAGCACATCGGCCTGACCCAAGGCCAAGAGCTGCGAATTATCAGCCCCTCTGTTAAGCTGCCAAATGCCCAGAGCAATAAAACTGGGCAGCAGACAAGCGGTAAAAAGCCACAGCCACAGACCGGGTTGAAACCGACCTGGCTGATTTGAATTTTGGGGAGCGTCCATGTTAAAAGTCATACTGGTTTTACTACTGATTGCAATGTTGGTGTCGTTATCCGGCGCCCTAGGGTCACTGTTTCGCAGCGCTGGTCAATCCGAGCGGCCCAACACCTTCAACTGGCTGGCCCTGCGCATCGGCATCGCGGTCGCCATCCTAGGGGTCATACTGATCGGTTTTTTTACCGGTCAACTGTCAATTGGTGCACCCTGGTTGGGCCAGTACTAACGGGCGAAGTCAATGGCGTGCCCGATAGTACCGACCGATCAGCGCGCTTTACACTATGTAAACAAAGATAAACAAACAGACCCATACCACGTCGACAAAGTGCCAATACCAGGCCGAGGCTTCAAAACCAAAGTGATCTTCCGGTGAGAAGTGGCCCTTCAATGATCGACCCAGCTGAACCATCAACATAAAGGTACCGATGGTCACGTGGGCGCCGTGAAAGCCGGTCAACATAAAGAAAGTCGATCCGTAGATGCCACTTTTCAAGGTTAAGCCCAAGTGGTTATAAGCTTCGGCGTATTCAGCGACCTGAAAGTAGAGAAACAGGACTCCCAAGGCGACGGTCGCGGCCAACCAGATATTGAGCATTTTGCGATTGTGCTTACGCAAGGCATGATGCGCGAAGGTCAAGGTGACACTCGAGGTAATCAGCAAGATGGTATTGAGTAGGGGCAGATGCCAAGCATCAATCACTTCATGCGGGGGGGTGAACTGGCTGTTGTCCGGATTGCTGAGCATTGGCCAATTATAGGTAAAACCCTCATAAAGGTAATTGGTGACGCCCTTATCGCCTTCACCACCGATCCATGGGCCGACCCAATGACGGATATAGAACAGACCGCCGAAGAAGGCCAGGAAAAACATTACCTCGGAAAAGATAAACCAACCCATACCCCAGACGTAGGACTTTTTCAGCTGGTGACCGTTCAAGCCGGCCTGATTCTCACGGATCACCGTGGCAAACCAGGTGTACAACACCAACGCCAAGCCTAAGAAACCGGCAAACATAATCCATTCACCGTTGGAGTCAACATTCTGACTAGCGGCATTGATCAGCGTTCCGCCGCCGAAAACGGCCAAAAACATCGACAAGGCCATATAGATCGGAATGCGGCTCTGGGCCGGGACGTAATAGCTTTCGTGTTCTTGAGCATGGTTGTCGCTCGATGCAGACATATCACTCTCCAGTATTTATTGTTGTAGTCAATCGCTGCCCTGGCAAACGGTGCCCGGCAGCCTCTTCAAAGTGTTAACTAGTCTAGTAACGAGACTTCCATTTCACCGGTGACGTCGAACAGGGTGTAGGTGAGACTGATGGTTTTTACCCAATCGGGTAGGTCAGGATCAATCTGAAACACCAAGCCCAGTTCGGCTTCTTCACCGGCTGCCAACGGTTGTTGGTTGAAGCAGAAGCACTCGGTCTTGCTAAAATAACTGGTCGCCTCATAGGGCGACAGGCTCGGTACCGCTTGCCCAACCATGTCACGTTGACTGGCGTTGCGAGCATAATAGCTAACCTGAACGACCTCCCCGGGATAGGCGATTACTTCGCTGTCCACGGCTCGAAACTGCCACGACATTGCAGCGTTGTTGAGGGCCAGAAACTGCACCTTAATCGGCCGGTCTTCCTGCACGACAAAGGGTTGCGCTTCGGCCTGGTCAAAACTGCTGCCGGTAATGCCGGTCCATTCACAAATTAAGAAATACATCGGGCGTAAGCCATAATAGACAAACAACAACATGCCGATCACCGTACCAATAGACACCATTACTACCTTGAAATGGTTACGTGGCGGCTGTTCCTGCTTAGTCATGTCCATACCCTTTGCTATTAGTCAATTTTCGGTGGTGTTGTGAACGTATGGTAAGGCGCTGGTGACGCGACTTCCCATTCCAGGCCTTCGGCACCTTCCCAAGGTTTCGCTGGCGCTTTTTTGCCCGCGACGATGGTATGAATGACCACAAACAAGAACAACAGCTGGCTGGCACCGAACAAAAACGCGCCCATGCTCGACAGCATATTGATGTCGGCAAACTGGACCGAATAGTCTGGTATCCGACGCGGCATACCGGCTAGGCCAACAAAGTGCTGTGGAAAGAAGGTCACGTTGACGCCGACAAAACTAAGCCAAAAATGCGTTTTACCCAAGGTCTCGTTATACATCCGGCCGCTCCACTTGGGCAGCCAATAGTAAACGGCGGCCATAATGGAAAAGATAGCGCCGGGCACTAGAACATAGTGAAAGTGGGCCACAACAAAGTAGGTATCGTGATATTGGAAATCGGCCGGTGCAACGGCGAGCATCAGACCAGAGAAACCGCCAATGGAAAACAACACCACGAAGGCAATGGAAAACAGCATCGGTGTTTCAAAAGTCAGTGATCCGCGAAACATGGTGGTGACCCAGTTAAAAACCTTCACCCCGGTCGGTACTGCAATCAGCATTGTTGCCGCCATAAAGAACAACTCACCGGCAAAGGGGATGCCGACAGTGAACATATGGTGTGCCCAAACGATAAAGCTGAGCAGGGCGATCGACGAGGTCGCATAGACCATGGAGCTGTAACCAAAGAGCTTCTTGCGCGCAAAGGTCGGGATAATGGCGGACACAATACCAAAAGCCGGCAGAATCATGATGTACACTTCGGGATGACCGAAGAACCAGAACAGATGCTGGAACAAGA
>Ga0307492_10000082_pt1 | contig 45309 bp, 45 predicted proteins | sample SI3LmetaG_FD_202365 | JGI IMG/M metagenome (GOLD analysis project Ga0307492, IMG submission 202365) | Sea-ice brine microbial communities from Beaufort Sea near Barrow, Alaska, United States - SI3L | ecosystem: Environmental > Aquatic > Marine > Coastal | place: USA: Alaska | collected 2017-05-06 | reverse complement strand
CTATTTTGTATTGCTCGACGGACCGCCGCTGTCGTCGTGGCGCTGCCGTGAAGAATTTGTCCCATAGTGCCTCCTTCCATCCCAAGGATAAGATTGCACCATCAAATGCCGGGACTAAACACCTAGGCTCAGGACCCATTAAATTCTTGCGGATATGTTGAGTGATTGATTCAATGGCGGTGCTGGGAGGCATCGCCATGAATGATCTGTTTTTGCTTACCGAGGCGCAGATGCGCCGGATCGAGCCCTATTTTCCATTATCGCACGGGGTTGCGCGGGTTGATGACCGGCGGGTGATCAGCGGGATCATCTTCGTCATCAGGAACGGTCTGCGCTGGCGCGATGCACCGCCCGGCTACGGTCCGCACAAGACGATCGACAACCGGTTCGTGCGCTGGAGCCGCCTCGGCGTGTTCAACAGCATTTTCGCTGAGCTGGCGCGCAAGGCCGGCAACCCATCCCGGCTGATGATCGATGCCACCCATCTGAAGGCGCATCGCACCGCCGCGAGCCTTTTAAAAAAGGGTCTGTTCCCCGACGTATCGGGCGCACCAAGGGCGGCCTGAACTCGAAGCTGCACGCCGTGTGCGATGGCCAGGGACGACCCGTCCTCATGCTGCTCAGCGAAGGCCAAATGAGCGACTACAAAGGCGCAGCCTTGATGATCGATGCGCTGCCGCGCGCGAAGCAATTGCTCGGCGACAAGGGCTATGACGCTGACTGGTTCCGCCAGGCTCTCGCTGAACGCGGCATCACCGCATGCATCCCATCCAGGTCCAACCGCAAAAAGCCGATCGAACATGACCGCGAACTCTATCGCCAGCGGCACAAGATCGAAAACATGTTCGGCAGGCTCAAGGATTGGCGGCGCATCCACACCCGCTACGACCGATGCGCACACACCTTCATGTCCGCCATCTGCATCGCCGCCGCAGTCATCTTCTGGCTCTGATCAATGAGTCCTGAGCCTAGGCATGTCGCAATATTGAAACGGCGCCGCCGCCGACGGACCCAAAGGGCATCCGCGGCGGAGCAGACATCAATGACGGTCGATCACCGCGGTGCGCCTGCTAACGAGTGGCTGTTTCATCATCGCCTAATCGTTCGCTCGATCGGCGGATCGTTCGTTGCGATGCATCAATTCCAAATAGGAATTTTAATTATTTCCTCGCTTGAGCCAATTGCTAGCTCAGCAAGTAGTGAAGTAAATTTGACAGTACTATTTTAGAACGATAAGAAAATATCTCGGCTGCCGATGGCATGCGACATCTGATCGTTCACGGGCGCGTCGTCGCAGTGAAGCCGAAAAAAAGGCGGAGCAAGAATTCGCCACGAGGGGAGGGGTGGCATGAGTGGCGGGGACGAACTCGTCGCGGCCGAATTGCTGGACGGCTTTGTCGTCCAGGGCGCTCGACCTGATCGGGACGTTTGTCAATCGCTCAAGGGTCTATCTGTCCACCGCCAAGAACGGCGAAGCAATTCTTATTGCAATCGCCGCCGCCTTCGACGCCGTCCTTCACACCATACGACCTTGTAAGATCCACGAGAGATCCTTTGGGAGGAATGAAATGACATGTTCGCCGAGCGTTGAATCCATTTGCCCTTGTTTTCCTGAAACTGTTTCCAGCATGCGCCGGCCGGTGTCCCTCGCGCGGGCCGCAATGGCGTTCGGGCTTGGGCTCGCGATGTCCTGCAGCGGCGCGCTGGCGCAGAACGTCGCCAAGGGATCACCCGAACACATCAAGGCCGTCACGTCAGCAATCGACGGCGCATCGATCAAGGCCAATACCGCGAGCTCGAGCGACTGGCCGACCATCGGTCTCGACTATGCCGAGACGCGCTTTTCCAAGCTCAACCAGATCAACGCCGACAACGTCAAGAAGCTGGGCCTGGTGTGGAGCTATCCGCTCGAATCTTCCCGCGGTGTCGAGGCGACGCCGGTCGTGGTCGACGGCATCATGTACCAGACCGCCTCCTGGAGCGTAGTGCATGCTATCGACGCCCGCACCGGCAAGAAGATCTGGAGCTTCGATCCCGGCATCGACAGGGAGAAGGGCTACAAGGGCTGTTGCGACGTCGTCAATCGCGGCGTGGCGCTCTGGAAGGGCAAGGTGTTCTTCGGCGCCTATGACGGGCGCCTGATCGCGCTCGACGCAGTCACCGGCAAGAAGGTTTGGGAAAAGGACACCGTCGTCAGCAAGGATCACTCCTACACCATCACCGGCGCGCCGCGCGTCTTCAACGGCAAGGTGGTGATCGGAAATGGCGGCGCGGAATTTGGCGCGCGCGGCTACGTCACCGCCTATGACGCCGAGACTGGCAACCAGGCCTGGCGCTGGTTCACGGTGCCCGGCGATCCCTCAAAGCCTTTCGAAGATGAATCGATGGCGGCGGCCGCCAAGACCTGGGATCCGGCCGGCAAATACTGGCTCAACGGCGGTGGCGGAACGGCGTGGGACACCATTACATTCGATCCCGACCTGAACCTAGTCTATATCGGCACCGGCAATGGCGCGCCGTGGAACCGGAAAGTCCGCAGTCCCTCCGGCGGCGACAACCTCTATCTGTCCTCGATCGTCGCACTCAATGCCGATACCGGAAAATATGCCTGGCACTATCAGGAGACGCCCGGCGATCACTGGGACTACACCGCCACCCAGCCGATGATCCTGGCGGACATCAACATCGACGGCGCGCAGCGCAAGGTGATCCTGCACGCGCCGAAGAACGGCTTCTTCTTTGTCATCGACCGCACCAACGGCAAGTTCATCTCGGCGAAGAACTTCGTCGACGTGAACTGGGCGACCGGCTACGACGCCAATGGCCGCCCCATCGAGGTGAGGGAGGCGCGCGGCGACGAACCCTATGACAGCATTCCGGGTCCCGCCGGCGCCCACAACTGGCATCCGATGTCGTTCAATCCGCAGACCGGGCTTGTGTATCTGCCGGCGCAGGGCGTGCCGATCAATCTCACGCCGGAAAAGACCTTCAAGCATAATGCCGTTGAGCCCGGCAAGTTCGCCAGTACGACGGGCTGGAATCTCGGCCACATGTTGAATGCCACGCCGCCGAAGAACCCGGCGTTCGGGCGTCTGCTGGCCTGGGATCCGGTCAAGCAGAAGGAAGCTTGGCGCGTCGAGCATGTGGCGCCGTGGAACGGCGGCACGCTCACCACCGCGGGCAACCTGGTGTTCCAGGGCACGGCCGACGGACGCTTCGTCGCCTACAACGCAACGACGGGCGAGAAGCTTTGGGAAAGCCCGACCGGAACCGGCGTGGTCGCAGCGGCCTCGACCTATATGCTCGACGGCAAGCAATATGTGTCGATCGCAGTCGGCTGGGGCGGCGTGATCGGCCAGTGGATGCGCGCCACCGAACTGCAGAGCCCCGGCACGGTCTACACGTTCGCGATCGACGGCAAGGCTTCGCTGCCCACCTTTGTCAAGTACCAGACCGAAGGCCTGCTTAAGGGCGTGAAGTACGACCCGAAGGACGTGGAGGAAGGCACCTTGATCTATGTCGCTGCCTGCGCCGCCTGCCATGGCGTGCCCGGCGTCGACAAGGGCGGTAATATCAGGAATCTCGGCTATGTCGCGCCCGAAAGCATCACCAACCTGAAGGACATCGTGTTCAAGGGCCCGTTCCGCGACCAGGGCATGCCCGACTTCACCGGCAAGCTGAAGGAATCGGACATTCCCAAACTGCAGGCCTTCATCCAGGGGACGGCGGACGCAATCCGTCCGAAGCAGTAGCTATCATGCCAGTCATGGCCGGGCCTGTTCCGGCCATGACTGAATGAAATCGAATTCGTCCTCCAACTCGGTGTGTGGTCGCTGGGCCCGACGCTGCGGCAATCTCGCGTCTGAGAGCCAGCGCTACGCCGTCTTCTACGGGCAGCGCGCCCCTTTCTGCCGCACCCAGCCAATATGCACGGGAGCGGATAATCTCCTAAATTCTAAATAAGAATTGTTCGATCTGACAATTAGAGCCGGTATCTTAGTGCATCACTCAGCAATTCGGATTGATAGTTCTATTTTAGAACGATATCAATCGGCCCTGGTCGCTGCGGTCATCGCTCAGCGCAGGCGCGCGACTTTTGATCATTCAAAGGGGCGCCGTAACGCTCCTAAAAAACAAGGCGAAGCAAGAATTCGCCATGAGGGAGGATGGCATTGACCGGGCCCCACTGAGTGGTCCGATTGGAATGTTAGTTTAGAGATTGCATTTTGACGATCTCCTTTGGTGCTGGCCAGACGAGGGCTTCGGGTGCCGGCGGTCGATATCCGAGCGATGAGTGCGGGCGCATCGTGTTGTAGTGGCGGCGCCAGTTTTCGATCACGATCTGGGCCTCCTTGAGTGTGTAGAAGATCTCGCCGTTGAGCAGTTCATCGCGCAGCTTGCCGTTGAAGCTCTCGCAATAGCCATTTTCCCACGGACTGCCCGGCTCGATGTAAGCGGTCTTGGCTCCGACGGTGGCGATCCAATCCCGGAGCGCCTCGGCGACGAACTCAGGGCCGTTGTCTGAACGTATGTGCGCAGGGATGCCCCGCGAGACGAACAGCTCGCAGAGTGCCTCGATGACATCGGTTGCCTTGAGCTTCCGCGCGACACGGATGGCCAGGCTCTCACGGCTGAACTCGTCGATGATGCACAACATCCGGAACGCTTTGCCGTCGTGGGTGCGGTCAGCGACGAAGTCATAGGACCAGACATGGTTGGGCCGCTCCGGCCGCAGACGGATGCACGAGCCGTCGTTGAGCCACAGACGCCCGCGTTTAGGCTGTTTGGCAGGGACCTTCAGCCCCTCACATCGCCAGATCCGCTCAACACGCTTCTTGTTCACCGTCCAGCCAGCTCTGCGAAGCAACGCCGTAATCCGGCGATATCCGTAGCGGCCATATTGGCGGGCAAGCTCGATGATGTCGGCAGTCAAAGCTGCCTCGTCATCGGGTGTCGTTGGGATCTTGCGCTGCGTCGATCGATGCTGACCTAATGCCCGGCACGCCCGTCTCTAGGATATGCAAAGCTCGGTCATCACACGATCGACGCAGGCACGGCGTCGGGAGGGGCTTAGAAGTTTCCCTTTGCGGCCTCCGCCAGGATCAACTTGTCCAGCGTCAGATCCGACACCGCTCGCCGAAGACGATTGTTCTCAATCTCCAGCTCTTTGAGTCGCTTCACCTGATCACCCTTCAGGCCACCGTACTCGTTTCGCCATCGATAGTACGTTACTTCCGTCACGCCTATCGCTCGGACTGCGTCTGCTACCTGCCGGCCCTGTGCCATCAGCACATCAACCTGCCGCAGCTTCGCAAAGATCTCTTCAGCTGTATGCCTCTTCCTTGCCATCGATCTTATCCTCCATCCGAAAACCATACTTCAGGGAGGACCACTTAGCGTAATCGCGGGTGGCACCACTCGACACTTGAGCGGCAGCTCCCCAGACTGATCGTGTCGAACGATCGGTCTTTGCCTGCAAATGAAGGGGAGCTGCCATGACGAAGTACGCCGCACTTGATGTCTCGCAGGAATTAACAGCTGTCTGCATCGTCGATGAGACGGGACGGATCACGGCCGAGAAGAAGATTGCGACTTGTCCGGAGACAATCAATTCCTGGTTGTCGAAGAACGCGCCCGATCTGGTTCGTGTCGGGATGGAGACTGGTCCGCTGGCTGTATGGCTATGGAATGAATTACACGATCGGGGCATTCCGATCGTGTGCATGGATGCTCGGCACGCCCATGCTGCCTTGAAGATGCGGCCGAACAAGACCGATCGGAATGATGCCGCTGGGCTCGCCCAGATCGTTCGCACAGGCTGGTTCAAGCACGTCCGGATCAAGTCTCGAGATTGCTACGAGGTTCGATCGTTGTTGGCCGCTCGTGAGGCTCTCGTTCGGACCCGCGTCAGGCTAGAGAACGAAATCCGGGGGCTCTTGCGTACCTTCGGCGTGCTGTTTGGCAAAGCCGGTGGGGGCTTTGCCTTACGGGCCGAAGAGATCGTCGCGGGTGAACTCGATGCTTCAGCGCCAATGCGCGTCATTGTCGAGACACTCATGCAGGCTCGAATGGCAATCCTCGATCGCATCAAGGTTTTCGATCGCCAGGTACTGATGATTGCCAAGAAGAATCCGGCAGCACGCTTGTTTATGACAGCTCCGGGCGTCGGCGCGATCACAGCTCTCTCGGTTGCGTCGGTCTTCGATGATGTCGAGCGCTTCAAGCGATCGTCGAGCGCAGGCGCTTATCTCGGATTGACGCCGCGCCGCTACGAGTCAGGCGAAGTCAGCCGGAATGGGCGGATCTCCAAACACGGAAACCAGATGACGCGTAAGCATCTCTATGAGGCCGCCACGACGTTACTCACGAGAACCAAGGCCTTCTCGACCCTCAAGGCCTGGGGCCTCAAGCTCGCCAAGGTTGCCGGCTTAAAAAAAGCGCGCGTCGCTGTGGCACGGGAGCTCGCCGTCATTCTTCACGCAATGTGGAAGACAAGCACCCCGTTCCGTTGGAGCGCTGTGGCCGCATGATCAGATCCATGCTGCCCTGACAACGCTTCCAACGGCGCGTCCCCGCCGGGACGCATGACGCGGATCAGGCCGTCCCTTTGAATGTGGCATCACCGCACCTTCCATGATGACCACGTGGACCACTTCGGCCGATCCACCATCCGACGCCAACATGCGGCGATGCAGACCATCGACCGCGGAGAGAACTCTGAGCCCGGCGAGAACGCCCAGTCATGGAAGAAAAGCTATTGACGAGCGCGATTAGAGAACTTCAAAGGGGGCAGATCAATCGATCGCAATCGTGTGTGGTGGGCAGAACTATCTTTGAAAGGTCAAACCTCTCATCATCAACGTCGATAGCTGCAATATCGAGGCAGTGCGCTCGCTTGACGTGCATGTGCTTAGCTTTGGGGCCACTGCGGATGCGATTTCGGATAGTGAGACCGAAAAGTAAAACGCAGAAACGCCACTTCAGTTGCGTGCGGTAGTAATTTCGGTGTGCGCTCACCTCGTGGTGGGAAGCGGCCTCATCCTTTTCCGGATGGATCCCAGACCTGCCTTTGCTGCGACGGCGCGGCCGCACAAATTGTGCGATGCAAATTCCCCGACAACCCTCGTGCGTTTAGATAATCGGCATTGACACAAGAAAGTTGAGGTGGCAACTAAATTGAAATGGCAAAGTTTTGCACTGATCGATCTCCATGCGGTGGATCGAGCGATCCGACTTACAGGGGAGGCGGGGATGATTATAGACACGTTAGAAAAGCCGACGTCCTCGGCGATTGATCCATTTTCTCCGGACTATTTTCGCGATCCATATCCCTTTCATGTGCAACTGAGGGACGCGGGGCCGGTTGTTTGGTTGGAAAAGTGGGGCGTATGGGCTGTCGCGAGATTTGAGCAAGTCCAAGCTGTGCTAGGCGATTGGCGGACCTATTGCTCGAGTGCTGGTGTCGGCATCGTCAATGAAAAGAAGATGGGTGGTTGGCGTAAGCCGAGCGCGCTACTTGAAAAGGATCCGCCCGAGCATACCGCGAATCGCGCAATTGTTAGTCGGATACTGTCGCCTGCTGCTCTTCGTGCGTTGCGCGCCACTTTTGAGCGAGAAGCTGAAGTATTAGTGGACCGTGTCGTTGGCGCGGGTGACCTCGACGGGATGGCCGATTTCTCCGAAGCGTTTCCGATGAAAGTGTTTGCGGATGCGGTGGGAGTTCCTGTCGAAGGCAGGCACCATCTCGTGCCGTGGGGCAACATGGTCTTCAACGGAATGGGCCCCCGAAACGCATTGTTTGATCGGGCGATGGCCAATGCCGACGAAGTTACAGCGTGGATCACGGCTGCCTGCAAGCGCGAAAACCTCACTCCCGATGGGTTAGGAGCGCAGGTGTATACGCATGTCGAAGCCGGTGAAATAAGCGCCGATCATGCGGCGCTTCTTGTTCGATCATTCTTATCCGCGGGCGTTGATACGACCACGTTCGCAATCGGGAACGCGCTCTTCTGTTTTGCGATGCATCCGGAGCAGTGGGATGTGGTTCGGGAAAATCCCGGCAAGGTGAAGCAGGCGTTTGAAGAGATCATGCGCTTTGAATCGCCATTTCAGACGTTTTTTAGAACCGCGACGTGCGACACGGAAATCGCGGGGACAGCAATTCCTCAGGACAGCAAAGTCCTGATCTCGGTTGCAGCTGCAAACCGCGATCCTAGAAAGTGGTGCAATCCGGATACGTTTGACATTGGCCGAAGTACTGTCGGTCACGTTGGCTTTGGAGCCGGCATTCACGGTTGCGTCGGGCAGATGATCGCCCGGCTTGAGGTGGAGGTGTTGCTGACGGCGCTAGCAAAGCGGGCCAAGAGAATCGAAATCTGCGGCGAGCCGGAGCGTCTGCTTCACAACACTCTGCGTAGCTTTGAAAAGCTGCCCGTGCGATTCCACGCGTAAAACATAATGCCAATCATCACGTTCATCCACGCTCATGGTACGCGGGAAGAAATTGATGTTCCTGTCGGAACAACAATTATGCACGCATCTGTCGGAGCGGGTCTCGAAGGGATAGTCGGTGAATGCGGCGGCTCGGCTATGTGTGCTACTTGCCACGTTTACATTCCTGTCGAAGAGCAAATAGGCAGGTCGCTATCGCCCATAAGCGCGGTCGAAGAGGCCATGCTTGATTCTGCTGCGGCCGAGCGAACGGTGGAAAGCCGGCTGGGATGTCAGTTGAGCGTTACGGAATCCTTTGATGGTCTTGAAGTCAAGCTTCCCGAAAGGCAGCTATGACCAGTCCATCGTCAGTCCTTATTGTTGGTGCAGGCCACGCCGGCCTCCAGGCCGCTGGATCACTTCGTGACGGCGGCTTTGCCGGCGACATTACGCTGCTCGGCAACGAAGCCCACCATCCGTACCAGCGTCCACCATTGTCGAAAGCTGGACTGGAACTGGACAGCTTTTCAACTCCGACAATTCGTCCGCCAAGATACTTTGAAGAGCGGTCTATCAAAGTTGTCCTAGGTGACAAGGCCACGCGTCTCGATCGTTCGCGACGCCGTGTTCTGACTTCTGCCGGTCGGGAATTCGTTGCCGATCACATCATTCTCGCGACGGGAGCGAGCAATCGCCGACTTTCGATTCGAGGTGAAGGCTTGCGGGGCGTGTTCTATTTGCGCACCGTGGATGAGGCGCGCGCACTAAGGGGCGCCCTTCATGATGCGAAACGCCTGGTCGTTATCGGCGCAGGCTTCATCGGCTTGGAAGTCGCTGCAATTGCCCGCAAGCGGGCAATTGTGACGACTGTTATTGACATAGACAATCGTCCGATGGCGCGTGCCGTCAGTCCGCAGATGTCGGGGTACATTCTCGGACTTCACACGGCAGCAGGCGCGGAAGTAATCCTGAATACCAGCGTAGAAGAAATCGAAGGCTGCGATGGAACTGTTCAGTCAGTACGGCTTGCGTCCGGAGAGAAAATTGCAGCAGACGTTGTGTTGATAGGCATCGGCGCAGCGCCAAATGTTGATCTTGCGTTGGGTGCCTCGCTGCAGGTCGACAACGGAATTCTCGCGGACGAATACCTGACAACGAGCGATTCTGACATTTCCGCCATTGGTGACTGTGCGTCGTTCCTGGCTCAGCATGGTCAGCGAGTTCGGCTTGAGTCAGTTCAAAACGCAACCGACCAAGCGCGTTCGGTCGCCGCTAAGCTCCTTGGGCGTTCACAACCGTACGCAGCTATACCGTGGTTCTGGAGTGATCAGGGCGACACCAAGCTCCAAATCGTCGGGTTGGTCTCGGGTTGCGGTGAAATGCTCGTCTCGGGGAATCCCGGTGAGCATAGTTTCTCTGTCTTTTGCTTTCGTGAAGGAAAGCTTGCGGGCATTGAATCAGTCAATCGTCCGGCCGATCACATGGCGGGACGTCGCCTGCTGAAGCTTAGTTCGGCAATTCAGATTGAGAGTGTCGTAGCGGCCAACTTCGATATGAAAGTGCTCGAAGCCGATGTTCGTGCTCGCGAGCTCGAGGCGATGCAATGAGTGCGCGGAGTCTTACAATTGAATGCCGCCAGCGACGCTTCGAACGTTCATTTCGCAACAAGTTTCGCCGAGCGCGCAGGGGTGAAAGCGTTCACGTAAGGAACGGTCGCCCGTATTTTGCGCAGGCAAACGATCAGCGTCTCAACTTCCTCGGGCGTAAGATTGGACAGCAATCTCTCTTCGCGCTCGAGGGCAGCCTCAATGACCTTGTCGTGGAGATTTTGACCCGCGCGAGACAGCTTAATAAGGCGCGAGCGATTATCGTTCGGGTCCGGAACAGACGTTGTCAGTCCCTCTTTGTCGAGAGCATCGAGGCTCCGGCTTACGGCACCTTTATCCAGGCCGATAGCGTTGATGATACTATTGGCGCTGATGTTCGGAAGACCCGCAAGTACACCCATTACACGCCACTCGGTAATGCCGATGCCGAAGTGTTTTCTGTAGGTGTCGGATGCGCCACGCGAGAGTTTGTTCGAGATGTAAGTGAAGAAGTACGGAATGTGTCGTTCAAGGTCGAGCACCTTGTGACCATCTACTGTGACGGCTCCCCGACGAATATTTTTCTTCACAAACAACGCTCCGAAATCGATCAAGAAAAGCCGTGACCCTCGCGAGAGATGCGGGGCTGCGTGGGTCTAACTCAATCGCAATAGCATGAAAACGAAAATCAGGGAGAGAAATATGGAAAACATCAAGTATACGATCGCACTCGCGGCATTGATGAGCGCTCTGTCTACGACGCAGAGCTCTGCTCAAGAACCGCTCAAAGGCGGCGCGGGGACCCCGATCAAAATAGGCGTCGTAACGCCGCTGTCCGGAACCTATGCCGCGGTCGGCCAACCGGTTCGTTGGGGACTTGAACTCGCTGCGGAGGAGATCAATGCTGCTGGAGGAATCAATAAGCGGCCGATCAGTCTCATTTTTGAGGACGAGGAAGCGAATCCGTCAGTTGCCGTTCAGAAGGCCGAGCGACTGTTTCAGGTCGAAAAAGTCGATTTCCTGACGGGTATGGTCAATTCGGGGTCCACGCTCGCGGTTGGGCAACTTGCGGAGCGCAACGGAAAACTGGCTTCGACAACCGTTTCCTTCGCGGACTCGATCACGGGTGAGAAGTGCTCGCCGAATATGTTTCGCTTCAATGCGCGCGCCGAACAGCAGTCGTATGCACTGACAAGTTGGCTCGGCAAAGAAAAGCCAACCGCCAAGGTGTTTGCAATCGGACCAGACTATGAAATGGGCCGGTCAAGCGTCGCCGCTTTTAAGGCAGGTGCAGAGCGTAACAAGATCGCTGTGGTCGGAGAAGTTTTCGCGCCTTTGGATTCGAAGGACTACTCCCAGTATCTGGGGCAAGTCAGGGCCGGCCGCCCGGATACGATCTATACGTCAGTTGCAGGTAACGACACTGTTCGGCTTCTGACGCAGCTTGACGAATTTGGGATCCTCAGATCAGCCAGCATTGTGGGCTCGTCAGGAACGATCACTTCACAGAACATCGCTGCTGTCGGGAAGGCAGCAGAGGGATTCACCACCGGGACGGCATATTCTCCCAAGATCGATACGCCGGAAAACAAGAAGTTCGTTGATGCCTATCGTGCCAAGTTCAAGGCAGATCCGGATCTCTTTGCAGCGGATTCCTACAGCCTTGTCTATGCGTACAAGGCTGCCGTGGAGAAGGCGGGAAGTGTTGAAACGGACAAAGTTCGCGATGCACTTCGAGGGTTGTCGTGGTCGACGCCATCTGGTCAGCGAACCGTTCGTGCCGGGGACAACCAGACGCTGCTTCCGATGTACATCGTGAAGATCAAGAACGGTCAGTTTGATATTGCCGGTTCTGTCAAGGCGGATGACGCCATCGGGCCAGACGCTTGCAAGCGCTTCTAGTGTGTCCGGGCGCGGCGCGCATTATGCGTGCCGTGTCCGACCCGGAGAAAATTCATGGAACTGAGCGATTACATCCAGTTTGTTCTAATGCCCCAAGTGATCAATGGTCTTGCGTTGGGCATAGCTGTTACTCTTGTCGCGTTGGGTTTGACCATTATTTTTGGTCTCCTCGATGTCATCAACATGAGTCACGGCGAGTTCTATGCCATTGGAGCATTTGGCGCTATTTCGCTCGGCGCGTTAGGTTTGAATTTCTGGGTGATGCTGGCGCTTGTGCCTCTCCTGATGGCACCTATGGGAGTCTTGGCTGAGCGGGTTTTGATCAAGCGGGTTTTCAACAGCAAGGATAGACATGTCGCAACCTTGCTCGTCACCCTCGGTTTGTCACTCATCCTCGAGGACGTTCTTCGCCTGGTCTACGGGCCGAACACCCACCGTCTTGATGCCCCGATATCCGGAGCATCAGAATTCTTCGGTGTTTTAGTCCCGAATTATCGGCTGCTGCTGATCCTGGTTGGAGTAGGGGTCATCTGTGCCGTTTCTTTTGTAACCTATCGGACACGTTTGGGAGCAATGGTCCGTGCGGCTGCCTACGACAGGTCAATGACCTCTTCATTGGGTATCCCGGTTGATTGGGTCTATGCCGGTACTTTCGCCGTTGGTGTTTCTCTGGCCGGGCTGGCGGGAGTCTTGCTGGCGCCGTTGTATTCTGTGTTTCCGACGATGGGACGCGACTTCATTCTGCTCGCGTTTTCAGTCGTAATCGTCGGCGGAATGGGATCGATTGTGGGCGCTGTCATTGCCGGTCTTGCTCTGACGCAAGTGCAAGCTCTTGCAAGCCTCGTCATTTCGCCGGTCTGGACCGATCCGATCGTTTTCAGCGCTATGGTGATCTTCCTGATGTTCCGTCCGCAAGGTCTTTTCGGGAGATTGGGTCATGCGTGACGAGCAATCTCGATCAATACGCGTCAGCCATGCGTTTCTGCTGCTTTTCTGCGCCTGTGCACTGGTTGCTGCCGCGATCGGAGCAGTGTCGGGCAATTCCTTCTATCTAAGGCTTGCAACTGAAGCGCTAATCCTCGCGGGACTTGCGTTATCTGTCGATCTTCTTCTTGGATACACCGGAGCGTTGTCGCTCGGGCAAGCCCTTTACTTTGGTGTTGGTGCTTATGTTTCAGCTTTGGTGCTGCTTCAGACCGCGTCGTTCTGGCTGGCTATGTCTGCAGCGGGCGCCGCATCTTTGCTGTCGGCATTCATTGGCGGATTGATAGCCAACCGTGTTCGCGCCGTCTATTTCACCCTTATCACTCTTGGTTTGTCTCAGGTCATCGGAAAGGTGGTTTACAACACCCGGGAACTGGGAGCGTCCGACGGAATCATCGGAATACCCGTGATCGATATAGGCATTGGCGGCTGGTCAGTCTCGGCCGCTGATCCAACGGGCTTTTTTTTGGTCGTTCTTGTTTTCATCGTGATCTTGTACGGAGCGCTTGCCTATCTGCTCGAGACTCCTTTCGGGCGCGTCTTGATAGCGCTCCGCTCAAATGAAAAGCGTGTACCTTTTCTTGGATACTCGGTCTGGCGCGCAAGGATGATCGCATACGTCCTGGCAGGCGTCGTGGCGGGCCTGTCCGGCGCGCTTTATCCAATGTTGCGCGGCTTTGTATCGCCGGAATTGATGTCATTCTCAATGTCAAGCAACGCCGTGGTTGCGGTTTTGCTTGGAGGAGCCGGAACACTTGTGGGAGCACTGTACGGAAGCGTGTTGTTGGTAGTGATCAAGAGCATCATCGGAAGCTGGACTGAGCATCATCTGATCGTCATTGGCGCTTTGTTCATATGGTCAATTCTGTTTTTCCCGCGCGGTCTGATGGGAATGATCATTCCATATTTTCTCAAGCGCCCGAGTGAAGAGCAGTCAACGGTTCAAGTGCCTTCAAATGTCTCACTTTCCGGGGAGGCAAAATGAACAATACCCCGATTATGAAAATTGAAGGACTCGGCATTTCGTTCGGAGGATTGAAGGCCGTCGATGACGTGTCGTTTGATGTAGATCGCAATCAGGTCAAGACCGTGATCGGTCCTAACGGTGCAGGGAAATCGACGCTATTTAATCTGATTAGCGGAGCATTGCGCCCACGCAGCGGGCGCGTGCTGATCGATGGCGCAGTTCTGAACGGAAAGTCGGCCGGACAGATCAAGGCGCACGGATTGTCGCGATCTTTTCAAATCACGAATCTCTTTTTTGACCTGACCGTTCGAGAGAACCTGAGGCTCGCTGCCCAGTATCTTGAGCCGGCACGGCATGCATGGTTGCCGATCAAGCGGAGCGCCCGCGCGGCTTCGAAGGTTGATGAATTACTGAGCCGCTTCATTTTGACAGTAAAGGCTGATGAGCTTGCGGGCTCTCTGTCGCATGGCGAACAGCGGCGACTTGAAATTGCGGTTTGTTTGGCGTCAGAGCCGAAGGTTCTGCTGCTGGATGAACCAACTCAAGGTATGAGCCACGGTGACACGGAAGATACAAAAGAACTTATCCGCGGGCTTACGGATTCGGTAACAGTTCTCCTCATTGAACACGATGTGGGCCTCGTGATGGATATCTCCGACAGTATCGTCGTGATGCACCAAGGGAAGAAGCTAGCCGAAGGAACTCCTGCTTCTGTGAGACAAAACGCAGATGTTCAAGCTGCCTATTTTGGATCGGTGTGATGCTCAGGATTGATGACCTCCACACCCACTACGGAACAAGTCATATTATTCAAGGAATCAGCCTTGAGGTGGGGCAGGGCGAAATTGTCGGAATTTTCGGCAGAAACGGTGTCGGTAAGACCACCCTACTTAAGGCGATTGCGGGATGGGTGACGCCAACAAGCGGGTCTATCGCGATCGCAGGGGAGCGGATCAATGGAATGTCTTCCGACAAGATTTGCCGTTTTGGAGTCGGAATCGTTCCGGAAGACCGTCGGATATTTCCGGGCCTGACCGTTTCTGAAAATCTTGAACTGGCTCTCTCGCAAGTGAGAGGCCGCACGGCGAAAGACGAGCGCGCAGCGCTGGATCGCATATACGCGCGTTTGCCACGTCTATCGGAGCGACGAAAGCAACCCGCGACGACGCTCTCGGGCGGGGAACAGCAGATGCTTGCAATGGCGCGGGTGATGGTCGGCAGGCCGAAACTGGTTTTGATCGATGAGCCATCGGAGGGGCTGGCTCCAATGATTGTCGAAGAAGTTTTCGCGATGATCCGCGACCTCCAAAGAGAAGGGGCGTCTATCATGCTGGTTGAGCAGAATGTGCATAAGGCTCTCGCATTGACGCAGAGGTTCTGCGTGATTGATCGCGGGAGGGTCGTTGAATTGGGAAGTAGCGATTCCGAAGCCGACCGGGGCCGGTTGTTCAAGGCGATTGCGGTATAGTTGAACGAAGAAACGGAAATAGGAATGACTGCTTCGATAAAGAGACTACAAGGCAAGACTGCCATTGTGACGGGCGCCGCTCAAGGGATTGGCCGGACGTATGCGCTTGCCCTGGCTGAAGCTGGTGCGCGTGTGTGTGTTTCCGACATTGTCATGCCGGCAGATACGGTGGCGGAGATTACCAGCTATGGTGGCGAGGCTATTGGCGTCGTTGCAGATGTTTCCGACCAGAAATCTCTCGATGGCATGATCGAGCGGGCGACGACTGCGTTCGGCAAGCTGAATATTCTTGTCAATAATGCCGGAATGTTCGGATCCCTCAAGATGAAGCCTTACTCGGAGATAGCGATCGATGAGTGGGATAAGGTCATGGCGGTCAATGTCCGAGGCGTCTGGCAGGCTATTATGGCAGCTGCGCCGGCGATGACCGAGGGTGGAAAGATTATCAACATCTCTTCCGGAACAGCTTTCAAAGGAAGTCCGTATCTTTTGCATTATGTGGCCTCCAAAGGAGCTGTCATCGCACTGACCCGCGCTATTGCACGTGAACTGGGCCCAAAGAATATCTGCGTGAATGCGATTGCGCCCGGGTTGGTGATGAGCGCTAACGTTCAGGCGCATCCGGATTGGCAGAACGCGGCAGCGTCTATCGTATCGTCACGAGCTTTAAAGAGGGATTCCAAGCCTGATGACTTGATCGGCGCATTGCTCTTCCTTGCGTCAGACGATAGCAATTTCGTGACCGGCCAGACGCTCGTCGTCGATGGCGGCTCGGTCATGCATTAGGCCAAAAAGAGAAAGTCTGCCGAATGTCGAAAGTTCAACTGTTTATCGATGGCGAGTGGCGCGACAGTCTGTCTGGTAAGACGATCCCCGTGATCAATCCGGCGACCGAAGAGAAGATCGGCGAGGTCGCTCATGCCCAGAATGAAGACCTTGAGCTTGCGGTAAGTGCCGCTGCACGTGGTTTTCAGGTCTGGCGTAAGATGTCGCCGCTCGATCGCTCCGGGATTCTTCGCAAGGCCGGAGACTTACTACGTCAGCGCGCCGGTTCAATCGCAACCATGATGACCCTCGAGCAGGGCAAACCCTTTGCCGAGGCGAAGGTCGAGATTCTGGGCTGCGCCGACTTCCTCGACTGGTTCGCCGAAGAAGGCCGCCGCACGTATGGGCGCATGATCCCGGCCCGCGGCGAGGGCATCTACAATCTAGTGATTAAGGAGCCGGTCGGACCCGTGGCGGCATTCACGCCGTGGAACTTCCCGATGAGCCAGGCAGTGCGCAAGCTCGGCGCTGCGCTCTCGGCAGGTTGCTCGGTGGTGATTAAGCCGCCGGAAGAAACTCCGGCATCTCCGGCAGAATTGATCCGTGCATTGGCCGACGCTGGCGTGCCGAAAGGCGTCGTTAATCTGGTTTACGGGATCCCGTCGGAAATTTCTGATTACCTGATTTCGCATCCCGTGATCCGCAAGATTTCCTTCACCGGATCGACTCCGGTCGGCAAGCAGCTTGCATCGCTGGCCGGCGCACATATGAAGCGCATCACGATGGAACTCGGCGGCCACGCGCCAGCGATCGTGTTTGACGATGCCGACGTCAAATTTGCGGCAACTGTTCTGGCGGGCAGTAAATACCGCAATGCTGGTCAGGTTTGTATCGCACCCACGCGCTTTCTAATTCAGGACGGCGTCTACGATCAATTTGTTGAAGAGTTCGTTGCAAAGACAAGAGCGCTCAAGGTCGGCAACGGACTTGATGAAGGCGTCACCATCGGGCCGCTGGCAAACGAGCGTCGCCAGGCAGCGATTGGCACTCTGATTGATGATGCGCTCAAGAACGGCGCCAAGGCTCTGACCGGCGGCAAGCGCAGCCAGAATAAGGGTTACTTCTTCGAACCGACAGTGCTCGTTGATGTGCCGAAGTCTGCGCGGGCCATGAACGAAGAGCCGTTTGGCCCCGTTGCTCTGATGTCTCGCTTCAAGGATTTCGATGAAGTGATGACGGAAGCCAACCGTCTGCCATATGGCCTTGCCTCCTACGCCTATACGCGTTCCGTCAAGACCTCGACCGCACTTGCTACCGGCATCGAAAGCGGGATGCTGTCGATCAATCATTATGGGCTGGCATTGCCTGAATTCCCGTTCGGGGGCGTCAAGGACTCGGGCTATGGCTCCGAAGGCGGATTGGAAGCTGTTGAGGCTTACCTCGCCACCAAGTTCGTTTCGCAAGGTAGCCCGGCATCGTGATTGCGGGTCCCAAGCGAGGACGCTCTTGGGGGGCATGATGCGTGCGCAGAAAAATACGGTCAATTCAAGAGTAGCTCTTGAATTGACCGTGAGGACTCGCGTCGAGTGTCTGATGCTCTGAAAATCAAAATCGGGAAGCGTGAGATATTGGCCACGCTTCCTTGCGGCTCTCGTTCTCACATGCAGGCGTTGCGTTAAACGCAACCAGCCACACGCAACCAGTTGTTGCTCTGTCGTCATTCAGAAAATGATTGGCGTCGTGCTGTGCATGACCGGCCTTAAGCCTGATTTCCCGTGACTTTCAACGACTTTCACAGGTTGCAATTGCACTGCAGCAATTTGCTGCGCGCGTGATACGGCCAGCGTATCGCGCCTTATGAAACGAGCTATTGCTGATCCGGCCAGTTTGGAATGAATAAAAACTGACTAGCGATGCCGTTCGGCATCAGCACAACGATTGATCTCGAAGCCTTGGTGCGGTCGAGGCGCTGATGGAGTGGAAGGATGCCGGAATACAACGCCGGGAAAGTGGCGGACTACAACGATGGTGACCGCAAGGTGATCGTCTGCGGCGACATGGAGGTCGGGGTCTTCAGGATCGATGGAGAGTTTTACGCTTGGCACAATCGGTGTGCCCATAGAGCGGGCCCGATCTGTCAAGGGCGCATCATGAAGCGAGTGCTCGAGCCTGTTGCGGAAGATCACACCGTGCGCGCTATGGAATATGACGAGTCGGAAATGAACATCGTCTGTCCGTGGCATGGCTACGAGTACAGTATCAAGACTGGCAACCATCAGGGAAATCCTAGAATCCGGCTACGCAAAGCAGAAATGACAATCAGGGGTGGAGAGATCTATGTCCGAGTCTGACGCCGACCGGCGCAATGATCAGTATGGATGGATCGATTCCCTTGCTCCCGATTTGCTGCGCGCATCGCGGGAGTTGGTGGAAAGTGGCGAGGCCTATCGCGTCTCCGACGAATCCGTTGCGCAAATTCTCACAGCCGCCATTCGCCTTTATGTCGCAAAATCTGACGGCGAAGAAAGAACGTTCCCGCCCATCGCCGGCGAACGCGACAGCGAAATGACACCAACCGAATTGTTGTCAGCTGTTTCGGAAATGCTTCGCGCCCTTCATCTCGGTCCGGTGGAGCTTGCGCTTTGGTATCGCCGACGACCGGACGAAGACAGCTATTATCCTGGGGCTAAGTCATGAATATTCGAGAGAAGATCGGCCCTGAATACGCCGCAACGCAGCAGATCGATGTTTATACGGACACGCGCGACGTGCTTGCGCACGCAAGGCGAAATGCGGTCAAGCGAGGGCTGCAGGACTGGTTTGTCGTTGATATCGACGCGCATCACGTTGAGTCGGTTTCCTGGAAAGAGGTCGTCACTTATATCGAGGATCCGGTTATTCGCGACAACGCAATGCGCTATCAGGCGGAGCGCATTGGTGCGCCGCCATATGGTCTGAACGGCGATCTCGGCTTGCGTTACCAGTCGGTAGGTGGACGCATTCCGCATCAGGACGATCAGCGCGAGACCGTGGAGGAAACTGACGTTCACCGCGACGTCACCTTGACCCGGCGCGCGATGGATTCCCTTGGCGTAGACAACATGGTGGTCTTTCCCACCCCGATGTTGTTTCTCGGCATGCATCCGCAGACCGAAATGGAAATATGGCTCGGACGCGCCTACAATCGATGGATGGCTGACAGGATTCTGTCAGCCGAAGATCGGATCAAGACGCTGATCTATCTGCCGTTCAATACGCCGAAGGAAGCCGAGCGTGCGGTTCAGGAGTTCGGCGACAACAAAGGCGTCATCGGCTTCTGCGTAACGAGCACGCGCTACAAGCCGGTTCACAGCAACGAATACATGCGCCTTTACTCAATGATCGAGGAGACAGGAAGGCCGCTGGCTTTTCATGCCGGCTATCACTGGCAGGATCCTTCGCTGGCGACCGTCAATCGTTTTCTCGGCATGCATGCGCTCGGCTTTGCCTGGTGCAACATGGTCCACATGACGAACTGGATCTTGAACGGGATTCCTGAACGATTTCCAAAGCTCAAGACGATGTGGGTCGAGAGCGGTTTGGCTTGGGTTCCGTTCTTGATGCAACGGCTCGACGACCAGTATCTGATGCGGCCGTCCGAAGCACCGCAGCTCAAGCGGATGCCGAGCGAATATATGAACACCAACTGCTTCTATACCACACAGCCGATGGAGACGACGCATCCGAAGGCTCTCGAAAATACGTTCGAGATGATCAAGGCCGAAACGCAATTGATGTTCTCATCGGATTGGCCGCATTTCGATTTCGATCTGCCTCAGGAAATATGCGATCTACCGTTTCTGACCGAGCAGGCGAAGCGGAATATCCTCGGATTGAATGCTGCGCGTCTTTTCAATCTGGACCCGACGCCGGTGAAAAATATCATCTAAGGGGCGATCCTGCGCGACAGATAACTAAACAAGAAAACATAAAATACTATCTAGGGGGATGACGATAATGCGAAGCGTTTTTGCTGCGGCCATAGCCGTTCTGCTTCTTGTCTCAAGCGAGGCGAGAAGCAGCTCGGGGCCGGAAATTCCGGGTAATGCGATCCGCATTATCGTGCCGTTCTCCGCCGGTGGTCCGACCGACGTGCTTGCGCGCGTGGTCGGGAAAATCCTTGGCGACAAGCTTGGTGTGACGACTTATATCGAAAACAAACCTGGTGCATCCGGCATCATTGGCACGGAACCGGTAGTGAGAGCTCCCGCTGACGGTGCGGTGTTGCTCCTCACGGCTACGCATCACGTCATCACGCCGAGTCTCTACAGAAGCATTCCCTACGACACGAAGAAGGATCTGTCGCCGATCGCGCTCGTCGCGGCGGCTCCTAACGCGATTCTGGTGACCAATAGCTTTCCTGCGAAGAACGTTGCCGAGCTCATCGAGATTCTTAAAAAGAATCCGGGCAAGTATTCGTTCGGATCGGCTGGAACGGGCAGCGCCAATCATCTGTCGGGTGAACTGTTCAAGCAGATGGCTGGCGTCGATATCGTTCATATCCCCTACAAGGGGAACGGCCCCGCTATGAACGACCTGATCGGCGGGCATATCCCAATGATCTTCGACTCGCTGCCTACGGTCGTGAATGCCTCCAAGGGGGGGCTCGTGCGTGTCCTTGCCCTGACCGGTCTGAAGCGTTCGCCTTTGCTTCCGGATGTCCCGACGCTCGATGAATCCGGCGTGAAGGGTTTCAATGTGCAGGCGTGGTTCGGCCTTTATATGCCGCAGGCGAATAACTCGCCGATCTACAAGAAGCTGGTCGCGGCGATGAAAGAAGTGAATGAATCTCCGGAGACCAGGCAAAAGCTGGCCGAAATGGGTGTCGAGCCCGGCAATCTTTACGGGGATGAGTTCCGTGCTTTCGTGGATAGCGAAATCGAGCGCTGGGCTGCGGTTGTGAAAAAGGCGAACATTCCGCCGGAGTAAATGTGCGAGAACAGTTCGCGTGAAGCGATCAAGGCCGGCATCTTGAGGTTGCGGGCCTTTCGCGCGTGAGCATATCAACGGCAGCGCCGCGCCCGTGCATGTATGCAAAATATCTCCGCCCTTATGAATGAAAAGCAGGTGCGGAATACCGCGCGATCAGTCAGAAATAACTGATACTTACGCCGCGCCGCAAACGAGAGGCGGAAAACGTCTCATCTCATTCCGGAAAGTTTGACCCATGCTTGGGGCCATCTACGCGACCCTGGCGGCGCTGACGTTTGCCATGAACAACGCCGCGATGCGGCGCGGTGTTCTGACCGGTACGGCAGGGCAGGCGATCGCACTGACCGTACCATTGGGAGGCCTGTGTTTTCTGGCCATGGCAATCTTCACGGGACAGATCTGGTCGATCCGTTCATTCCCTTTTGCCGCCGCTTGCTGGCTGGGCGCTCAGGGTGTGCTGCAATTTTTGATCGGCCGCTATTTCAACTACGAAGCCAACAGACTCGTCGGTGTGAACATTTCCGCCCCCATCATTCAGCTCCAGGTTGTCGTGACCATGCTGCTGGCGGTGGTTTTGCTCAAGGAAGAGTTCACCGTTCTTCAAGCGATCGGAACAGTCCTCATGCTTGGCGGCTCGTTCGGGACTCAGTTGCGCAAGCCGGCAAAGTCGAAAGCAGAGGTTGGAGAGGAAGCGGCGGCTCCGGAACCGAATGCGAAGCCGCAGTTCAGACCGCGCTATTTGCCGGGGGTAATGTGCGGGCTTGGCGCAGCTGTAGCGTATGGCGTGGCGCCATTGCTGGTGCGAGCAGCCTTTGAAAGCACGCCGGTCAAGAATGTGATTGCCGGCGGCGTGATCGCCTATGCGGCGGCGACCGTCGTGCTGCTTGTTCTCATCCTCGTGCTGGCGCCGTTCCGGCAGAGCATACGGGCCGTAAATCGCAACAGTGCAACATGGTACGCCGTGGCTGCTGCTCTTGTCGCGGCCTCTCACGGTTTCGTCTATGCTGCGCTGGCCGTCGCGCCCTTGATGGTGGTGGTGCCGATCCTGCAACTCTCGCTGATATTCAGGATATTTCTGTCACAACTGCTTAATCGTGACTATGAAGTGATGAACGCGGCGGTGATCATAGGTTCCATTGTCGCCGTGATCGGCTCGATCGGTGTTTCGATGAACACCGATTATCTGCTGGATGCCTTCAAAGTTTCACCGCTGCTTGCCGACACGTTGCGCATTCGGCTCGACGCGGGCAACTAATCGTCAAACGCTCAGGACGCGATCATCTCGGTGTGCTGTCTGGTGGCGGCAACGAATGCGTCCACAATAGGGGACGACTGCGAATACGCGATTGCGAGCTCGAATTCGACCGGCGAACCTGGCCCAGTTAATTCCCGGAACGCAACGCCCTTGCGGCCACCCGTTGCAAGCGCTCTTGAGACCAGGGCAACGCCCATTCCGCCGGCAACGAGATTTGCAATCGTCTCCATCTGCGGAGCTTCCTGTCCGATATGCGGCACAAACCCGGCGCGCGCGCATGCATCGAGAATGATCCGGTGAAGGCCAGGACCCTGACGTGCGGCGAACAATATCCATGGATCGTGCGCGAGATCGGACAGCTTGATCTGCTCATATCGCGCCAGTGAATGTCTTTCTGGAATGGCCGCGACCAGCCGGTAACGGGCGACGACCTCACGGCTCAGGTTGTCAGCGTCGTGAAGGGGCGGAATGACAAAGCCGAGATCGGCTTCCTGTGCATTCAGCAAGCCGATCTGCTGCGCTGTCATCGCTTCCCGTAATTCGAGTTTGACCGCAGGATAGCGCTCGCGAAAGCGCAACAGGATCGATGGCAGGATTTCGCGCGCAGCGCTCGCAACGAATGTGACGCGCAACGCACCCGTCAGACCTGCCCCTGCACGCTGTGCGGCAAGAACAGCTTGATCCGCTTGGCTGACGGCCTTTCGCGCCTCTTCGAGGAAAACGCGTCCGGCCTCCGTCAGCCGATCAATCCGATTCGTGCGTTCGATCAGCGTTGCTCCGATGGTATCCTCGAGCCGCTTAATTGTAGCCGTCAGGGGCGGCTGCGCCATATTGAGGCGATCCGCCGCGCGGCGAAAGCTCAGTTCCTCCGCGACGACAATGAACTGTCTGAACTGGCGCAGTTCAATCATTCTCTCACGCGACCATTGGTTTCAAAGAGGCCCCGGCACCGCGGGGCGCGTAGGCTGTGGTTGACGCCCTAGACAAACGACATCTCCTCAGCGGATTCGAGAATCCGCCGAAGCTCAACGAGCGCGCGCCTCAGTTCTTCATGGGTCTTCGGATGCCCGAGGCAGATTCGGACGCCGAGCGTGCCGCGATCGACCTGCTGTAGGGCGCCCGGAGGAGCGAGGGTAATTCCAGCTTGCGCGGCTTGCGCGACAAGCGCGATTAGCGTGCGTCCGGCAGGAATCGGCAGCCAGCGATGAAAGCCGGGTGTTTCGGAAACGACGGGCAGCCAGTTACCGAGCACCTCGTCAGCGATGGCATTGCGCCGCGCTGCCTCCGCCCGCTTGAGCTGCACTTGACGCATCAAGTCGCCGCTGTGGATGAGGCGCGTGACGACTTCCGCCATGAGCGGGGATGCCATCCAGCCTGTGGCGCGAACGGCGTTGTTCGAACGGTCCCGGAACTGGTCGGGCACGACCATGGCTGCAATACGCAGGCCGGGCGCCAGGCATTTCGCGAAGCTTAGGATGTAGAAGCTGCGCTCGGGCAGCAGAAGTGAAATCGGTCTGGGGGGCGCCGCGAAGAGAAAGGCATAAGCGTCGTCTTCAAGAAGATAGGCGTCGTGACGCCGGATGATAGCCGCGATCTCTTGCCGCCGCTCCTCCGGCATCGTGGTGCCTGTCGGCGTTTGCAGGGTGGGTGTCGAGAACAGCACGCGTGCTTTGGTTTCGATAAACGCGCGATCCAGCGCGTCCGGCAGCAAGCCGTACTTGTCGCAATCCACGCCATGCAGACGATATCCGTTCTGCGCCGAGAGTGCGATCATGCCTGAATAAGTGAAGCGCTCGGTGAGCACGACCCCGCTGGGGCTGGTGACCATGCCCAAAGCGATCGAGAGACCGTGCTGTCCGCCATGGGTGATGAAAAGGTGGTCCGCGTCGGTGGGCACGCCCAGTTGCGCGAGCCATCCCACCATGCTCTCGCGGTGATGGAGCACGCCTTGATGGGGCAGATAGCCGAGCAGCCGCTTCAAGGCGCCGTCGGCCACGATGTCTTCGAGAATCGAGGCGATCAACTCATCTTCGCCGGTATGCGGCGGCACGTTGAGGGCAAGGTTGAGAGTTGAGGAAGGGCTCTCGCTGTTCACTGTGGGACGCCGCCGCAGCACGAATGTGCCGCGGCCAACCTCTCCCGAAATAAGGCCGCGGGATTCTGCTTCGGAATAAGCTTTGGAGATGGTGCCAACGCTCAGTCCGAGTTGTGACGCCATGTCACGCTGGGGAAGCAAGCGGGTGCCAGACTTTAATGCGCCTGACTCGATGTCCTTCTCCAGCGATTGCACGAACGCGAGGTAACGCGGTCCGGGCGTCGCGGGGAGAACTGGAATCCATTCGCTTGAAAGGTCTTGCGACACAGGGTCCATCCTGAAAAGCAGGATTGCTGAATAGTACAATTGCCAGATTGTTTCAATTCCCGGCCATCGGAAAGATCATTGTCCACACATTTTGGAGGTAAATTCAATCAAATTCGGCATTGTTGCGGCGCAAACAATTGATCAATCCCAAATTGAACTAGAATAAGTTTGACATTGCTCTCTCTTTTGATTTTATCCGCCCTGAGCGCGCAAGCTGATGGAGAGAGCGTTGATTTACGAAATTCGCGTGTACGAGGCTGTCGAGGGAAAGGCGCAGGCCATGCGGGCGCGCTTCAAGGAGCACGTGGTGCCCCGTCTTCCGCAGCATGGGATTGAATTGATCGGCGTGTTCGAGGCGCCGGCGGAAGATGGTCGTCTGACGTATCTGACGCGCTTCACGTCCGAGGAGGACCGCACCAAGGGCTGGGCTGCATTCGGTGCCGATGCCGAATGGCGTGAGATCAAGGCCGCATCCGAAGTGAATGGCCCGCTGCTGAAAAATCAGACGGTTTCCGTGTTGTCGCCGGCGATTGCCGGTCTGCTGTTGGGATAGCCACTCCCGCATCGTGATGCCGTGACTACAGCATCAGCGTGAAAGAAAGCCGATGAAGCCAGCTCCCTTTGAATATGTCAGGCCGGGGTCGATTGCCGAAGCCTGCGAACTGCTCGCCTCCGACGAGGATGCCCGGGTTATTTCGGGTGGCCAGACCCTGATCCCCATGCTGGCGATGCGCCTCGCGCGCCCTGCCAGGCTTGTCGACATCTACCGTCTGCCTGAACTGAACGGCATTCGCATCGACGGCGACATTCTCGCAATCGGCGCGACAACGCGTCAGGTGCAAGTCGAGCGCAGCGAGGTCGCGAGGGATGCGCTGCCGTTGCTCGCGAAGGCCTTGCCTTGGATTGGACACCCGCCGACCCGCAACAGGGGGACCGTCGGCGGTTCGGTGGCTCATGCGGATCCGTCTGCTGAGATTCCACTGGTTGCTGTCACGCTGCAGGCGGAGATCGAGATCACGAATCCTGACGGCGTTTCCACGATGCCGGCCGATGACTTCTTTATCGGGCCGATGCTGACTGCTGTGATGCCGGGTGATTGTGTGACCGGGGTGCGCTTTCCGATCTGGCGTCACACGCGGCTCGGCACGGGATTTCATGAAGTAAGCGCTCGTCAGTCCGATTTCGCATTTGTGGCGGCAGCGGCACAGGTAGCGTTGGATGACAGCGGCCAGTGCATTGATGCGGCGCTCGGCATTGGCGGCGTCGGGGATCGGGCCATGCGTCTCGATGTGTCAAGGCTGATCGGCGACTCGCTCAACAAGGCCTCGATCGTAGACATCGTGCGCGAGGCCGCACAGGTGCTCGAGCCGACAAGCGATCTGCATGCTTCGGCGGAGTACCGCATGCGCGTCGCTGTGACGCTCGGCGCGCGGGCACTTGAGGATGCGATGAAGGACGCGCAGGTCGGCAGCGATCGCGCTGTTCACGGAGGAGCACAATGAAGGTTTCTCTCACAGTCAATGGCCGCGTCCGGGAAGTGGATGTCGAGCCGCGGAAAACGTTACTGGACACGCTTCGTGAGGATCTTGCGCTTGTCGGCAGCCACACCGGATGCGAGCACGGCGTGTGCGGCGCCTGCACGATCCTTCTCGATGGCGCCCCGGTGCGCTCCTGTCTGATGTTCGCGGCACAGGCTGATGGCTACGAGATCACGACGATCGAGGGGCTTGCTCCGGCTCCCGGCGAGTTGAGCGTCCTTCAGGATGCATTCTGCGAAACGCACGGTATGCAGTGCGGCTATTGCACGCCAGGCATGATCCTCGCGGCTCATTCGCTTCTCGACCGCACGACTGAACCGACACGCGAAGATATCGTCGACACGATCTCCGGAAATATCTGCCGCTGCACCGGTTACGGCCAGATCATCGAGGCCATCGAGCTGGCAGCAGAGCGCCTGCGCAAGGCCAACAGCCCTCGCTCGGTCGAGACAGGCCAGATCGAAGATAAAGTGAAGGCCGTCGCGGCGCAGGGAGGCCGCCGATGAGCGAGCATCCAACAATCCTGAAATTCGTCTCGTCGAACCGGCGCGTTCGGGAGGACCGGCGCTTTGTTGTCGGCGGCGGCCACTACGTCGCTGATATTGTTCTTGACGAGATGCTGCATGTCGCCCTCGTGCCGTCGCAGTATCCGGCAGCGCGCATCGTGTCGATCGATGCGGTGGAAGCACTGAAGATGCCGGGTGTCGTCTACGCATTGACGGGCGAGGAGCTTGCCAAGGCGGTCGATCCGCTGATGAACGGCCTCGATACGCCGAAGGTGCGGCGCTATTCGCTTGCGGTCGGTCAGGTGCGTTATGCCGGTGAATGGGTTGTGGCGGTCGTAGCAGAGACCCGCGCCCAGGCCGAGGACGCGATTGAAAAGGTGCGTGTCGAATACGAGCCGCTGCCTTACGTCATTGATGCCGAAGAGGCGATCACGGATGCCAGCGCGAATGTCCATCCCGAGCACGGCACCAATGTGTTGCTGGACAAGACATTCGTCTGGGGTGAGGTCGACAAGCATTTCGCGGAAAGCCCCCGGCATCTGTCGTTCCGCGTGAAGTGGGGCCGCAATTCGACTGTGCCGATCGAAACCTTCGGCGTGGTGGCAAGGTGGGACGCGTGGCGCGAGATGCTCGATGTCTGGGCTTCGATCCAGATGCCGAAATATCCCGACCAGATTTCCCGCGCCTTGCGCATCCCGACCAACAATGTGCGCGTGCATCACGATGTCGATGTCGGCGGCAGCTACGGCGTCAAGCGCGGCATCAAGCACACCGTTCTGGTGTCTCATCTTTCCCGTATCCTGAACCGTCCGGTTCGTCTGATCGAGGACCGGCTGGAGAACATGCGGGCAGGCGATGCCCATGGGCCGGAGCGCCTGTTCGATGTGGACATCGCGTTCAACGATGATGGCATCGTCAAGTCGATGAAAATGCGCGCACTCGATAATGTCGGTGCCTATGCGGGGCGTTCGCCGTTCCAGCTCGGCAAGCCGATCGGTGCGATCGTCGGTCCCTACAAGATCGAAAGCGTCCAGTATCGCGCCATGGCGACCATGTCGAACAAGGCCGCGCAGGAAGCAGTCCGTGGCTTTGGACAGGCGCCGACGAACTACGCAATCGAAGCGGCGATCGACAAGGTCGCAGCGGCCGTGGGGCTGGATCCCATCGAGGTGCGCCGGCGCAACTTTATCCGCAGCGACGAATTCCCTTATTTGATCCCGAGCGGGACGCATTACGACAGTGGCGACTACCACACGGTGGTAGAGAAGGTTCTGACCAGCGCCAACTATGAGGCTCTGATCAAGGAGCGTGATGAACTCCGGGCGAAGGGCATGATGGCGGGCATTGGCGTCGCCGCATGTCTTGAGCCGAGTGGCGGCAATTCGTCGTTCGAGCCGCTGCTCAATGAGAAGAACAACACCACGACATGGATGGATTCCTGCCGTATTAACGTGGACGGAGTCGGCTTCGTTACGGTCACCATTCACACTACGTCATCCGGGCAGGGACACGAGACCCTTGCGGCGACGGTCGTTGGCGAAGTGCTGGAAATCGATCCGGACAATATCCGCATCGTGCGGCCGGATTCGCTGGCTAGCCTTCCATCCAACACGCCGGTCGGCAGCCGTATGGCGATCATGATGGGTGGCGCGTGTTATCACGCGGCCCAGAAGATCAAGGCCAAGCTGACCAAAATCGCAGCGCATCAGTTCGGAATTGCCGAGAGCGAAGCGGTTTATGCCCAGGGCAACGTCACCGATCCGAAGTCGAATAGGACGCTGTCGTGGCCCGAACTCGTCAACATCGGGCACCGGCAGTTTCATGCGCTGCCGGAGGGCATGGAACCGGGGCTCGAGACCACACACGTAATGCAGGTGCCGACCGGCACCAAGCTGCCGGAGAACGGCCGTGTGCAGATGTACCCCTGTCACTCGTTCGAATTTCATCTCGTGCTTGTGGCGTTCGATCCCGAGATCGCGAAGCCGGAAATCCGGCGCTATGTCATCGGCCATGACTGCGGCACGGTGATCAATCCGCACATCGTTAAAGGCATGACTCTCGGCGGCATCGCCCACGGCCTTGGCGCCACGCTGCTCGAGGAATTCGTCTACGACGACGAAGGCCAAATGCTGACCCAGTCCTTCATGGACTATCTGCTCCCGTCTTCGCACGAAATGCCGAATGTCGAGATCGTGCATCATTGCACGCCGTCGCCATTCACGGTGTTCGGCCAGAAGGGCTCGGGTGAAAGCGGCTATCTCGGTTCACCCGCAGCGATCTCCGGCGCCATCAACGATGCGGTTTCATCACTCGGCATCTCATTCTCCAGGCTTCCCATTCGTATTGCTGCCATCAGTGACGCGATCGCTGCAGCGGAAGCGACCAAGAAAGGATAAAAACGTGATCATTGATTGCCACGCTCATCTGGTGCCTCCGGGCCTGCTCGACGCGATCCGCGCCGACAAGGCGAAGTTTCCGTCTGTTCGTCTGATCGAGGAAGGCGGCAGCCTTGGGTTTTCTTTCGCAGGCAACAAGCCGACCCGACCGGTGTCAAAGTCGCTGAGCGATATCGCCGCGCGCTTGCAGTGGATGGACGCCCAGAAGATCGAGCGTCAGGTCGTCGGCGGTTGGCTCGACATGTTTGCCTATGAAATTCCTGCCGCCGAAGGCGAAGAGTGGTCGCGCCTGATCAACGCGCATCTTGCGCGGATTGCAAAGGAGCAGCCGCGCTTCATTCCGTTGGCAACCGTGCCGCTTCAGGATGGTGCGCGCGCGGCGCAGGTTCTGCGCGACGCCCATAAGGCCGGTTTCAAGGGCACGATGATCGGCACGCAGCCGAAGGGCAAGGGCGGCGTTCTCGACGATCCGACGCTGGCGCCATTCTGGGAGGCAGCGAATGAGCTCGGCTCGATCATCTTTATTCATCCGGTGTTCGAGAGTGGCGACGACCGCGTGCATGATTATGGCATGGCGAATGCCGTCGGCCGCATCACCGATACGCTGATTGCGATGTCGCGCCTGATCTATGCAGGCCACGTTACGCGCTATTCGAATATGAAGGTTGTAGCAGGAATTGGTGGCGCGGCGCTGCCGTACGTCATCGGCCGCCTGCGCCGGAACTACTCTCTCGACAAGGACAAGCTTGGTGATCCCGATGCCGCGCTCGCGGCGATGTATTACGACACCATCGTGCAGGATACCCGCGCGCTGCGCTATCTCGCCGATGTCGTCGGCGCGGATCGCGTCATGATGGGATCGGACATGCCGTTCCCGATCGGCGACCTCGCTCCGCTCAACATCGTTCAGGACACGTCGTTCTCGGCCGCCGAGCGCACATCGATCAACGGCGGGCTTGCTCAGCGGCTGTTCGGTCTCTGAGGAGGGCGCCATGAAACTCGATATCAACGGCAGCGAAACGATTCCGACGACTGTGAACGCGCTCTGGGTTGCTCTCAACGACCCCGCTGTTCTGACCCGCTGTATTCCGGGCTGCAAGAGCATGACCGAGACGTCGCCGGATTCCTACAAGGTGGAGATGCAGCTTCGTGTGGCCGCCGTGGGTGGTACGTTCGAAGGTGCTGTCAGCTTGTCCGATAAGGACGAGCCAAAGTCTTGCAACATTCAGGTGTCGGGCAGCGGATCCATTGGTCATGGTACGGGAACTGCCAGGTTTGACATTGAGCCGGACGGAGACGGCGCGAAGCTGATCTACAAGGGCAATGGCGAGATCGGCGGTCTCGTGGCCGGCGTCGGCCAGCGGATCCTGTCGAGCGTCTCCAAGCATCTGATCGGCCGTTTCTTCGTCGCTCTCCGCAAGGAGTTTGAAGCCGCCAACAAGGCTGCAGGATAACATCATGGTTATAGCGGCAAGCCGCATCGAGCGCATTGAAGTCGAGCCAGGTGTCCACCTTGCGGTGAATGTACCGGCGTCGTTGAGCAAGCCGGTCATCGTGCTGAGCAACTCGATCGGCGCCAGCATGGGGATGTGGGACGAGATTTCTGATCGCCTGTTCGATCAGGTGAGCCTCGTTCGCTACGATACCCGCGGCCACGGCAAGTCCGACGTGCCGATAGGTCCCTACAGCATTGAGCGGCTGGGACTTGATGTGCTCGGCATCCTCGATGCGCTGAAGATCCAGCAGGCGGTTTTCTGCGGATTGTCGCTGGGCGGGGTGACCGGCATGTGGCTCGGCGCGAACTGCGGTGAGCGGCTGGCGGGATTGGTGCTGGCCAATACGGCGGCGAACTTTCCGCCGGCTTCGATGTGGCGGGACCGTGCCGCCGCGGTTCGCACGAACGGAATGAGTTCGCTCGTCCCGGCAACGCTCGATCGCTGGTTTACCAAGGCGTTTCGGGAACGAGCCCCCAAGCGCATCGAGCAAATGGCCGAGATGATTGGTGCGATACCGTCAGAAGGCTATGCCGGATGCTGCGACGTTCTGGCGGTTGCCGATCTCAGGCCGCGCCTGTCTGATGTTTTGTGTCCGGTTCAGGTGATCTGCGGTGCGCACGATCCATCGACGCCGCCGGCACGGGGAGAGGAAATCGTCGCCGGGATCAAGGGCGCGCAGATGGTGACGCTGGATGCGGCGCACATTTCTGCTGTCGAAGCTCCGGACGCTTTTGCCCACGAGTTGACGAAATTTATGTCCCGCGCCGTAAGCGCGGCAACAACATAGTTGGGAGGAGGGTTGTCATGAAGAAAACTGCATTTGCTCTTGGGCTGCTTTCTGCTGTGGCATCGGTGTCACCGCTGGCCGCACAGGATCTTCCGAAAGTATCGATCGTTGTTTTTGGCGCGCCATCGCTCGGAGCATTTCTGCCGCCGGTGATCAAGGCGCAGAAGCTGGATGAAAAGAACGGTCTGTCCATCAATTTCGAGGAGCGAACTCCTGACGCCTACACAGCACAGTTCAACTCCGGCGAATTCAAGGTCGGCGGCAGCGCCGCGCTGCTCACGGTCGGTCTGGCCGACGTGCGTGGTGTCAAGGTCACTTACCTGTTCAACCTCTTCGACTACTGGGGCGCGGTGGTCACGTCGAGGCCGGAAATCAAGTCGCTTAAAGATCTCGAAGGGAAGGACCTCGCTGCGGCGAAGGGAACGACCAATTACGTGATGTTCGATTGGTTCGCTCGCCAGGTCGGCGTGGACACCAGCAAGCTTTCGGTCATCAATACCGCGACGCCGGGACTGGTCGGCTACGCCCTCGCGGATCGCGCAACAGCGGTTCAACTGTGGGAGCCCGCCTACACGACGCTGCACTCCAAGAAGCCCAGCATCCGGATACTCGATCTGAAGATCCAGGACAGCTGGAAGAAGATGTCGGGCAGCACCAACATCCCGTATCTTGGCGTCGCAGCCCATGTCGACTGGGCCGAGAAGAATAAGGATCTGATTCCGAAGCTCTACACGGCGTACAAGCAGGCGGCGGCATGGGTGACTGCAAACCCCGACGAAGCGTCAAAGCTGATCGCAAGCAAGGGAACCGATGACGATCGCAAGGCGATTGCCGAATTGATCCGTGCCAACGATCGCCTCGGCATGAACCTGCGCACGGCAGCTGAAGTGAGCAAGGAAATCAAGGCGGTCTACGAGGCTGGCAGGTCGATTGCCTTCCTTCCCTCCGATCCGTCTCCTGCAACCATCTATCAGGGACCGATGAAATGACGGCCGCGCAGTATCAGGAGTCGAGTGCGTCCAGGTTGAGCATGGCGGTACTTCGCGGTGCGGCATCGTATGCTGTCCCGTTCACGGTGATAGCGGTGATCTGGCAAATCGCCTCGTTGTTCTTTCCGCCATTTCTGTTTCCGTCTTTGGTGGACGTCTTCTGGCGTTTCATTGCCATTGTGATGGACTGGTCTCAGTTTGTGGACGTTCTTGCGACTGTGCTGCGCATTCTCGCCGGACTCGCCGGCGCATTTCTGATCGGTGCGTTACTGGCCGTGCTCATGGCGCGTTCACGCATGGCCCATGATTTCCTCTCGCCGGCCTTGACTTTGTTTCAGGGTATCCCGGCGTTGTCGTGGGTGGTGTTCGCGATCATCTGGTTTCATGGCATTGAGTCGCGCATCTTCTTCATCATGGTGATGACAACGCTGCCGGCATTTTCGTTTCAGGTGCTGGGCGCGCTTCAGGCTATGTCACGCGATCTGACGGAGATGGTCATGAGCTTCCGTCCATCGCGCTCGAAACTGTTCACCGCGATGATTATTCCGGCGATCCTTCCGGACATTCTTACGGCCTGGAAGGTTAACCTTGGAAACGCGTCGCGCGTGGTTGTCGTGGCCGAGCTTGTCGGCGCGACGGGTGGCGTCGGTTATCAATTGCTCCAGCAGCAACAGGTCTTCGATATGGCGGGGGCGCTGGCTTGGACTTTGCAACTCGTTTTCTTCGTTCTTGTTGTGCAAGCGATTCTGACGCTTATTGAGAGCGTCGCGTTTCGCTACCGCGCAGTCTCGGAGCGTGCGTTATGACGAATGGTCTCGAAAGGCCCGCAATCTCTCTCGAACAGGTATCGAAGGTTTTCGGCAAGGCGGGTGGTGCCGGCACCTTCACCGCGGTCGATGCTTTGGATTTGGAGGTTGCGCAAGGACAGATGCTTGCGCTGCTCGGCAAAACGGGGTGCGGAAAATCCACGATCTTCAACATGATTGCGGGATTGACCGAACCCACCAAGGGACGCGTGACGGTGGACGGCCACGATCCTTTCCGCGACTTCGATGCGTTCCGCGGCAAGATGGCGATCGTCTTCCAGGGCGACCGGCTGCTGCCATGGCGAACGGCGATCGAGAATGTACAGCTTGGGCTGGAGATTCTCGGAAAGTCGAGCGAGGAGCGCAGAAGCATTGCAGAGCGTTGGCTGGAAACGCTCGGACTTCGCGGGCATGAGAATGATTATCCTCATGCGCTGTCAGGTGGTATGCGCCAGCGTGTGTCTATCGCACGTGCATTCGCTACAAATGCGAACATTTTGCTCTGCGACGAGCCCTTCTCGGCGTTGGATGAAATGACAGCCCGCAAACTGCGTGCTGAGTTCGTCAAGCTCGTGAAGGAGAACGGAAAGACAGCCGTCTTCATTACGCACTCTATTAACGAGGCGCTGGAAATCGGAGATCGGATAGTGGTCCTGAAACGGCCGGCCAACATCGCGATCGACGTTCTGCTGACGCCGGAAGCCAAGACGGACAAGCAGGACGTTATTCGCGGCCAGATACAAGGCGTGCTGGCTGCATAAAAAAGAAAAGATCGGGGAGGTGTTCGATGGATGTGCGGAAGACCCGGAAGGGCAATGCTGCGGCTTGGCTGACCGTGTCTGCAGTGATGGCGGCGGCCGTAACTTTCGTTGACATCGACCGCGTGCATGCGGCCGATGACTGGCCGAGCCGTCCCATTACGATGATCAATCCGTTCGCAGCCGGTGGCCCGAACGATGTCCCGGCGCGCATGTTTGCCCAGCGCATGGGTGAAGTTCTCGGCCAGCAGGTCATTGTTGAGAACGTCGGCGGGGCGGGCAGCATGATCGGTGCGCAGCGCGTCGCCAAGGCTCAGCCCGACGGGTATACCTTCCTGGTCGGGACCGTAGGGACGCAGGCGCAGAACCAACTGCTCTACAAGAAGCCGACCTATGATGCGACCAAGGACTTCAGCAGCATTGGTTTGTTCCTGGAAGCGCCGCTCGTGCTGGTCGCGCGTAAGGATTTTCCGGCGGACAATCTGAAAGATTTCGTCGCTTACGCGCGGCAAAATGGTTCGAAGATGCAATTTGCATCGGCTGGCACCGGCTCGGCCATTCATCTGGGCTGCGCCCTGTTGAATTCCGTGACGAATATCGATGCCGTTCATGTGCCGTATCGTGGCGCCAATCCCGCGATGCAGGATCTAGCCAGCGGCCGCGTGGACTATCTTTGCGATATCATCACGACAGCCAAGCCTCAAATTGACGGCGGAGCGGTTAAGGCCATCGCGATCTTGACGGATAGCCGTTCGCCTGCGCTGGTTAACGTCCCGACAGCAATTGAGCAGGGTTACAACGTGCAGGCTTACACCTGGAATGCGTTCTTCGCGCCGAAAGGAACGCCGGATGCGACTATCAGCAAGCTCAACCGGGCGATGCTGGAGGCCATGCACGATCCTGCGATCCGTCAGAAACTTGAAAGCGCGGGCTTGCGGATTGTCGTGAATGATAGAGCTACACCGCAGTATCTTGACGGGTTCGTGAAAAGCGAAATCGAGAAGTGGGCGGGGCCGATCAAGGCAATCGGCGTCCAAATCGAATGATTTTGCCTTAGGCGCAGATCGCACGCAATTTGTCGATTGCGGTCGCCTGTAGCTCGTGAGAAAGCTATCGGCGAGGGAGGCGCATGTCCTGCCTGTCCAATAGGATTAATAGCACTCGGCTGCTCCCGCCCAGTGAGGAAACCAGTATATGACCACGGCATCCCCCAAGATCATTTACACTCTGACCGACGAAGCTCCGGCGCTGGCGACAGCATCCTTCCTGCCAATTGTACGCGCGTTCGCCGCGCCGGCGGGGATTGATATCGCCACGAGCGATATCTCGGTGGCTGGCCGCATCCTTGGCGAGTTTCCTGAATTTCTGACTGAAAAACAGCGTGTGCCCGACAATCTGGCTGAGCTCGGCCGCCTGACGCTTCTGCCCGGTACCAACATCATCAAGTTGCCGAACGTCAGCGCCTCGGTTGCGCAGTTGAAGGTGGCCATTAAGGAATTGCAAGACAAAGGGTACAGCATTCCCGATTATCCTGACAATCCGAAGACTGATGAGGAGAAGGCGCTCCGCGCGCGCTATACCAAGTGTACCGGCAGCGCTGTGAACCCCGTCCTCCGCGAAGGAAACTCTGATCGCCGCGCGCCGCTTGCGGTAAAGAACTACGCGCGCAAGCACCCGCACAGCATGGGCGAATGGAGCCAGGCCTCGCGCTCGCACGTCTCGCATATGCATCATGGGGACTTCTATCATGGCGAGAAGTCGATGACGCTTGACCGCGCACGGGACGTCAAGATGGAGCTTGTCACCAAGAGTGGCAAGACGATCGTGCTGAAGCCAAAGGTATCGCTCCAGGATGGTGAAGTCATCGACTCCATGTTCATGAGCAAGAAGGCTCTGCTGGCATTCTATGAGCAGCAGATCGAGGACGCTTACAAGACCGGTGTGATGTTCTCGCTGCACGTCAAGGCCACCATGATGAAGGTCTCGCATCCGATTGTATTCGGCCACTGCGTGAAGATCTTCTATTGTGATGCTTTCGAAAAGCACGACGCGTTGTTCAAAGAGCTTGGCGTCAATGTCAATAATGGCATGGTTGACCTTTACACTAAGATCGCCAGCCTGCCGCAGAGCAAACAGGACGAGATCAAAAGCGATCTGCACGCCTGCCACGCGCACCGTCCCGAGCTGGCGATGGTTGATTCCGCGAAGGGAATTACGAATTTCCACTCGCCGAACGACATCATCGTCGATGCGTCGATGCCTGCGATGATCCGCAATGGCGGCAAGATGTGGGGAGCCGACGGGCGCCTAAAGGATGCCAAGGCAGTGATGCCGGAAAGCACCTTTGCCCGCATCTATCAGGAAATGATCAATTTCTGTAAGTGGCACGGCGCATTCGATCCGAAGACCATGGGCACGGTGCCGAATGTCGGTCTGATGGCGCAGCAGGCCGAGGAGTATGGCTCGCACGACAAGACGTTTGAAATCCCCGAGGATGGCGTCGCAAACATTACTGATCTTGCGACCGGTGAAGTGTTGCTCAGCCAGAACGTCGAGCAGGGCGATATCTGGCGCATGTGCCAGGTCAAGGACGCGGCTATCCGTGACTGGGTGAAGCTGGCCGTGAGTCGCGCCCGCAACTCCGGCATGCCTGTACTGTTCTGGCTGGATCCCTATCGTCCGCACGAGGCGCAACTCATCACCAAGGTGAAGATGTACCTGCACGAGCACGATACAACCGGCCTCGACATCCAGATCATGAGTCAAGTTCGCGCCATGCGTTACACACTCGAGCGCGTCGTCCGCGGTCTCGACACCATCAGCGCGACTGGCAACATCTTGCGCGATTATCTGACCGATTTGTTTCCGATCATGGAGTTGGGCACCTCAGCGAAGATGCTGTCCGTTGTTCCGCTAATGGCAGGGGGCGGCCTGTATGAAACGGGAGCAGGCGGCTCAGCGCCGAAGCATGTGCAGCAGCTAGTGGAAGAAAACCATCTACGCTGGGATTCTCTCGGTGAATTCCTCGCCCTTGCCGTCTCGTTGGAAGATCTTGGCATCAAGGCGGGTAACTCGAAAGCCAAGCTCCTGGCGAAAACGCTGGACGCTGCCACCGGCAAGCTGCTCGACAACAACAAGTCTCCTTCGCCGCGCACCGGTGAACTGGATAATCGTGGGAGTCAGTTCTATCTCGCGATGTACTGGGCACAGGAGCTGGCGGCTCAGACTGAGGATAAGTTTCTTCGGGAGCAGTTCAAGTCGCTGGCCGAAGCACTTACCCAAAGCGAACAAAAAATTGTAGGGGAGCTTCAGGAAGTGCAAGGCAAACCGGTAGACATCGGTGGCTACTATCTGACTGACCCGAAAAAATGTGCAGATATTATGAGGCCGAGCGCGACGTTCAATGCCGTGTTGGCTGCGATGGCATCTCGATAAGGATCGACGAGAACGCGGTGGCGGTGGGACGCTGGCAGATCGCTTCGATCCGACGTTAGGGTGTGTGTCCCCATAACAATGCACTGATGTTCTGGCCGATCCGCCCGTAGGGCGGATCGGGTCACGGCAATGCGGTCGAGGCTCCATCTCACCTGATATGTCCGGAATCCTGAAAGGAATTCGCTGTTCCTGCTGCGGAATTCCCTGATCTCTAAGACTTATTCCCTGTAGTTGGTGAGGGAATTTCCAAAAAAATCACTGCCGCACAGTGGTTTCGGCTTTATGTCTCGCCTGATCGAGCCCGAAAACCGCAGATTTCCCTGTAAAATTCCTTGTTCGCAGGGAATTCTCGCAGAGACTGGTGCGATCCGCACCGCATCGCCAGCCAACCAGTCCTGCTTTCAGAGAATGTCCTTCTCAGACACCAGAAAAGCCCGCCAAATGCGGGCTTCTCCGACGTCGGCCGGTCAATCACCGTTGCGGCATACCTTCGGGGACGATGGTCTGGACGATGGACGCATCCAGCGCTTCGTAGTCGTGAAGCCCGATCATGTCGTAGAGTTCGGCGCGGGTTTGCATGCGATCGACGACCTTGTGAGTCCCTCCGTCGCGGGCAATGGCAGCATAGAGTCCCTGCTGCGCCTTGTTCGCGACGCGCAGCGATGACACCGGCCAGATTACCATGCGGTAGCCCATGTCCTGAAATTCGGACGCGGTGAAGAATGGCGTCTTGCCGAACTCGGTCATATTGGCGAGCAGCGGCACGCCAGGCATTCGCTTGGCAAACGCCCGGAACATCTCCTCGGTGTTCAACGCTTCCGGAAAAATCGCGTCAGCGCCAGCCTCCATATAGAGCTTCGCACGAGCGACCGCGCCGTCCAGCCCCTCGCTTGAAGCCGCGTCGGTGCGGGCGATGATAACCAGGTCGCGGCGTGCTTTTGCCGCGGCCGCTACTTTCGCGGCCATATCGTGAGCGTCGGCGAGTTTCTTGTCGTTGAGGTGTCCGCACTTCTTGGGCAGCAACTGATCCTCGAGATGCACCGCACCTGCACCGGCGTCCTCGAAGGTGCGAACCATGTGCATGACGTTGAGCGCTTCGCCGTAACCGGTGTCGCCATCTACCAGAAGTGGAAGGCCGGAGGCGCGGACGATCTGGCGAACGAAGAAGGCAACTTCATCCACCGTGATAACACCGAGATCTGGCAGGCCCATGGACGCTGTCATGGCTGCGCCGGACAGGTACAGCGCCTCGAAGCCCGCGGCCCTGGCCTGAAGTGCGGCCATGCCGTTGTGCGCGCCCGGCAAGCGCAGGATTTCAGGACGGTTCAGCAACGTGCGAAAGCGACGGCCCGCGCTCTCGGTGGGAAGATCAGAGGCAGTCAGATAAGGCATATCAGCTCCGTCAGGCGGCGCGGACCGAAGAGGGTGCTTTGCCCCGTTCGGCGAGCGGCACGAACGTCAGGTTCTCCGGGCCAACGTAGTTCGCGGAAGGCCGGATGATCTTGTTGTCGATGCGTTGTTCGATCACGTGCGCGGCCCAGCCCGATGTGCGCGAGATGACGAACAGCGGCGTGAACATAGCTGTCGGCACACCCATGGCGTTATAAGATACGGCGCTGAACCAGTCGAGATTGGCGAACATCTTCTTGGTTTCGGCCATCACCGCCTCGATCCGGTCCGCAATCTCGAACATCCGCATACTGCCGCCTTCGACGCTGAGCCGCCGTGCGACCTCCTTGATGACCTTGTTGCGCGGATCGGCGACGGTATAGACCGGGTGACCGAATCCGATCACGACCTCCTTCGCCTCAATGCGGCGGCGAATGTCGGCTTCCGCCTGATCGGCGCTGTCGTAGCGCTTCTGAATTTCGAACGCGACCTCGTTGGCGCCACCATGCTTGGGTCCGCGCAGCGCGCCGATCGCGCCAGAGATTGCTGAATACATGTCCGAGCCGGTGCCAGCGATGGATCGCGCGGTGAAGGTCGAGGCGTTGAACTCGTGCTCGGCATAAAGAATGAGCGAGGTGTGCATCGCACGTTCATGTGAAGCCGATGGCCTCCTGCCGTGAAGCAAGTGCAGGAAGTGTGCTCCGATGGAGTCGTCATCCGTCTCGACCTCGATGCGGCGGCCATGGTGCGCATAATGATGCCAATACAGCAGCATCGATCCGAGCGATGCCATTAGCCGATCCGCGATGTCGCGCGCGCCGGGCTGGCCGTGGTCGTGCACCTCCGGCAGGATACAGCCCAGTGCCGAGACGCCGGTGCGCATCACGTCCATTGGGTGCGCAGCTGCCGGCAGCAACTCGAGACTGTGCAGCACCGCTACTGGCAATCCGCGTAAGGATTTGAGCTTGGCTTTGTAGTTGCGCAATTCCGAGGACGTCGGCAGGCTGCCGTGAACGAGGAGATGTGCGATCTCCTCGAACTCGCAGGTTTCGGCGACGTCGAGAATGTCGTAGCCGCGGTAGTGCAGGTCGTTGCCGGTACGGCCGACCGTGCAGAGCGCGGTGTTGCCGGCGACGATACCGGACAAGGCCACCGATTTCTTGGGCGCAGGTTTTACATCCATTGCATGATCCTCCTTTTACCGGGTGGCTGCGCGCCTTACCGGCGCGTCGCTCTGCCAATCGAAGATGCCGTGGGCGGAGTGGCTGCCGAGCAGTTTCGCATCGACGGTGAAGGTGAGGTCGGTCAGTTCGCCTGCTTTCAGCGATGTCAGCCGTTCCACGGTGGCGATGAAGCGATCCTGTTCCGATGGCGCGATCACGCCGTCCGACAGAGTGCGGAACTTCTTGATGTAGTCCGGCCGCTTGAACGGCCGCGCGCCGAGTGGATGCGCGTCGGCCACCGCGAGTTCATCGCTGATAACCGAGCCGCCCTTCAGTGTGACGACGACGCGGCCGCCAAAGGCCTTTTCCTTCGGGTCGTGGCTGTGATAGCGACGCGTCCACTCCGGGTCTTCCACCGTGGAAATCTTGTGCCAGAGTGCGATGGTCTTCTCGCGGTTGGCGCGTTCCGGCGCATAGGATTTCTCGTGGTGCCAGCCGCCGTCTTCGAGCGCGACGGCGAAGATGTACATGATGGAGTGATCGAGCGTTTCGCGGCTGGCCTTCGGGTCCATCTTCTGCGGATCATTGGCGCCAGTGCCGATCACATAATGGGTGTGATGGCTGGTGTGGATGACGATGCTCTCGATCTTCGACAGAGCGCCGATCTTCGGCCCCATGCGACGCGCCAGATCAATCAACGCCTGGCTCTGATACTCGGCGGAATGCTCCTTGGTGTAGGTGTCGAGGATCGCGCGCTTCGGCTCGCCCTTTTCAGGCAGCGGCACGATGTACTGCGCCTTCGGGCCACTCAGCAGATACGCGATGAAGCCGTCTTCGCCTTCCCAGGCCGGCGACGGCGCGCCTTCGCCGCGCAACACGCGGTCGACGGCTTCGATCGCCATCTTGCCTGCGAAGGCTGGCGCATAGGCCTTCCAGCTTGAGATTTCGCCCTTACGCGACTGACGCGTGGTGGTGGTGACATGCAGTGCCTGCTGCACCGCCTGATAAATCGTTTCGGTTGGCAGGTTCAGCAGCGTGCCGATGCCAGCGGCGGCGGACGGACCGAGATGGGCGATGTGATCGATTTTGTGCTCGTGCAGGCAGATGCCCTTCACGAGATCGACCTGAATCTCGTATCCGGTGGCAAGACCACGCACGAGATCGGCGCCGGACAGGCCGCAATGCTGTGCCACTGCGAGGATCGGCGGAATGTTGTCGCCGGGATGTGAGTAATCAGCTGCGAGGAACGTGTCGTGGAAATCCAGCTCACGCACCGCAACGCCGTTAGCCCATGCCGCCCATTCCGGCGAGATGCGCTGGTTCTTATTTAAGCCGAACACAGTCGCGCCCGGCTGAAACGGATGCGCTTCGGCCTGCGCCCGCGCGCTGGCGACGGGGCGGCGCGCGACGGACGCGGCTGCCACCGCTGCGTTGTCGATAATTCGGTTACCAATCATCTCGACGACATCGGTCTCGACTGCCACCGGATCGGATGCGACCTCGGCGATCTTCCAGGCGAGCTGGTCGGCACGGGCGAGAGGTTCGGCGGACTTGTAGGTGCGAACGGTATGCTGCTTCACGGCTGTCTTTTCCTGTCAGGTCAAATGATGTTTGAGATTGAGTGTTGTGTTTTGCGCGATGGCGACGGGACTGCCGTGCTCGTTGACGGCGACCATCTCGAAACTCCCGCGGGTGACGACGTCGCGTTGTCCGCTGGCGAGGTTCTCGCGGAACATCTCGACCGACACCGTCATCGAGCTGCGGCCCTCGCGCGCGACGCGGGCGACGATCTCGATCAACTCGCCCACGGGAATCGGCTGGTGGAACTCGATCTTGTCCGAGGTCGCCATCACCACGTTGCAGCGCGCATGCCGCGCGGCTGCGACGAACGCGGCCTTGCCCATCAGCTTCAGCGCATCGCCGCCGAATAGCGTGCCGTAGTGATTGGACAGGCCCGGAAACACCATTTCGACGAAACGAGTCTCGCGGGCTATCTCAGGGGCATTGGCAGATAATTGCATCTGAATCGCTCCGGACGGCTTGTCATTCCGTCATAACTTCGCAATATCTGCATAGTGAAACGCTTGGAAATGCCTGAAATAGCGAAGTTTTGCGAAGGATAGTCGCCGAGTTTGCAAAGTCTGCAAAGTGGACACGTCCGATGAAAAGGACCTTTATGGGTGTGCGGCTGAAGCGGCTTCGCGAGGAGCGGCGGCTGACGCAGGCGGCGCTCGCCGCCAAGCTCGGCATTTCGCTGAGCTATCTTAATCAGTTGGAGAACAACCAGCGGCCGTTGACGCTGCCGGTGCTGCTTGCGCTGAACTCTACCTTCGGCCTCGATGTGCAGTCGTTTTCGGACGACGACGAGGCGCGGCTGATTGCCGATTTGCGCGAGGCGTTGGCCGACCCAGCGCTCGGAGAAACCATCGCGACCGCTGACCTGCGCGAACTCGCGCTGAACATGCCGGCGGTGGGGCGCGCGCTGGTGACGCTGAATCGGAAATACCGTTTAGCCACCGAACAAAGTGCTGCGCTGTCCGCGCGGCTCGGAGAGGACCGTCAGGCGGTATCCGCGATCCTGCCATCGACACCGTTCGAGGAGGTGCGCGACTTTTTCTACGCGCACAACAATCATATTCCGGAGTTGGACGAGGCAGCCGAAGCCATCGCCATGCGGATGAAATTTCCCATTGGGCAGATGGCGCCCGCGCTCGCCGCCTATCTCGAAAGCCGGCATGGCGTCAAAGCAGTGTTCGATACATTCGACGAGCTACCATCCGGGACGCAGCGGAAATTCGATGCGCGCGCAAAGATCATGCAGTTGTCGCGGCGGCTGCGGCCCGGCCAGCAGGCCTTTCAGTTCGCCACGCAGATCGCCATTCTGGAATTCGACGGCGAGTTACGCGCCATCATCGACAAGGCTGGCTTCACCAACGATGAGGCACGAGGCTTGGCCCGCATCGGCCTCGCTAATTATTTCGCCGGTGCGATGGTTCTGCCTTACACGGCATTCCTGAACGAAGCCGAGCGATGGCGTTATGACATCGAACTGCTGGAGCATCGTTTCGGCGTCGGGTTTGAAACCATCTGCCATCGGTTGAGCGCGCTGCAGCGGCCAAATGCACGCGGCATCCCGTTCTTCTTCATTCGCGTGGATCGGGCGGGGAACATTTCCAAGCGGCAATCGGCGACGGACTTTCATTTCTCTCGCGTCGGCGGAACCTGTCCGTTGTGGAACGTCTACGAGGCGTTCGCGAATCCGGGCCGCGTCCTGACCCAGCTGGCGCGGATGCCGGACGAGCGGACATATTTGTGGATTGCGCGGACAGTATCGCACGGGCAGGGCGGCTATGGCGCGCCGGCAAAAACATTCGCCGTTGCACTCGGCTGCGATGTGCGCCACGCCGAACGCATTGTCTATTCACAAGGGTTGAACATTGATCCGGCGGTGGCGACGCCTATCGGGATGGGCTGCAAGGTCTGCGAGCGGCTGGATTGCCCGCAGCGCGCCTTTCCGCCTATCGGGCGCGCTCTGAACATTGATGAATCGCGCTCGCATTTTGCGCCCTACGCGACGTCTGCACCGATCCCATAATGACGTGTTCGTTGAACACGATGGTCTCCTCGCTTCCACCGACAAAGTCTATCGAGAAAGCGATGCTATGAATTCTATCCACCCCACCATGAGCCCTCCAGGGTCTCATGAAATTGGTCATGGTCTGCAGAGAGACCACCTGTTTTGCATTCAAGAATAGCCGCTGTGCGAAGCCGGACGGGATCGCGCTCGCCTTTCGCTGCGCAGACCAGGATTCTATGCGCCATCAATGCCTTGGTTTCTGAAGTGCGCTTCCTGGCAGGAAGCAGGACGGCAACTTCATCCAGAATGGTTCTCAGCAGAACGATCTCATCGGGATTGAATACTGGACGCTGAGCATTCATGGCACGCTCCTGTCGTAAGAAGCGTCAGATAGCTGATCCAAGGGACGTTGTTAACCGATCAATCGGGAAGTTCGTCTCAGTCAAGATCGGTAAGCATCAGTCAAGAGAGGTATGCTCGATCGCGCCTTCCTGTCCGTCGTTCAACCAGCGTCTCACGTCCGGGAGGATTAACGGGTCCGGTTCTTCACACTCGATGCATCTGTAGAGACGCGGCCCAACGCCGGTTTGTGGCAATACAAGCCTTACCGGAAAATAGCAGTTCGGACAGACGGGGGTCGTTGATCGCGCCATCATGCAACTGTGAGATCAGAAACTGCACGCGTCAATTGGAACCAAAAACGTCGTTCGTTTGACGGCATGGAGCAGTGAATTGTGGGGAAGAATGAGATCCGCGTGCAATCGCGAGCGTCGGTGTCGGCAAAGTCGGTGCGATGAACCATGGCGAACTTTCTAATTCGGACAGCGCCACGCGCTCAGGCAAGTTCATTCTTTGCGACCTCGATCCCATTCATTTGAAGTGCGCGAACAACTGCGATCCGCGCGAACCAAATGGAACCAACCTGGTCTGCAGCTTGAACGATAGCATCGCGAGCATTCTTCCACTCTTTGGTTTGCCTTTCAGCCTCTGAAAGCTCGCCGATATATCCAGCGGCGTCGCGGAGTGTTGTAGCGACCGCGCTGTTCGGCAAGTGGATTGGCGTTGCAAACGTTTGATCCCAAGACATCGCATAACTCCACGCAGGATTGTTAAAGCATGCAAGCTCACAGGCCAGGTCGCTTGCCTGCTGTGATCGTCGATAATTCCCGATTGAGTTAGAACATGGGCAGTAATGTGCCGCGAAATGGCTCTGGGGGGCGGCCATCAATTAGACTCAGAGAAATAGCCCTGCGAGATAATTCGAACCCGCCACAGTTTTTTGCGCAAGTTGAGCGGAGGATTGGAATACTGTCACTCTGGATGTCCCGCGTGCCCAAGTACTGCTTCAACCTTAAAGGATATTATTTTATCGCGGATCGCAGCTCTCATGAGTGCGACAATGACGTTCACGCGCACGATGTGGCAGACGAAATCGCTGGTCGGCTTGTCAAGTTGAAGCCAGAACTGCTTGCGCGGCATCACATGATCGTAGTGAGAGACGAGAACGATCGGGAAATCTATTGCGCGGAGCTCATTGCGACATCAGCGCGGGAACAGCGCCTCCATTAATGCGACTAACTTTACAAAAGGAAGGGGCGGACGCGTCAAGCCTTTGCAAGCGGGCGTTCACGCTTGCATGGTGACATCGAACTCTAGGCTCAGGACTCATTGATCAGAGCCAGAAGATGACTGCGGCGGCGATGCAGATGGCGGACATGAAGGTGTGTGCGCATCGGTCGTAGCGGGTGTGGATGCGCCGCCAATCCTTGAGCCTGCCGA
>Ga0307492_10000081_pt1 | contig 45462 bp, 25 predicted proteins | sample SI3LmetaG_FD_202365 | JGI IMG/M metagenome (GOLD analysis project Ga0307492, IMG submission 202365) | Sea-ice brine microbial communities from Beaufort Sea near Barrow, Alaska, United States - SI3L | ecosystem: Environmental > Aquatic > Marine > Coastal | place: USA: Alaska | collected 2017-05-06 | reverse complement strand
ATGGTTGATCAATTGACAGAAACCCGTATAGACGGCAGACTGGTTACCTTACACTCCGGGTTAGTCTTTGGCGGTTAGAGCAGAACCGGAACCCCGACAAAATGCCTAGAGTCCGTAGATAACCGGTCTGGCTAAAAAATCAATTGGAACAAATTATGGATATTGCAATTGTCACCTTCGAAGGATTCAACGAACTTGATTCATTCATTGCAGCAGGCATTCTGAATCGAATGAAGGGTTCCGGATGGAACATCCAAATTACCTGTCCAGCTGATTACGTGACCTCAATGAATGGCGTCAAAATTGAAGCACAGCAACCTCTGGAATTTGCAAATAGCGCTGATGTAGTCCTCTTTGGTAGTGGTATCTACACCCGCGATATTGCCAAAGATAGGGGGGTTTTGGACAGAATAGACCTAAATCCGGCTAACCAACTGGTATGTGCGCAATGTTCGGGGGCATTGCTTCTGTCAGTGTTAGGGGTTTTGAATGGCCTACCTGTTTGTACAGACTTAACGACCAAACCATGGGTTATTGACACAGGGGTCGAGGTATTAAACCAACCATTTTTCGCGAAAGGCAACATTGCAACAGCAGGTGGATGTCTGTCTTCTCAATATCTTGCAACCTGGATAATCGCGAAATTGGCTGGTAATGAGGCAGCGGAATCCGCGATTCACTATGTCGCCCCTGTCGGCGAAAAGGAATCTAGTGTAGCTCATAGCATGTCGATAGTTTTACCTTATATCCAACCTGGGGAAGTCGCCTAACAAACGCATGTAATCGGACGCGGCTGAGCTGTGTCGCGCGTCCCGACATTATTCAGTCATAGACAGTCGGAAAATTAGACCGCCACCCGTTTTGTAAAAATCGAAACTGAGTCGCCACACTATTTTTCTGCAGGGCCTATTCGCGAGAGCAACTCTAAATTTTGGTGCTCTAATCTTAATTTCCTGGGGTAAGTATATTTATAATAATACCTCATGTTAATAACTAAGTAGTTCAAAATTGTCGGGTTCTTCGCTATGATTAGATGGGAAATAGATGAGTTAGATTACTTTCGGTTACTACCATAAAAAGAAGGAAAAGGAACTTGAAGTTGTGCATTTGAGCAAGTGCCTAAGTCGTTGATTTTGAAGCAACTTACCGAAACTGCCGTAATGTAATTTTTTAGTGACACAAAAAAACAAAATATAGAGGCTATTCTGGCCTGTAAAGTTTTCGAGTTATTGAGGTTAAAATGGAAAATAAATGTAGTCTGTTGCTCTTTATATTGCTGCCTTGTTTTAGTTTTGCGCATACAGGTGGAGATCTAGATAGATACCCAGACTCTTTTGAAGAAATAAACTGGGGCCCAGAATTAGAAGCTAAATTTGATCAAAAAGGTTCGATTTTAAAACGCCTTGAGACTAACCCTAAATATGAACTCACACAAAATGAAAACATAATATTATCAGATACTGAAGTGTATGAAGACCAGTGGGACATATTAGGTTGGGGAGATAATTGGTATGACACAGGAGCTAGGCCAAAGTATGTTACTGCTTCTAGCGAACTTAAAGCTCTCAATACGGATTTAACTTACGCATCTACAAATGCACATGATTTTAGTTTTAAAAGTGTATGGGCTGAAGGTGTTTCTGGTTATGGGATAGGTGAGTATTTGACCTATGTTTTTCCAGCAAGACACCCTAGGATCACTTCAGTTATCATTGTCAATGGTTACGTGAAAGACGCAGAAACATACCAGCATAATTCACGTGTTAAAAAGATGGTGGTCTATAAAGACAATATTAAACTAGCAATACTCCATCTCAAAGATATACGTGGTACGCAACAATTTAGCTTCGAACCATTAGGTAATGAAGGCTATCAAGAATCTAATATTGACCTTTCCGATAAACCAGATTGGTCATTGAGATTCGAGATATTGGAGGTTTACGAGGGAGGGATGTACGACAATACATTTGTATCTGAAATATATTTTAATGGCATTGATGTCTACTAACTCAACTATATTTATTGCTCCAGATCAAGAAAGGTCTTCATCCGTCCATCGAGCCGTTTATGGTATCTCGTTGGCGCAAAGAGTTTCGCCAGGGTTGACCCAAGCAGACGGTGAAAACGAGTCGGGGCAGGATCAACAAAAACAGTTGGACAGGTGTTACTTCTCTCTACATTATATTCAACACCTTTAATCTGCTTAATGCGCCGTTATGCAATAAGTACAGATATCTGGACATATAACGAGGTAAACTCCAAAGTATTAAAATTCATCTTTTCGAGCATTGGTATATATAAATATGACAAACCGACAACCTCAGAAAACATCATCGACTGTATCGACGCTCAACGATCTAGCGAAATTGGCAGACTATTCCCTCATGGACACCCTCAAATGTGACCCTGATGCAACAGAAAATGGTGTCGACCACGCGCCGCGACAAGTCTTCTCGGGTCATTATGTCCCCGTCAGCCCTACGCCCATCAAAGATCCAGAGTATGTCGCGCACAGCAAAACCTTTTTTTCTGAGCTTGGCCTCGCCGACAGTATGGCAGAGTCCTCCGACTTCGTTCGTATGTTCTCCGGCGACATTTCTCAGGTTCCAGAGCCGATGCGCAGGGTCGGTTGGGCGACTGGCTACGCACTGTCCATCTACGGCACTGAATACATCCGGCAGTGCCCGTTCCAAACCGGCAACGGCTATGGCGACGGTCGTGCCGTTTCTGTGCTTGAGGCCGTCATCAAGGGTCAGCGCTGGGAAATGCAGCTGAAAGGGGGCGGCCGCACGCCCTATTGCCGCGGCGCGGACGGTCGCGCTGTGTTGCGCTCTAGTATTCGTGAGTTCTTGGCTCAGGAGCATATGCACGCCTTGGGCGTGCCGACATCACGGTCTTTGAGTTTGTACGTTTCAAAAACTGAGCAGGTACAGCGACCCTGGTATTCAAAGGATTCACGTTCAGAGAATCCTGATAGGCTTATCTCTGAAGCTGTCGCTATCTCTACGCGTGTTGCTCCTTCGTTCATCCGCGTCGGTCAACTCGAACTTTTCGCTCGGCGTAGCCGTAACAACGAACATCTCAACGCAATGGAAGAGCTCGAGCAGATCGTGTTGCACTTGATTGACCGCGAGTACGCTGAGGTTGTCGATCGGCAACTGACCACCCCAGACAAAGCGCTGGTGCTGGCGCGCGAGTTTCGTAGCCGTCTCACATCCCTTGTGGCGAACTGGATCCGCGTCGGTTTCTGCCAGGGCAACTTCAACAGCGACAACTGCGCAGTCGGTGGCTTCACACTCGATTATGGCCCCTTCGGCTTTTGCGATGTGTTTAACCCTTATTATCAGCCTTGGACAGGTGGCGGTGATCACTTCGCGTTTATGAACCAACCAGTTGCAGCGCAGCAGAACTTCGGCATGTTTTGTTCGGCTTTACGGCCGTTGCTGGTGTCGCATCCAGACTATTTGCTAGAACTCGACGAGATTCAAAGAGGATTTTTGACAGTAATGGACATACAAATGGAACAGATGTGGGCCGCCAAGCTGGGTCTTAGCACTTTGAGCACAGTATCAGACAAGGCTCTTTGTAAGGTACTGCACAGCGAGCTAGAAACCCTCATGATGCAAACGCCGGTCGATTACACTATTTTCTTTCGCGAGCTCTCGTCGATACCCGACGACATTGGCCCACTCAAGCAAAGCTTCTACACTAACCCGGAACGTGATACAGACGGCAAAGAGATAGACAGACGCTGGACCGAGTGGCTCGTAAAATGGAAGACACTCCTCAATAGCGCCAGTGACCTGAACGCGACTTCGCCCCGATCTAGGGAGCAAATTTCTAGCCAGATGAAGCTCGTCAACCCAAAATATATTTTGCGAGAGTGGTTTGTTGTGCCGGCTTATCAGCAAGCAACTGGGGGAGATTACGCTCTAATCCGAGAGCTGCAGGACGTGATGACACGGCCCTATGCAGAGCAGTCGAAGGATGTGGAGGATAAATACTATAGGTTGAAACCGTCTGAGTTCTTTGAGGTGGGTGGATTGTCCCATCTGAGTTGCTCGTCGTGATTGTTTGGGCTTGAAAGAACGGGTTGCCAGGGCGCCGGTGTCAGCACGCCACGGACTTGTTAGTGGCCGGGTTGGCTGTCATCGCGTATCGCTGCCCTATTTCCTGCTCAATTTTTGGCTACAATTGCGTCCACAAGCCGGAATATGCAGTGGGAAGCATCGAAGTCAGGTGGGTTTGAGACATATGCTGCGGTCTCGCTGAGAATTGTACCGACTCGCTAAGGATTGCATTCCCGGACAGACAATGCCCAACTAAACATAATAAGACCGTTAAATGATGCGTAATCTGGAGACCCGCTAATGCCTTTACCTTACCGCGCGCGCGCCATACCGACCGCGTTAACACTATCGCTACTGCTAACCAGCTGTTTTCCTATCTCGCCAGGCGATACGGACGATAAATCTGATGATGGCGCCGTTGCTGGAGACCTGTCAGTTATCTTTACCAGCAGTGCCAATACAACGACGCTGTTGCGCTATGCCCAGTTGGACTTCCACGCCGAGTCCGCAGTGACTTACCACTGCAGTCTGGACGGCGAAGCTGCGACCGATTGCCAGCCTCCGGTTTTTATTCCGTCGCTAGCCGAAGGAACACACCAGTTTTCTGTCCAGGCCGAGGACGACAGTGGTACTTTTGGCGCTGCCACCGTCGTCAGTTGGCAAGTTGATGAGTTACTGGTTACCGGTCATGACGATCTGGTTAATGTCAACCTAGTACCCGGCCGGGTAGCCGATGCTAGTTGGCGCGGCATCTTTCGCATCAATTGCGATTTTTCCCACAGCAGCTATAACGACCCCATTGTTTTTCCGGGCGAGGAAAACGCTGCGCATTTGCACCGCTTTTATGGCAACACGGCTACGGACCATCAGACCACCGTTGCATCCTTATACACCAGGGGTGAATCCAGCTGCCAGGGCAATCAGTTGAATCTCAGTTCATACTGGGTACCAGCGTTGTTGGCACCGCTGTATAACGCACGGACCGCCGAACGGGAGGTCGATGCACTCGGTGATCCGGCCTGGCAAGTTGTGCCGGCGGTGGTCGGAGCCGACGATGTGGCCCATGAGGTGTTTTATTACTCGGCGGGTGTGGCCGATCTGACCTCGATTCAACCCATTCCTGCTGGCTTACGGATGATTGCTGGAGACAGCAATACCTTACCCGGCGAAGTACAAGACACCAGTGTTGCAAGCTGGCACTGCCAGTCCTGGGTGTCGAATGATGCGAGCAGTACGCAGCTCAGTGCTACCATCCCGGAATGTAAAGAGCCAGACCGAGTTCGTCTTGACCTCTTTTTCCCGAGTTGCTGGAACGGCGTGGACCTGGATTCGTCAGACCATCGCAGTCACATGGCTTATCCGGTAACCAGTGGCGGCGCCAATAGTGTTCACTGTCCGGACTCGCATCCGGTACCGGTGGTGCGGGTTAGTTATCACTACGCATTTGGTGTTAAACCTGAGGCGTCCGATCCGGCGACTCGGACCAGTCGTGGTTGGCGTCTGGCGTCAGATCAGTACACCGTGTCTGATAGCACGCCCGGTGGGCTGTCCATTCATGGTGATTGGTTTAATGGCTGGCATCCAAGCGTGATGGAAATGATTTTGCAAGATTGCATTCAAGGCGGACTTGATTGTCACGACGGTAATCTGGCCAACGGTTATCGGCTGTCCGGTACGCAAGCCGGGGCCCAAACTGAACCGGAAATTTTTAACGCGGGCATGGGCATAGGTTCGGCCATGTAGCCGGCGTGGTTGAGCCCGAGCTGTGGTTTTGAGTTATCGAGCGTTATCGATGTCGCCAAACAGAGAGTGTCGTGCGTTAAGCTGGATTCGGTTGCGCCGTATCCAGCGCTGCGGCGCTTGGGGCGGCGAGGGCGGCACTGGTGGTTTCGGTGGTTTCGGTGGTAAAGGTGGTGGCGCATCGATTGCGTTGTGGCTGGGTGACGGACTATTCGGTGCCTCGATTACCGACAATACGATTCAGAGTGGATCGGGTGGTGCAGTAGGCGAACCCGCTAAAGGTGGACTAGGAGGTGCTGGTGGTTATGGACGCCCTTTTGGGGGAGGGGGTACTTATACAGGCGACCATGGTGGCCCCGGCGGTTCGGGTGGGTCCCTTTATCCGTTGGTCCCTTTGTATTCTGGTTTTGGCCACGGAGGTCGCAGTTATGCTGTTTTTGATGCGGACCCTACAGGCAGCAAGAATCCGGTTCTGGTTAGTGGTAATGTCATGAATTTCAATGATCCAGGTTCCTATGCGGTCCAAGGTGGAGCGTTTATGGTTGAACCAGATGCATCGGGAGAAACGAACTTTGAGACACCTGCTTCGGAAAATGACCAACCCTAGTGTAGGTTGATGGTCTATATTGAGCCAACTGAGTAATCAGTTGGTTTTTTTTACATAACTTTTCAGATAGCTGCTGTTACAGACTTCGCAGTATCCAAAGCGGTTTTTTTAAGAGAAATTGGTTGCCAATTAAATACTTTCATTGTTTGGCTGATGTCGGCGTTAAAGGTATTGCCAATAAAGGGTCTCATCCCCTTCAGGTCATCATTAAAATTGGCCATGAATTTCAGTAAGAAACTAGGGGCTAGTTTGGTGCTGATGTTCTCATAACCGTCAGATTTTAAAATTTGTGCAATTTCTTGAAAAGAATGTGCTTGTTCAGTCGTGACAATAAAGCGTTGGCCATTAGCCTGGACATTTTCTAATGCCTGAACATGAATTTGCGCGACATCCCGTACATCGGACATGTTGATCGAGGCCTTAGGGAATACCGGCATTTTACCTGTAAGGATATTCTTCATCATGGTCATGGATTCGCCTGATAAATTACCAGACAAAGTCGGTCCAAATACTGGCCCTGGGTTAACGACAACTAATTCCAATACATTATCGCCGGATTGATTCTTAATGAAGTCCCAAGCGCTTTTTTCCGCTAACGTTTTACTTTTTGAGTAGGCCGTAGCATTTTTGGCATTAACGTTAGTCCAACTGTCCTGGTTCAAATCTAATGAACCATTGGCATCACCCAACATGGATACCAAAGAAGACGTTATCACCACACGTTTAATACCGGCCTGCTTTGCTGCTTTAAGCGCGCGTAAAGTGCCTTCAACGGCGGGTTTAATGAGGTCATTTTCATCTTTTGGTTCTTTCCCGATGTAAGGTGATGCGACATGCAATACATAGTCACAGCCCTGCATGGCTTCTTGCCAACCCTTATCTTCCATCAGGTTTAGTTCGCAATATTCAAGGTTACCGTTTGGGTCTATAACAGTTTCGATACCGCGTGTTACGTCACCGGTTTTAGATAAACTTCTGACCGAACCTTTAACGGCATAGCCTTGCTTTAATAATTCTGCCGCGCAATGCTGACCAATAAACCCTGAAATACCTGTTACTAATACTTTTTTCATCGTCGAGAGACCTTGTTTGCTTTGGATACTGATATGGCGTCAGTATTTTAGAGCGGGAGGGAGTTGCTAACCAGCCCTTTGCCGCCGGTATGACTTGCATTTTGCAAGCAATATAAGTATGTTGCTTGCAAAATGCAAGTCATCTTAGGGTTTTTATGACCACTTTTAGATCTAATTGCTCAATCGGCTCAGCACTAGACCTTGTCGGTGATAAGTGGTCGTTATTAATCGTGAGGGACATGTTGATATCTCAAAAGTATACCTTTAAAGATTTTGAAAGTTCGGACGAATGTATTGCTACGAATATTTTGTCGAAGAGGTTAAAGTCTTTGGAGGCTTCAGGAATACTGTCTAAGCATAAGCTTCGGACTAACAAGAAAACGAATGTCTATTTGCTGACGGCAAAAGGCTATGACCTAATTCACGTTCTGGCTGGGTTTGTGGTATGGGGTGATAAATACCTAAAAAATGAGCAGGCTGAAATGAATGACTATAAAATTGGGCAGAGTAGTAGTGAAATTAAGACAACGATTGAGCACATTCTCAGTAGATATAGAGAATTCAGAACCTTGCAGCTAAGCGCATGCACATAAGCAGTGTTTAGCTAGAGAAATACGGGTGATTCTGAGGTCGGTGTCGTTCAAGCTATTTGGTACTGTTTTTAGCAATTAGGTTGCCTGATCATTCCCACTTTGTGCGTCTGCCGGGCCCTGTTGCCTAACGAATAATCTCTGCTTACCGAAAAGCCGGATCAGAGCTGTATTGATAAGGTAACGGTTATCCAGCTTTTTAGGATTAGAGCGCATCTGTCCGCATTTCCTTACATTAACTCTGTATATTCATACAGCATAGTGATAAATAGCGATAAATAGTGATATATAGCGGTATATTAGGTGAACCTAAACGCCACATTGGCAGAATAAACCCCAAACTCGGGGTTTTTTCGGCCCAGAGGTACGGGCAGCCAATTTGCCGGGTATTTTGTCAAAACGAGCATTATTAGTAACAACGTACCTATGATCTACCACACTACCCAACAAAATATGTATAGTGTAGGGCTCTATAGCTATCTGCACACGAAGGATCCCTAACGGCCGTTGTTGCTGGGCCTGTTAAATTGATAACATCCCGTGTAGACCAAAGACTGCCCAGTATTTAGCCGTTTTTTGACGTTGCAGGGTAAAAAAACCGGCACCCGAAAGAACCGACGCGAGCCGAGTGGTAAACTGTTAGACAATAAGTTGGATTCCGTTATGAATGATCTTAAGAAGCATGTTGATGATGCTAAATCATTTAATATTAAGTTAACTGTATTATGCGCAATCCTTATCGTGGTTATATTTAGCATTGATGTTCAGATCCCTCTTGGTGTTGCTGGTGGCGTTCCTTATATTGCCGTTATTTTAGTTTCCCTATGGTCAACTAAGCGAAGTTTTGTCATGTATTTGGCGGTTATTTGTTCATTTATGACCATATTGGGATTCTATGTTTCACCGTCTGGCGGAGAATTGTGGCAAGTACTATTGAATAGGGCTTTAGCATTGTTTGCTATATGGATAACCGCAATTCTGGCTCTGCAATGGAAAGTGCATGAAGAAAAAATATCCTATTTAGACTGTGAAAAAGAAAGAGAAAAAGAGAAAATATATCTGGCGACTATATATAGTGCACAACATATAACGAATAACTTATTGAATCAGATTAAAATTGTAGAGTTTGAAATTGATAAGCATTCTACGTTTGATAAAGAGGTGATTTCGATGTTTAATGAGATGTTAGTTGAAGCCAGCACACTAATGCAATCTCTCTCTACAGTAGATACCATTGAAGATGATGCGATAAGAAAATCTGTATGGAAGAAACCAAATACCTAATGATCGCGTCGAATGCAATGTTCGTATCTTCCTCAGACAGATCAAGGCCGAGCAGTGCCTTCTTGCCCTCGATGTTCAGTACGAGAATGGTCTAAAAGGCTTTAGTGGGGTAGCGTCCGTTCTCTTTGATTCTGTAATGGCTTGCGTCCAACCAGTATGTCGGGTAGGTGGCGTCTAGGTCTGGCTCAGGTCACATATATATACATAATTGCTATGGAGAAATACATTGTCTTTAAATTGGACTAATTGCGTATATCGGAGGCAAAATTCCTGAGTCTTGCTATATTTAGGTGACAATTCGCCATTGTAGGATCCCATAGCTGCGGTGGCGGCAGGGGTGCATCAAGGTTTAGTCCCACAAATAGTAACCCAAGTGCAAAAGCAGACTCTGGCTGCTGGATTCTCAAGAGATGGGTCACTTTTGCGGCGTGCGCCAGGGGAGTATAGGTGTTATGGGATGCATCGATAGTCCTAGAGGAGCTTATCCATGGAACGTAAGTTGTATCATCTGAGTAGAGCCATCCTATTCTATCTTATGGGCATATCGCCAATATTCGCTGGAGAGATTGAGGTAGTCGTTCTGGTTAATGATACTCATCCTCCTTATGCCTACTTGGAAAATGGCGAAGCTAAAGGGATTTATATTGAAGTTATGAAGCAAATCTCTCTGCGCATGGAGGGATACAGCATCCAATTCAAACCTGCTCCCTGGCCAAGAGTAAAAGAAGAAATCAAAAACGGGCGGGCTTTTTCATTTGTTGGCCCCTACTATCATGGCCATGATTGGTTGTATGTTTGGCCTTATTCACTGCCTATTATGGACGAATCTGTAGTTGTCGTCTGTAGGGACGAAGTGTTAAAGACCCCACGTTCTCATTGGCCAGATGATTACCTTGGATTAATAATCGGTAATAATACCGGTTATGATGGTTTTGGTGGCGTTAAGTTTAGAGACTATGTCAGGGAGGGCAAAATAACATTACAGGAAGTTAAGACCACCAGACAAAATATATTGATGCTTATCAGTGGGCGGGCAGATTGCTATATGGTCAACCGTCTCTCCTATTCCTGGGAAATGAAGCAGCTAATTGAGGCTGGCCAGACCAAGCTATACCCAAAATTCTTACTCACAGAGAGTTTGGTCATTTCTACTGACGCTGTCTATATGGGGTTTACAGATACGGACGAAGGGAAATACCCTTTTAAAAAGGATTTTCATCAGAAATTCAATAATGAACTATATTCCATGTATAAATCTAACGAAATCGAACGGATAACCAAAGAGTACATAAAAAAATTCATTTCAGTGGCTGAGTGAGTCCTGCGACTTGCTATAAATGGCGCGCTAAATACGCTAGTACAGACGTATCGCTCATGGCTTGAGTAAAACGGTGATAAGCTGGCAACTGGATACGCTAAGCTGATGGAATACCGATAGCATGAGCTTTTTAACTGGCAACTGGCAACTGGCAACTGGACACGATGTGCGCCATTACCTGAGTCATCTGTTTCAGTACTTGTGAACTACTGCCGCAAGGAAGAACACAGGGAGCCATCAACTATCCGTTTGGCTGTAAGGTCAGTCTGACAGTGACGGCGGGTGTGGTTTTCTGATCGCTTAGTTTGCTGTCCTAATCAAAAAAATTCAAAATTATTACTGGCTGCAGTAGCACTGGGAATGTCACCCGATAGCAGTGACGTTGCATTATCCAACTGTCCCATTAAATCGTTGAACTCTATCAATAGCCCTCGAAAATGTTGCTCCGCAGTATTATTAGCCAAATTTAATTTGTCGAGAGATTCAAGCGCATGTTCAGACAGGCTTAATAGCGCCTTCTCTTGATCAAGTGTCAGTTCAAAACCCGAAGCCATTTCCCTTAGTGAAAACGATAAGTCCCTCATTATGATCAATACGGCAGCTTCGTTATCGCTCGAGGCCATCTCTAATAGGGTCATAACTTCTTTTGAATTGAGTTGCTGATGTTTAAGTAAAATATTAAAGCGTAGTGTTTTAAATCGCGACTCAGCAACGGAAGCGATTTGGGCCAGAATGTCCCTCAATCGGCCGTATCGATCCACGTCATCACAAGGGGCATTTACGATCAATATTTGTACGTCATTAAAACTGAAAACTAAATAACGCCCCACCGAAACGATACGGGCCCTCGCCTCGCGGGTGTTGCTCAGTAGTGTTTTGTAGGACTTGTTAGCGTCCTTTGGGTAAATATAGATTTCATCACCAAGTGAAAACTGAATCACGCCTTCAACGTCTAAATCGCTAAAGCAACCAAGAATGGATTGTGCGAGTTCCGGTAAATCCATGATGAGTTGCGCCCGCTCGGAAAAAAGTGCGACTACCCCCATTTCGGCAGCAGAGGTCATTGCTGTAAAGGCAAGATTTGTAAATTTCTCCAACTCTTTCTTGATCGAGTCGACTGCGTGTTGTTTAAGGTCGATTTTTTCTATTGATTTGGTGAATTCTATATCACCGAAGTCACCAAATAGAGAGCCGTCCGGTGCTAAATCGTTCAGTTGCTGGCATACTTCAGGGGTGGCTAGCTTGGTAATTATCGCCAATATCGGTAAGGTATCTGGAATCTTGTTCAGTTGTTCTGAATTGAACGGTTTATCCCCTGCCACGAGTACGATGATGCTGGTGTTACTGATGTCATAACTTAAATGGCCGCAATATTTTTCGCAAGCGTGGCAATCTCTTAGGGGTGCCGTTGCGTACTGATCGGCAGAGGGCAGGGGTGTCCCTGTTTGGTTTACTAGTAGTTCGTTATTTGGGGCCAAATAGAAGCTGGGTTGGTTTGAAAAAATCCACAAGCTGTTCACGGTATTCTCTCCTAGGTGGAAGTATCTAGAATGTTAGTTGTTGGTATTTGTTATTCTTAAAAATAAAAACGTATTTTTTTGGTTGGGTTGAGTCCTCAAGTTACGAGTGCTATGAACTTAAGTTATTACTGACTATTTCATACAGCTACAATAGTTTCTTATATAACTATAACTATAACTATAACTATAACTATAACTATAGCTATAACTACAGCTACAACTAAAACAGCTGCATCTTATGACGTCAGAACTTTTCGCTCAGTGGCTACAAGAACAATATCGTTTTTTTCGAAAATCAGTTTTTAATAGGTAAGGACGTTCATTAAACTGAGTGGCTATTGTGATTGAGTAATTAGTATTGCCAATGGTTTACTCTGAAGCCTATACTTTTTTCTGTTTTTTCTGTCTTTTCTGTCTTTTCTGTCTTTTCTGCTTTCTGTGGCGGATTCAACTCGAAAATAGCCACCGATACCAATTGGGGGTGCTTCGTTTGGTTTTTTAGGGCGTCCTGAAAAGTATTAGGCGGAGTGCTGAGGGATGGCGTTCTCAGTATTATGTTACATTTATTTCTATTTTTATTGATGAAAAGTATATTGCACAGGTTTTTAATGTCTTGATTTCAAAAACCAATTAGGACTGATCTGGTGTCAAGTTGAGGCGGGAATCGCTTCAGGGCTGTAATCTATTTAGCGATACAGCGTATCGACAAGGAGGTGAAGTTGATTATCTCATCGATAGTACTCAATTTAGAATATTATCGCACTCTGTTAGAAAGGCCTGCAGTTGCCAAGCAGAAAAAACTTACTAGGCGATTTGCACAGCAGTCCACCTTCCCAATCCTATGCGCAATACAGAGAGACGAAACCGGCCCGCTGGGCCGGTTCAGGTGCGGTCAGGCACCCTAGGTTGGTGATGCAGAAGCCCCTTAGGGTACTAGGGTGACATCGATAATCTCGTTGATGGCATCGAGCGTAAAGAGGTAATCCCCGGCAACCGTCACATCCAAAAACAGATTGCCGCCATTGTCGGTTAAGACAATCGACCCAGGATCCTGGGTGCTGCCAAAACCAAAGGCCGTGCTCCAGTCCTCATTGGAAAATTTAAAGCCATAACCGCCAACGGCCAGGGCAAGCGTTGCCGAATAGTGTCCCAAGCCATCGTAGCTCAAACCGTTCGCTGTGCTCCAGCCATTCATATCGCCGCGCACAAACATCTCTGGGTAGGCCGTTACGGTCAAACTCGGCACACTCAGGCTGCGGCCGGTGTCGAGGGTGAAGCTGTAGACGCCATTGGTGGGTACGCCAATATTAATATCCCCACTACCGTCGAGTTGCATTACCGTGCCCAGGGTCACGCTGTTGTTACTGCCAGCGCCGAAGTTAGTGCCATCAGTCCAACCGGCATCGGCGACTTTGAAGGCATAGTCACCGGGGCTGGCATCAAAGCGCACGGTATAGTCTCCGGCACCCTGATAGCTGAATAGTCCAGCGGCCAGCGGGCTCCAATTAGGCGTGAGTAGGGTGCCGAGCACATAGACGTCCGCCGCCAGTTCAAAATCGGCGGGGGTGATGGTGATCATTGGAACCGTATTGCTGAGGTCCAGTTGGACCCGATAATCACCTTCTTCACCGGGTGCGACTGTGAGTAGAAAGTTGTTATCGGCATCCCCAGAGGCCACCAGGGTAAAAGCTGAAGTTGGGCCATTGCTAAAGTTGTCGGCATTGGTCGAACTGCCCCAGTTGGCGTCGGCAAAACGGAAGTCCACGGTGCCGGGGCTGGCCAGATTTACCGGGAATTCATACCGGTCCTGACCGGCATAATAGCCGTCATACCGATGCGCCCAATTCGAGAAGGCACCCACGGCATAGAGGGTTGTGGTGCCAAAGGGGGGGACATCACCAGCCGGTAGGCCGTCTCCTTGGGCGCCGGTCTGTGGCAGCACAAACACCACGGCGGTTAGGGCGGGAATGGTGAAGGTCGGTTCGCCATTGATCAGCCCGAAGTTGGCGTTGTGCACGATGCTGTCGGCAGAGGCCTGTTGGATGCCATGTAAGACAAAATCAACCGCACCGGGCACCACGACCTGCTGTTGCGCGTCGGTATAGTTAAACACCACCATAATGGCATCGTACTGGGCATCCAGATCGTCACCGGCGTTCACGCCATCATCGATCGACATCGCGATCAGCCCGGCGGTTTGGCTGGAGCCGGTATTGTGGAAGGCGACTCGGCTAAGCACCTCGGTCGCGCTGGTCAACCGAAATAGGGGACTGTCGGCCCGGATGCTGAGCATTTCTTGAAACGACTGACGCATCCAATCGACGTCAACCACGCTAGGAGTGGCATCGGCATTGGCGATAACCGTCTGAATAAAGGCCCAGTTGGTGCCGTCCTTGTCTTCACGTGGTAGGCCGACATTCCAGTTGCTCTCGGCCAGTGCGGCAAAATCAACCTTATTGAACCAGTCGCCCGAATCATAGGAATCCCGCTCCATCGATTTGGAGCGCAACAGATCGACGCCCAAGTGATAAAAGGGCACGCCTTGCGCATAGGTGCCGGTGGCCACCGCCAGTGACTGCATGCGCGCACGGTCTGCGTTACTGACCGAGTCCGCCGCCTTATAGGCAATGATGTCCCAGAGAGTTTGGTTGTCGTGTTTGGAGACGTAGTTGATAATCTCCTGCGGGTCATCGGCGTAAGCCGCAGGCTGTCCGTTATAATCGATTTGCGTGCCGTTCACCAATTCGTCATCGCTGTTGGTAAAGAGGAAGGTCTTTAAATTACCGGCCAGTCCCACTCGGACAATATCGGCATTGCTGCGCATCTCGGCCGCAAGTTCTAAATCCGGCGTGAGACCGTTGTCGTTAGCGGTGCCGGCATCCGGGTCCACTGAGTCAACCAGATTCAGTTCGTTCGCAATGGCGCTGTTGGCTAAGCCTTGGTTACGGCGCAGACTGTCTTCACCGGCGCTATCACCGAGTTCATCGAAGGGTCCGCCACCGCGCACCCCGTCACGCAGGCGATCGGTAAAGGTGCCGATGCCGGTACCGGCTATATTGCTTTGCGAAGCATTGGTGCCGCGTTTATTATTGCCAGCGGCACCGTAATCCCAGCCTTCGCCATAAAAGTAGATGTCGGGATTCACCGCCTGCACCGCGACCAGGGCTTGTTCCATCGACACCTTGGTTTGCAGCCCCATTAGGTCGAAACGGAAGGCATCGATATTATAATCGTCAGCCCAGACCACCAGAGAGTCGGTCATTAACTTGGCCATCATCTTATGTTCGGTCGCGGTATCGTCGCAGCAGGAATCACGCGTGACCACGCCGGAGTCGACATCGCGGCGGTGATAATAACCGGGCACTACCTTGTCGAGCACCGATTTATCAGCAAGACCGCTGGCATTGGTATGGTTATAGACCACGTCCATGACGACGATAAAGTCCATGTCGTGCAGCGCCTGGACCATGGCACGAAACTCCAGAATGCGCGCCGTGGAGCTTGGATCGGACGAGTAGCTGCCTTCCGGAACCGTATAATGGAACGGATCGTAACCCCAGTTAAAGCTGTCTTGCGGACGTAAGTGGGCGTAAAAATCCTGCGCAGCGCCGGTTGAACTGTCCAGTGACGCAAGTGCGGTACTGATAGTGGTGCCGTCGCAGGTCAGTCCCAACGCCAAGGCCTTGGTTTGCGCCGCGGTGCTGATGGCGCAATAGGCGGTCATGGCGTCGGTAATGTCGACCCGTTGGGACGCATCTTCATCGATGGTGGCGATATCGAAGGCAGGCAGAATCTGTACTGCGGTTATCCCGGCGGCACGCAAGGTCCGTAAGTGGCTCATCGACTCGCGACTGGCATCGGTGAAGGCCAGGTACTTGCCATCGGCTGCAGCATCGACCTTGGTCGTGTCCGATATACTGAGGTCACGAATATGGGCTTCGTAGATGGCAATATCTTCGGGGTTGGCCACATTGGGCGAGTCGAACTCTTGCCAACCGGTGGGCAATAGCTGCGCTGCATCGAGATCGACGACCTGTGAAAAGGTTGAATTGGTCGTCAGACTCAAACTATAGGGATCGGTTACTTCGAGGCATTCAATGGCATCGCTGGCGTAATGAAACAGAGTTACCTTATAGCGGTAATAGCGGCCGGTTAAGTCTAGCGGTGCCGTGATCGACCAAATACCCGTCTCGTTGTCTTCGCGCATGGGAACGGTTTTTAGTAAGGTAAATTGACTGTCGTACACCTTCACCGATACCTCCTGTGCGGTTGGTGCCCAGAGCGAAAATTGCGTGTGACCGGCGTTATTAAAGGCACCCAAGGTTGCATCCTTGGCCGCTTCATAATAGAGCGCGTCCAATAGCGGTGCGGTCTGTACTCGCGTTAAACGCACCACCTCGTTGGCCGCGTTGCTTTCGACCACCCACAGCTGGTCTTTGACTAGGTTTTTAGCCTCTTCGGTGCTGGCATCTAGCCAATAGCCATCGAAGTTAGCCAAATGGGGATAGGCCGCTATTTGCGCCGGAGTCATGGCTGCAGCGCTTATGGCTATCGATGTGCCACCGGATACGGTTTTACTCTCGGCGTCGAATGCTAGAGCCGCTGTGGGCGAATGCCATAAGGCAACGCTATTGGCCGCTGAACGCGTTTTGTATACCAGGCTGGCGCTGCCGGCATCGGCGACTTCTATAAAGTGGGCCGAGGCGCCCGATAACAGAACGGGAGCTTCCAGCAACGGCTCGGGAAATAGTTCGCCGACGCCCTGGAAGGTAAAGATATCTTGGCTTAGCGTCGCTCGGTCAAACAGATGATCGACACCACCCAAATCTTTGCTGTCGCCCTTGTGCATAATAAATTTAAAGTCGGCCCAGTCATCGGTGCGTAAATCAATTATATAATAGGCGCCGTACAGCGGGTGGACCCCGGTCGCCTGCAGCGGTGTTGGCCAACTGGTGGCGGTCGCGACCTCATCGGTGACGGCGCCAATGTCATCCCACAGATGCAAGCCCCAGCCGTCATAATCATCGGCATCACGTTGGTAGTAGACGATGGCCTGATGCGGTTCGATCTCAATCAGGGCATTGGCAGGGTCCGGGATGCAAGCGGTTAAATTGACGGTGAATAAAATCACCAGCAGTTTAACCATCGTTATCACTCTAATGTTCATGGGCAGTTCCTCGGTTCTTTTTTGGAAGGGTATGGTTGAGCTACTACTGAACTTCTTGCTATTTAATTATTTTGGAAATTCCGGGCTAATAGGAAAAAATCCTCCCTCGGTAGCGTTACGGCGTCGGTCTAAAACGACAGGCAATCCAGACGCATGGCCTGGACTGAAACGCTCGGTCATTACAAAATAGGAGAGGTTGTAACCGTCGGTATCAGCACTGGTTAGGCCTTTTCTTCGGTTGACTAAGGCGACAGGCGAGGTGTGGCAAGAGTTGCCAAATAGACTTGAGTAAAAAATTTTTCGTTTCATGATTTCGTATTGCCCGGAGAAAAATTATTTTTATTGTTGCGGCAATATACGGACTTAATTATCGTCACCAAAAGCTATTTTATGGCAGGGAATGGTGGTGGCAATCCCGTAACGGATTGAAAGGTTTAAGGGGTGGACTAAAAATTATTGTTTAATGACCGTCTTTATGACCGGATTGCTATTGGTTTTATTGCCATAAAAAAAGCCCGCTCGGCGGGCTTTATCGTTGGTTATCATTAAGGAAACAGTTTAGGGAACCAGCGTTACACTGATGATGGAATTAATGGCATCGAGCGTAAACAGGTAGTTCCCGGCGGCGGCAGCATTCAGCGTCAGATTGCCACCGCTATCGGTTAGCACTAGGGACCCTGCGTCCTGAGTAGTGCCGAAGGCGAACTCGTTGCTAAAGGCGCCATTGGCGAACTTAAATTGATAGCTGGCAATGCCTAATGCCAGGGTGGTTGAATAATGGCCGAGACCATCGTAAGTGAGTTCATCGCTGGTTCCCCAGCCATTCATTTCACCGCGCACAAAGTAAGCGCCCAACGTCGGGGCGTCGGCGGTAACAGTTAAGGTCGGTGCGGTCCGGCTGGGGCCGGTATCGACACTAAATTTATAGTAACCATCACTGGGGATAGTAATAGTCATGTTAGTCGCGCCATCTAGCGTGAGCGCCATACCGAGCGTGACGTTGCTGGTGCTGCCGGCACCAAAGTTGGTACCGTCGGTCCAGGCCGCGTCGGCAATCTTGAACTCATAGTTTCCTGCCGAGGCATTGATCCAGACGCTGTAGTCACCGGCATTATTGTAGGTGAACAGTCCAGCGGCAACCGGATTCCAGCTTGGGTCGGTAATGCTACCGCGCACATAGATATCAGCGGCCAGGGTGAAATCAGCTGAGCTGATGGTCACTACCGGAACCGTAGCGCTCAGGTCCAACTGCATCAGATAGTCGCCCACCTCACCCGCTGCAACGGTGATGGCGAAGTTATTGTCGCCATCGCCGGCCGCCGTTAAGGTAAAGGCGGAACCGGTGCCGTTGGTGAAACTGTCGGCATTGGTCGAGTTGCCCCAACTGGCGTCCGTAAAACGGAAGGCAAAGGTGCCAGCGTTGGCCAGGGTTAGCGGAAACTCATAGACGTCGTCACCGGCATAGTAACCATCATAGAGATGCGACCAGCTTGAAAAAGCACCGACGGCGTAGAGCGTTGCGCTGCCAAAGGTGGGCGCATCACCGGCCGGTAAGCCATCACCCTGGGCACCGGCCTGAGCCAAAACAAAGACCGCTGCTGTGAGGGCGGGCACGGTGAAGGTCGGTTCGGTGGCGACCACTGCAAAGCTGGCACCGGTTACGACGCTGTCGCTTGAGGCCTGCTGGGTAGCGTGCAGCGTAAAGCCTGCTGCGGCATCCGGGACCACAATCTGCTGCTGGCTGGCGCTGTAGTTGAAGACCACCATCAGGGCATCGTAGTTCGTATCGAGATCGGCCCCGGCGGTCACGCCATCATCGATCGACATGGCGATCAGGCTCGGGATCTGATCGGCACCGGTGTTGTGGAAGGCCACACGGTTATTCACCTCAGTCGCGCTGGTTAGCCGGAACAGCGGGCTGGTGGCGCGGATTTTAAGCATTTCTTGGAAGGAGTCACGCATCCAGTCGACGTCGGTGACGCTTGGGTCGGCATCGGTGTTGGCGACCAGCGTCTGGATCACTGGCCAGTTGGCGCCGTCCTTGTCTTCGCGGGGTAAGCCGACATTCCAGTTGTTGTCGGCTAGGTTGGCAAAATCAACTTTATTGAACCAGTCACCGGAGTCATAAGAATCCCGTTCCATCGACTTAGAGCGCAACAGATCGACGCCCATATGATAGAAGGGCACACCCTGCGCATAGGTGCCGGTGGCGACGGCCAGCGCTTGCATCCGGGCTCGGTCGGCCGAGCTGACCGTATCAGCTGCCTTATAGGCAATGATATCCCAGAGGGTTTGGTTATCGTGTTTGGATACGTAGTTGATGATTTCCTGTGGGTCATCGGCATAGCCGGCGGGTTCACCGCCGTAGTCGATCTGGGTGCCATTGACCAATGTACCGGTACTGTTGGTAAAGACAAAGGTTTTCAGGTTGCCGGCCAGGCCGACCCGGACTAAATCGGCATTGGTCAGCAGGTTAGCGGCCAGTTCCAAATCTGGCGTCAGGCTGTCATCGTCATCGGTGCCGACATCCGGATCCAATGACGTCACCAGATTGAGTTCGTTGGCAACGGCTGCGTTGGCCAAACCCTGGTTACGGCGTAGGCTGTCTTCACCTGCTGTATCGCCGAGTTCATCGAAAGGCCCACCTCCGCGCACGCTGTCGCGCAGTCGGTCGGTAAAGGTACCGATGCCGGTACCGCCTATATTCTTTTGAGAGGCGTTGGTGCCGCGTTGATTGTCGCCAGCGGCACCGTAGTCCCAGCCTTCGCCATAGAAGTAGATATCGGCATTGACCGCCTGTACCGCTACCAGAGCTTGCTCCATAGCCGCTTTGGTTTGCAGGCCCATCAGGTCGAAGCGGAAGGCATCAATATTATAGTCGTCGGCCCAGGTGACCAAGGAATCGGTCATTAACTTGGCCATCATCCTGTGTTCGGTCGCGGTGTCGTCACAGCAGGAATCGCGCGTGACGATGCCGGTGTCGACATCACGGCGGTGGTAATAACCGGGCACGACCTTATCGAGTACCGATTTGGCGGCCACACCACTGGCATTGGTGTGGTTATAGACTACATCCATGATCACCATAAAGTCCATGTCATGCAGTGCCTGGACCATCTCACGGAATTCCAGAATACGTGCCGTAGTGCTTGGGTTGGAGGAATAGCTGCCCTCTGGCACGGTGTAGTGGTAAGGGTCATAACCCCAGTTAAAGCTGTCTTTTTGACGCAGGTAGGCATAGAAGTCCTGAGCTTCGCCGGTGGCGGGTGTCAGAGTCGCCAGTGCGTCAGCGATGGTGGTGCTGTCGCAGGTCAGTCCCAGTTCCAAGGCCTTAGCTTGTGCCAAGGCGCTGATGCCACAATAGGCACTCATGCTGTCGCCCAGATCGACCCGGGCGCTGGCGTCTTCATCAATGCTGGCGATATCGAAGGCGGGCAGAAGCTGTACGGCGGTTATGCCGGCGGTGCGTAAAGCTTGTAGGTGAATTATGGATTCACGAGAGGCATCGGTGAAGGCCATATATTTGCCGTCGGCGCTGGCATCGGTTTTGGTGCTGTCCCACAGGCTTAGATCGCGAATGTGGGTTTCATAAATGGCGATGTCTTCCGGGTTGGTGACATTGGGTGAGTTGAACTCGGCCCATGTGCCGGGTAAGAGGTTTTCCGCATCAAGATTGACGACCTGAGAGAAGGTTGAATTTATCGACAGACCCAGACTGTAGGGGTCGGTGACCTCATAGCTTTCGATCGCGTCGGTAGCGTAGTGGAACACCGACAGGTCATAGCGATAGTAGCTGTTGGTCAGATCCGAGGCGGCCGTGGCCGACCAGATACCGGTGCTGCTGTCTTCTGTCAGGGCAAGGGTTTGCAGTAAGGCCAGATCGCTGCTGTCGTAGACCTTTACGGCCACATCGATGGCGGTCGGGGCCCACAGGGCAAACTTGGTGAAGCCGCCCTCATTATAAGCTCCCAGGTGCGCATCCTGTGCTGCGCTGTAAAAGAGGGTGTCCAGTACCGGTGCCGTTTGCACTCGGGTTAAGCGCACCGCTTCCTCGGCACCATTGGTTTCGACCACCCAGAGTTGTTCTTTTACTAGGTTCTTGGCATCTTCGGCTGTGGCATCGAGCCAGTATGGCTTAAAGTCGGCCAGGTGCGGATAGGCCGCTGTCTGGCCAGCTGTTATTTCGTGCTTGGCCATCGTTAAGGGGGTGCCACCGGAGACGGTTTTGGTTGCGCTGTCGAAACTCAGCGACGCGCTGGGCGAGTGCCATAGTTTAAGGGTGTTGGCCTCTGAAAGGCGCTTATATAGTATGCTGGCGCCACCATTATCCAATCCACCCGCTGCCAGGCCAAAATCGACAAAATGACTGGAGGCGCCCACGAGCAATACCGGCACCTCAAGCAGCGGTTCAGCAAAGAGTTCGGCTACATCCTGGAAGGTAAAGACATCTTCACCCAATACCGCGCGGCTGAATATTTGATCGGCGCCACCCAAATCTTTGGTGTCGCCATTGTGGAGAATAAACTTAAAGTCGGCCCAGTCTGCGGTTTTTAAATCAACAATAAAATAAGCACCATAGAGGGGGTGCTCACCCGCCGCAAGCAGCGGTGCAGCCCATTCGGTGTTGGCCACGACCTCATCGCTCACGCTACCGGTGTCGTCCCAGAGATGCAGGCCCCAGTTGTCATAATCACCGGCGTTGCGCTTATAATAAATTATCGCCTGGTCGGCGTCGATCGCGATCAGGTCATCGCTTGAGGTGGCGCTGATGCAGGCCGTTGCGGCCGAATTGAGCACCTGCGGTGCGCTGCAACTCAGTGGTGCGGCGGGCTTCTTCTTGCTAGTCGGGGTGCAGGCGATTAGACCAACGGCGATAACGATCGCCGACAGTTTGAGCGCGCGCGAAGCTGATAGTTTCATAGTCAGTTCCTCGGTTATTTCTGTAATGTCTGTTATTGATTGTAAAAAGACTGATCTGTGCGAATGGCTCGCCAATAGCCCGCGGTCGATGCTCACGCCGACGCGGGCCCTGCAATTATGGCTGTAGCATCATCAGAGACAGATAGTCGTCGGCGCTGCCGTCCTGATCGAGATCCGCGATAATTAGATAAAAATCATAGCTGCCGGCGACATCGACAAACTGGTTCAGGTTGCCTGGGTTGGCATTGCGCGTCATACCCAGTTCGGTGATCGGTCCACCGATATTAACGCTGGCCCAATCGGCATCAGCGAACTTGTATTCGATATCACCGATGGCCAGGGTTTGGCTGCCGTAGTAGTAACCGTTCTGATAGGTCATGGCTGTTACGCCCCAGTTATTTAATGAACCGCGTATATTTAGGTCGCCGAGTGTTGCTGCGCCGCTTTGGTCGATGTTCTGGATGCCGGTACCCAGGTCATTGTCGCTGGCCGCCACGTCACCCGCGACATTGACGAACAGGTTGGCTTCCAAGCGAGCGGCGCCGGGGTTGTCTGCGGCCAGCGCCATCATCGCCGCGCGCGTCAGCCAGATGGGTTGATCCACCGCCAGGCTATCGACACCCGTGGTAAAGTAGACCAGCAGCCGGTCTTCGAAATCGGCCCATTCGTAAGTCACTGGCGTCTCGGCGGAAAAGATTTGCGTTTGACCGCTGACCGAGATCACGGCCAGGCGTTTGCCGGCCACGGCGCCCTCGTAGTCAAGGGTCACGAAAGGCGACCGTTTGTCGACGGTAAAGGCCACGCCAGTTGAGACGTCCTCGTCACCGGCGACATTGCTAACCAGCACCCGTGTGGACACGGCCGTCTGATCTGTGATGTCTACGGTCTGTAAGTAGAGCTGATAGGGAAAGGTTGGATCGGTTGCGACCGTAGCCCAATTGGCACCGGCATCCTCAGACATTTGCAGTTGTACCTGGTACGTCGGCACCGCGAGGGCACTGGCGCCGGTTAGGGTCACGGCGTATTCAACGGTACCTGCGACCAGCGAATCGGCCTGCGGACCGGTGACCGATGCTAGGCTAGGTGCAACGGAATCGGGTACTGCGCTGTCGGCCTTGAGAATAACTAAGCTCATGGCCGGCACGGTGACACTGATGATCCCGCCACTGGCTACAGCATCGGTGGTGCTGCCATAGACGGCCAGATAGGTGTCGGCTGCGGCGGCTAGCGTGGTGGTTTTTGGGCGGTCCTTATTGAAGTTAACCACGACCAGATATTCTTCTCGGCTGGCCCGGTCGAGTCGTGAAAAGGCAAAGGTATTGGTCGCGCTGCTGGTGCGGTTGATTTGGATACCGTGGCGCAGGGTTGGATTTTCGCGCAACAAGCGCGCGTATTCACGCCATTTTAAATAGAGCGGATGATCGGCGGTAAAATTATCGTCGGCCGAGGTGCGCTCGGTGCCGAGCATGTCGGTCGCGTTATAATAGGCAACCGTGGACGGCATCATATCTTGGCGTGCGGCCTTGTCGCCCCCGCTGCCGATAAAGCCCTGCTCGTCGCCATAATAAATTGTCGGAATGCCGCGCGCGAAGTACATTAGGGCGTGCGCCAGATCGGTCATCTGGACGGCGCTGCTGTCAAAGTGGAGAAAATCGCCGAGGAAGTAGGCGAACCGTCCCATGTCGTGATTGCCGACAAAGTTGATCAGAGTAGAGGCATCGCTATCGGCATCGGCATAGAGATCATCCTTGCTAAACATCTCATTCAGTTGGGTGATTGACGTGATGTCGCCCTGATTTTGGATCGCCGAGGTGACAAAACTTTGGAATGCAAAATCCAGCACCGAGGGCAATTTCGCCTCGGTGGTGTAGAAACTCAAGACCGTTGGATCTGCCGAATAGACTTCGCCAAACAGGGTGAAGTTGGTAATGCCAGCACCGTCTGTGCCCAGGCCATCGGTATCGGGTGCTTGTGCGTAAGCTAGCACGGGCGGGCCAAATTGTTGCCAGAATTCGGTGTTGACGTGCTTGACCGTATCGACCCTAAAACCATCGGGGCGAAAGTCGCGGATCAGGTCCTTAAAGACGTCGATAAAATTATTGGCCACCGTTACATTAGTGGTGTCGATATCATCTAAACCGGAAAAATCGCCGTAGACTGAATTCTCGCCCGCAAAGGTTGACTCACCCTGGTTGTTGTAAAACTGGGTGTCATTGAGCCAGGCAGGGGTCTTGGCATTTTCTTCACCGGACGGAATAAAGGGCGTATAGCCCTGGCCGGCTTCAACCTCCGCCAAGGATTTATAGGTGCAACTGCTGACCCCCGCGAGCAAGGAGCCATCTGAGTTGTGGCATTGCTCAAACTTAATTACATCGGCACTGTGATTGACGACTATATCGAAGAAGACCTTCATATTGCGAGCATGGGCCGCAGCGATAAATTCTCGTAATCCGGCATTGCCCCCCAGGTGGCTATCGATATTGGTAAAATCGAGCGTCCAATAGCCGTGGTACCCGGCCGAGTCGCCCTGTACCGCCTTATTTGTCAGGATGGGTGTTAACCAGATAGCCGTGACACCCAAGTCCTCGATATAGCTGAGTTTATCGGTTAAGCCTTGTAGATCACCGCCGTGATAGTAGCCGGCGTCGGTTTTATCATAGCCGCCGGAGGTCAGCGGGTCGCCAATATCCCCCTCGTTATTGGTCGAGTCGCCATCGCTGAAACGATCGGTCATGACAAAATAGAATACTTCATCCGTTAAAGCCCGTGTGCGGTAGTCCGTCAGCGGCGGTAGTGGATCCTTGGCGGCAACGCTGAGGGTCATTTCAAGGCTTACCGCATCCTTGCCGTCACTCGCGGTCAGCGTTATAGAGTGCTCACCGACATCACCGTTCACTGGCGAGGCGCGCAGGCTGGCGCCGTTTTCTAGGACTAGCCAAGACGGTCCTGAGGTCAGGCTCAGGGTTACCGCATCGCCATCGGCATCGGCGGTGGCGATGGCGGTACTGGTGGTTTCCAGTGCGTTCAAGGAGAGAGCGCGGCTTGCTACTGTAATGCTGGGTAATACGTTTTTCGAGGTGTTGGGAGTGTCGCACCCCGCCAACAAAAAAACTGCACCGCTTAGAATGCTGGCGTATAGCTTGGGTTTATACATAGTAATTTCCTGCTAGCGAAAGGTATTTTTATGTCAGCAATATCGAAAACCAATAATCGCCGGATAATATAATCCTAGTGGAGAATCTGGACGCAATAGCCGACGTTCTGGGTTGAATGGCTCGAGGGTGGGTTTTTTTCGGAGGGCGATTAGGGTCTAATTTTAGAGGTAGGAAGTTTTTTTTCATGGTTTTTTATTGGTTTATGGTTGAAGACATATTGGAAGTGATAGGTTTATTCTGATTTGTTGTTAATATTTATCGAGGAAGTATTTAAAAAGTATAGAAATTAAATTTTAAGATTATGGGTTTTTCAACGGATTTTCGGTATTTTTTTATTTTGTTAGTGAATGCATATTGATGAACCTCGGTCGTAGCAAGCTCTTTGCAATGTCTCGGTTTTCTGGTTTGATTTTCATTTGAGTAATAAGTATTTATGGCGTCATTATGACAGATAGTAATATTGTTTCTGAAAACAGTTGGTTTTTCCACACCCCAGGCTTTTCCATCTTTCAGTCTCCTTCGTCAACTCGTGGTCAAACTTGTATCGGAATATACTGACCAGTCCAGCCTTACTTTCGCGAAGGAGAGCAGTTTCGTTTGAAGGATCAGGCTTCGCAGTGAATAAATACCATGACATAGCGGAGTAACTCTAATGAAAAGAAAAGTTCAACCCCTATTGGCGGCCCTAGTGGCCGCCTCAGCTATTTCTCTGACCGGTTGTCTGCCGGAGGTCCCCTACCTAGAGCGCGATGTGCGCGATGATGTGTTCTATTTTGTAATGCCCGATCGCTTCGATAACGGCGACGTGAGCAATGATACCGGCGGCATTGCGGGTGATCGGTTAGATCACGGCTTTGATCCTTATGACAAGGGCATGTATCACGGTGGTGATATGCAAGGCCTAGAGGGACGGCTCGATTACCTCCAAGGTATGGGTATAACCGCCATCTGGATGACGCCGATTTTAAAGAACCAAACCGTCCAGGGTGAGAGCTCAGCGTATCACGGTTACTGGACACTCGATTTCACTAAAATAGATCCGCACCTGGGCTCCAATGCCGATTTGCAATCGTTGATTGATGCCGCCCATGACCGCAATATGAAGGTCTATTTTGACATCATTACCAACCACACCGCCGATGTAATTAAGTTCGAAGAATGTCATGAACCCGATGGCAGCTCGAATGGCTCGCCATGCACCTATGTGTCGCTGGCCGATAAGGCCGCGGGTATGGGTTACACGCCTTTCTTACCGGCCGGCCAAGAGAACGTTAAGTCACCGGCCTGGTTAAACGATCCGCAATACTATAATAACCAGGGCGACACTACCTTTTCGGGTGAGAATTCCATCTATGGTGATTTCTTTGGTCTCGATGATTTGGATACCCGGCAACCGGCTGTTGTGCAGGGCATGATTGATATCTTTAAAGATCTGGTCAGCGAATTTAAACCCGATGGTTTCCGCATCGATACCGTTAAGCACGTCGATATTGAATTCTGGCAAGAATTTTCACCGGCTCTACTGGCCCATGCCCATGCCGAAGGCATTCCGAACTTCTTTATGTTTGGTGAAGTGTATGAGGGTAATCCGCAGGTGCTAAGCCAATTTACCACTATTGGCACCTTGCCCTCAGTGCTCGACTTCGGTATTCAGGGTGCCGCCAGTTCGGTGTTCGCAGGTCAGGGTAGCTCGAGCAATCTAGCTGGGCTCTTTGCTCAGGACGATGTCTATACCGACGCCGACAGCGACGCCTCTGTTCTGATGAACTTCGGTGGCAACCACGATATGGGTCGCATCGGCATGTTTATTCAAAATGCTAACCCGACCGCCAGCGACGATGAAAAATTGGCGCGCGCCAAACTGTTCAATGCCATCATGTTTTTCGCCCGCGGTATCCCGGTGATCTACTACGGTGATGAGCAGGGCTTTACCGGTGATGGCGGTGATAAGGACGCCCGTGAGGACATGTTCCCCTCGCTGGTGGACGTCTATAATGACAATGAATTGATTGGCACCGATGCGACCACCGCCGAGGCGAACTTTGATTCTGAACACCCTTTGTATCAGGCCATCGCTGAGTATTCATACATCTATAAATTGCATCCGGCGCTGCGTCGCGGCGTACACATTAATCGCTATAGTGAAACCGACGGTGGTCTCTATGCCTTCGCTCGCGTCGACAGCGATAACCGCGAATATCTGGTGGTCTTCAATGGTGATACCAGCAGTCGCAGTCTGGAATTGACCGCAACTGCCAATACCTATCTGTCTATTGGCGGTAACGAAAAGCTGAAGCGCGATAGTGCCGGCAACATTACCATCGAGTTAGGCCCTCTCGATTTTGCCATCTATAAGGCCACCAGTCCGGCCAAGAAATCCAAGAAAACCGATTTCAGCCTGGTCGGTGTCCCTGATGGATCGGCTGTTTCCGGCCGAGTCGATCTGGCGCTGGAACTGGTCAAAGATCCGGGTATATTGCCGACCTATGTCGCCACCTTTGAGTTGTCCACCGATGGCGGCCTAAGCTACTCAGAACTCGCAGTCGATACCACAGCACCCTATCGGCTGTTCTGGCAGTCGGGCGATCTGGCCGATGGCACTTCTGTGACCGTAAGGGCTACCCTGACCACGGGTACCGGCAAGGGCTTCAGTCACAGCCTCGACATGGTGATCGATTCGCGTGTTCCGGCGACGGTTGAAGTCGATTACGAGAACGGTAATCAGCGCGATCTGCTCTATGTGGCCGACCACAATGGTGGCCTGCAAGGGCCTATTGTCGCCGACAATGGCGTCTTTACCTTTGCTTGGGATGATACCGACGCGAGCCAGCTACTGACCTTTGTCGATCAGGAGGGAGACCTCTTCGCGATCGACCAGCCAGTACACATTACCCGCTCTAAAATAGTCGCACTGTCGACCGAAGACGGTGACGGCAAGCTACAAGCCCATATCTATTTGAATAATCAGGGTGAGCTTGACCAGAACGATAATGACAGTGGTGGTAGCGCAATCGAATTGCCGCTCGATCCAGCAGCCGATGCACCCTATGGTGACGATCTCAATGTACGCGGTGGGCTAAACAGTTGGGGCGCTGACCTGATGACCTATAAGGGTAACCAGACCTACAGTCTGACCCGGGTCGTGGATCAAGGTGATGCCGAATTCAAATACGCTGACAGTACCTGGAGCTCGGTCAATATTGGTGGTCAGGTAGGTGAAAATGGTCTGGTGCTCGGTTCCAACCCCGGCAACCTGACGCACCATTTCCCGAATAAGGGGCTGTACAACTTTTATCTGGTGTCGACCGAACTGGACGGTCAACCGGTGATTCTGCACTTTATCGACCAAGATGTTGGTCCCGTCGGTGAAACCCTCTATGTTACCGGTAGCCTGAATGACTGGAGCACTGATGATCCGATGGTTTACATCGGTGGCAACCAGTACAGCGCGACGTTGGATCTGGCCGAGGGTGATTATCAGTTCCAGCTGGCGAATCAGGATGCCAGCTGGCAGCGCTTGGTCAGTGATGGGGTTGCCGATCTCGATGTGGCCGAACCGGTGGTTGCCAGCGGTGTCAGCAGCCTGTTGACGGCAGAGCACGCCGCCAACTACAGCTTTGTGTACCATTACGACGATAGCCTGACGGTCACCTCCGACTATATCGATAATCCAGACCCCGGTTTACAGGTAGTGTTCCAGAAGCCTGCCGCTTGGGCGGGCGCCAACATCTATTTTTGGGAGGCGTTAACCACGCCAACCCCAGATTGGCCTGGTATACCAATGACTGACTTGGGTGACGGTTGGTTTGGTTTTGAGTTCAACTTGGGCAGTGGCAGTGCCAATCTGATCTTCAATGATGGCGCCGGATCGCAAACAGATAATCTGTTCCGCGCTGCCAATGGCTGCTATATAGCCGACACCTGGGAAGACAGCTGTGCACCCTATCTGGAAGACACACCGCCGGTCCTATAGCCTGCTCGCCGAGCAGTCATAAAAAAGGCGCTTATTAAAAAGGGTCGACGTCAGAAGTGACGTCGACCCTTTTTTTATGCTTGATCCGGACCCATGGCCTAGGTCGCTGGAGGTTGTTAGAGCGGTGCCAAGACCTTGGTCTTAAACTGATTGGGCAGCAATATCACTTCTATTCGGCGATTTTGCTGCCGAGTTGCAGAATCTTTTTCGGGCACCAGCGGACGCGTATCGGCAAAACCGACGGCCTGTAATTGGCCGGCTGGGATGCTCTGACGAATCAGTTCCTGCACCGCAATAGCGGCACGTGCCGAGGAGAGCTCCCAGTTCGATGGATACTGTTTTAAAGTGCCCGCCGCAATCGAACGACTGTCAGTATGGCCTTGAATGCTGATCAGGTAGTTGGGAAAGCTCTGCAGTGCTTCAGCCAATAAGGCTAGAACCTTTCGTCCCTCGGCGTTTACCTCGGCCGAACCGGAGGCAAACAAAATACTCTCGGGCAGTTTGATCGCTGTGGTGCCATCTTCCAATTGGGTGACCAGCTGTTCCTTTTCCTGGTTCAGCATAGCCAATTGGGATTGCAGCTTCGCCTCCAAGTTGTTCATGGCATCGGTCTCGGCCGACATGTCGTTTTTAAGCCGCTCGATGGTTTCGCTATAGGTTTCATTCTCAGCCTGCTTCAGTGCCAGCTGTTGTCGCGCCGTCTGAAATAGTTCAGCTGTGCTGGCGGCCTGATTTAACTCATCTTTGAGTAAGCTTAATTCGGCCTGAGCGGCCTGGTATTGTGCATCCTGACGCGCAATATCAGCCTGGGTTGCGGCCAACTGTTCTTGTCCCGCCGCCAGTGCAATGTCCGATTCGGTCAACTGGCGTTGCGCATTCGCCAGTGCGACCTTCGCTTCGGCCAACTGTTCTACGGTGTTCGCCAGCGTGGCCCGGGCTGCTGCCAGCTGCTCTTGTTCGCTCGCCAGTGCAAGGTTTGCTGCTACTAGCTGCTCCTGTTCGCTCGCCAGTGCAAGGTTTGCTGCTACCAGCTGCTCCTGTTCGCTCGCCAGTGCAAGGTTTGCTGCTACCAGCTGCTCCTGTTCGCTGGCCAGTGCAAGGTTTGCTGCTACCAGCTGCTCCTGTTCGCTCGCCAGTGCAAGCTCTGCTGCAGCTAACTGTTCCTTGACGCTCGCCAAGTCGGTCTGGTTCGTGTCCAACTGGTCTTGCAGGCTGGTCACAGCGACACCCGATTGGGCCTGCTGGGCCTCAAGGATTTTTTGTCTGGCTTGGGCCGCAGTGAGCTGAGTCTGCAGCTCGATTCGATCAGACTCCGCCTTGCTCAGGACGAGTGCATTTTCGCTACGAGTTGCCTCATCGAGGGCCTGTTGTTGCGCCAGCTGGTCGGTTAAGGCTTGAATAGTGGCATTGAGCGTGACGATTTGGTCGTTCAGAGACTGATTGCGTCGGGTCATTTGATCGGTTGTTCTGTTGAGTGCTTGTTCGCCGCTGCTCAATTGCCTATTGCTTAATTGGAGTTGATCGAGCTGCTCGTTGAGCTCGGCAATTTGACTGTCAAAAAAGCTATTTTGTTGTTCGAGTTGGGCCAGCTCTGTGCGCTTACTCGCCTCTTGAACTTGCAGCTGCTTAAGGGCTTGGTGCTCTTGGTAATATATCCAGGCTCCGATCAAGGTAGTGCCAAAGAGTATTGCCGAAAGCCACCAAGAACCCCTGCCTCGTTGATAAAATTGATTCATATCATGGGCTCTTTTTATTTTGGGTTGGATGACCAGTATAGGGAGGCCATGGCACAATGGAAAGCATCACCGTCCTAGCCTGCACACCTTAGCCCAGGTATCGGTATCGGCATCGTCTTGGGTTAGGTGCTGGGTAATAGCAGTTCATCTACTACTTGAACCCGGTTGCGGCCGCCATTCTTGGCCAGGTACAAAGCCTTGTCGGCGCAGCCGACCAGGTCAAGTAGGCTATTAGAACGGTTCGGTATCAAGGTGGCAACACCCGCGCTAATGGTGATCTCTCGGGCGACCTCGGACATAGCGTGTTCAATCTTCAGGTTGCGCACCGCATTAAGCAATTCCACGGCGCGATTGAGGGCACCGACGCTGTCGGTTGTAGGCAGGATACAGGCAAATTCTTCGCCGCCGTAGCGGGCGACCAAATCAGTCGGTCTGCGGATGTTTTTTTCCAGGGCATGGGCAATGGTCTTTAAACATTGATCCCCCATGAGGTGACCATAGTGGTCGTTGTAGGTTTTAAAAAAATCAACATCGAGAATGATCAGCGACAGGGGTTTCTGGTCTCGCTCACAGGTTCGCCATTGCTGGTCCAATGTTTCATCAAATCTGCGCCGATTAGCGATACCGGTCATGCCATCGGTCAGACCTATAGCCCGTAACAGGTCTGTTTGCAGCTTCAAGCGCAGATGAGTGGCCACGCGCGACTTGACCACGATGGGGCTAATCGGTTTGTTGATAAAATCTACTGCACCCAGTTCGAAGCCAAATATTTCATCCTGTTCCTCGGACAGGGAGGTTAAAAAAATAATCGGAATATCCCTAGTTAGCGGATCGGTCTTTAGGGCTCGGCAGACATCATAGCCGGTCATATCAGGCATCACTACATCGAGTATCACTAGATCCGGAGCCTGGCTTTTGCACAGGTCGAGGGCAGCAATGCCAGAAGTGGCCATTAACACATCCAGGTCCTGTTTGAATATTTCGTTGATCAGATGAATATTAACCGGCTGGTCGTCAACGACCAATATTTTAGGTCGAGCCGCTTGGCTCGATAAGCCGTCAAATATGTTTTTCAGCATCAGACGGATTCCAGTAATTCGTTTATTGCAATTATTGCTGCGGGGTAGTTTAGCTCGATTATCTGGCTTTTTAGGTCGAGTATATTGCGTCGCTCAATTCCCTTGGGCAATGTCATCAGGAGCAGTTGATCGACTAGGTTCTGGGCATTCAGGCTGCCAATGGCCAACTGCGCTTTTAATTCAACCAGCGCGGCTTTAATCTCGGCCATCGGCACTACACTGGCGACCTGTGTGTTTTGTTGCAGTGCTGGCGCAGTATCGAACGCCAGCTGCAGCAGTGCGATGGTCTTGGTGAGTGCGTGGCTCAGCTGCTCTGGCAAGTCGACCGGGAGCACACTGATCATAGGCGCTTCGGGCGAGGCTTTAATCAGGTCTTCTGCGTACTGGCTCAGCTCGCTTATCGCCCTGGCACCCATGTTGCCAGCGCTGCCTTTTAGGGTGTGCAACGCAGACGAGGCCGCGTCAGGGTCCTGTTGTACTATGGCTCGTTTCAGGTTAGCAATCAGCCCGGCCGAGCTGTCGGCAAAGGTCGGCAATAGGCTGATAAATAAATCACTGTTGTGGCCAAAGCGAAGCATGATGTCATCGATTTTTTCGACCATAGGAGCATCCGAGCTCGGCGCCTCCGGGACTGATCTAGCCACTACAGAGCGTGAGTCCAGTTCGGCCACACTGGGCTGAATTGGAGAACTCAGGGTTTGAATGATTTTCGCGACAACCTTATCGACGTCGATCGGTTTGCCCAGATGGCCATTCATCCCCGCATCGATGCAGGCCAGTTGATCTACTGTTGAGACATTAGCGGTCATTGCGAGTATCGGAAGGTCACTGTATCCGCTTTGGAAGCGAATCCGACGAGTCGCCTCTAGGCCGTCTATATCGGGCATCTGCAAGTCCATCAGTACCAAATCGTAGGCCGTTTGGCCGTTCAAGACGGCGGAGACGCCTGAGATTCCTCCGTCTGCTAAATCGACCAGCGCACCCTCGTTGGTCAACAGTTCCTGGGCTACTTGCCGATTTAATTCATTGTCTTCGACAACCAATAACCTGAGGTTATCGAGGCGTTTATTAGTAACTCCGTTGGCGTTTGGCGCTAGCTGGGTGGTCAAGCCGAGTTCGGGCAAGCCACTGTAGATAACCTCTTTGATTTGCTGTGGTGTGAACGGTTTGGTCAGATAGCCGAGCACCGGTGAATGCTCTAGGTCGATGTTGGCATCGACAACATCCCTGCCGTGCGCCGTAACCACTAGAATCACGGGCATGGCGATATCTTCTTGCAGCGTCAGCAACTCCTGGAGTAACGCCTCGCCGTCCATCTCGGGCATGCACCAGTCTAACAGCAGAACGTCAAAATGCGGAATCAGCCCCGTGTTTTGCTGAAACATATCCAGGACTTCCCGAGCCGACTTGAGGACGGTGGCCGACCAGCCCAAGGACTGGACAGCATCGGCCAGTATCGCGCGCGCCAGTTGGCTATCATCTACGATCAGGACGTCCAACGACGGGTTCGGCAACTGCTGGCGGTCGTTTGAGGAATCCATATTTACAGTAGGTAGGGTCAGTCTAAATCGGAAGCTGCTGCCCCGGCCCAGGGCGCTGTCGACAATCAGTTCAGCGCCCATTAAGGTGACCAGGTTTTTGGTGATCACCAGACCCAAACCGGTGCCACCGTAGCGCCGGGTAGTGGAACTCTCGGCCTGGACGAAGCCTTCAAATATACGCTCAATCTGACCTGGGCTGATACCGATACCGGTGTCGCGCACGCTGACCGCAAGGGACGCCCCGCCCTGGTTGCTGTCTATCAGTTTGATCTGCACCACGACCTCGCCCTGGCGAGTGAACTTAAGCGCATTGGTTGCCAGATTGATAAGAATCTGCTTTAACCTGAGTTCATCTCCAAAGACATATTTGGGCAGGTTAGGGTCCAGATCGAACAGCAGCTCGACATCTCTATTGTCTTGGCTACCCGACAAGACAATCGCTAGGTCTTGCATCAACTCTTCAAACTCAAAGGTATGAGGGTCCAGTTCCAGTTTGCCGGCCTCGATTTTCGAATAATCGAGAATATCATTGAGCAGTTCCAGTAGAGACTTCGACGCCTTTTGGGCTTTAGTTATGTAGTCTGCCTGGTGATTGGTTAAGTTGCTCTGCTGGACCAGTTGGAGCATGCCGAGCACAGCATTCATTGGGGTGCGAATTTCATGGCTCATATTGGCCAAAAAGGTCGATTTGGCTGCACTGGCGGCGTCCGACTGCTCCTTCGCGCTGCGCAGTACGGCTTCCAGTTCCTGTTGGGAGGTTACATCGAGATTGATGCCGGTAACGTTGATCGCCTCGCCGGCCGAATTCCGCTCTACGTGGGCGCCGGCCTGGACAAAACGGATGCGACCATCGGGCAAGATGATTCTGAAAATTGGATTATAACGGCCGGTACCGGCCACGGCTGCGGCCAAGCTGGCGTTGGTGACGTCCAGGTCGTCCGGGTGGATGCGCTCTTGCCAATGCTCGAAGCTCAGGCCACTGTACTTAAGTTTGATCGGCTGGTCATAGAGGCGGTACATGGAGTCGTTCCAATGTAGGCTATTATCAACCGGGCTCCAGCTCCAGACGCCCAACTTCGCTACACTGGCCGCCATCTGGAGCTGGTCTCGTGCCGCCAGTATGGCCTGTTCATAGTTCATTTGGCGCGTGATATCGGTCGCGATATAGAGGTAACCGACCGGGTCCTTGTATTCCTTAAAGATCCCAGTGACCGCAATAGATACCCGCACCTGGGTACCATCGACGGCGATATAGGTCCATTGAGCCGTTTCTGAACCGTAGCGGTTGGCTTTGAAGGTTAGCACCTTGAGATCGCTGACCCGCTCACCAAAACTCTGCCAGATCTCATCGGCATGTTGGGCTATTTCTGCCGTGCTGTGAAAAGCCATGGGTGTTAGGCGACCCACAGCATCTGTATGGCTATAGCCAAGTATTCGTTCTGCTCCACTGTTAAATACGGTCACCAAGCCGGAGAGATCGGTGGCGATAATACCGACCTCCGAAGAGGCCCTTAGGACATTGACAAAGAGGGTGTTAAGTTCGGCCAGCGCTTCGGTATGTTCTGTTACTTGCCCTTCCAGACGAAGGTTGAGCTCGAAATTTGCGGCCTCAGCTTCCTTCTGATGGGAAATATCACGAATGGTGTGTGAGACACCCTGTGCTGGACCATTGTTATCGAACAATGCCGACAGAGTCACTTCAACAGGCATCGGATACGGTCTGGCCTTAGCTTGATAATGGGATTCATACGGTGCAACCGGTTCATTGGCCTGAACTTTGGCACCCTGTGCCGCCTCTTCGGCCTGCAAAGATATAGGCACAATCAGGGCCACGAGATTCTGGCCGAGCGCTTCGTTAGGACAGAAGCCGAATATCCGCTGTGCGCCTTTGTTCCAGCTGGTAATCAGACCCTTTGGGTCAGTACTGATGATGGCATCTTCTGAACTTGCGACGATCGCGGCCAGGCGCCCCTGTTGATCGATGAATAACTGTTTGTTTTTTCGTGACGTTAAGGTTGCACTGACCAAGCCCATCGCCAATAGGCTGATCATCAAACCCAGGGCGAGGACCTGAGAGGGATCGGTAAGTTTTAGCGCGCTGACAAAGCCCGATTGCACTGAAAACTGGGCCTCCAAGCTGCGGCCCAACAATTGATGCAAGGAGGTGCGCAGATACAATCTTTTGTCGATGGAGTTGCCATTACTGTAAAATCGCACCCGTTGATTGGGATCGGTGACATCAAACAGCTCCAGTTGGATATGTTCTGTGATTAAGTTCAGATCGGCTAGCACCTCATCCATCAATAGTGTGGCGTAGCTCCAACCGATGGTTAGAGCACGGCGTTCCTCGCGCGTCGCGGGCGTGGCGCCATCGGTAAAGACCGGCAGTAAAATCAAAAACGATTGCAATGAGCTGCCGCTTGCCTGCACTAGAGTAATCGGCGACGTCAACTGTGCGGTGCCCAAGTCCATTGCGTCCTGTGCGGCGGTGCGGCGGTTGCTTTCTGAGCCTATGTCCAAGCCCACGGCCTCAATGTTGGGCTTGACCGGCTCGACGTACCGGATAATGAAGCGCTCAGCATCATTGGGGCTCAGCTCGGTCAAGGCAAAATCTGGCCAGCCGTCGGCTTGGGCCAAGCGAATGAAGTCATTCAGATCGGCCGGTTTCACTCGCTGGATGAAGCCGAAACCTCGGGCTCCAGGGAACTCGCTAGCCATATCGCGGGAATTACTGTATGTCCGGAACCATTCCTGGGTTAGATTATCGCTACCCGCCCCCAATATCGCGCCTCGGATGCCCCTAAGTCCATATTGGTAGATATTTATCCGCTCGCCCATCTGGTCGATAGCGGCTAAGGCGATAGTATCTAAGGCTTCAACGATGCGCCGGTCATTGCGTCGATTAACTTCAGTGGTCGTCAGAGCGGTCAGTAACAGACCGGCAGCTAGGGTCAAGATAGGCCATTTGCCAAATTTGGGAAAGGTCAGTTTGATACTCAAGGTGGGCCCCTACAACAACTGGTTAGTACGGTACTCTATAGACCACAGTCTATACTCTAATCGCTGCTGCAGTGTAGTTAGGTATCTAAAAAAAGCACCGAATTGGACATAAAAGGCTAAAACACTGTAAAGCGTTTAAAATTCCGATGGATCAGTGTTAGAGGAGCGTGACCCTGGGCGCGGCTAGGTTACTAAGGTCTGCCGCCGGAGCAAAAGTTACTAGGGTCTGCCGCCGGAGCAAAAGTTACTAGGGTCTGCCACCGGAGCAAAAGTTACTAGGGTCTGCCGCCGGAGCAAAAAAAGGCTATAGCGCTATAGCCTGTGCGGGTTCGTTCGATGGGATCTTATAACTGAAAGGGATAGATATTGCCCAGACCGGTTAGGCGGGTTAGCTGGTCTAGCGCTGTGCGGCTTTCCAGGAGTAGCAGCGGGTCAGCCAGGTCGGCGCTGACCAAGCGATCCCGATAGTGGCGGTCGACCCAAGCGTTGAGCTGCTGGTACAGATCCTGGGTCATAATGACGCCCGGATGAATGGCCTGATATTCGGCCGCCGTGAGCGCCACACGCAGCCGTAAACAGGCCGGCCCACCACCGTTGTTCATCGACTGCTTTAGGTCAAACACCTGCACGGTCTGAATCGGATTGGCCGGGTCCGCCAGCAAGCGCGTCAGATAAGCCGCAACAGAGTCGATGGCGTGACATTCAGCCGGTACGATCAGCGTCATGCTGCCATCGGTCTGGCTCAACAGCTGGCTGTTAAAGAGGTAGGATCGCACCGCATCGTGCAGGCTGACCTCGGCCGTTGGTACACAGATCGGAATCAGACGGGCGCCGATCAGCTTGGCGTCGAGTTCAGCCAGCACCTGTGCCGCATCGACAAAGGCGGTCTCATGATAAAACAGCACATTGCCATTGCCGACGGCGATCACATCATTGTGGAACACCCCTGCGTCGATGGTTTCGGGCCGTTGTTGGGCGAAGACGCACTGGGCATCGCCCAAGCCGTGCAAGCGGGCGATGGCCTGACTGGCTTCGAGCGTTTGCCGGGCTGGAAACTTCAGCGGTGCCGGGCGGGCCTCGTTAAAGGCTTCCTTGCCGTAGACAAAGAGTTCAACACCGGGCGCATCATATTGGGCACAAAAACGGGTGTGGTTGGCCGCGCCCTCATCGCCAAAACTGGCGATCGGCGGTAGGGCCGGGTGGTGTGCGAAATGACGATTGTCGTGAAAAATAGCCTGCAACATGCGCGTCGTGGTGGGGTGTTCGATCGAACGGTGGAACTTGGCATTGAGATTCGCCGCGGTGAAGTGCACCCGGCCATCAGCGGTATCGGCGCTTGGCGAGACGGTACCGGCATTGGCCGTCCACATGCATGAGGCCGATGAGATGGCGCTGAGCAGGGCCGGGTTTTCTCGCCCGACCTGACGCAGAACATCGGCATCGCTGCCCTGGTAACCCAGGGCTTTAAGCGCGCCGATGGCAGGCCGTTCATGGGGCAGCAGAATGCCTTGTTTATAGCCCATATCGGCCAGAGCTTTCATTTTTTGCAAACCCTGCTTAGCCGCTTCCTTCGGGTTGGAGATCGCGGTGGCATTGGACTGGGAGGCGATATTGCCAAAGGACAGGCCGGCGTAGTTGTGGGTCGGCCCGACCAGGCCATCGAAATTCATTTCAAAGGCGGTCATAGCGTTATTTCCAGTCATAGCTCTATTTCCGATCATAGCTTTATTTCCGATCATAGCTTCATGCCCGGCGCTAGGTTCATGCCCGGTGAATGGGTCGCTGGCGCAGACATGTCGGGGCTTTCCATCGACGCCACCGGGTAGGCACAGTAGTCGGCCGCATAATAGGCACTGGCGCGGTGATTGCCCGAGGCGCCGACACCGCCGAAGGGCGCCGCCGAACTGGCGCCGGTGGTGGGTTTGTTCCAGTTGACGATACCGGCACGAATCTCCCGCAGGAAGGTGTCATAGCGCGCGCGTGAATTCGACAGCAGACCGGCGGACAGGCCATAACGGGTCGTATTGGCCAACTCGATGGCCTCAGCAAAGCTGTCGTAACGATAGACCGACAACAGCGGTCCAAAGTATTCGGTATCGGGCACATCCTGGGCATCGGTCAGGTCGATTATGCCCGGCGACAGCAGCGCGGTGCCCGGCTCCAAGGCGGTCATTTCAAGCAGTACATGGCCGCCCTTGCTGACCAGATTCTGCTGGGCGGCGAGCAGCTGATCGGCGGCCTGTAAGGACACCACCGAGCCCATATAGGGCTGGTCGTCGGCATCGAAGCGCCCGACCGCCAGTTTCAGTGTGGCATCGATCAACTTTTCCAGGAAGGCATCGCCCTGCGCGCCATTGGCGATCATCAGCCGACGAGCACAGGTACAGCGTTGCCCGGCCGAAACGAAGGCAGAGAAGAGAATATGGTGCAGGGCACCGGCTTCATCGATGTCGTCATCGACAATCAGGGCGTTGTTGCCGCCCATTTCGAGCGCCAGAATCTTCCCGGTTTGGCCACCATACTGTTGGTGGATGCGTTCGCCGGTGAGCGAGGAGCCGGTAAAGAATAGGCCATCCAGTCCGGCGTGATTGGCCAAGGCTATGCCGGTCGGCGCTGCACCCTGTAATAGATTGAGCACGCCATCGGGCAGGCCCGCTTGTTGCCACAGCTTGGCCGTTTCCTGGGCCATTTTCGGGGCCTGCTCGCTCGGCTTAAAGACCACGCAGTTGCCCGCGATCAAGGCCGGGACTATATGGCCGTTGGGCAGGTGGCCGGGAAAATTATAGGGACCGAACACTGCCACTACGCCGTGCGGTCGGTGGCGCAATACCGCTTCGCCATCGGGCAGGGCGGTAACCTTGGTGCCGGTGCGCTCCTGATACGCACTGATCGAGATTTCGATCTTGCCAATCATCGCCCCAACTTCGGTGCGCGACTCCCAAAGTGGCTTGCCGGTTTCGCTGCCGATCACAAAGGCCAGTTGTTCTTGCTGCTCCTTGAGTAAAGCGGCGAAGGTGCGGCAGATCGCCACCCGGGCGTCCAGGCTGGTGTGTTGCCAGCTGCGGAATGCCTGGCGGGCCGCCACGATGGCGGCATCGACATCGGCAGCACTGGCCGCATGGCCGTGCCAGACCGATGCTTGGGTCACCGGGTTGATGGAGTCGAAGGGTTCGCCCTGGCCCTGGCGCCATTGGCCGTCGATCAAAAGACTGCTGTCTGTCATACGGATAACTCCTTTGGACGCAGGGACACGGCGCGTACCGTATCGCCTTCGCTCACATTCAAAACGGTGGCCTGGGCTGGGTTCAGCCACAGGGTGTCGTCGCCGGCGGCGCCCTGGTGAACCAACAGGACCCGATAGTCGGCCAGCTCGCGGTTGCTGACCATCAACAAGCCGTGTTTGGCGCTCAAGTCCGGTGCCGGGGTCTGATCGGAAATGCCGACTCGGTATACCTTGCTCTCGCGCACCGCGCGGATATTCTTGATCTTGATGCCAACGCTGGGGCCACCGTCAAAAATATCGACATAGTGGTTAAACTCGAAACCTTCGGATTTGAGCATGGCCAAGGCCGGCTCCGTCTGCGGGTGCACCGTGCCGATCACGGCCTGGGCGGCTTCGGTTAACATGGGCACGTGGATCGGAAACTTGGGCATCAGTTCGGCAATAAAGACCTTGTTGCCAAGACCAGTCAGGTAATCGGCGTCGGAAAATTCCATCTGGAAAAAATGTCGACCGAGGCTCTCCCAAAACGGTGAATTGCCATCGGCATCGCTGTAGCCGCGCATCTCGGCAATGATCTCTTCACCAAACAATTCCCGAAAGTCGGCCAGAAACAGATAGCGACTGCGGCTGAGCAATTGGCCGTTCTGGTTGTTGCGGTAGTCGGGCATTAAAAATAGCGTGGCAATTTCCGAACAGCCGGTCAGGTCATTGCTCAAGTAGAGCGTCTGGGTGACCTTGTGGACACCGATTTCGCGCGAGGCATGGACCGACTTGCCGACGTGATAGTTATACCAGACGTCGCCATGGCCGATGCTCGATTCCAGGGCGCAGATGCCGGCCAGCTCGGTGCTGCCTTCATCGACCAGGGCAAATAGATAGACGCGGTCGGACAGCGGCAGACTCTTATCGAATGATGCTAGAGCCTGGTCGAGCTTGGCTGCCATCTTTTGGCGGTTGTCGGGCAGGGACGTGACACCTACCCCGGAGTGTTTGGCCATCAAACAGAGGCTGTCCAGATCGGTACGCTGAATCGGTCGAATATACACTGGGCGGCTCCTTATAACGGCGAGTAAGCGATGTCGTCGCCGGCTTGGATATTGAGTGCATCGGCCACATCCAACGGGATGCGAATGGTATCGCCGATGCCGTCGACCAGGGTGCCGATAACACAGCGAAAATCTTGATTGGACTGGTTGCTGATCAGATACTTCATGCCACCGACCACATCGGACGGGCGCGCCGTCTTAAAGCGGATATTGCCGATAGTATGGGTGTAGCGCAGCTGCGCCTTCAGCACCGGCCCGCCATCGAAGGGGTCGATAAACTTAGACTTGTGAAACCCTTCGCGATAGAGCAGCTGACAGGTACGATTGGCCGCTGCATGGTTCTGACTGATCGTCGCCGAGGCCTCGGGTGGCAGCAGGGGCACGTAGACTGGGTGTTGCGGTATCAGTTCGGACATAAAGGTTTTGGATTTCATCGAACAGTAATAGTCGGCAGTTAAGAAATCCATATCGAAAAACTTGCGCCCCACTGCATCCCAAAACGGGCAGGCACCCTTTTCATCGAAGATGCCTTGAATTTCTACGATCACTTCTTGATGGAAACGATCCGGATTAGCGGCCATATACATCAGCCGCGCGCGCGACAGTAGATCGAAGCCGTCGGATTTTTTAAGCGCCGGATCGATGGCAAAGGAGCGCAGCAAGGTCCGTCCGGTCAATTCATGCGATAAAAACAGGACCGGTACTTTGGCGCTGATATTGAGATGGTGCGAGGCATGCACAACCTCATCGAGGCGGTAATTAAAAAATGGATAGCCGCAGCCCGCTTCGGAGTCTATGCCTGATGTGCCATAGACTTCTTTGTTGTCGGTATCTTGCAGAACAAAGAGAAATGAGGCCGGCCCGTCGCCGTCGATACCGACCCGAAAGCCGTCGTCCGACTCGCTGATGTTCTCCGAGAGCTTGTCGCGCTCTTTGGGCAGGGTGGTCACCCGGGCATCGGTATCGTTGAGTAGTCGTTCGATACCGGTTAAATCGCTAAAGGTCGAGGGTCGAACCACCAGCATGATCATTCCTTATAGTGAAACAAGATCCCCTGCGGGACCTTATAATGGTCAGCGTAATCGTGCCGACGTGGACAAACTCGAACGCTCGCCTCAACGACCGGTCACGTTACCGATGGCTTTTTTCAGACGGGCCAGGCCCTTGTCGATATCGGCATCCGGAATGATCAATGACGGCGCAAAACGCAACACATTGGGTCCGGCTACCAGCATCATCAAACCTTCTTCCAGGGCTGCGCCGACTATATCTTTGGCCTTGCCGTGCCAATCGGGCATCAGTTCGATACCAATCAATAAGCCCATACCGCGCACTTCATGGAACAGGCCGTAGTGTTCATCGATCGCCGCCAGACCGGCGCGAAAACGCTCGGCCTTGAGGGTCACGCTGGCCAATACGCCGGGCTTGGTTAGTTCGTTTAGGACTGCCAGAGACACTGCGCAGGCCAGAGGGTTGCCACCATAGGTCGAACCGTGTGTGCCGAAGGCCAGGCTCGGGGCCACGGCATCGGTGCACAACATAGCGCCGATGGGGAAGCCGCCGCCTAGGGCCTTGGCCGAAGACATAATATCCGGTCTAACGCCATACTGCTGATAGGCATACATCTGTCCGGTGCGCCCCACGCCGGTCTGAACTTCATCGAAAATAAGCAGCGCATTGTGTTCGTCACAGAGCTGGCGCGCACCTTCGAGGTAGGCCTGCGTGGCCGGAGTTACCCCGCCCTCACCCTGGATGGGTTCAAGTATCACCGCAGCGGTGCGGGCTGAGATCTGCGCCCTCAGGGCCTCGAGGTCATTATAGGGCACATGGCTGATGCCGCCCGGGGTTGGCTCAAAGCCTTCCTTATATTTTGCTTGGCCGCCGACCGACACGGTAAAGAGGGTCCGGCCATGAAAGGAACCTAGGGTCGAGATAATCTCATGCTTGTCCTGACCGAAGTTTACAAAGGCATGGCGACGGGCCAACTTTAACGCGGCCTCGTTGGCTTCGGCACCGCTGCTGCAGAAAAACACTTTGTCGGCGAAGGTCAGTTCGGTCAGTTTTTTAGCCAGTGCCACGGCCGGCTCATTGGTCATAACATTGGATAGATGCCAGAGCGCTTGGCCTTGGGTGGTCAGTGCTTTAACCAGGGCCGGATGGGCATGACCCAGGACATTGACTGCGATGCCACCGGCAAAATCGACATATTCTCGGCCGGCCTGATCCCAGACATGTGAGCCAGCGCCTCGCACGGGAATAATTTTGCCCGGTGCGTAGTTGGGCACCATAACATCATCGAACTGGTCGCGCGTAATAGGGGTCATCTGTGTGGTCTCTTATCTAGTGAAGGTTTTTTCAGGGTTCAGGCTGCTTTAACCGAAGCTCTATTCTAAGAAAAAGTGCGGCTAACAACTTACGCTTACGCGACAGACTATTATAGTCTAACACTGTAAAAAAGGGATTATATGCAAGCGCCTGTCGCGCCGATGAAAGCACACCGACCGACCGACCGGTCAGTCGGCCGGTTCAGAGATCAGGGCAAAGGCCGCGCCATTGGCTTCGATGCGCACCACCTCGGCCACCACGGGTGCTCTGTTATTGCCGAAGGATGCCAGGGCAACGTCCCCCTTGGCCAACGGGCGAACCGTGTCGGTGCGGACAAAAAAACCGCCATTGGATATGTCTTTAGACTCGCTGATGTCGGTTTGGTCGCCAAAGAAATGCAGCCGAATCGGCAATTTTTGGCTGCTACGTTCGGTGCTACGTTTATTCATAACCCGCTCCTTCTGACGCTGAGAATGCCCAAATTCCATTGGCTATCTATAGGCATTAATAGCCAACCAGTGTATGCCTATTGAGCCCTTTTTCAATTCATTGGCGGCCCCGAGTGCAATTCTTTTTACCCTGACACCAAGTCCATCGGTGTGCTGCAGTCGATGGCTTGGGCGCCAAGAACCTAGCTCTATTTGGCCATCTGCATCTTTTGATTCAGACTGCGATCTTCCGATGGCGTTAAGCCGTACTGATTGCGGTAGGCCGTGGAAAAATGCGCACCGGAGGAAAAGCCACAACCCAGGCCAATATCGGCGATGCTTTCATTGCCTTTGAACAGTCGAGAGCGGGCCTCTTCCAGTCGCATTTGCAGATAGTACCGGCTCGGTACGGCATTCAAGTGCTTCTTAAATAGGCGCTCCAGTTGCCGACGGCTGATCTTAACGTGGAAGGCGATATCGTCGGTGGTCAGAGGCTCTTCGATATTGTTTTCCATCAACTCAAGCGCTTCGGCCATCTTGGGCTGTTCGGAACGGGTCCGTTCACTCAGTTCCTGATGCATGGCGTTACTGGGAATGCCCAAGCGTTCATTAACAAAGTATTTGGAAATGGCCTCTGCAGTGTCGGCACTGACCTGCTTGGCGATCCACATCAGCATTAGATCGAGACTGGCGCTGCCACCGCGACAGGTCAGGCGATCGCGATCGATACAAAACTGCTCATTGGCGAGCAAGATCGATTTGTGTTCCTTGACCAGTTCTTCCAAGGTGAGCCAGTGCACGACCCCACGGTAGCCATTTAACAGGCCGGCCTTGGCCAGGGTGTAGCTGCCTGAGGCCAGGCCGCCGAGCGCTGCGCCGTTGGCCCGCGTCAGTAGGAATTGTTCCAGCCCCGGGGTCTTGGGGTGCCGCGCCGGTGACATGCCCGCAACAATCCAGGTGTGCGCGTCGGGGGCATCGCTGAGCGAATAGTGGGTGTCGATCGGATTCCCTAGGCTGGATACGGACCGGTTATTGGCCAAGGCCACGGTAAAGGTTTCAAACCGTGTTTCACCCATTAATTCATTGCACATCAAGAGCGGTTCCATCGCCGAGACATAGCTCATCGATGAATAGCCGGGCAATAGGATAAAGCCAATTTTTTGCGACAAGAGCGGCTCCTAATTAAGCTTCGAAAGTACCTTTACGGGTAATTTGGCCATCGACCATAAACCAATGACCGTTTGCCATAACGGCATTCAAGGCCAGAGTGTCCGGGTTCAGTATCAATAGATCGGCGTCGGCGCCGAGCCGGATGCGCCCCTTTTGGTGCAACTTGAGTATACGCGCTGGATTGCTGGTAATAGTTTTTAATACCAGCTCAAAGCTGAGTTTTTCCTGATGAACAGCGTAGTGCAGTTCTTGCAGCAATGAATCCATGGTGCCGACCTTAATGCTCACCAATTCACCCTCGGCATTGAATTCCGGCAGGCTAGCATGGCCGTCGGTACTGAAGGTGATGCGCTCGGGGTGGGCGCCCTGAGCCAAAGCCAAGCGCAAAGCGGTGGCGCAACGGACTTCGCCCTGGGCGGAAATTTCCGGCGTCGAACTGGCGGTAAAGTCGATGGTGCCGCCCGCCTTATTAAAGTGGATACCGGATTCCAGTAGCG
>Ga0307492_10000080_pt1 | contig 45509 bp, 38 predicted proteins | sample SI3LmetaG_FD_202365 | JGI IMG/M metagenome (GOLD analysis project Ga0307492, IMG submission 202365) | Sea-ice brine microbial communities from Beaufort Sea near Barrow, Alaska, United States - SI3L | ecosystem: Environmental > Aquatic > Marine > Coastal | place: USA: Alaska | collected 2017-05-06 | reverse complement strand
ATTTTTCGCCTTGCCCGGCTCTGGAACTTGCTCAGAGCACCCACCGATGATCAATCCAAAAAAAACATAAGAAAGTGTCAGTTTGACGTTCCTTTCAACGATATTGATTCTTTTGAAGATATTGATTGGTTGCAATATTGTCCTAGACATTGTGTGATTCCCCTTAGGATTTATTTTTGTTAGTACTCAAGAGTGTTAGTGTATCTGAATTTCGATGTAAAATTCAAAACTAGTCAAATAAAGGTGCTAAATTCGCGCTCATTTCCACTGGTTGATTTTTATTCAAAATGCATCTACTCCTCAACTTATATCTAGTGTATAATGCGCGCCTTTCGCGTTAGCGTCCAAGAATTCCAAACGCATATTAACGACAGATTTAAGAATTTTAATCCCAAATTTTAATCCCTGAATTTTAACACTAAGATAGAGTAAGAAAATGACTGATTTAAGCAAATACAGAAATATAGGCATATTTGCTCACGTAGATGCCGGTAAAACCACAACTACAGAGCGAATTTTGAAGCTTACTGGTAAAATCCATAAAACCGGTGAAGTTCATGACGGCGAGTCTACGACTGATTTTATGGAACAGGAAGCTGAGCGTGGAATTACGATTCAATCCGCAGCAACCACTTGTTTCTGGAAAGAGCACAGATTAAATATCATCGATACCCCTGGTCATGTTGATTTTACAGTTGAAGTTTATCGTTCTTTGAAAGTTCTTGATGGCGGTGTAGGTGTTTTCTGTGGAAGTGGTGGCGTTGAGCCACAATCAGAAACAAACTGGCGTTACGCGAATGACTCAGCCGTTGCGCGTATTATCTTTGTTAATAAAATGGATCGAGTTGGTGCTGATTTCCTTAGAGTAGTCAAGCAAGTAAAAGATGTATTAGGTGCTAATCCATTAGTGATGACATTACCAATAGGCTCTGAAGATAAGTTTGCCGGTGTCGTTGATATTTTAGATGGAAAATCATATGTTTGGGGTGAAACTGGTGCGCCGGAAGACTTCAAAATTGGTGATGTTCCGGCAGATATGCTTGAGCAAGTGGCTGAATACCGTGAAATGCTAATTGAAACGGCATTAGAGCAAGACGACGACTTAATGGAAGCCTATTTAGAAGGTGTAGAGCCCTCTATGGAAGATATCAAACGTTGTATTAGAGATGGAACCAGAAAGCTAGATTTCTTCCCAACTTATTGTGGAAGCGCGTTTAAAGACAAAGGCGTACAAAATATACTTGATGCAGTTGTTGATTATCTACCTTCTCCGACTGAAGTTAATCCACAGCCATTAACTGACGAAGAAGGAACGCCTAACGGTGAGTTCGCACTCGTTTCTACGGAAGAGCCTGCGAGAGCATTAGCATTTAAGATTATGGATGACCGTTTTGGTGCGCTTACTTTTGTGCGTGTTTACTCTGGTGTCATCAATAAAGGCGATACGCTGATTAACTCTTTCACTGGTAAGTCAGAGCGTATTGGCCGAATGGTTGAAATGCATGCAGATGAAAGAACTGAGTTAAACAGAGCACAAGCAGGCGATATTATCGCTATTGTTGGTATGAAAAACGTACAAACTGGGCACACCCTTTGTGATCCGAAAAACGTATGTACATTAGAGCCAATGGTTTTTCCTGAGCCAGTAATATCTATTGCTGTAACACCTAAAGATAAAGGTGGTTCTGAGAAAATGGGGCTAGCAATCGGTAAAATGGTTGCAGAAGATCCAACCTTTATTGTTGAAACAGATCAAGAGACTGGTCAGACTATTCTTAAAGGAATGGGCGAACTTCATTTAGATATCAAAGTAGACATATTAAAGCGTACTTACGGTGTTGAGTTAGAAGTTGGTGAACCACAAGTGGCTTATCGTGAAACCATTACTCAAGAAATTGAAGATAGCTACACACATAAGAAACAATCAGGTGGGTCTGGTCAGTTTGGTAAAATCGACTACCGTATCAAACCAGGTGAACCAGGAACTGGATACATTTTCACTTCGAAAGTTGTTGGTGGTAACGTTCCTAAAGAATTCTGGCCTGCGATTGAAAAAGGCTTCAGAGGAATGATGGGCGAAGGTGTTTTAGCTGGCTTCCCAGTATTAGACGTTGAAATTGAATTATTTGATGGTTCGTTCCATGCGGTCGATTCCTCGGCGGTTGCTTTTGAAATAGCGGCTAAAGGCGCTTTCCGTCAGTCAATTCCTAAAGCAGGTCCTCAATTAATTGAGCCAATGATGGCGGTTGATGTATTTACACCGGATGATCACGTTGGTGATGTTATTGGTGATTTAAACAGACGTCGCGGAATGATCAAAAATCAAGAAGCTGGTGTCACAGGCGTAAGAATTAAAGCAGACGTTCCATTATCAGAAATGTTTGGATACATTGGAAGCCTACGTACAATGACTTCAGGTCGTGGTCAATTCTCTATGGAATTCTCACATTACTTACCTTGCCCTAACAGCGTTGCTGAAAAGGTGATTGAAGAAGTTAAAGAAAGAAATGCTAAGAAGTAGTCATTTGTCGACTCCACGCAAGAGGCAGAAGTTCTAAAACGAAATACCCCGCTAGCAAAACTAGCGGGGTATTTTTTTGTCTTTAACTTAAGCGAGTATTTAGTCTTTTGTTTTATTCACCTTACAAAGATTAATCACACCCGATAATGCTTCATCCATTTTAATTTCTTTGCTGTAGCCTAAGCCTATCACTCTTTCAAATTTATGTCCTTTTATAGGCAATAATATCAATTTTTGTGTATTAAAAAAACTAGGGTGATTAGGGACAATCGCAGCACCAACTCCTGCGGCAACCAATTCAACAGCGTATTCAACGGTTTTAACCCTTGCTCTAGTATTCATTTTAATATTATGTGGTTCAAGCGAACGTAAAAGTGTTCTAGTCACTAAACTAGGTCCTCTTAAAATAAAATTGAGCCCTTTCAAATCTTCATACTCTAATTCTTGTTTATAACTTAAAGGATGACCCGGCGGTAATGCCATCATAAATTCGTCCTTCCAAAATGGGAAAAAGGCTTCATCTTTTTTTACCATATTATCTGCAATAATTCTTGCATCACAAGTACGCTTTTCAGCATCTACTAAAGTAAGCTCTATACCTTTTACTGAGTCTATGATCTCTTTCATCAACAGGCTCATTCGTGATGCTCCTAAAGCCGGTACCACACCTAAACGAAAAGGACGAATATTAATTTTGCGTTGGAATGATTGTTTAATTGAACGCGCTTGACCGGTTATTTGTTGGGCCATTGGATACAGTCGATGTCCTGCATCGGTGGGGTTTACACCTCGTGTGTGGCGTATAAAAAGTGGTTCACCAAGATATCCTTCTAGGCTTTGGATAGCTGAAGAGATAGAAGGCTGAGAAATAAAGCAATGTTTAGCTGCAGCACTAATACTTTCTAATTCATAAACCGATTCAAAATATCTTAACTCTCGTAAATCCATAATCAATCAGGCTCTCTTATAATGTAGTATTGAATTCAAGAATACTCAAACATGGTTAGTTTATTAGCTATAACTAGCCATACAGTATTCCTATAGCAATTATAGTAACACAATATTATACCTCTATCTTAGAACCCTTTACTCTTCACAAAAATTAACCTTTTAAACAATTTGAGAAGTAGATAATGACATTAAATCAACAGAAGCTAGAAAAATTTTTTCAATCTATGTGGTTAGATTATTTAGCATTAAATCCAGATGCAGATAAAATTCATCAATTATTCAATCAAAAAGATCATGTTAAAAATGATCATATTGCTATAAGAACTTTTGGACTTCCAGGAATTCACGTTGAGGATATCGCCCAGCCCTTAGTTGATCTTGGTTATGTTGAAATGCAAAGTTATCATTTTGAACAGAAAAATTTGCGAGCTAAGCATTATTCGCATCCGACAATGCCTCTTATCTTTATTAGCGAATTAATTGTAGAGTCATTTTCAACAGCAACTCAAGCGCTAATTAAACAATTGGTAACTCAAATTGATTTAAATAAAGTCCCGTGTAATGACTTTCTATTTTCAGGTCGCCATTGGGAACTATCAACGACTGCATACAGTCAATTATTACAAGAAAGCGAATATGCTGCATGGGTAGCAGCTTTCGGCTACCGCCCTAACCATTTCACTGTATCAATTAATGACTTGGCGCATTTTGACAATATTATTGCAGTCAATGAGTTTATTAAAGACAATGGATTTATATTAAACGTATCAGGGGGGGAAGTAAAAGGTAACGCTGATTCTTTTTTAGAGCAATCCTCGACTATGGCAAATAGAATTAAAGTTGAATTTTGTGATGGTCAATTGGTGATACCAAGTTGTTTTTATGAGTTTGCATTTCGCCACCCTCTTGCAAACGGAAAGCTGTTTAAAGGTTTTGTAGCGAGTTCCGCTGATAAAATATTTGAAAGCACTGATAATACTAATACCATTATAAACCCCTCTGAAAAACGTAGAGCAAGAGCAGCGTAAAGAAAACAGATAGTGCTTAAGTATTAAGATCTCAATATTCTATATTGTTTTAAATATCGATGTTTAGCGGGGTTATCCCTCTTTTTTTTATCTGATATAATTGGTTTAATTATATTCAACTAACTAGTCGTAATATGTCCGATAAAATTCATCGTTTTATTTTTGATAGTTTTGGCATTCGTGGAGAGTTAGTCCAGCTAGACACAAGTGTGCAGCGCATGCTTCAATCACATCAATACCCTCCAGTAGTGGCAGATCTACTTCAACAAGTTGCAGCGGTTTCCGTTTTATTAACAACAACATTGAAATTTGAAGGACGTTTATCTGTGCAACTTCAGACGTCTGAAGCACTGAGAATATTAGTTGTGCAATGTAACCATAAATTAGGCTTTCGCGGTATTGCACGATTAGATAAAGATGCTAACTTTTCAAATCTAGATTATGCTCAATTAACCAAAGATGGAAAACTAACCATCACTATCGAGCCGAACAAAGGCAAACGCTATCAAGGGATCGTCTCATTACAACATAATACATTTGCAAAATGTATTGAGGAATATTTTAATCAATCAGAGCAACTTAGAACTCGTATTTGGTTTTTTAATAATGAAGAACGAGTCACTGGTCTGATGTTACAAGCTTTACCTGATATGCTTAGCCAAGACTCATTTGATCATTTAGTTTACCTTGCTCAAACACTTACAGAAGAAGAGTGTTTGACTATAGATGCTAGCATTTTACTACATCGATTATTTCATGAAGAAAAAGTAAGAAATTTATTAGTTGAGGATATCAAATTTCAGTGCGGTTGTAGCCGTAAAAAAATGTTAGATTCAGTTTCATTATTTCCTGAAAGTGAAATTGATGAGATTCTTCAAGACAAAGGACACGTCAGTGTTAAGTGTGAATTTTGTCTTGCAAAATTTAAATTTAAAGCGATAGACTTAAAGTCTAATAAGGCGCTTTCTACTAATAAGACATTACATTAGTCTTATTAGTTTTCTATTTCCTTTTCTTTATTGACTAAAAAATTAAGTAATTCAAACATCTCATTTTGACCGCCTGAACGCATAGGATTAACACGATACTTTCCGGCAACAATAAATTCAGGCACACTGGCTAATTGGAACTTCTTTGTTAATCTTTCAGCTTGAATGACTCTTTTTATTATTCGTTGGCTCTCAAAAACTTTAACAAACTTTTGTTTTTCTATACCATAAATCTCAAAGAAATCCGCCAACTCTTCCTTACTCTCCAGCTTAACTTGATTAATTACAATTGCTTCAAATAGAGGAACATGAATTTTCTCTTGAATTTTTAGCTCTATGGCGGTGTAATAAGTTTGAGCGAAGACACGCATCGATTTATTCCAAACAGCGTGAAAATAACTAAATTCAACTTCTTTTAAATGCCCTTTTTTCCAAGCTTCCACTTGTGCGTAAGCTCCATAGCAATGACCACATCCGTATGAAAAGGCACTGATAACTTCAACTCTATTACTGTTCGATAGTGGCAATGGAGATTCAAGTTTTTGATAGTGAACCCCCTCTTTAAACTCAACGGTTGCATCCGTTACTTGTTTTGGTTCTTCTCCATCCCTCGCAATTTCTATCAATTCATCTTGATTAAATAACTTTACTGAAATTAATTTTATTTCTTCGCTTGGTACATTTTGATGAATACCAAGAGTGAGCGTTTTCTGTTTAGACATTTCAGTTAAAAACGCTAGTCCTTTTGTCACTTGCGCAAAAACCGTATAACCTGATTTTCCTTTTTTATAGTCTAATTTTTTATTATCTTTTAGGTTGATGTAAAACTGAGATGTTGCGCTATCAGGGGCTGCTCTTCGTGCCATAGCAACACTTCCTAGTATATTCGACAATCCATTATTTGATTCGTTTACAATTGGTGTTTTCGTGGTTTTTTCTTTCATTTCACTTTTAAAACCACCACCTTGAATTATTACACCTGAAATAACTCGATGGAAAATGGTTCCGTTATAAAAACCAGAATTTACATATTGAATAAAATTCTCGATGGTTTTTGGTGCCAATTTTGCCGACAGGGTGATTTCGAACACGCCTTTATTAGTTTCAAATTGAATCCGTTTTCCGTCGAAAGTAATGATATCTACAGGAATGTTTTTAACGTCTTCTATTGGTGAATACCAGAGTCCCCAACCTATTAGTCCTGCCAGCACAAAAACTAAAATTATCTTTTTAATCATTTTATTGCCTTATATTAATGCCATCTGTATCTGGATATGTTGTATTATTTTGATCGTATAGGCATCACTAGATCCTGCGTTTTACCATTGTTAAATATTAATTTAAGTTTAACCTGACCACCTGACTTTATCTCCTGGTTAGGTTTAATTAGCATCAAATGCATTCCTCGAGGCGCTAACGTCACTTTGCCATTCGCAGGAATCGATAGCTTTTCAACTTCTTTCATTTTCATTAAACCATTCACATGTTTCATTTCGTGAATTTCAACTTTTGCATAAGCCTGCGATTCAATTGTTTGTAGAACAAGCTGAGAGTCGCTCATATTAAAAAGAGTGAAATAACCGGCATGAATATCTGATTCTACGATTGGCTCTCTAACCCATGCATTCATTACAGCAACCTGATCTTTTGCGACTTGCTCTTTTTCTTCTTTAAAAGTTTCAAATATTTTACCTTCACTAGCTCTAATACGTTTAGTTTCAGCGTCTATATGTTCAAGTAAATTTTTAACCTCACTTTGATTTAATCTCATATTGGGCATGGCGACACGGTTATATTTTTTGTACAAAGCAACTGCAATAGGATCTTTTTTAGCTAACATTTGATCCGGTGCTTTTAACCAATCATATAACCATTGTTTCTCACGAATATCAATCACACCAATTAAATCAGGCCCTACAGCACCTTTTAATTCTTTACCCGTTAAAGTATGGCAAATGGCGCAACGTGTTCTATATAATTGTTCACCCCTTGAAATGTTTCTTAATTTAGGTGCATCAGCATAATCTCGTTTAACTTGAGGTGCTTTCCATCCATCTAACCAGTTACCAATTTGATCGGCTAAAACATGTGGATTTTCAAATGGTGAACGCTTCATCCATCGACCTGTCTTTTGATTACCAATAATCATACTGACGTTGTGGTTATTTGATCCATCTTGTATTTCTTCAATATATAAACCTAACTTTCTTCTTAATTTAATAATGTCCTGTTCATTACCTGTCATGAAATCCCATTTTGCACCAAATTTTTCTCGATATTCATTCATGACTTGATAGGTGTCTACATCTGGGTCAATCGTAATTGAATAGATAAAAACATCTTTACCAATGCGATCACCAAGAATATTTTGCACTTTAACTAATTGCGCAGTCTCTAATGGACAAGAATCCGGGCAACTAGTATAAATAAAATTTAAGGCAACAATTTTATCTTTGATCATGTCATCGAAGAATCTAACTTTTTTACCATTATGATCAGTTAATTCAACGTTTGGGAAATATTTTGCTCCCCAAAGAGCCTCTGCATTAACAAAACTAGATAACAAACAGATAAAGAATATAAAAAGAAAGGACTTAATTGGTTGCATACTTGATCTCAAAATATTTAATTGAATAAAATGTTTAATATTATAGCTCTTTTTAACAAAATAAAACCGCAACAAGCAATGCCTGTTGCGGTTTATATTTTCATCGAACTATTTATTTCATTTAGTTAGAATTTACCTGCATTTCTAGCATCATGAATTAAAGTATCTATCGTAAATGGTGTTGGGCAATTTACGATATGAGGAGAGTTTAAGTTCTCAAAGTCGTAGTTATTTGTTCCGATGTTTGGTGGTGGTGGAAACTCAAGAACTTCCAACTTACCTTCCGCCCTTAATTGCTTGATGGTATCAAGACCTTTAAGTACACCAACACTATCAGTCGCCGGCGTTAACCAGTGAGCAAATCCAATATGCCACATTGGGCTATAGTCATCTTCTGGCATAAAGTAAGAAGGTACTCCAACTTGACTACCAAATGGTCCGCCACCAAGGATACCAAAACCATCCGACGGTGTTGGTGGATAACTGGGTCTAATTGGTGCAGGCGGGAGAACTTGAATTAACGGCACAGCTGCATCAGCCATAAAGGCATGCTTAGGAACATAAGGTACGCCCATGGCACGAGAAGGACCAAATGGATATGTATCCAATACAATATAATAAGGTAAATAATCGCCTTCAGCAGACCAAGACTTATGCAACTTAAATGAAACCCAAGGGCTTTCACTGTCAGTATCTATAGCCACAACGTGACCCGATTGATTTAATCCACCCCAAGTATTTCCGTTATACAAACATTTTGTATTAGCTGGTACGTCAGGAAAACTTACACAAGACTTATCTAATCTGTTCTGTTCCCAAGCTGCGTCACCCCATTTAATAATGATCGCATTAAAGATGACTTCCTTTCCATTATAAGTAACCCGTCTCAATGGTGAATAAGTATTGTTGTCATCGACATCAGGTAGTGCATCTGGATTTTCACACAGCGTACCATTGGCATCTGTACCATCCGAAACTCGACAAGCTGGATTAGCCCAAATTGGATTCGGTAGATCACCTTCGAATGTCCAATAACCATTTTCGTCAATCGATGCGGCAGAAGTAGCAGTCTCGGGAGCTTTAGTCAATGCGCCACCCCATGCCAAACCTAACTCTTCTGCAACTTCTTCATCACTAGCGTCATGTAAGAAATACAAAACTTCAGTTTCGACTCCGTTAGCATCAATATTAGTTCCTTTGGTTAGTGGGAATGTTACGGTTCCACGTTCATTGGCTGGCTCTTCTTCCGATAAAGCATCACCAATTGGCAAATCACTAATGTTATCTAACTCACCAATGACCGCACTTTTAACCCATACTGATAAGGGGTCTAATTGGGGTCCATATTGTCCAAAACCATCACCAGTTCTTGCTGTTGGTAAAGCGACACTATCAACATAGCTCACACCATCCCAAGAAGGCATAGGTGTTGGCATCAACTTAACTTGACCGGGGTTTTCTATATCCCAACGTAATAACATCGCGTGGTCTTCATGCTGAGTATTGTGGCAATGCTCCATATAAGTTCCAGCGAATTCACGAAATCTTAAAGCGATTTCAACAATGCTTCCGCTATCAGGTTGTGGACCAATTCTATAAACATCTTTACGTGCCCATTGTTCGTGTTCTAGTCCATTCTCTTTACTAGGTACTACGCCATTTCGTCTGAGGATAATGCCTTCTTCAAAGTGTATATGAATAGGATGGCTCCAAGTACCACTGTTGATCAGTCGCCAAACTTCTAAGCCACCTGAGTTTTTACTAGGTGCCGCTGATAATCGGCGAGGATCCATATTGAAGCCTTTACCATTATCCGTTTCGATTACCCAAGGTTTGTCATCTGTAGGTTGTCTTTCAAATTCAAATGTTCTGTGCAGCGCGTTGGCTAACTCATCTTCAGTCGGTCTACGAATTGGGATCATTGCACGCTTACCGGCTACATAATCTACAGGGTTCAAACTCTTATCTTCACCGGTATATTTTTGCACTCTGAACTCTAAGAATTTGCCGACAACAGGATCACCATTTAACCATCTGTCAAAGGACCCATCACCATCGTCATCAGACATGGTCGGTGCATACTCACCACTTAATACATCCTCTAATGGAACAACAATATCTGCGACTTGACCATTTTTGTGTTGCATTAAGTTAACAAAATAGAGTTTATCTCCTTCTTCAAAACTACTAAAATCAACAATAATATCGTAACGCTCTGCAATACCATGTGTAGGAAGTTCACCATTTTCAAAATAAACGGTATGCTCCATTATATTACCGTCATTAGCAACCATATGAAATGGTACGCGGTTACCAGACTCATCGACTAACGCTGTTTTGAAATATCGAGAAACTGATGCATTTAGCATTCTAAAACGGTAACGACGAGCTCGTACGTCTAAATAGGGCTTATATAAAAAGTTAACCGTCATAACATCACCAATAAATCCTTTGATGTTAAATGGGTTAAACCAAAGCTGACCGTCTTCATCAAAAGCTTTTTCGGAAAGCATTAAATTGACATCGTAGTCACGGTTACCCCAATCTAAAGCATCTCCACTGGGTAATCTTAAGTTGACTCCGTCATCAATTGACTCATTACCGCGATCAAGTGCGCTGTAATAATTCATCATCGCAACATCACCTTTGTATACATTTTGTGCGGTGAAATCGAGCATATGGTCATGGAACCAGTGTGTACTCATAGTCTCACGCCAATCACCAGGTATTTTTGTAATACCGCCGTTTCCATCAGGCGTTCCCGCTCTAATATCTATAGCATCGCTATTGATAGAATCAGTTCCTGCTAAAATAATAGGCCAGCGATAATCATAAAATTGACCAGGAAAGAAAAACGCATTCGCATAACCATCGCTTTCTGCGGGTGTGTGACCATTATGTTCATGGGTTGTTAGTGTATGTATTCCAAAACCTTTATTAGCCGCAACATCAATTGGTAATGCGTTGTAATGGCGCATTACTAGAGGCTCACCATACTTAACATTTAGCAATTTAGGTGGAAAGGTTCCATCAAACGTCCATACAGAATTTGGATCTTGCAAGGGCATGTCTGGGTGAAACTTTATTTGGATACCGTTAGTTGAACCGGCAAAACCATCTGTACCTAAGGTATTATGATATAAACCACCTTCAGCAAACTCTCCCTGCTGATAACCATGCAATTGTTTTGTATCTCTAAATCCTAAATTGGTTCTTGATCCACTTTGTGCAGTTTGAAAATACATTTCAGGTGTAAACTCATCCCAACGTTGATGCGACCAACCTAGTCCTGGTGGACGTCCTTCTGCAGGTGGAGTATCTAAAGAGCGACCTAAATAGGCTTCAATTTCAGACTGCCAAGGATTAAGATCCTTTGTATTTGAATATTTAGTCGGGACTGGCCAAATATCTTGTAAAAGGAATGCTTCCAAATCTGCTCCACCAGGTGAACTTTGAGTGTCTGCCGGTACTGGAAGGGTTGTCCAACCTTGAGGTGCTTCAGTTGCCGATAAATCTAGCGAACCTGGACCGAACTCTTCGAATCTAAGCATTTGCTGAGTAAAAGCTTGTGCCCCAAACAGTGGGCTTGGAGCACCATTTGTTGGCACGTTAAAAACACCGTCGTCTCTTTGATCTGCTTTTTGTAATACGTTAGCTGTAGCAGTATCTTCACCTGTGCCGGTTAAACCACCTTCAAAAGCACCATGATTAGCTTCTTCAAGACCTTCTGGTAAATCTCCGAATGTTGGACCAGTTAATTCTGATGGGTCAACTAATGGTATAGGATCATCAGGTTCTACTGGATCGACTACAATGTCATCCGAATCCCCAAGATCGCACGCACTAATCGTTAACAATATTGCACCGTATATTGCGGATAAACGGTAACGTTTAAACTTATTTTCCATACCAATAACTCCTTTTAAATTACCAAACACCAACAAACTAATCACAAAAAACATTCTAAAAATCAGCAATCAACATACTGCCGTCATCTAACATAAAAAGCCAAGGGATTCAATATATATAAGAATGCTAATTAAAACAACTTTATTATAAAAAATATCTGACATTTACAATAGATACATATTTAATTACGCAACTTTGTGAATATTACCAAAAATATAGCACTAAAATGTAGAATAAGAGGGGATATTTTAATATTTTAATATTTTAATATTTTAATATTTTAATATTTTAATATTTTAAAAAAAATACGTGCTTTTTATCTAAAAGATACGTATTCAATTTGATAATAGTATAGGTTAAAATGACTAAACTGATTAATTTTTTATCGTTAATATTTAACAGTTTCTACAACTTTGCTCGGAGCCTCGGCGTATTCTAGGAATTCCATGGAATAACTCGCTCTTCCCTGAGATGCACTTCTCACTGCTGTTGAGTAACCAAACATTTCACTCAATGGTACTTCAGCATTGATGACTTTACCCGATGGATTATCTTCCATTCCATGAACTATACCTCTTCGACGATTAAGATCACCCATTACCTCACCCATATAATCTTCTGGTGTTACCACTTCAACTTTCATGATCGGCTCAAGTAAAATAGGATCGGCATCTAAAGCGGCCTGTCTTAAACCCATTGAAGCGGCGATTTTAAAAGCCATTTCATTAGAATCGGTATCATGGTAAGAACCGTCAACTAACGTTACTTTAATATCCACCATTGGATACCCTGCTAAACAACCATTTTGCATTTGCTCTAATAGGCCCTTCTCTATTGCTGGTATAAAATCTTTTGGAATGGTTCCTTCTTTTATTTCACTAACAAATTCAAAACCTTCACCCTTAGCTTTAGGCTCAACTTTTAAACAAACATGACCATATTGACCAGTTCCGCCAGTTTGTCTAATAAATTTCCCTTCCGCTTCTACACTATTCCGGATAGTTTCTCGGTAACTCACTTGTGGATTACCGATATTTGCTTCAACTTGAAATTCTCTTTTCATACGGTCAATTAAGATATCCAAATGAAGTTCACCCATTCCAGAAATAATCACTTGACCAGAGTCTTCATCTGTTTTCACCTGAAAAGAAGGGTCTTCTTTCGCTAATTTATCTAATGCTACTGCCATTTTATCTTGGTCAGATACTGTACGAGGTTCCACTGCAACAGAAATAACGGGATCAGGAAACTCCATACTCTCTAAAATAATCGGATGATTGACCGTACAAAATGTATCACCTGTGATGACGTCTTTTAAACCAATTGCTGCCGCAATATCACCTGCATAAACTTCTTTTACTTCTTCACGACTATTAGAATGCATTTGAACTATTCGACCAATTCGTTCCTTTTGTTGTTTAATCGGGTTAAATATCTGATCGCCAGTTTTTAACACGCCAGAGTAAACACGAAAGAAAGTCAGCGTTCCGACAAAGGAGTCGGTTGCGATTTTAAAAGCCAAAGCCGCAAAAGGTTCTTTATCATCAGCCTTTCTTTTAATGACAGTTTCGCCATCCGCAAGCGTTCCTTCAATCGCTGGTATTTCAACTGGAGAAGGTAAGTAATCAATCACTGCATCCAAAACATTTTGCACACCTTTATTTTTAAATGCACTTCCACAAGTCGCTAATACTATTTCATTGTTAATTGTTCGAGCTCGAAGACCTTGTTTAATTTCTTCTATGCTTAATTCACCGTCTTCGAGGTATTTATCCATTAACTCTTCATTCGCTTCAGCGGCAGCTTCTACCAGTTGCTCGCGAAAAGACTCTGCTTCACCTTTCAGGTTGATAGGAATATCGGCATAGTCAAATGTCATCCCTTTATCATTATTATTCCAATATACCGCTTTCATTTTGATTAAATCTATCACACCCTCAAACTCTTCTTCAGCGCCGATTGGTAACTGAATTGGGATAGGCGTAGACCCTAAACGATTTTCTATTTGATCAATAACTTTAGCAAAATCTGATCCGGCTCTATCCATTTTATTAACAAATACAATTCTTGGTACTCTATATTTATTCGCTTGTCGCCAAACTGTTTCAGATTGGGGCTCTACACCTGATGAAGCGCAAAAAACCACTACCGCACCATCAAGTACGCGTAGTGATCTTTCTACTTCAATTGTAAAATCAACGTGACCAGGTGTATCTATAATATTAATTCGGTATTGTTCAAACTGCTTATCCATACCTTGCCAAAAAGTGGTGGTTGCTGCAGAAGTAATTGTTATACCTCGCTCTTGCTCCTGCTCCATCCAGTCCATCGTTGCAGCACCGTCATGTACCTCTCCCATTTTATGAGAAAGACCAGTGTAATAAAGAATTCGTTCAGTTGTTGTTGTTTTACCCGCATCAACGTGGGCTATGATTCCAATATTTCTGTATTTTTCTATGGGTGTAGTTCTAGGCATGACAAATTCTTCTTAGTTAAGCAATATATTCCCCACATTGAACAAGGTGTCTAGAGACAGTTTTTAGACATTCTTTCACAATAAAGGAAGTTCTGTTTATTCTAATCTTTAAAAACAAAAAAACCGACTAAAATTGTCGGCTTTCTTTAATAACTGATATTACTTACCAGCGCTATAATATTTACCAACGATAGTGAGCAAATGCCTTATTAGCTTCAGCCATTCTATGAATATCTTCACGTTTCTTGATACAAGAACCTCTTCCATCCATTGCATCCATCAACTCACCCGCTAAACGAGCATTCATTGATTTTTCACCACGCTTACGTGATCCTTCAACTAACCAACGCATTGCGAGAGCTACTTGACGTGATGGTCTAACTTCAACCGGTACTTGGTAAGTTGAACCACCAACACGGCGAGATTTAACTTCAACTAAAGGTTTAATTTTATCTAAACCTTCTTCAAAGATTGGCAGTGCATCATCAACACTCTTCTTCTCTTTGATAATATCTAGTGCATCATAAACAATCTTTTCCGCAACAGATTTTTTTCCATCGACCATTAGTATGTTGATGAATTTCGCTAGCAATTCACTTCCAAACTTAGGATCAGGTAGGATCTCTCGTTTGGCGACGACGCGTCTTCTTGGCATTTTAATTTTCCTATGTGTTCTTCAGGTTATTCCAGCACTGTGTCCGGACCTTACTCACATCTCAAAAGGGATGTCTTCAATTTTAAACATTATTCTTAATTAAGTTTTGTATCCTTGCGACACAATAAAATAACTATTAGTTGAAATATGCTCTGTTTAACTTTTATTTAATTTATAAATAAAAATCATAAGTTTTTTACTTGGCTTACAAAGGCCTAACGCACTAATTAAATTTGATCTGTCTCATCGTGAGAATAAATCAAATTTTATTTAGGACGCTTAGCACCGTATTTAGAACGTCCTTGACGACGATCTTTAACTCCACCTAAATCAAGATTTCCACGTACACAGTGATAACGTACACCAGGAAGATCTTTAACACGACCTCCACGGATAACAACAACACTATGCTCTTGTAAATTATGACCTTCACCACCGATGTATGAAGTAACTTCGAATCCGTTAGTTAAACGAACACGAGCAACTTTACGAAGTGCTGAGTTAGGCTTTTTAGGAGTGGTCGTATAAACACGAGTACAAACTCCACGCTTTTGCGGATTAGCTTCCAGCGCAGGTACTTTGCTTTTCGTGACGATCTTTTTACGCCCTTTGCGTACCAACTGATTAGTAGTTGACATTGTTTACAATAACTCCGGCTATGTTTCTAAAAAATATCCCAACTTAAGGCGATTTAATCTTCCAAACCCAACTAAAATTAGGGAGCAGAATTGTAAATGTCTTAGCTAAGTATGTCAACCTAGAATCTCCTTCGACACTAGGTTTAATTTGTTCAGATATAAACTCTATTCTTTTGAGCTTGAATCTTCACTAACGTCTGCAACTTCAGCAAGTGTCGCACTTAAAGCATCAGTTAAAGCTTGTTCAGCATCTTCTGCTGAAATACTTTCTTCAATTTCAAATTCAACATCACCGCCTTCAAGACGTCTCTTTCTTTCTGCATGGTAAGTCAAACCAGTACCCGCGGGTATTAATCGACCAACTATAACATTCTCTTTTAAGCCTCGTAGCCCATCTTTCTTACCAGCAACAGCCGCTTCAGTTAGAACTCGAGTTGTTTCTTGGAAAGACGCCGCAGAGATAAATGATTCTGTAGCTAATGAAGCTTTAGTGATCCCCATTAATATTCTTTCAAATTGAACAGGCTCTTTACCTTCTTTTTCTAACGCATCATTAACTTCTAATACGCGAATGTATTCGACTGTTTCACCACGTAATAACTGGCTATCGCCTACATTAGAGATTAGAACTTTACGCAGCATCTGTCTAACAATCGCTTCAATGTGTTTGTCATTGATTCCTACACCTTGCAATCGGTAAACTTCTTGTACTTCATTGACTATGTAATTTGCTAAAGCACTCACACCTTTTAAACGCAAGATATCATGTGGATTGTCCGCTCCATCTGATACGACTTCACCTTTTTCAACTTGCTCACCTTCAAAGATATTAAAATGACGCCATTTATGAATCAATTCTTCATAAGCATCACCTTCTTTTGGTGTAATAACTAATCGACGCTTGCCTTTGGTTTCTTTACCAAAGCTCACTAGACCAGAAACCTCAGCTAAAATAGCCGGCTCTTTAGGCTTACGAGCTTCAAATAAATCAGCAACTCTTGGTAAACCACCTGTAATATCCTTAGTTTTTGAACCTTCCTGAGGGATACGAGCTATTGCAGTACCAACACCTACATCAGATTCATCTTCAATACTAACAATTGCACCGACAGGCAACACGTATTGTGCCGGTGTTTTAGTACCAGGAATATTTAACTCTTTGCCTTTCTTATCTAATACGATAATTCTAGGACGTAAATCATTCGCTTTAGTACCTGAACGTTTAGACTCTTTAATATTTAACGTACTTAAACCGGTAATGTCATCGGTTTTACGCTCCATATTCACACCTTCAATTACATCTTCTAGCTTAATCTTACCAGCTATTTCCGTGATGATTGGGTGAGTATGCGGGTCCCAGTTAGCGATGATTGAACCACCTTTTACTTTCGCATTATCCTTACATTCTAATACCGCACCATATGGTACTTTATATTTTTCTTTTTCACGTCCATGTTCATCTATCAAAGTTAATTCAGTAGAACGTGAAACGATAACAACTTTCTTATCTTTTCGAGTAACGAATTTTGCATTCTGTATTTTGATTATACCGTTATTTTTAATCTGAACATTGTTCTCAGCGCTTGCTCGAGATGCAGCTCCACCAATATGGAATGTTCTCATGGTTAACTGTGTACCTGGCTCACCAATAGACTGAGCAGCAATAACACCAACCGCTTCACCTATATTGATACGGTGACCTCTTGCAAGATCTCGTCCGTAACACTGCGCACAAACCCCATGACGAGTTGCACAAGTGATAACAGAGCGAACGATGATGTGATCGATACCATTTTCTTCTAATATATCAACCCATTTCTCGTCAATTAAAGTACCCGCTTCACAAAGAATATCATCAGTGCCTGGAACATAAATATGCTCCGCAGGAACACGACCTAATACTCGTTCACCTAAAGGTTCAACAACATCACCACCTTCAATCAGTGGAGCCATTGCGAGACCTCTTTCGGTTCCGCAATCAGGTTCAGTGATCACTAAATCTTGTGCTACATCAACTAATCGACGGGTCAAATAACCTGAGTTAGCTGTTTTAAGTGCTGTATCTGCAAGACCTTTACGCGCACCATGCGTCGAAATAAAGTATTCAAGAACACTTAATCCTTCGCGGAAATTTGCCTTGATTGGACTTTCGATGATAGATCCATCGGGTTTTGCCATTAGACCACGCATTCCAGCAAGCTGTCTTATCTGAGCCGCACTACCACGAGCTCCAGAATCCGCCATCATATATATAGAGTTAAATGACTCTTGCTCGACTGTTTTACCTTCAGCGTTAACAACATCTTCAACACTTAAATTTTCCATCATCTTTTTGGCGACTTGCTCACTAGTATGAGACCAAATATCGACTACTTTGTTATATCGCTCACCTTGAGTTACAAGACCTGCTGAAAACTGATCTTCAATTTCTTTAACTTCGGCTTCTGACGCTTCAATGATTGACGCTTTTGCATCAGGGATCACCATGTCATCAATACCAACTGAGGCACCCGATAAGGTTGCGTAATTGAAACCTGTGTACATTAGTTGATCGGCAAAGATAACCGTCGGTTTTAAGCCAAGGCGTCTGTAACATTGGTTGATAATGGTTGAAATTGCTTTCTTAGTCATCTTAAGATTAACGTATTCAAAAGGAAGACCTGCTGGAACGACTTCATACAATAAAGCTCGTCCTACAGTTGTATCAACCAATTTTGAAACTTCAACTACATCGCCATTTTCATCTTGTTCTGTGATGGTCAAACGCACTTTAACTTTAGCGTGTAATTCAGCAACGCCATTTCGGTAAGCTCTTAACGCTTCAGCGGTTCCGGAAAATACCATGCCTTCACCTTTAACGTTGATTCTTTCACGCGTTAGGTAATAAAGACCTAGTACTACATCTTGTGATGGAACAATAATAGGCTGACCATTTGCAGGTGCTAACACATTATTTGTCGACATCATTAATGCGCGACACTCCACTTGAGCTTCAATCGTTAAAGGTATATGAACAGCCATTTGATCGCCATCAAAATCCGCATTATATGCAGCACAAACTAATGGATGAAGTTGAATAGCTTTACCTTCGATCAAAACAGGTTCAAAAGCTTGGATACCTAATCTATGCAGCGTAGGAGCACGATTTAACATAACTGGATGCTCTCGGATTACTTCTTCAAGAATATCCCACACTACAGGTTCTTCTCTTTCAACCATTTTCTTTGCTGCTTTGATCGTTGTCGCAAGACCACGTAATTCTAATTTTCCAAAAATGAATGGTTTAAATAATTCCAAAGCCATTTTCTTTGGCAAACCACATTGATGTAATCTTAAAGTTGGTCCAACCACGATAACTGAACGTCCTGAATAATCAACACGCTTACCTAATAAATTCTGACGGAAACGACCTTGCTTACCTTTTATCATGTCAGCAAGTGATTTAAGTGGACGTTTGTTTGATCCAGTAATTGCTCGACCACGACGACCGTTATCTAATAACGCATCGACAGATTCTTGAAGCATACGTTTTTCGTTACGTACGATAATATCGGGAGCATTCAAATCTAGTAAACGCTTAAGTCGGTTATTTCGGTTAATGACACGACGATACAGATCATTTAAATCAGATGTTGCAAAACGACCACCTTCAAGAGGTACTAATGGGCGTAGATCGGGTGGAAGAACTGGTAAAACAGTCATTATCATCCACTCAGGTTTATTATCTGAATTGATGAAAGCTTCTAGAACTTTTAATCGTTTAGTGAATTTTTTTAACTTAGTTTCAGAATTGGTAGTCGGAATTTCTTCTCGAATAGAGGCGGCTTCATCGCCAACATCAAGTTGAACTAATAAATCCATAATCGCTTCTGCACCCATCTTGGCATCAAATTCGTCACCAAATTCTTCAAGTGCATCTAAATAAGCTTCTTCATTCAATAGCTGACGTCTTTCTAAAGTTGTCATGCCTGGCTCTGTTACCACAAAGGCTTCAAAATAAAGAACTCGCTCAATATCTCTTAAAGTCATGTCTAACAATAAACCGATACGCGATGGTAATGATTTTAAGAACCAAATATGAGCAACAGGACAAGCAAGGTCAATATGACCCATACGCTCACGTCTTACTTTTGCAAGCGCAACTTCGACGCCACACTTTTCACAAATTACACCACGATGCTTAAGTCGTTTATATTTACCACAAAGACATTCATAATCTTTTACTGGGCCAAATATTTTTGCACAAAAAAGACCATCTCTTTCAGGCTTAAATGTACGATAGTTAATTGTCTCTGGCTTTCTAACTTCACCATAAGACCATGACCGCATCGTTTCCGGTGAGGTTAGTCCAATTTTAATTGAGTCAAATTCTTCAGTTTGATTCTGTTGCTTTATAAAATTTAATAAATCTTTCAACTGTTTCTCCTCCCGGAGTAAAATTATAACTGAGGTTAAGTTAGCTGTTTTTTCAAACAGCCCTTACCGCAATGCCTAGTTAATAAATCCTGAGATTTTAAACCTGGCAATTTAAATTTAGTGATCTTGCACTAACTCAATATTAATACCGAGTGAGCGAATTTCTTTCACTAATACATTAAAGGATTCTGGCATGCCAGGCTCCATACGGTGATCGCCATCGACTATATTTTTATACATTCGGGTACGACCAACCACGTCATCAGACTTAACGGTTAACATTTCTTGTAGAGTATAAGTGGCACCATATGCTTCTAATGCCCAAACTTCCATCTCTCCAAATCGCTGTCCACCAAATTGTGCTTTACCACCAAGAGGTTGCTGTGTTACCAAGCTATATGAACCAGTTGAACGTGCATGCATCTTATCATCAACTAAGTGATTCAGTTTAAGCATGTACATATAACCTACCGTTACAGGTCGTTCAAACTTCTCACCTGTTCTACCATCATAAAGCCAAGATTGTCCTGAGCTAGCTTCACCTGCTATTGCCAACATTTCTTTAATTTCACCTTCGTTTGCACCATCAAAGACGGGTGTCCCCATTGGAACTCCCTCTCTTAGGTTTTCACAAAGATTATGAATTTCTTCATCAGTCAATTCATTTAAATCAACTGTATCTTTATCTCTATGGTTATAAACTTTGGCTAAAAACTCTCGCTTTTTAGAAACATCTTGAGCTTCTTCTATCATCGTATCAATTTTACGACCGATGCCTTTTGCAGCCCAACCTAAATGAGTCTCGAGTATTTGCCCTATGTTCATTCGAGAAGGAACACCTAGTGGATTGAGAACAATATCAACCGGCTCGCCATTTTCTAGATAAGGCATGTCTTCTACAGGAACAATGTTTGAGATAACCCCTTTGTTTCCATGTCGACCAGCCATCTTATCACCAGGCTGAATACGACGCTTAACCGCCATATAAACTTTGACAATTTTTAATACACCAGGCTGCAAGTCATCACCTTGAGTGATTTTTTTACGCTTAACTTCTAATAAGTTGTCATACTCTCGACGCTTTTCTTCAAGATGAACCGCTAGCGCTTCAAGTGATTGTTGTTGTTCATCATCACGTAATTGAATTTCTAACCATTCCTTACTGCCAATTTCTTCAAGATATTCAGCTGTTAGCTTGCTACCTTTCTTTAATAGGTTAGGTCCTTTTTCAGCAACCGAGTTTAGTAATAATTTATAAGCACGGTTGTGAATGTTGTCAGTTAGGATTGCAAATTCATCATTCAAATCTTTTTTGACCTGAGTAACCTGTGATGCTTCTATGCTTAAAGCACGTTGATCTTTTTCCACACCATCGCGTGTATAAACTTGAACATCAATGATTGTACCAACAGTCCCTGATGAAACTCTCTGTGAGGTATCCTTTACATCACTTGCCTTTTCACCAAAAATAGCTCTTAAAAGTTTTTCTTCTGGGGTTAATTGAGTTTCACCTTTTGGCGTTACCTTACCGACTAATATGTCTCCAGCCTTAACTTCGGCTCCAACATAAACAATTCCAGATTCATCCAATTTTGCTAAAGCGCTTTCACCTACATTTGGAATATCAGCAGTAATTTCTTCTGAGCCTAATTTTGTATCTCGAGCGATACAAGTTAACTCTTGAATATGGATACTGGTGAAGCGATCTTCTTTTACCACATTTTCAGAAATAAGGATCGAATCCTCAAAGTTATAACCATTCCAAGGCATGAAAGCGATCTTCATGTTTTGTCCTAGTGCTAACTCACCTAAATCTGTTGACGGGCCATCGGCTAAAACATCACCACGACCGATTTTGTCGCCGACGTTAACGATTGGACGTTGATTAATACAAGTATTCTGATTTGAGCGGGTATATTTTCTGAGGTTATAGATATCAACCCCTGCTTCACCTACTTTAGTTTCTTTATCACTTACACGAACAACAATACGACTTGCGTCAACAAACTCAATGACACCGCCTCGATTGGCAGACACGGTAACTCCAGAGTCAACCGCTACTGTTCTTTCCATACCCGTTCCAACTAACGGCTTTTGCGCCCTTAGAGTTGGTACAGCTTGACGTTGCATGTTTGATCCCATCAATGCTCTGTTTGCATCATCATGTTCTAAGAATGGGATTAACGATGCTGCGACTGATACGATCTGTTGCGGTGAAACATCCATATACTGAATATTATCTGCAGATGTAAAAGTGAATTCACCTTGATGACGACAAGATACCATTTCATCGGTCATATTATCATCTGGATCCAAAGTGACATTTGCCTGTGCAATGTAAAACTCACCTTCTTCAATTGCCGATAAATAATCGATTTCTGCCGTTGCTTTACCATTAATCACTTTTCTATAAGCTGTTTCTAAAAACCCATATTCATTGGTTCTTGCGTAGCTTGAAAGTGAATTGATTAATCCAATGTTTGGTCCTTCCGGAGTTTCGATTGGGCAAACACGACCATAATGAGTGTGATGTACATCTCGAACTTCAAATCCAGCTCTTTCACGAGTTAAACCACCGGGGCCTAAAGCTGAAACACGACGTTTATGAGTAACTTCCGATAATGGGTTATTTTGATCCATGAACTGTGAAAGCTGACTTGAACCAAAGAATTCCTTAATGGCTGCAGATACAGGCTTTGCATTAATTAAGTCTTGAGGCATAAGATTATCGGCTTCTGCCATACTTAATCTTTCTTTCACTGCACGCTCTACACGAACAATACCAACACGAAATTGGTTTTCAGCCATTTCACCTACACTACGGATTCTTCGATTACCTAAGTGGTCTATATCATCAACAGTACCTTTACCATTACGTATATTTAAAATAGTTTTAACCACTTCAATAATATCGTTTTTAGATAAAATACCTTCGCCTTCATCATTATCTCTTCCGATTCGACGATTAAACTTCATTCGACCAACTCGAGATAAATCATAGCGGTCTTTACTGAAAAACAAATTCGAGAATAAACCTTCTGCAGAGTCTTTAGTCGGTGGCTCACCGGGTCTCATCATTCGATAGATTTCAACTAGTGCTTCAAGTTTGTTATTACTTGGATCGATTCGAATTGTATCTGACATGTAAGAACCGCGATCTAAATCATTGGTATAAAGCGTTTCGAATTTTTTAATTTCTACTTCATTTAATTTTTCTAATAACTCTTCTGTTATTTCAGAGTTTGCAGCAACCAAAACTTCACCAGTATCGTTATCAATGATATCTCTTGCGATTGCTTTACCAATCAAATAGTCAGCAGGGACTTCTAATTTTTCGATATTCGCTTTTTCAAGCTCTTTGATGTGTCTTATCGTGATCCTACGACCTTCCTCCACGATCACTTTTCCACGTTTACCTTTAATATCAAAAGTAGCCGTTACACCGCGCAATCTTTCAGGAATTAAATCAACTAATAATTCACCTTCTTTACCAATTTGAACTTTATCAAAGTCATAAAACATTTCGAGCATATCTTGGGTTGAAAACTCTAAAGCTCTCAGTAAAATTGATGCAGGAAGTTTTCTTCTTCTATCTATTCTTACAAATAAGCAATCTTTTGGATCAAATTCAAAGTCTAACCAAGAACCACGATAAGGAATAACTCGCGCGTTATATAATAATTTTCCTGAAGAGTGTGTTTTACCTTTATCTGAATCAAAGAAAACACCAGGGCTTCTATGTAATTGAGAAACAATAACTCGCTCAGTACCATTAATGACAAACGTACCATTATCAGTCATCAAAGGCATTTCACCCATATAGACTTCTTGCTCTCGAACTTCTTTTACAGTTTTGTTTTTGTTTTCTTTATCATAGATAACTAATCTGATCTTCACGCGAAGTGGTGCAGAATAAGTGATACTCCTCATTTGACATTCTTTCACATCAAAAGCAGGCTCACCTAATTTATAACTCATGTATTCAAGTGCAGCAGATCCCGAGTAACTAGTGATAGGAAAAACAGATTTAAATGCTTTTTCTAATCCTGATTTCTCAATGTTTGATTCATTTAGAAACGATCGATACGAATCTAATTGAATAGCAAGCAAATAAGGGACTTCTAAAACTTTTTTGTTAAGGCTAAAATCCTTACGGATTCTCTTTTTTTCAGTATATGAATATGCCATCTGGGCTCCTCAGTTAGCTATCATGGTATTTATCAATCATTTCTTGATACGGTGAAAATGACTAATAAACAATTTAATTTAACTTCTCTTTATCAAACCTAATACTTCAAAAATCTTAAAGCATAAAGTCCGTATCAAAATAAATTTTGTTTTCTATTTACAAATGTCGTTTTAACTAAAACGACAAAACGGCCGGCAGTTTCTTACCCTTTTAACAAAGATAAAAACCACCAGCCGATAAGCAATTCTATAGAATGTTTCTAGGAAACAAATCTAAGTTACTTAATTTCTACTGATGCACCAACTTCTTCAAGCTGCTTTTTAACATCTTCAGCTTCAGCTTTATCTACGCCTTCTTTAATTAGGGTAGGTGTGCCTTCAACTGCGTCTTTCGCTTCTTTTAGTCCTAGACCAGTAAGTCCACGAACTGCTTTGATTACTGCAACTTTCTTCTCACCGAAGCCAGTTAATATAACATCAAATTCAGTTTGTTCTTCAGCAGCAGGTCCATCAGCAGGTCCAGCAGCAACAGCAACAGCAGCAGCTGCTGTTACACCAAATTTTTCTTCCATTGCTTCAACTAGTTCAACAACATCCATTACTGACATTTCAGCAATTGCATTTAATATATCATCTTTAGAAAGAGCCATTACTCATTCTCCTATTTAATAAAAATTTTATGTTCAAGATATTTTTGCTTGAACAGTCTGTAAAAACACTAATATCGTAAATTACTATGCCGCTTTCTGAGCACGAACCGCATCTATTACTCGCGTAATGCGTGATGGGAATTCGTTTAATGTACGCGCCAGTTTGGTAACCGGACCATTCATTACACTCATTAATTGCGATATTGCTTCGTCTTTGGTTGGTAGCTTTGCAACAGCATCAAGTTGATCCGCTGAATGTAAAGTGCCACTAACCGCAATTGCCGTCGTTACTAGTTTGTCGCAATCTTTTGAAAAATCGCGAACCAATCTAGCAGCTGCACCAGGCTCTTCAAGCGAAAACGCACAAATAACCTGACCGACTAAAGCATCAGTTAAACAAGCGAATTCAGTATCTTCAACAGCACGTTTTGCTAAAGTGTTTCTAACTACTCTTAGGTAGACACCACTTTCACGAGCCTTGACGCGCATTTCAGTTAATTTATCAACTGTCATGCCACTATATTCAGCAATTACCGCAGATAAAGCACCAGAAGCAACATCAGCTACTTCTTGAACAATCTGCTTTTTACCTTCTAGTCTAAGTGCCACGTCGTTCACCTCCACTATTTCCAATCTCTCAATTGGAAGGTTTACAAAATGAATAAAATCTAAATACCTATATTAAAATAAATATCTAAAAATACTCCCGTAAACGGTGAACCGAACAGAAATCTGTACGGGTAACACCGTCTGCGCAGGCCATTTTAAGACTGTTTTTTGCCACTGCCTCAGGTTCTTTAGTAAAAGAACTGGTGCATATTGTGTTAAAAAACTTCACCTACGGTCTATGACGGTTCCTATTCTATTAAATATAAAAATAACAAATTAGGAACCCTTGCTTAAATGAGAAGATTTTTTAATTAAATCTCACTTAACCAAATTTTTTTAATCTTTTGTTTCTAACCCAGTTAAGTCAACTTTTATTCCAGGGCCCATTGTTGAGCTTAAGGTTAACTTTTTAAGGTAAACGCCTTTCGCTGAAGTCGGCTTTGCTTTTTTGATTGCCGAAACCAAAGAAATTAAATTGCCAGTTAATTCTGCTTCACCAAACTCTAACTTACCGATTGTTGCGTGAACAATACCGCCTTTGTCAGTTCTATATTGAACTTGACCAGCTTTAGCGTTTTTAACTGCTGTAGCAACATCAGGAGTTACAGTTCCAACTTTCGGATTTGGCATTAATCCACGAGGTCCAAGAATTTGACCCAACTGACCAACAACTCTCATCGCATCTGGACTTGCTATAACAACATCAAAATCCATGTTGCCTTTTTTAACTTCAGCAGCTAAGTCATCCATCCCAACAATGTCAGCACCAGCAGCTTTAGCTGCTTCTACGTTTGCGCCTTGTGTAAAAACCGCAACACGAACATTTTTACCAGTACCGTTAGGTAGAACTGTTGCACCGCGAACCACTTGATCACTTTTTCGAGGATCAACACCAAGGTTCATCGCCATGTCGCAAGACTCTGAAAACTTGACTGAAGATACTTCTTTTAATAGTGTAATAGCTTCACTTAAGCTGTAAACTTTTTCCGCATCAACTTTCTCGTTGATCAATTTTTGTCTTTTCGTTAATTTAGCCATCGGTTAACCCTCCACATCCACGCCCATTGAACGAGCTGTGCCCGCCAAAGTTCTTACTGCTGCATCCAAACTAGATGAAGTTAAATCAGGCTGTTTCATGTTAGCAATTTCTTCTAACTGAGCGCGAGTGATTTTACCTACTTTTTCTGTATTAGGACGACCGCTACCTTTTTTAAGACCAATAGCCTTCATAATAAGGACTGCAGCTGGTGGCGTTTTTGTAATAAATGTAAAGCTTCGATCGCCATAAACGGTAATCACAACAGGAATAGGTAAGCCTTTCTCAACTTTATCTGTTGCTGCGTTAAACGCCTTACAAAATTCCATGATATTGACACCATGTTGACCTAAAGCAGGACCAACTGGCGGACTTGGATTGGCAGCACCTGCACCAATTTGTAGCTTGATATAGCCTGTGACTTTCTTAGCCATGTTTCACCTCGTTTGGGTTCAAACGCTCGACTCATTGACCAGTATTTTATGAAGTTTAAAAAACCCGCATCATTAACTGATTAACTTTTAAGCTCCCCTATTTTTAACGTAAAAAAACACCCACAGCTCTAAAGCTATGGTTGTTTCATCTTCTTTATTTGACGTATTTTATTTTAATCGAATAAAACACATCTAATTCTTTACAACCTTTAGTCTTTTTCTACCTGACCAAAATCAAGCTCAACCGGAGTTGAACGACCAAATATCATTACTGATACTGACAATCGGCTCTTTTCATAATTAACACTTTCAACTTCTGCATTGAAATCAGCAAAAGGACCATCAACAACTCGAACCGCCTGACCCACTTCAAATAAAGTTCTTGGTCTTGGCTTATCAGTAGATTCTTCTAATCTATTTAATATTCGATCCGCTTCTTTTTGACTAATCGGAGCGGGTTGCTCCTTAGTTCCACCAATAAAGCCTAAAACTCTTGGTGTATCTCTCACTAAATGCCAACACTCATCATTGATGTCCATTTCTACCAGAACATAACCTGGGAAAAATTTACGTGTGCTTTTACGCTTTTGTCCAGCGCGCATCTCAACAACTTCTTCTGTAGGGACTAATATTTGACCAAAGCTTTCTTCTAAACCAAATTGCTTAATTCGGTCTTGAATAAAACCAAGAACTTTACCCTCATAACCTGAATAAGCCTGAACTACATACCATCTTAATGCCATCTAGATTAACCTCCTTTTACTGTCAAAAAGTTAACAATAAAAACTAGGCCCATATCGATCAGGTAGAGCATAAAACCCATAAATACGACAGCAACAATAATGATAAGGCTTGTTTGAACCGTTTCTGCACGCGTTGGCCATACAACCTTACGAGCTTCTACTCTAGCCTCTTTCGCAAAAGACATTCCAGTTCTGCCCTTAGTTGTAGTAATTGCAATCCCTAGACCAATTGCTACTAAAGCTATAACAGCCGCTACACGGATTAGAATCGAATCATCAACTAAGTAATGATTAGCATAAACAGCGCCACCCAAGGCAAGAAAAGCCAAGAGCCATCTTAAACCATTAAAGGATGCTTCAAATTCTTGTTCGTTTACGCTCATCTTATTTTACGCCCATCTTACTTGACACTAAATTTAGTTAAACATTTTTAGACACTGCTCATATCAGTTGAACAGCTATTATTGCAGTGGCAGGCCAGGAGGGACTCGAACCCCCAACCCTCGGTTTTGGAGACCGATGCTCTACCAATTGAGCCACTGGCCTGCAATAAAAATGCGACTTTGCAATAATTTGCAAAATCGCAGTACTACTCTTTATATCAGCAAATGCTAATAATCACTATACTTATAACAACTAAGCTAAAATCTTAGCAACAACACCAGCACCAACTGTTCGTCCACCTTCACGTATAGCAAAACGTAAGCCGTCATCCATAGCGATAGGATGAATTAATTCAACTTCCATCTTAATGTTATCACCAGGCATAACCATTTCTACACCTTCAGGTAATTCACAAGCACCAGTTACATCCGTTGTACGGAAGTAAAACTGTGGTCGATATCCTTTAAAGAAAGGAGTATGGCGACCACCTTCATCTTTGCTAAGTATATAAACTTCAGCTTCGAATCTAGTGTGAGGATTAATTGATCCTGGCTTAGCTAATACTTGACCACGCTGTACATCTTCACGCTTAGTACCACGTAATAAAATTCCACAGTTATCGCCAGCTCGACCTTCATCAAGAAGTTTACGGAACATTTCAACACCCGTAACAATTGTTTTAGTTGTATCAACGATACCAACTATTTCAACTTCTTCACTTACTTTCACGATTCCACTCTCAATACGGCCTGTTACAACGGTTCCACGACCAGAGATAGAGAAAACATCTTCGATAGGCATAATGAAGTCTTTTTCAATTTCACGTACTGGCTCTGGAATATACTCATCCAATGCTTTAGCCAATTCCATGATAGACTCTTTACCTAATTTGCCTTCATCGCCTTCAAGTGCTTTAAGAGCTGAACCGTGAATGATTGGAGTATCGTCACCTGGGAATTCATACATATCTAACAATTCACGAATTTCCATTTCAACTAATTCTAATAATTCTTCGTCATCAACCATGTCACATTTGTTCATGAAAACAACAATCTTAGGTACACCAACCTGACGAGATAATAAGATGTGCTCACGCGTTTGTGGCATAGGCCCATCAGCAGCAGAGCATACTAATATAGCGCCGTCCATTTGTGCAGCACCTGTAATCATGTTTTTAACATAATCAGCATGTCCCGGACAATCAACATGAGCGTAGTGACGATTCTCTGTTTCATACTCAACGTGAGAAGTAGAGATTGTGATACCACGTTCTTTCTCTTCAGGAGCATTATCGATTTCTGCGAAATCTTTAGTTTCCCCGCCAAATTCTGCCGATAGAACTGTACACAGTGCCGCTGTTAGAGTTGTTTTACCATGATCGACGTGGCCGATTGTTCCAACATTGACATGGGGTTTAGTTCGTTCAAATTTTGCCTTAGACATAAATGCCTCCAAAAGAGTTAAGCTTAATTATAAAAAATCAGTTATGTTTGCTAGCCTCTGCAAACATAACTAAACTCGGCAAAGCCTTTCGACCGAACCGAGATAAATGGTGCCGATAACCAGATTCGAACTGGTGACCTCTCCCTTACCAAGGGAGTGCTCTACCGACTGAGCCATATCGGCCAGATGTTCAAACTGGAGCGGGTAGCGAGAATCGAACTCGCATCATCAGCTTGGAAGGCTGAGGTTCTACCATTGTACCATACCCGCATTATTCAAATCGTATTTCAAAAGTCTATTTAAGACTATAAAACACATACAACATCTGTATTGAATCGCATATCAACGCTTTAAATAGAAATTGCCTAGTTCTTAACTTTTAGTCAATACAAGTCAACATTCTAAAAATTGGTGGTGGGGGAAGGATTTGAACCTTCGAAGGCGAACCGTCAGATTTACAGTCTGATCCCTTTGACCACTCGGGAACCCCACCAAAAACTACTTCAAAATACAACTTAACATCCATCTTTAGGAACATTAAGCGAATCTACATTAAATTTTAACCATTAAATTAACTTTCAAAGTCAATTTAATGACAATAATCATGCCTATGCATAATTATAAGAATAATGGTGCCGGTTCCCGGAATCGAACTGGGTACCTACTGATTACAAGTCAGTTGCTCTACCAAGTGAGCTAAACCGGCATTCTAAACTAGTGTCAAAAAATTCTTTTTTCACCTAAATAACATAAAAATCAGCTATTTACTCCTACTTGTCAGAGCATTTTTAAAGCTCCTATAAAGCAGGGAGGCGAATTCTAATGAGTTCTTAGCTAATGATCAACGATTTTTTTAAGAAATTTAACATTTCTTTTGCATGCTCTCGATAGTACCTAGGACTGCAACTAGAAGCCAGCGGCACGAAAATAGATTAAATGCCTATTTTTCAAGGTGTTAAAGCAGTATTAAGCATTATATTAATATGTCATACTCAATTCCTAATTTTGCTATAACTTAATAAAAAGGATAAGTTTTAAATGGAAATTAAAAACAAAGCGTTACGACCGCCCATTAGCTTTGTCATTGGCATACTATTAACGTTAATCTCTGTCTATTTCTTTGGTTTAATCGGAGCAAAAAAAAATACTCACCACACTCTATGTAATGACGAACAAATCCTGAAAAATTCTTTAAATAAAGAGACAACTAGACCCAACACCTCAATTTCTCCTGATAATGAAGAGTCTAATGACCATTTAAACAAACCATTTCACAACAGGCCAAAACGATGTTGATGTTACAGTCTGACATTAATCGATTATCCTCTGAAATAGCCTCTCTTTCCGAAGATAGTTTAAATTCCTCATCTAAAAATGAAAACCTAAATGAAGCAGATAATACACCACTAAAAAAATGGCGATGCAAGACTTTCAAGATATCGCTAAAGAAACATTTATCGATAAGTTCAAAGGGGTTGTTCTTAGTATCTCAGGGAAACAACTTGAATCCATAAAGAATGGGTTTGAAAACAACGCTGACCAAGATGATATAAGATGCCAAGGAGATATTTGTAGACTAGAAATATCAACCAGCAGTGAAGAAACGTGGGAGCAAATATATGCAGATATGACCAGACAAGATTGGTATACAAGCATCACTTTTGAAGAAGATTCTGATTACACGGGGCAACACATCTATTATTTACCAAATATTACAGAATAATAGACGTATAATTTCTCAAAGAACTTTAAAAAAAATCAAAGATTGAATTGTGAGATTAAGGAATTTAAGCTGTCAGCCAAGCTTTTATCAGCAGCTTGTGGTTGGTAAGTCTGTTCCACTCCAGAGCTAAGATCATTTACTAACTTTAACGGATGATCAAATTCATCAGCTTTGGTTAATAATCCCTGCAATTCATTTAAGAGTTGTTCTAATTGGTTAGATGGTAATAATTGCCCTGCTCCTGACTCAGTTCCAGCGCTAATTCCACCTTCCGCACTATTTAATGGTGATAACACATTTGTAGAATTGCTTTGATACGATGCTAATGCATGTGTGGTTGTAATTTTTTGTAATTGTAAATTTAGGCTACTCAACTCATCACGGTCGATCTTTAATTCTGATGCTAATTCAAATGCTTGATCAAGCCTCCCAGAGTAAAAATCATTGGCGATAGCATCAACGTTCTGCAGTAAATCATTAATCGCAGCTAGTTCACCATCATCCAACTCACCAATAACATTAAGACTGAACGAGCTTGAAGATGTGCTTTGCTGGCCTATTTCGGCGTTAGAGTTAATTCCGTTTTGGGAGAAAGAGCTAGAAAAATTAGAGCGGTTAAAACTAGACTCCTTAAATTTGGAAATTTCAATACTAACTTGGTCACCATCTCGAGTAGTTAATGAAAGAGAAAAACTTGAGCTTTCAGAAACTTGACCCGCCAGTTCCAAACGACTTAAATTATCACTCCGATTAATATCCCCAATACCATCAAGCGGCTCATGTGGTTGAATATCAGGCTGACTATGAGCATTGATTCTATCTCTCAGGCTTCCTATCCCTTGTGTGACACCTTCAAAAGTGGCGTTGATTTCAGCAGATAACTCAGGCGTTAACAAGCCGAGCCCCTCGATAATGTTTTTTGCTTCGTCAAAACCTTTAATAAAACCTTCTAAGCCTTGATCTAAACGTTGCAACAACTGTTCTGGATCAGCTCCATCAGCAGCGTCTGAGCGTAATCGTTGACTGATGAAACCCAAAATATTTTGTACCGCCTGTTTGGAGGATATTTTTCCGCCCTGATTATAATCGGCAAGGTCATATTCAGCGATTTCAGGTGGTTTAGTCGTTTGGCTAACATTTGACGATTCTGGAGAAAAGGCGATCTTTTGATAAACTTCCTTTAAAACAGCACTAAATATAGCAAAGCTATCACTTTGCTGGCGTTGAACATTTGAATTGAATAAGTCAGCAATAGCACTTTTATTGCCAAAAGCACTAGATTTCAAAAGATTGGAGTTCAAAGCGTTAGAATTGAGTGAATGCCCTTGTTCTATCGGTGATGTATGCGGTGCGATTGAAGAAAACATCTTTTATTCCTTAATAAATGGATAGATATGCTTTTTAAATCGGCTGTAAAAGGGCTGACTTTAATTTGGTCAATGATTTCGGAGTAAACATTAGGCCTTATTATTTGAATTTAATAGTGCTTACAAACCACACAACTTCTCAGCAGCCATCTTCAATGTCTCTTCATGCTTTGCAAAACACAACCGAATCACTTTATCAGCATAACCTTTTGGATAAAATGGGCTTAAAGGAACGGCAGCCACACCCACTTCTTCCGCTAGCCAATAACAAAATTCTTTATCTTTTAAGTCTGATATTTCACTATAATCGGCTAACAAAAAGTAAGTTCCTTTTGCGGGTAATATTTTAAGTTTTGATGTGCTTAATGCTTTTACTAAATAATCTCTTTTTTCTTGATAAAAACTACTGAGCTCGCCTATATATTGAGGTTGATGCTTTAACATTTCTATCAAACCATATTGATTAGGAGTTGAGCTGGTAAAAGTAACAAACTGATGCAGCTTTCTAAACTCTTCGGTAAAGGCTTCTGGAGCTGTGCAATAACCCATTTTCCATCCGGTGCAATGAAACGTTTTACCAAAACTTGAGACTACAAATGAACGCTCAAATAATTTTGGATAACGTAAAACACTTTCATGTTGCTCGCCATCAAAGGTAATAAATTCGTAAACCTCATCACTAATGACAAACAGTTGGTGCTTTAGCACTATTTTTTGTAGCGCTAACATGTCATCACGATTTAAAAGTGTTCCGGTTGGGTTGTGTGGGCTATTGATGACGATAGCCTTGGTTTTGCTATTAATATTATTGACAACTAAATCCCAATCAACTTTGTAAGTGGGGGCATCCAACCCAATGTGAACGCACTTACCTCCGGCTAACTCTACAACAGGCTCATAGGCATCATAAGCAGGGTCAAAAATTATAACCTCATCACCTTTTGAAACAACCAATTGCAAAGCAACAAATAACGCTTCTGTTGCACCTGACGTGATCGTTATATTTTCTGAACCGATTAATTTTTTATGATATTGACGATCTATTAAAAAAGCGATTTCTTCTAATAATTCAGGTATGCCGGGGGAAGGTGGATATTGATTTTTTCCATCTTGGATTGCATCGATTACCGCTTGCTTCAAATAGTTAGGTGTTTCAAACTCAGGAAAACCTTGCGATAAATTAATAGCACCTGTTTTTTTTGCTAATAAAGTCATCTCGGTAAAGATACTGGTTCCAACATTTGCCAGTTTGCTATTTAATAACATGCTTATAGTCTCTTCTATTATTACTTCAATTTTTCATATAAGGGTTGTTACGCTCTTTGTCTATAGAGGTTAAATGATTTTCAGCTATGCAACCAAACGGTTTCAGCCCACGACCAAATACCATCCCAACGCTCATCCATCACTTCACCATCTTGCCAATCAATGACTTCGTTATTTTCATCAATGCAATAATAGCCATTTTTGTGCTGACATATTGGCAAGTACTCTCTGGGTAACCCATTTTCCCAAGCTAATGCTGTTACTTCAGGTAAATGTGTGTGCGAACCAGGATCTGCAACGGTAATCGGCTCCAAACTTCCTAGGCTTAAATCACTCACTTCTAGCAAGAATATTTTAACGTCCATTGGAATTTGCACTAAGATTTCTTCTTCAACTAAAACAAGATCATCTTCGTTTGGTAATTCTAGTGAAAAATATTCTTGGTTAGCTGCATCACGTAACTCGTCAATGATGTCTTCGTAATTATTACTTCCAAAACTAGTCATTTGCTTCCTTGCTCTCAATGTTTTCGTTTTTCCCTTCGCTTTTGTTAAAATCATACCAACTAGCAAGCTTTTCAATTAGCTCATCAAGACCAAGCTTACTGGTAGCGGAAAAAGCTTGAATAGTAATACCTTCGCTTATTCTATCTAATCGTTTTTTGGCATTAACGGTTGCGGTTTTTCTGGCTCCACTTTTCAATTTATCCGCCTTACTTAAAACAACATGCACCGGTATATTGGCAGTCACCGCCCATTGCACCATTTGTTTATCTGTTTCCTTTAAAGGATGTCTAATATCCATAAAAACGACCAAAGCTTTTAAACATTGTCTCTCTTGTAAATATCGACTCAGCGTTTTTTGCCACTCCGCTTTTTGATCTTTAGAGACCTTTGCAAAACCATATCCGGGCAAATCAGTTAATCGATTTGACTCATTAATCATAAACAAATTGATTAATTGAGTTCTTCCGGGCGTTTTACTAGTTTTTGCGAGGCTTTTTTGGTCTGTTATCGCATTTAATGCAGTTGATTTACCTGCATTAGAGCGCCCCGCAAGCGCCACTTCTACGCCTTCATCCGGTGGTAGTTGCGGTAATTTTGCGGCCCCCATTAAATAGCGAGCAACCCTAAAAGGGTTAGTATTTGATGATTTTGAAACTGTATCAGTCATATTCTTTTATTTCAGTCGTTTGCATTGAACTAATTTAAGCGTTTTACAATTGCTATAATAAAACGACAAGGTTGGATCTTTTGCATTTGTTTGCCTATAATTCACCCGTAGCCCACATAGCGTCTCTGATAAATTGTAGTATTTAATAATAGCGTTTAAATGTAGGTCGTTAAGTATAAATAATTCAGAGGTTTTATAGCAAGTTGTAAAACCAATAAAAGACTTTTAAATTAAATTTAAAAGTGCTTAAAAGGAAAAATAATGATAAAAATCATAGGTTTAACGCTAGTTTTTTTATTTTCTAACATTTCGTTAGCTGCTGACATTGCTAAAGGAAAAACTAAAACAGCCGTTTGTGCTGCTTGTCATGCCGCAGATGGAAACAGCGCAGATGCAATTAATCCAAAACTTGCTGGTCAAAGTGCGAAGTATTTAGTCAAGCAATTACATGATTTCAAAAGTGGTAAACGTTCCAACGCAACAATGGCACCAATGGCCGCAATGCTAAATGATGAAGATATCGAAAATGTAGCCGCTTACTACGCATCACAAAAAGTACAACATATGGCTGTCGAAGATAAATATATCGCTATTGCTAAAAAACTATACCTTGGCGGTGATGCTGACAGAGATATTCCTGCTTGTATCGCATGTCACAGTGCAACGGGTGAAGGAATGGCGGCGGCTGGCTTTCCAGCGGTAGGCGGACAACATCCAACTTACACAATAACCACTTTAAAAGCCTTTCGATCGGGTGATAGAGCAAACGATGCTAATGGGATTATGAGAGATGTGACTGCGAAAATGAGTGATAAACAGATTGAAGCTTTAGCTTACTATTTAGCCGGTCTTCACTAGATTAAAAAATGGCTCAAAATGTTAAATTGATAAAAGGTTTTTTTAAAGCTATGTCCATGGATGGACTGTCAGGATTCTTCTCCATGCAAACCTTATATCCTTATAGGTTAATCAAACAAAGCGTTGAGTTAAATAATTAATAATATCATTTGACTCATACATCCAAGTAACTTCACTATCATTTTCTACCCTCAAACAAGGTACTTTAATTTTTCCCCCTTTCTCTAATAGAGTAGCCCTAGCAATACTGTCATTCTTTGCGTCCAACAAGCTAATCGGGAGGTTCAATTTATGCAGTGCTCGACGAGTTTTAATACAAAAAGGGCAAAGTTTGAATTGATAAATTGATAGTTTTATGATCTCATTTTCCACCTGTTCTTGTGCATCTTTAGTCCTTTTCAATTTTGAACCTCTCGTCAACAAATTGAGCAGAGCAATTATTGAACCTAACAACAGACGAGTGAGTTTGAACATTGAATAACCTACTTTGGTCGAGAATTGAAGTAACAAGGAATTGTATTGCAGATTGAATCGGTTGAAAAGCCTAAATTGAACCATGTTCTAATTTCTCGCAACTCCCAGTGTCACATAAGGAAAAATATGCGAAACAAATCACATTTAACTAATAGAAATTAAAAAGTCGCAAATAATTTAAGATTGTTACTCAATTTTTGCAGAAACTACTATTATTGTAGTCATCTGTTTAGGATTATAAGTTTTAGCAAGGGGTAATAATTGAGTATTGTAGTGGAACAGCAAAAGCAGCGACTCAGCTTATTAAGTTATAACCTACAAGTTGGTATTAATAGTAGTCGTTACAGTGACTATATTACTCAAAGTTGGCGACATTTATTCCCTGACACAGATAGAAACGCCAACTTATCTCGAGCGGCTAATTGGCTTTCTGAGTTTGACATAGTCGCACTTCAAGAAGTTGATGCTGGTAGTTTACGTTCTCGATATATCAATCAAATAGAATTTTTAGCCCAGAAAGGCGGTTTTCCACATTTCCACCAGCAACAAAATAGGCATTTTGGTGGATTAACCGCTCACGCTAATGGTGTCCTCACTAAATATCAATCGACACAAGTAAAGAGTCATAAGTTGCCTGGACGAATATCAGGCAGAGGTGCTATTGAAATCAATATAGAATCTAAAGGCAGTAAAATTAAAATTATTTCAGTTCATTTGGCATTAGGTCAACGAGCTAGGACATCCCAGTTGGAATATATTGTAAATCTTGTTAAAAATGCTGACCATTTTGTAATCATGGGCGATATGAACTGTAAAAAAGATACTGTTTATGAGGCATTTAAAGATGCTAAAATAAAAGCTAATAGAAATCCATTAATATCACCCACCTACCCGAGGTGGAATCCCAAACATTGTTATGACCAAATTTGGATCAGTGAGGAATTAAAAATAATCAATAGCAAAGTATTAAATTTAGGCGTTTCGGACCACCTGCCAATTTCTATGGAAATTGAAATTCCTTTTGGTCAAAATAATAATTCATTGAAAAAAGTAGCGTAAAAGATAAAAACTATGGATAAAGATAATCAAGACTTCGAGACCATTTGTATAGAGCTTAAACGTCATCTCTCACGCTTAAGTTTTGTCGGTATGGGACAATCTGACGAACTAGATCAATCTCTCGCTAAACTCAGAAAATTAATCAAAAATACCGCTGAAGAATCAGACATTAAAGATGCTATAGATGAAATTAGTAAAGTATTAAGAGGATTAGACGATGAACCTACGACAAGTCTTTCAACTAAAGCTAATGAAGACATTGATCTGATTGAACTACTCACTCAACAAAAGTTACCCAAACGGTTAAATAACAGTTTGGTAAAAATGAATAAAAAATCAAAAAATAAAGATGCCAATAATATCATGGTCTCTATTGCTGAAGTTATAAAAAACTATATCGAAGAGATTGAATCAAACATCAATACAACTGAGGAACAAAAAGGGTCAAAACCCGGCTTTTTGGGTTCCTTATTTTCAAAGAAGTCATCGGGTGAAAATTTAGAGCTGTTAACACAAGAACAAGAAAGTAAACGTTCCAAAAAAGGTTCGCTATCAATACAGCTTACAGAAAATAATGATACTTTAGCAAATGTTAAAAACAATATAAATCATTTATTACCAACCGACATTAAAGACTCATTACAACAATTAGTTGAGCAGTTAGCCAGTATGGATGGTTATCAGGAAGTTGCAGGTTTACTGGAAACAGAAATAGCAAAAATACAAAACATTTCTCAACTTTCATCTATTTTAGAATTAATCACTAGTGCATTTATTGAAATTTCTGATCAAGAACATATGCAATTTGAAGCATTCCTTAAGTCTCTCAACAAACGAATTATTAGGGTTAACAGTTTTATTAGTAAAACTTTAGAGTTTAGTCAGAGTAATGAGAAAGATACAAAACAATTAAATATCGATTTAACTCAAGATATTTTCTCCATCAAAGAATACTTATTTGATTCAAAAGATCTAGCAGAGGCTGGAGAGAAAACAGTTTTAAAAATGGATAAAATACTCTCAAAAATTAATCAATTCTGTACAAAACAACAATCACAAAGCAGCGAACTCATTTCACAGGTTGAAAAGCTTAAAGAGCAAATGAACGCGACGGAAGATGAAGCCTCACGTTTAAAAGATGATTTAGCAGAACAAAGAATGAGAGCGCAGACCGATCAATTGACTAATTTGCCAAACAGGTACGCTTACAACGAACGATTGACGCAAGAATATAATCGATGGCGTAGATACCGTAATTCATTAACTTTGGTTGTTGGTGATATTGATTTATTTAAATCTGTTAATGATAGTCACGGGCATTCCTTTGGCGACTTAGTATTAAAGAAAATAGCTACTTGTTTGCACGCAGGGATCAGAGAGTCAGATTTTGTTGCTCGATTTGGTGGTGAGGAATTTGTTATTTTACTTCCTGAAACAACTCTGCTTGATGCAACTCGCGCAATGAACAAGATGCGACAATCGGTTAGCCAAATAGCGTTAGAAAATAATGGCGACAAAGTTGAAGTAACAATGTCGTTTGGGATATCTGAATTCACCAATGATGACACCACAAAAGCTGTATTTGAAAGAGCGGATAGCGCACTTTATAGAGCGAAAGAAAAAGGTAGAAATAGAGTGTGTTGCCAAAGAACTACTGAAGATCCTAAAGAAAATTAATGACGACAAGAACCGAATCCAATATTCTTAGTCAGTTAATTAATTCCAATACTTGGCAAGTAACAATAGACATACAAAAATCACTAACGGATATCGCCAACCAACCGCTTACCGCCTCGGTTGAATCAAAAGAACACCTTCACCAACAGTTTATAGATGTCCTTTATTGTGGTGCCTTAGATGAAATACATGGCGGTCTCATTTTAGGCAACGATTTAAACTTACTATCCACATCAGCTAATAACGAATATTTTTTTAAACCATTAGAGATTAATCTGGCGCTCTGTCGTTTGTTTTATTCTGCAGGACAAGTATTCTACGACGGAGTATTAGTAACAGTTGCCGATAAAATTTTAGTGCACCTTAGTCAATCAAGCCAGCACGAAGAACTCCGACTCGAGCGAAAGGATGAGCACTTTTATTCTCACTCAGATCTAGAGTGCCTTTTCACCGAGGATGAGATTGAAAAACTATTAACCGCAAAAGAAAAAGAATTATTTGAGGCCATTTGTGCAAACAAAACTGGTCAAAATAAATTCATTTATAGCAGAATACATTCACTAAAAGATGCTTCAGAAAATATCAACATGCACTTCAAAGAGGCTCAAATAGTAGAGTATGCTATCCACAGCAAATTACTAAAATATTCAACATCCAAACCTAAAATGAAATCGAACCTAGAGTGTATCGATCATAAAAGCTCTTTCTCTAATTCAAATAACAAACTATTAAACAAAATATTTCAAACGGATTGGTTTGACAATACCTGCACACTAATTGAAGTTATTATTGAGAATCGTTCTTCTAGTCAAGAACAAGTAAGGTTTGCGAGAAATATCTATGAACTTCTAGAGCATCACATTCATGAACAACAAGATTTAATTTATCCTCATTATTTGAGTTTAATCTCTGCAGGTATTAATTTATTAATTGTCGACTTTGATCTGATCTTTTTATCTCGTATATTTAAGCTCATTGAGCATGCGTTTATTTTACGTAGCGTAAAATCACAGAAAAACGAACATCGTTCAACAGATAGAAATAATTATCAAGAGTCTTTCATTTCTAATTTTTTAAGCTCATTGAGAACTAAGTCATTAGTAAATATTACATTGCATAGCTCACAGATATCAATCATCAACAAGATGAAAAAACTAAATACTAAAAATAATTATAGTGAAAATTTTAGATTTGTATTCATTGATAAGTCAAACATTGATCATGAACAACTAGTCACCTCTTTTCATTCAAAATACAATACTTTTCAAAAATTATTTAGTATTTAAAGTTAGTAAAAATTCTTCGGGGTTATCTGTTCCGATTATAATTATTGATCCATCTTCAAATAATAATTCGACGCCTTGATTACCTTTTGCAATTAGCGCTCGTTTGGATGAATTTATTCTATAACCATAACCGCCGAAATCTGCAATTGGTTGAAACTCTATTTCATGCGCTTGAACTAATTTGGCTCTTGAATACCTTTTATGGGTCAAAAATCCTATTTTAACATCTATAAACTCTGAGTTAACATTGATCTCCATTCTGATTTTAGGAAAATATGCGTAAATAGAGTAGGTTAAGACTGAAATTAAAGCCGTTGTAAAAACCAACTTATTACTTAAGTGATTATCAATTTTAACGAAAACTTCATAACCAATCGATGATAAAAGAATAACTAAAGCAATTCCTATGCTAATTAATAGAATGTTTTTAACGAGCGATGTTAAAGCAACCTCTTGAAATTCCCTGTACATAATTTGTACTCCTAAACCAAACCCACAGACTTGAATAAATTTTCAATTAATTTCACTTTATCTTATAGCTTTCCAAAAAAGTATAAAAGGACAATCTAATACCTTAAAAAATTAATTTACTATCAATTTAAGTTGTTTTTGTTTAATTTTTACCATAAAAGCAGTATGCTCAAAGAAATGTAGGATTATTGGACACTATTCAGATGAAAAATTCAACACTTTGCAAAATTGCTCTTAAACTTATAACTTCCACTGCGCTATTTCAACCGATACAAGCAGGTAATAACCTACAGCCCCTGATCAATAAAGTAGAATCAAAAGTAATTGAGTGGCGACGACACTTGTCTAATATGGCTTTAGATTATCTAAAGCAGTAATATCTGAACAACTAGTTTACGAAGCAACTAAATCCAAACAAATCTAAGAGGCTTATAGCTGTGCCAAAAATTGTTATTTATCCCGGAACATTTGATCCAATTACCAATGGTCATGTTGATCTCATAGAAAGAGCAGGAAGACTGTTTGATAAAATTATTGTTGCGGTAGCCATGAGCGAAGGAAAAAGCCCTCTTTTCGATGTTGATAAACGTGTGTCAATAGTCGAAGAAGTGGTTACCCCAATGAAAAACATTGAAGTTGTAGGGTTTAAAGGATTGCTAGTTGATTTTGCAAAAGAACATAACGCAAATGCTTTATTAAGAGGGTTACGAGCGGTTTCCGATTTTGAATATGAATTTCAACTGGCCAACATGAATAGACGACTCTCCCCAAATTTAGAAAGTTTATTTTTAACCCCCGCCGAACAATTTTCTTTTATTTCTTCTACTTTAGTTAGAGAAATTGCAATGCTCAATGGTGACGTGTCTCAATTTGTACCCCCGGCGGTTCAACGAGCGCTTGCCGAAAAACTTAATTGATTTGAGACAAAGATGAGTCATCCAGAGGAATCTAATACAGCTACAAAACAAACTTATGGACAATTAGATGCATCTTATAAAGCCGCTGGAAAGTTAGATGGCATAAGACGGTTAGTAGACTCTTTTTATGATTATATGGATAATCTAGAAGAAGCAAAAATAATCAAAGCCATGCATACCAACGACCTCACCGTTACAAAAGATAAACTCACTTGTTTTCTTTCTGGATGGTTAGGCGGTCCAAGGCTTTATTCTGAAAAATATGGTTCCATTAGCATCCCAATGATTCATAAACATTTATCTGTTGCTAGCGCGGATAGAGATGCGTGGTTGTTGTGCATGAAACACGCTGCAAATGACCAACCTTATAACGAAATATTTAAAAAATACTTGTTAGAACAACTATTTGTTCCTGCTGAAAGAATTAGGCAAGTTAGTCAATGAACAATTAAGAGTGATCTCTTAGTCTCTACTAAAGGCAGATAGTCTGGTGTGAATATGAAGTCGTGTATTTGTGGTAAATCAAAACCTTTTGCTAAATGCTGTGACCGATTTCTTTCTGGTAAACACAACGCAAAAACACCTGAACAGCTTATGCGCTCGCGTTTTTCCGCATATGCATTGGGAGGTTTTGGTAAATACTTAATTTCGACCTGGCTACCAGCTTCATCCAAGGGTCTGTCAGTATCAGAGTTATCAGAAAAAACTGTCAACTGGCAACGCTTGAAAATCGTTTCATCATCACAACAGGGCAATAATGGAGTGGTAGAGTTTAATGCTTGGTTTTATAAATCAACAAGTTCTGACGAAATGGAAATCATGCATGAGATATCGGAGTTTGTCCGCATACAATCACGTTGGTTTTATGTCGGTGGTATTGTCAAATAATCAATAAGTAAGGTTAGATCAATCTCCGTGTTATCCGCTAATGGCTGAATCCAAAAATATTGTAAGATCGCTTTTAATACAAAGTAGACATACGACTATTCTTTTTTTTGACTGCTGTTGACCCGAAGTGGTCACTTGTTCTAATTAAGTTGATAATCTTAAATGCTAAGTAAACAGCCATTGGGTTATCTTTCACTAATCAGCCAGTCTATAACTCAGTTTTTCTTAAAGTAATGTGTATAAATTGAATTGGAGATATAGGTTGCTAAGCTGAACTTCTATCTTATTGACTTAGACAAGCATTCTCATAGGGAGATATTTTTAATATTCAATAGGTGAATATATAAAGCTGTGATGTTTTTTGCATTTTTGTTAAAGTATTGAAAATTAACGACGAATAAGTCAGTAAGCTATAACATCAGGGGTTATAGCTTACTGACTATACAAAGCGTTATATTAATAAAGGCACTTCGAACAACCTCAATAATAGAAGGACTTAAATAAATGAGTACAAAAGAAGAACGAGATATCGAAAAGACATATACCACTTCAGAATTTGTAGCAAAGTTAAGACGCTTAGCAGACTCTTTGGAAAGTGGTGAAAAATTTGAAATACAAATTTCCGGCGAAAGAATCTATGTTCCTGTTCGAGCAAAATTCAATATTGAGCATGAACGTGAAGACTCAGAAGAAGAAATAGAATTTCAGATTAAATGGTCCAATGATTAATTTAATCTCTTAAAAAGCCATATAACCATTCGTTTGAATTCGACGCGATAAAAACGTGCGCGACAACTTTGCGTTATAGTATTAATAAGCACTTAGGATTTAAAAAAATATTGATGAGTTTCAACTTGCATTAATAAAAAGATAGATTAAACGATTATTTAAAGCTGTAAACTTTAATTTCTTATTAGATATCTTTCCGCATTTCAATCACATTCTTATCAAACCCTATTTTTTCATAAGCTCTAATACCTGATTGGTTTTGGGCAAACACCGTTAAACATAGAACGGTTGCGCCTTTTTTCTTACTCCAAATAGTTAATTGGTCAATTATTTTTCCGTTTATTCCTTCTCCTCTAAAATCAGGAGAGACAAACATAAAACCGAGAAAAGAGTGAAACTCATGGGTGAGATAATTTAAAGACTTTTTTAACTTTGCGTAACCGGAAGCGACTAATTTACCATCTACTGCTGCGACTAAAACTTTACTATCGTCATTTTCAATTAGTTCTTTTAAGTCATAATAATTAAAGTGTCCTGTCATCATATCGGGGAGCATGGAGCGCTCGTATTCGATGATGCCTTGTTCGAAACTCAACAGCGTATCAAGGTCTTCTATAGTCGCTTGTCTTATTACTAGATTATCCATATATACCTCCAGCTAGAACCAGTCTATTATTTTTAAGCCGTCAATACGATTGAACTCTTTTACGTTATGAGTCACTAAAGTAGCGTTATCTGCTAACACCGTTCCGGCGATTAGACAATCAAAAGGCCCAATTGGTGTTCCCTTACTCTCTAAATAAGCCCTTATCTTTGCAGACTCTTTTGCTTCTTTAGATGTGAAATCCAATATTTTCACTAAGGATGTCAGCTCATTCAATTGTGCAATTCTTTTTTGAGGAGAATTTGACTTCGCGATCTCCACCTCCAACTCGAACATTACAATGGAAGGTATCGCTAACTCACTAGGAGAATGTTTCAATAGCGCTTTACTGACATTACCACAATTTTTAAAATAGTAGATTAAAGTATTGGTATCCAATGCGAACATTAAAATGACTCGCGTGGAGCATCTTGACCAAAACCTTCTCTTAATATCTCAGCATCAGGCATATCAGCCCAACTTCCCGCAAGGTTTTTTACAGAATCAGGCCACTGCGTAGATACTTTATTTCTTATTAAGTTTGAAACCCATTTGCTTTGAGAAATAGAAGATTCTTTTGCAGCACTCTTCATCTTATCAACCACATCATCTTCTAGATATATTGTAACTTGGGCCATAAAACCCTCCATTTATAGGGCACTAATTCCACATATATGCGCAAATATATGTCATTTTTGATTTTTAATCAAAATTTGAGCTAATGCTGAAACATTAAACTTTCATTATTGGTCCGTTCTTGATTATATTTCAGAAACCTTTCAAATGACTGCGTAGGTATTGCGAAGTAGCAGTGATCAATGAAATATAGCCATACAAGTTAACCTAGACTAGCTCCACTCCCTAGTGGGAACGCCAAAAGTAGGTACTAATTAAGCAAAACGCTTTTGAGTTTAAATACTCCCTTCAACAAAGCAAACTGCGCAAAATAATAACTTACCATGATTAAAATATGTGAAGCATCAAATGGCAAATAAAATTTATTAATACCTAAAATCGAATCAGAAATAACAAAACTAATTCCACCCAGCACAAACCAAATGTTAGACTTTTTAGAAAAGAAACTCGCAAATGCCATTAGTGTAAGTATAAACATATATCCAATAACAGGATAAAAAAGCGCTCCTAGATTAGATAATAGGTGGCTCATAACATAACCGCCATAAGTCAAAACAAGCAACGATAAACCAGCTTTTCTAGAATCCCACTGCCACCGAGCAAAATAAAACAAATAAAAACTATGCGCGATAAAAAATGAGCCCAAACCAAAAACAAAACCATC
>Ga0307492_10000079_pt1 | contig 45870 bp, 43 predicted proteins | sample SI3LmetaG_FD_202365 | JGI IMG/M metagenome (GOLD analysis project Ga0307492, IMG submission 202365) | Sea-ice brine microbial communities from Beaufort Sea near Barrow, Alaska, United States - SI3L | ecosystem: Environmental > Aquatic > Marine > Coastal | place: USA: Alaska | collected 2017-05-06 | reverse complement strand
AAAAACCACAGACGCTTGGCTGTTGTTATTTGCGAGGAACCTGAGCAGTTCAACACCATCGACTTTGGGCATGAATAGATCAAGCACAATCACATCAATGGTGTTGGAATACAGGGTATGAAACTCAGTGGGGTTATCGCTTACTAGCACGTCGAAACCCAAGTCTTCAGCGACCTCCCCAACGTAGCTTGCAAAGTCAATTTCGTCATCAACCACTAAAAGCGTTTTAATAACCATCATTTAGTGACGTCCTTCCAAGGTTTTTCGGATTTGTTGAGCGAGTTGGTCACGCCGATAAGGTTTAGCTAAAAGATCCTTCTCCCATTGTTTATATTTTTCACACGTTTTCCACTTACCCGTAAACCCAGAAGTTAATAACACTTTAATGTTAGGATATCGAGTCGAAAGGGCGACGGCCAATTCAAAACCGTCCATTAAACCCGGCATTACAACATCTGAAAAAACCAGATCAATAGAGTGGTTTATGGCTAAGACTTTTAACGCTTCATCGGCGTTATATGCACAAATAATTGTGTATCCGAGTTCCCTAAGGATCACCTGCGCGATAGCAACCAACTCCTTCTCGTCATCAACCACAAGGATGGTCTCAGTGCCTTTTGGAATGACGACAATCGCTTCATGGAGAAGCTGTTTTGTTGGGGAAGTAGAAACGGAACGAGGAAAGTAAATTTTAAACGTTGTTCCTATGCCTACCTCCGAATAGACAAAGATTTGACCTTTGGTCCTTTTAACAAAACCATACACCATCGACAGACCTAGCCCCGTGCCTTCATTTTTTCCTTTGGTGCTAAAAAATGGGTCAAAAATACGCTCAGATACTTCCTTAGACATCCCCACCCCAGTGTCACTTATCATTAATTCTACATATTCTCCTGGTTGAACTCTGATTTTTTGTAAAAACATCGTATTATCCAGCACAGTATTTTTAGTCTCAAAGATTAACCTGCCCCCGTTTGGCATAGCATCCCTGCTATTGATGGAAAGATTGACTATCGTGTCTTCAAGATCACCAGGGTCTAGCTCGACCATCCACAGGTTATCACTTAATATTGTTTCAATAGAAATTGTCGACGTTAACGATTTACCAATCATTTCCTGAATATTAGTTAACACTACATTCACATCAACAATAATGGTAGATAGGGCGGTTTGCCGGGTAAAAGTAAGCAGTCGCCGAGTTAACTCGGCCCCCCGCAGGGCAGCTTTTTGCGCTATTTCAATCCGTGCTAGAAGCTTTGGTTCTGCTTTTATTTTGCGAGAAACTAGATCCAAATTGCCGATAATGATGCCGAGTAAATTATTAAAATCGTGTGCTAGACCGCCAGAGATTTCACCAATTGCATCCATTTTCTGCATCCGGCGCATTTTTTTCTCAGCCGATTCACGCTCCGTGATATCACGCAACGCTGCTGTGAACATCCTTTTTTCTCTAAACATGGTATCGCTGATAAGAATTTCTATTGGAAATATCTCACCTGTGGCGCGGAGTCCTTCTAGTTCTATCCTTTTATTCAATACTTTCGCTTCGCCACTTGATAAGTATCGCTGCATACCATTTCTGTGAGCTTCACGGTATTTTTCCGGCATAAGCTCACACAGATCCATGCCGACCAAAGCGACAAGGGGGTATCCCCACATATCGGCGGTTGCTTGGTTGGCCATAATAATAATCCCTTCCTTGCTTATGGAAATAATAGCTTCACCAATGGTATGCAACACACATTCGAGCATTAATTTCGAATATTCTGTTTCTTTCTCATTTTTCTTACGAACAGTGATATCTTCTGTCACACAGATGTAATTTGTAGTCACACCCTTTACATCAACCAGTGGGCCGATTTTAAGAAAATTAATATATTCAGTGCCATCTTTTCGTTGTTGGATGAGTTCTCCAGCCCAGCTATTTCCTGCAGCTAAGTGCTTTGCGATCTCAATATAAGCACTTGGAGCATTCTCTTCAGTGTGAAGTAATTTAGTATTTTCACCTATAGCCTCTGAACGTGAGTACCCAGTGATCGTTGAATAGCTTGGATTAACGTATTCTATTACCCCGTTAAGGTCGGTTATCATCACCGAGGAGGGGCTCTGTTCGACGGCCGTAGAGAGCTTATTCAATTCTTTTTCAGCATATTTTCTGGCTTCAATCTCAGCCAATAGCTTTTTGCGACTCAAGTGAGATAATATCGTCACACAAAGGAAACTAACAAAGATCATCAAGCAAAAAAACATGAATATCTTGCGTGCATAGTTCAGCGGACGCAAAGCCTCATCGGCATCTTGCTCTGTGGCTATGCCGAAACCCAAGTCTTCATTCCAGACCCAAGCGCCCACAACAGCTATATTGCGGTAATCAGGATAGGATGAAAGCGTCTTCGGACTCTGAGCTTGAAGCACTGATTGTGCCATATGCGTAAAACTGTGTTTTTCACTTAGCGGAACGATTGACAAAGTTGTGGGGGAAAATGCCTGCAAAGTGACGTTTAAAATGCTGGACTGGTTTTTATCAATGATCCCATATCTGCGAAGTTGATCGTCGAAACGACTATTGCTAATCAACACGCCTTGGCTATTAAAGGCATAGGTTTCACCTGTTTCTCCGAGCTGACCACGTTGAAACACTTTAATAAAGTCATCAGAGGGGTCTATCCGCAAAGAGAGGAAAGCGATGATCTTATGATTTTCATCTTTGATAGGGGCGGCCATAAACATCGTGGGGTAAAAAGGAGTCAATATGCCTTGTGCATTCGGTAATGGAATATCGGAAGGTTGAGGTAAGGTCACAACTGTTTCGCCCTTATTCAGTTTTTGCATAATACCTGCCTGACTGATGAGTAAGTTCACTGTGCCAATGTTCTCCTCCCGTGTTGACGCAAGGTTGATATTATCAAGAGAGATGAGAAAAAACCCACTCAGATTATGCCACGTCAAAGTTGGCTGAATAAATTTTCGTATTTGATTCTGAACTGACGAGTTCAATAAGGATTTTGGTGTGCGTTCAATATCAAGAAGTTGCTTGGTTAGCTCAATAACTGTATCCGAAGCAGCCAAAGTATTTACCGTATGTTTGTTTTCACTTACCCAAGACTCTATACCCTGTTGAGTGATTTTTAATGTCGTATTTAATGTTTCAGATACAGCAAACTGTATCTGTTTTTCGATCACAGAATAAGACAACCACCCCAACAAAGAGATCAAGCACGCTCCGATAGTAATATAATAGTACTTGCGCATTAACACTCCTTACTCGTGGACTTTTTCTTAGCTTTAATTGCAGTAGACAGAACATCGAAACCTCCTTTTAAAAAATGTCAGTCGACCTTAAATGTGATCGTTTTAGAAAGGTCATTTATTTTTATAATAGTTTTTTACGTTATTAATTAATCGTTTATTTTTACCCAGAACCATCGCTATGCCTAAGACAAATACAATACGTAAAGGGCTATAAAGTGGACAACATTAAGTGTATTTTTTTTAGCCGCCGTGTAAATAGGTAGTTTTACTAGTTTCACCATTTATTCCCCCTCTTTATGCAAAGTTTGATATAGAGCGAGATAGCAAATAGGGTGAATAAGGTAGAAGAAACACTGGCGTTAACCGATGGGATAAAAGAGTTAGCTAAAGAATTTGCCAACAAACATCACCGCTTGTTTTTAGGTAGAGGCGATCAATCCCCCATAGCGATGGAAGGCGAACTTAAACATGGGCCGTTAGCGTTAATCGACGACGAAATGCCAGTTATTGTGGTCGCACCTAATAATGAACTACTAGAAAAACTTAAATCAAACGTTGAAGATACCTTTCAAATTTTAGCGAATTCAGGCCGAAGAGCCTGTTAACAAGAACATAAACTGAGATAAAATCGAACCAACTAGGACTGTTTTCGCACAAGTTTTGATCAGGGTCAAAAAATTAGAACTTAACATATTCCATACTTCAGCCATTGGAATATAACGCGTGTGTATTCAACTTTCTTGACACCACAATAGTCAAACATACACACCCTTTTTTGCTCCAACTCATTCACTGAAATGCACTTAAGAGAAGCTTTATTGGCGAGTGCAACTACACAGTATTTTCAGGATGAACTATTTTAAACCCGTTTTTATCTTAATGTTTAACACAAACATTACTAAGGATGTTTATATGAGCCGCATTAGTACCAAGGTTTTACAAATTTCATTAAGAGACGCCATTAAAAGACAACGAGGGATTACTGACGAGCTGCGAAAATTACCAGAGCCAGAGCATGGGCAATTACATAAATTAGTTGCGGAGCAAACAAGGCTAATGAAAGAGACATTAAGCCTATTTGACAGAATGATCTGATCAGAATTGACATCCTATTTTATCAGTATACTGGCAAAATGTTTGTTACCGTAAATCAATAAATACTTAATCTTATTTGAGTTACCCCCCCGTAGCGCGTCATAATACGTTTTCACACCATCTGAGTCCTCATTTTGCAACCTATCACCGACTTCAAACAGCTGTTTTTATCCGATACTCCGATGATAGACTTACGTGCTCCCATCGAGTTTATTAAAGGGGCTTTTCCTTGTAGCATCAATGCGCCATTGATGAACGATGACGAGCGTGAAGCAGTAGGTACCTGCTATAAAGAGCACGGTTCTGAGGCGGCGCTTGAACTCGGCCACCAATTAGTTTTTGGGGATATAAAAGCGCAACGTTTACAACAATGGAAAAATTTCATTAATGAGCACCCTGACGGAATTTTTTATTGCTTTAGAGGCGGGTTACGCTCTCACATTACTCAGCAATGGCTAAATGAGGTAGGCATAGACCGACCTTATGTGGAAGGTGGCTATAAAGCGATGCGCACTTATCTGCTCGAGCAATTACAACAACGAGCCAGTGAAGGTCGGTTTCTTGTTCTCTCTGGTAAAACCGGCAGCGGTAAAACAGAAGTGATCAACGATTGGCCTAATTCTATTGACCTAGAGGGTCTAGCAAACCACAGGGGCAGCGCCTTTGGTAAAACCTTTGTCCCACAGCCTACACAAATTAATTTTGAAAACGCTTGGTCAGTGGCATGGTTAAAACGTATCCATGTGAACGATTCACCGGTACTGATTGAAGATGAATCACGCCTAATTGGTCGCATTGTAATATTGCCAGAGTATTTGGAGGCAACTAAGTTAGCGAGTAACATTTTACTCGAAGCCCCTTATGAAGAGCGTATTGCCCGTATCCGCCGAGACTACTTTATGGATGCCTTCGAACATTATCAAAAAAGTAACCCCGATATGTCTTACGACTTACTGGATGAGTTTATTCGAGATGCAATTTCACGTATAAAAAAACGCTTAGGGGGGGATCGCTTCGCATTAATTAACTCAATGCTCAGCTCATCCATTATCGCACTGAAAAGTCAAAACCAGTGGTCTGGGTTTGACGACATTATTAACATTTTACTCAGTGAATATTACGATCCAATATACGAATATCAGTATCAGCAAAAGAATGAAAAGACTATTTTTAAAGGATCTCATCAGGAGATCATTCAATGGCTGGCCACACAATAATGTTGTTTAGAAGTATTATCATGAACACTGTGTGCGCGAACTATAAAACGATTGCCAATACTTTGATAAGAAACCAACATCATGCATGAACGTGACTTAGTTTTTATCGGCGGTGGGCATACACATTCACTGGTATTAAGAATGCTGGCTATGCAACCTATAGACAATGTTCGCCTAACACTGATTACCGATACCTTGTTAACGCCTTATTCAGGCATGTTACCTGGTTACATTGCTGGGCATTACAGTGAAGAAGAAACACACTTAGACTTAAACAAACTGTGCAAAGCGGCTCAGGTTCGGTTAATTCACGGTCGCGTTAACAGCATTGATGTCGCTAATAAAACGATTCAATTAGAAAACCAAGCCAGCATCGGCTACGACAAAGTATCGATCAATACCGGTTCAACACCCAACGTCAATGTTGAAGGTGCCCGTGAATTTGCTGTTGGAGTAAAACCCGTCAGTCAACTTACTGCTACGTGGCGAAAACTACTTGCCGAAAAAACCAAAGATACTAACGATAAGAGTTCCGCACAAAATACCGCCCACTGGGCGGTTATTGGTGGCGGTGCGGCAGGTATCGAAATAGTACTGGCCATTGCTTATCGGTTTAGGCAGGCAGGCGAGGCTTTAAAGCTGTCGTTGGTGCAGTCTGGCGCTACATTGCTACCGGGTTCTCATAAAAATGTACAAAAACAGGTGGCTATTGCACTCAAGCATTACGACATCGATTTAATTACTGGGTTTCGAGTTTCCCGCGTCACTAAAAATGAAATTGAGTCAGACACAGGCAGCTCACTGAGTATTCAACAGTCTATTTGGTGCACGCCAGCCACTGCGCCTATATGGCCAAAACTTGCCGGACTGGATACTGACGAAAACGGTTTTATTGCTGTGAATGAGTTCTTACAAAGCACGTCCCACAAGGATGTTTTTGCCTGCGGTGATGTGGCGACAATGATTAAATCACCTCGGCCCAAAGCGGGTGTCTACGCGGTGCGTTCGGCACCCTTTTTAACCAAAAATTTGCATGCTGTATTTAGCCAACAAACGATGACACCGCTGTCGTTGCAAACCGATTTTTTATCACTGATTTCACTTGGTGGCAAAATTGCTGTGGGCCAACGGGGCTGGTTAAGCTCAAATGGCGAGTGGGTTTGGCGATGGAAAAATCATATCGACCAAAAGTTTATGGCTTTGTTTTCTAAAAACCTACCTGCGATGCCTAAAATGAACAATGTACCCATGCATTGCGCTGGGTGTGGCAGTAAAATTGGCCCTGAATTATTAAGCGATACGCTGAAAGAGCTCAGTATTTTTCCAAACAAAAACTTTGATACTGATTTAACACAGGCAGAAGATGCACCTGTTGCTGCGGTTATTAACAACACCTCGTTATTGCAAAGCATGGATGGTTTTCGCGCTTTTAGTGACGATTATTATAAATTGGGGGTCGCCACGACCCATCACGCCATCAATGATTTATACGCCATGGGCTTGCAACCGACCAGCGCCCAGGTCTGGGTAAATTTAAAGTTTCAACATCCGCGGTTGACCAAACGGGACTTTAAACGCTTAATGCAAGGCGTCACAGAAACTTTGCTACACCATGAAACTACCTTAGTAGGTGGTCACAGCACTGAAGGGGTTGAGACGCACTTAGCGTTAGTAGTTAATGCAGCAGGTAATTCGTATTGGCAAAAAAACACCCTTCAAGAGGGTGATTGGTTACTTTTAAATAAACCATTAGGCTCTGGCATTATACTCGCGGCAGATACCCAAGGTGCGGCAACAACACAAAGTATTACAGCCTTGTGGAGTAGTTTGTTGCAATCAAATCGTCCGTTTTTTTTGACCCTAAAAGATAAAGAGGTACATGCCGCCACCGACGTAACTGGATTCGGTCTTATTGGGCACCTTTTAGAAATGCTTAAAGGAACAGAATATTGTATAAAACTTTCAACCGACAATGTGCCATTAATGAGTGGCGCACTTGATTTGAGCTGCCTTGGATTTGAATCCACATTAATGCCACAGCTTATGCCGATGCTAAATCAATGTGATACCAATAATATAGATTTAGCGGTGCTTAAGTGTTTGCTTGATCCTCAAACAAACGGAGGCTTAGTCGTTTCTGTGTCAGCAGATGTGGGTCGTGAAATGATGACTAAAACGGGTGTGCTTAAAATTGGCGAGGTATGTCATGCTCAAAATGCTAAAAAAATATTATTCCTAAGCTGATCCACCTTTAACAATCTACACACTCGCTAGATCATATATTCTATCGAACCTTCAAGATGTTCAGTTGCAGTTACCTCACTGCTACCTTTAACCCTAAAAGTGAGCATCTTTAGATGCAACTCCGATATCGATTTGCTGCCGGTTTTTATGCATAAACCTGGCACTAAAGCATGTATAAAGCAGGCTATTGCTGCCTTAAAAAGCTTCATTGAAAAACTCATTGCGGTAAAAAAATGTTGTATGTATGTTTCGTTGACAGACTTTGGGTGGTCAATAAATAATTGCTTAAACATGCCTATTTCCTATTTTTGAGTATCGCCAACGCAATGAACCTCATTGCTCGGTATCGGTTAAAAAATATTACACAGTAAGTATGGGCAAATGTTTCATACAAAGTCAAAGCTATTTACAATACCTATGAGCTACTCTAACAATAGAACAAAATTCGACTCGCGCTGGATAGCGAGCGAATTATAATGTGCAGACTAGTGCAATTTTATTATTTTGTGCGTTACTTGTTAAACGCGTTACTCCCATTGGGCAGACATCAGAAACATCCGCGAATGGCCGCCAGCCCCCATCAACATTTGTCTTATCCCACTGCATCAATATGCTATCCACTGCGGCAATAGCATAACCATTGCCGGCCCAAGCATAATAATATGCCCCTTTAGGCAAGGTGGTTAACAGTTCTATCTGGCCTGTTTCAGGATGATAACTTTTCAATTGCCACTGAGTATCTTCCCCTTCACCAATCGATACGGTGTAACTCATCAATACCGTTTGTGGTATAGCAAACAAACTTGGGCCAATATTTTTATCCAGTACCTGGCTCGACTGCTTTCGCACATCAGCAATTTGCAGCGTCTGGGGCTCTCCAAGAACAAACAACATCACTCGGTTATCATCTACCCAAGCGTGGTACCCAATGGGGTTAATGTTAGTCAGCAACTCACTTGCAGGCTTAGCTGATTGTTGTTGAGGGTATAATGGATAGCGCCATAATTTTTGCTGGTCGTTCACAGCCCGAATGACAGAGAAACTGTTTCCATTGGGCATTAACGTTGGTGAATACTCACTTTCTGTTGAATTTGAAAGATTTGAGATCCCACCAGACTCAAGTGAAATAAGCATACTGTCAGTTTGCTCAAGGTTGTTAGTGGTCAGCGCAGCGCTATATAGTATTGAATTACCATCAGGTAAAAACAAAGGCTGGTTATCATATGCTGCTCTCTTGGTAAGGGCTTTAAGCTGACTTACCTTCAGCTGACTATCTTGCAGACTTAAATCACCTATATAAATATCAAAGCCCGGCATTTGGGCCGATGCCGAAAAAATCATTATCCCTAACAAACCAGTTATTAATCTCATGCTTTTCCTTTCACTAATAAGCTTACTAACTTTTTATATATAGTGGTGTAATAATGCGTTTTTGTTCTTTTAATCATTCTAAACCAAAGGTGAACGACAAAGGTGGTTGTATTCAACAATCGTATAAAAAGGTAACACGCCGAATTTATTGCATTGAATTGCCGAATTTATCTTAGGCACAAGTATCGTTAATACGCTAGCATAATTAACATAAATTTAACTTTTGATTATTTGATTAATCTCATAAGTCAATACTTGGTAACAGCATGGAACAATCCACAAAAATAAGAATGGGAATGGTCGGTGGAGGCCAAGACGCATTTATTGGTGCAGTGCATCGTATGGCAGCTAATCTAGACGGTAATATTGAACTAGTATGCGGTGCTTTCAGTTCGGATCCCGCAAAAAGTATATCTTCTGGTAAAAAACTCTACTTACCTGCTGAGCGCTGTTATGCCGATTATGTACAAATGTTCGCTGCAGAAGCGGAGTTACCAAAGCACCAAAGAATGCAATTTGTGTCTATTGTAACGCCTAATCATTTGCATTTTCCTGTGGCTAAAGCAGCATTAGAAGCAGGGTTTCATGTACTCAGTGATAAGCCAGCTACTTTCACGCTTCAAGAAGCGTTGCATTTAGCTGATGTATTAAAAACCTCGGCTCAACTATACGGACTCACTCATACCTACAACGGTTACCCTTTGATTAAACAAGCCAAGCACTTAATCGCCACTGGCGTTTTAGGGAAGATCAGAAAAGTGGTTGTGGAATACAGCCAGGATTGGTTGGCAAGTAAAAATGATGAGCTTAGTAAACAGGCGCAGTGGCGTGTTGACCCATCAAGAGCAGGTGTCAGCTGCTGTATGGGTGACATTGGGGTACATGCTGCTAATTTGGCTGAATATGTGACAAACACAAAAATTTCAGCCATGTGTGCAGATTTAAATGCGGTGGTTGATGGCCGACAGCTCGACGACGATGGCACCGTATTATTACGCTTTGATAATGGCGCTCGAGGGGTGTTGATGTCTAGTCAGATAGCGGTAGGCGAAGAAAACAATCTGCGTTTGCGGATATACGGAGATGAAGGCAGTATCGACTGGTCACAAATGGAGCCTAATAGTTTATGGCTTAAATCTAACACCAAATCGACCCAATTGATCCGCACGGGTGTGGGTGAGTTTTGCGCTGCTGCTCAGGCAGCCATGCGAATTCCCGCAGGGCATCCTGAAGGTTATTTAGAAGCCTTCGCCAATATTTATCAAAATTTTGCGAAACAGATCCAAGCATTTGAACAAGGTGTGTCGTGCACAAACGAAACATTCGACGTTCCTGGCATTGAACAAGCAGTTCGAGGTATGGCTTTTATCGAAAACACGGTTAAATTTAGTCAGTCCAAATTGAAATGGCATGATTTCGATTTATCCTCCACCATAAATTCAGGAGTATCCTAATGAAACAAATCAAAGGCCCAGGCATATACCTTGCGCAATTTGCTGGCGATGACACTCCGTTTAATTCTTTTCCTGAGATTTGTAATTGGGCAGCAGGATTAGGCTTTAAAGGCATTCAAGTTCCTACATGGGATGACCGCTTATTTGATTTAGAAACAGCGGCAAACAGCCAAGACTACTGTGACGAAATCAAAGGCATTGCCAGTCAAGCTGGTTTAGAAATCACCGAGCTATCTACTCACCTGCAAGGCCAGTTAGTGGCAGTAAACCCTGCTTATGACCAAATGTTTGACGGTTTTGCCCCAAAACATCTACAAAATAATCCCAAGGCACGCACCGAGTGGGCAATTCAACAAATGAAATACGCTGCTAAAGCCAGTCAACGGTTGGGCTTAAAAGGTCATGCCACTTTTTCTGGCGCTTTATTGTGGCACACCATTTACCCATGGCCACAGCGCCCTGACGGTTTGGTAGAACAGGGCTTTGCAGAATTAGCCAAACGTTGGTTACCTATTTTAAACGCCTTTGATGAGGCCGGTGTAGACGTATGTTATGAATTGCATCCAGGCGAAGATTTACATGACGGTGTGACCTTTGAACGTTTTTTAGCCGCGGTTGACAATCACCCACGAGCTAATATTTTATATGACCCAAGCCACTTTGTTTTACAACAACTCGACTACCTTGCTTTTATCGACATTTATCATGAGCGGATTAAAGCCTTCCATGTAAAAGATGCTGAATTCAACCCGAATGGACGGTGTGGTGTATATGGCGGCTATCAAGATTGGATAGATAGGCCAGGACGCTTTCGCTCTTTAGGCGATGGTCAAATCGATTTTAAAGCTATTTTCAGCAAAATGACCCAATACAACTTTGATGGATGGGCCGTGATGGAATGGGAATGTTGCATTAAACATCCCCTGGACGGTGCAGCAGAGGGGGCTAAATTTATTAGTGAACATCTGATTAAACCAACTGACAAAGCCTTTGATGATTTTGCCGGTGTAGAAAAAGACGTTGCCATGAATAATAAAATACTCGGTATTAACTAAGGTGAAAGATATGGATGTGACAACCAACATTTCAGAAAAAGACGCGAAGCGCATTTTTCGTATAAGTTGTATAGCCCTAATAGTGACGTCAATGACCTTTGCTATTCGAGCAGGAATACTAGGTGATTTAGGTCAGCAATATGGCTTAAGCGGAAAAGAACTTGGCTGGATAGCCAGTATGGCCTTTTTAGGTTTCCCTGTTGCTATGATCTTTGGCGGAATATTATATAACGCTATCGGCGCAAAATTGATTATTTGGTTAGCCTTTATTGGCCATGCCTTAGGTATTGTATTAACTATTTTTGCTGATGGATTTTGGGGCTTGATGATTTCAACTTTCCTTATTGGCATCGCTAATGGTTTGGTAGAAGCTGGCTGTAACCCAATTATTGCGCAACTTTATCCCAACAATAAAACCACCATGTTAAACCGGTTTCACGTGTGGTTTCCTGGCGGCATTGTGATTGGCTCTCTCGTCTCTGCAGGCATGACTCAAGTGGGATTAGGCTGGGAAGCACAAGTCGCCACTATGTTAATTCCAACAGCTATTTACGGCATAATGATGTTAGGTTTTAAATTCCCTGAATTTAACCAAGAAGAAAACTCTACTCGCAGTAATTTAAAAGGCTTACTTAACCCTATATATCTGTTTTTAATTGTGTGTATGACCATGACAGCCGTCAGCGAATTTGGTCCAGGCCAATGGATCAATCAAATATTAAGCGCTTCTGGTGCACAGCCTATGCTTATCTTAGCGCTGATTACCGGCATTATGGCCGTTGGTCGTTTTTATGCAGGCCCACTGGTGCATAAACTCAGCCCCGCAGGCGTATTATTTATTTCAGCGATATTGACTAGTTTAGGATTGTTCCTAATGACGCAGTTACAAGGCAGTGCTGTTTATTTTGCTGCTATTGTATTTGCTTTAGGTGTCACGTACTTCTGGCCCACAATGATTGGCTGTACCAGTGAATATACACCTAAAACAGGGGCATTAGGCATGTCACTAATGGGTGGTGCAGGTATGTTTGCGGTAGGTATGTGGAATCCAGTAATTGGTAGCTGGATAGATTCAGCAGCAAAAGAAGCTGAAATTGCGGGCTTAACAGGTAACGACTTAGCAATGGCTTCAGGCCAAGCTGCATTGAATAACTTACTTTATTTCCCACTTGCTTTAATTGTTATTTTTGGTGGGTTTTATTGGTTTATGCGAAAAGTAAATTCTGAGCAGAGTGCCCATTAATGATTTGATATTGCCAAATAAAGCACGTGTTAAGACTAATAATATTGAGGAGATTGATATGTCCACTAATTCAAATAAAACCGAATTAGATATACACACAGATGACCAAGATAACCGTCGTTTGTTTATGAAAAAGATGGCAGCTTTATTTGGTGCAACTACTGCTGCAGCAGTTCTGTCGGGTTGCAGTCTACCTGTGGCTGAACAATTTGCGGTACAGCGACCCAAACCATCCCAAAATGGCACGTTGTTTTCAGAGCATGAGTTGAGCGTTCTTTACAGCCTATGCGAAACCATAATGCCTAAAACGAACACCCCTAGTGCGGTCGAAGTGGGATGCCATGAATTTGTTCCCCACCAGCTACAACACTGCCATTCAAAACAACAGCAAGATGACTGCAAGCAAATCATCAATACAGTGGATATGCAGGCGATTAAAATATTCGGTCAATCATTTATATTATTGCAACCCCAACAACAGCAGCAACTTTTGATAGACATTGAAAGTGATAGCGTGTCGTCAGATGTTGAAAAAGGTCAATTTAGGTTTCTAAAAGCATTGATAGTGTTTGGCTATTTCACCTCTGAAGTAGGTACCACACAAGTACTTAATTACCGACCTGTTCCTGGTGGTTTTATCGGTTCTATTCCTGCCAATTCAGATACAAAATCTTGGAGTCCACAGGCATATTATTAGTTTCTATTAATAGCAAATGGGCATAACCAAACGGAATCACGAGTAAATTATATGACAACAGATTTATATATTCACGAAAGCGACCAAGTATACGATGCCATTGTGGTAGGTTCGGGTATTACTGGAGGCTGGGCTGCTAAAGAGTTTTGTGAGCGCGGTATGCAGACCTTAATGATAGAGCGCGGGCGAGTAGTCGAGCATCGAAAAGACTATGTTACTGAAGGCAAAGGCCCGTGGGAATTTGAAAATAGAACCAAGGTCGATAATTTACTTACTGAAGAAAAATACACGGTACAAAAAAAATGTTATGCCTTCAGCGACATGACAAAACAATTCTTTGGTAACGACAAAGACCTGCCTTACAGTACAGAACAAGGGACTGGATTTGATTGGATAAGAGCCAATCAATTAGGTGGGAAATCCCTTATCTGGCATCGTCAGTCTTATCGACTAAGTGAGTATGACTTTGCTGCTAATAAGGAAGATGGCCATGGGAATGATTGGCCTATTCGTTACAAAGATCTTGAGTCTTGGTACAGCTATGTGGAGAAATTTGCAGGCATAAGTGGTAGCTCAGAAAATCTTGAGCAACTACCTGACAGTGAATTTTTGCCAGCATTCGAAATGACTGCTCCCGAGTTACATGTGAAGCAAAAAATCGAGCAGCAATATCCAGACAGGCATCTCATCATGGGACGCACTGCACACTTAACCCAGCCTACACAATTACATTTGGAACAAGGCCGTGTTACCTGTCAAACTAGAAACGAATGTCAAAAGGGATGTTCTTTTGGAGCCTATTTTTCTACTCAAAGCTCTACTCTACCCGCCGCAGCTAAAACAGGTAACTTGTCGATTGCCCCTAACAGTGTGGTGCATAGTCTGATTTATGATGAAAAAACCCAACGCGTGAAAGGTGTCAGGGTGGTCGATAACGACGATCTAAGTACTCGAGAGTATTTTGCTAAAGTGGTTTTTTTATGTGCATCGACTTTAGGCTCTGCGCAAATCATGCTGAATACCAAGACTAAATCCTTCCCAAATGGTATTGCTAATAGCTCTGGGGTTCTGGGTCATTATTTGATGGATCATAACTACAATGCAGGTGCTACAGGCACAGTGGAAGGTTTTGATGATGAATATTATTCAGGTAGACGACCGTCTGGCATATTAGTCCCTAATTTTCAGTACAAACCTTCGTTATACAAACAAACTTATGTTCGTGGGTATGGCTTGTCAGGTGGCAGTCACCGCGAAAACTGGCAGGGCAATACTAATCAGCAAGGCATAGGTGCAGACTTCAAAGACAAACTTAGTAAACCAGGAAGATGGAGAATGGGCCTTCACGCACAAGGTGAAATGTTGCCACGTTTTGATAATTACATGGCATTACACCCCACTAAAACGGATAAATGGGGCATTCCACTCATCCACATCGATTGTACTTGGTCTGAGAACGAAAAATTAATGATGGCAGACGCCGAACAAACGGCTGTTGAGATGCTAACCAAAGCAGGGCTAACAGAAATCGATAGTTATAACTCGATCGAGACTAACAACCCTGGTCTGGCTATTCATGAAGTCGGCACAGCAAGGATGGGCAAAGATCCAAAAGAGTCAGTGTTAAATAGCTTTAATCAATGTCACGACGTAGCCAATTTGTTTGTGACCGATGGTGCAAGCTTCTGTTCAAGCGCGGTACAAAACCCTTCTCTCACATTTATGGCCATCACAGTTAGAGCGGTAGATTACTGTGTAAATGAGATGAAAGCGATGCGGATATAAACTAACTCCGGCTCAAAATAAGTAGTACTTTGAAGAATCACTACTATGGGGAGTTGGAAGTAGATTACTCAAAAAAAGACTATCTATTCTTAACCTTTTTTTCTGAGTAATAAACGCTTCAATTTATTTTTAGCTGGCGTCCAGATAGTAAAAGGTTTTCTAGGTGCCACTGTCAACACATGCGCAAAATCTCGCTCGGTTAACATCACTTCACCACCATGGGCCAACATAATAGAGGCAGGTCGTAAGACCTGTACTTTTAAAATTGAAGCCCGATATTGGTGAGGATAATTCACTGGGATCGGCGGTATAAAACGGTCTTTCACCTTGACTAATAAATCTGCCACATAAATTCGCATTGAAGCTATATGTAAAACAGATAAGTCACGATCTGTATGACCTGTGGTCAGCAATACACGCCAGTCATCAAAACCAGGTAATGTATCTTGATCAGTCAATGCATAATCAATTTTCAAATGAGGCGAATACCATAGATTTTTTCTAGTTTTGCCTATTCTATTCGCCACCCATGTGGCTAGAGCAATATCTAATAGATGCGAAAACCTGCCGCTTAGACCTGTGTACCACTGCTTCGGCATATTGGCGCTAGCAATCTTACAACCCGTTATTTTACGTAATTTATGGGCTGCGCCAGCATGGTCGGGGTGCATATGAGTAACTACAATCAGTTTTAAGTCAGAGAAGGGTCTACTTAAATCGCCAGTAATAAACTGCTCCAGCATATTGATATCTGCACGACAACAGCCATCAAGCAGCAACAATTGTTGTGGATACTCGACCAGATAAATAGATTGAATGTAGCCTTTTAACTGATGAATTTTCAAGACAAATAAGCTTTAATTCTTTTCACTAGAATCAACTTGTTGTTCAATATACTCAATCGCTTTTTGCAAACTACCAAAGGCGTTAATCAGATTTTTTCGGCCTTTATTCATCAGTTCTGGATCGTTATTTTCGGACATCATCCACACCCAAGTGCGGATTAAAGACTCTGGTGGTACATTATTCATGGCGGTGCACGTATCTCTTATTCTTATGATTTAACAAACTGCTAATATTATATCGTGCTAAATCAAGGTAATCGAGCAGTGTTTTAATATTAATAAAGCGCTTAGTGCTACAATTTTGTAGCTATTCGATTAGATAATTTACCGTATTGATATTTTATGACACATCGGGGATCAGAATGATAAAAATTGTAGTCGGGTCGAAAAACCCAGTAAAAATTAGTGCTGCTCGAACCGCAATATGTGATGTTTTGAGTTTAAAAGAAGTGGAATGTGTGGGCATAAACGCTCCATCAAACGTACCTGAGCAGCCTATGAATACTGAGGAAACAAAACTTGGCGCTATTAATAGGGTGCAATATTGCCAACAACACTCTCAAGCTGACTTTTATATTGCGCTTGAAGGCGGGGTCGACCAATTCGAATTTGGCCCCGCTACTTTTGCATTTGTAGCTATCGCAAATCAAAAGCAAATGTCTATAGGACGCAGTTGTAATCTGCCTTTGCCCCCCGTCATCTTTCAAGCTCTGAAAAACGGTGAAGAATTAGGTCATGTTATGGACAGATTTTTTAATACTGACAACGTCAAACAAAAGCAGGGTGCTATCGGCCTTTTAACCAATGGTTTAGCCACAAGAGAAAGTGTATACCGACAAGCCATCATTCTTGCTATGGCCCCATTTATTCATCCTGAATTATATACGCAATAAACGCCCATCATTTATTCAGTCAGTTAAACTCTGAGTTTATGAAAGCGAACCCATGCTTAGACTGAAAACCTTGGTTTTTTTGATTTAGCTGGTATCGTATTGTCAAATATGACCCATTGTATATTAAGTATCAAAACCACTGAGGCAAGGCATGCAAAAGAAACCCAAAGAATCGAGTTTTTTTCTCTCCAAATATTTAAGTAAAGTCGAAATTTTTGGTTGGGGACTGTGCATTTTTTCGATGATGACAATCGTCTTTGCCAAACAGCTTTCACCCGACACAGAACCTTATGCTTGGATTGGCGCGATAATTGGTGCGGGTATCATAGGTTGGGGAATGGCACGTAAACACAAACGAGGCTAGGCTGCTTTAGGCTATAGTAACGTAAGCTACACAGGCCTTTTAATCCTTAAACACTAAGGTCACCACTACACCCGATTTATCTTTAAGATTATCTATTCTGATATCACCTTGGTGATATTGGGCAATGATTTTAGCGATATACAAACCTAAGCCTAAGTGTGGTTGCTCGGTGTTTTGTTGTTTACGCACTGAGACCATAGAATCAAGTAATTGGTGTTGCATATTCTCTGGTAGCAAACTTCCTTGGTTAGCAATGGTCAGCACATAACCTTGATCACTATTCACCATTTGTAGGTTAATTGCAGAATTTTCTTGACTGAATTCAACTGCATTAGCAATGATTTTATCTAACATCTGAGCAAATAACTCAGGGGCACCATGAAATGTCGAATTAGACACCGACACTTGCACATCAAACTTTCTAGCGGCGTAAGCTAAACGATAGCCCGCCACACAACCTCTTAATAATTCATCTAAATCAAAGGGTTCTCGATCGTTGCTTTGGATCGCCTGCTCTAATCGTGTTGCTTCACTCATATTTGAGAGTATTTTGCTTAATCGGGTAATTCCTTGTTTCGCACGATCCACGTATTGTTTTTTCTCTGGGTCTTGCTCTTCCAATAACAGAATGTCTAAAGAAGAATTAACAATCGCCACAGGGGTGCGTAACTCATGAGACAAACGAGAAGCCATATTCTCTAAATAAGTATTGTACTGGCTTAGCCTGCTTAGCACATGGGTAAAGGTGCGCGATAAATCGCCTATTTCGTCACCGGTAGTCGAAGGCACAATATCTCCAATAATTTTGCCTTGATGGTCAATCGCACTTTCGGTTTCATTTCTAAGTTTACGAATGCGCCAAGAAATACGTGAAGCAATTAAAAATAACGCCAGTGTACTGATTAAAATAACCAGCAATATATAATGAAATTGCTGTTCCAAAGCTTTATTTCTAAGGGTACGAATACCATTTGTAGTTTGTTCTACTACCACGGCCCCCATTACCGTTTCATCAATATAAATAGGATGGGCAGCCGACATGATCACCGCTTTATTATCTGAACTTAAGCGCCACAAAGAACTTGGTGTACCCTTTAATGCTTGACTTATATCTTGGCCTTGTAAGGCAAATGCGTCACGCAGGTCATCTACAAAATCAGCAGGGGGTTTAGTCAATATTTGATAATAAAGCGGTAACAACCAGTTGTTTTCAATATATTTCCACCAGCTGTTTTGCCCCTGTGACTTAGTCCCACTTCCAAAGCCAATTTGTGAGTTATTCTGAGATTCACTCTGCACGCCAGATGATCTTTGAATATTGCCCGAACGAGCGAGTACTCGCATATGTTTATCTACCACCCAAACCCTAGCATTTGAGTATTTAAGCCCTTTAAGAATTTGCTCTATTTCCGGCGAAGGTACCAGTACAGTGCCCAGTGAATCAACTTGCGACGGATTAGCCGTTCCCATTATGTGTTCCACCGCTCTAGTACTTGGGTCATCAACATCAACAATAGCAAAAGCAATTTTGCTTGAAATCATAGCCAAGGGGAAACGTAATTCGAGTTGATAACCGTTTGACGTATTCCTCCATTGCCCTTGAATCTTAGTTTCTAACCTTTCTGGCTGTAGCGAGTTTAAGTCATCTTTTAGCAGATATGCATTCACCCAACCGGGCTTTGACGGTGCAATAATATAACGTTGAAACAAACCATTTTTATCCGTCATGGCTATTTGTAAGTGATCATTCTTATCAATACGTAAACTATTGGTTGGCCTAAGTAATACTTTTTCATCAGTGACATCAAACATTGCATATAAGAATCTATCGAACTGCCCCACCATATGTTTAAAGTGCAGGCTGTCCAACTTGTAGTCTTGAATAGGGTCAATCAGGTTTTGTTGCCCATAGGCAATGGCCAAATGCTGATAGTCTTGCCAATCATCTAACCTGCCGTCCAATTGAATAGGATAGGCAATTTTATGGGCGTATAAATCAGTGCCCGGTTTGACGTCAGTTAAATAGGCTGATTGACTATCAAATAACGCAGGGCGCTCATGTAAAGCAGTAGCCACAGCACGAGCAGTACCTACCATGGTTTGTTCTTGGCCTATGCGCAGATAGGTTTCCATTTCCCATACGTATTGATATCCCAACCAAGGAATAGCCAGTAAAAAAGAAGAGAAAAAAAGTAATTTAAGACGCAGTCCAAAGCGTAATCGGCTCATATATTTGCCACCCACAAACTGACATTAAGCGGTGCCAACATGTTTACACACTTTTCCATCTATACCCCATACCATAAACGGTCTCGACACAGTCAAAATCTGGGTCTAGCTGCATAAATTTCTTACGAATACGTTTGATATGGGATGTAATGGTGCTGTCATCCACGACCATCTTTGATTCATCCATCAGTTGCTGGCGACTTTTGACATGTCCCGAAAATTTAGCAACCGCGTGTAACATCCAAAATTCGGTAACAGTTAGTTCAATGCCCTGCCCTTTCCAGCTGACAGTCATACGTTTGCTGTCCATCAGCAAATCACCTGTTTGAATCAGGTCAGTTTGTGCTTGTGGCCTATCTAATAGTTCCGTGCGTCTAAACAGTGCAGCTATTCTGGCCAATAAATGCGGTAAACTGATGTCTTTGGTCAGATAATCATCAGCGCCCATACGCAAACCACAAATAGTGTCGTAATCATTATCACGCGCAGTAAAAAAAATAATAGGTAAGGTTTTGGATAAACTTCTTAATTGCTGACAAATAGCAAAACCACCGTCTATTTCATCTTCTAGACCAATATCAATGATTGCCAAATCCGGTAGTCGCTCAGAAAATGCCTGTTCTGCACTACTTCGATTAGCATAGGGTTGTACCTCGTAACCTTGCTTGCTTAGGGCAGCAATATAGTTTTCTCTGAGTGCTTGATCATCTTCAACCAAGGCGATACGTTTTAACATAGCCTGTGCCTGTTTACTTTATAGCTGCTTAATTTATAGCGGCTTTAGTTATTGCCGAACTATATCGCAAAACATCTTTAGGTTAAGTCGATAAATAGCCAAAAATTACAATTTCCATTTTTCCGCCACAATTGACCTCTAGATTGCCATTTTTCCTCCCTGAATTAGCCACACAATATTTGTTTACTAGAGAGGAATCAAACAACCACTCTCTTGGAGATAACAATGAAACACATGAAAACAACCAATATTAAAATAACTACCGCGATAGCCTTCACTTGCTTATTGTCTGGCAGCGCAATTGCTGAACAACGCAGTGTTCAAGAAAAAACTAACGAAGTCATTGGCCTTAGTTCAGGCGCAATAATCGGCACCGCCATCGCTGGACCACTAGGCGGGATAATCGCAGGCATTTTTGGTGTGATGTTAGCTGATGACGTAAACTCTGATAAAAAGCTAGAAACTGCTAACACTGCACTTGAACAAAAAGACCAACAATTGCTTGTAATGCAGCAGAATTTTGAGCACGCAAAAGAACGTGCAATAGTTCAAATAGCGTCAATGGATAGTGCGTTGGAACAAGCTACGTTTAATCACAGCATTCCGGAAATTGAAAGTAATATTCAATTTAAAACAGCTTCTTATGTTTTAGAGGCCCACTATAAGTCACAGTTAGACTTGATAGCCAAAACCTTACAAAAAAATCCCACATTAAGCATTACCTTATCAGGTTTTGCTGATAAACGTGGCGACAGTACTTTTAATCAAGCTCTTTCCGAGCAACGTGCGTTAACAGTTAAAAACTACTTAATTGATAATAACGTTAAAGAAGAGCAAGTAATCACTAACTCATTTGGTGAATCTTCATTAGTTAGTGCGGGCATGCATTTTGAAGATGATTTTTTTGATCGCCGAGTCATGTTAAAAGTATCTGATGACCAGACAGAAATGACAGCAGCTAATCAATAAAAAGGAAACCTCGCTATGTCATCACTACCTAAACTTGCTGTTGTTAGTTTGGTGGTTATTGCGATAGGGGCCCTGCAATATGCAGTGCCCGCTTTCACCAGCAAACAAACCACACATTCCATTGCTGATTCATTAGGTTCACCAGCCAAACAAGCAAATAGCGCTCTCATCAATCTCCCCATAAGAGAGTATCAAAATGCCCAAAGTGGCACATTGTTTTTTATTCATCAACAATTAATGCAGGGCGAAACAGTTGCACAACACATGCTAAGCCCAGTTCTTAAAACCAAAGTTGATATCAAGGTAACAGGTATCGTAGCCCGTACTAAACTGACACAAACCTTTAAGAATTCTGGTGAAAATTGGGTCGATGCACTATACGTTTTTCCCTTACCCGAAAATGCAGCAGTCGATCATTTGTTGATGACAATAGGTGCGCGCAAAATAGAAGGGAAAATTAAGGAAAAATCTGAAGCAAAGCAGATTTATCTTGAGGCTAAAGCACTTGGCAAAAAAGCCAGTTTAGTGGCACAGCAACGGCCTAATATGTTTTCTAATTCCATCGCGAATATCGGCCCTGGTGAGACGATTGAAGTGACAATTGAATATCAGCAAACGCTAAACTTTGACCGCCAACAATATAGTCTGCGTTTCCCCATGACCATTACACCTCGATACTTCCCCAGCGACACACCACCAGAGTTGTCTCACAGCAATTATAACCAACCAAATACCGAGTTACAGGTAAGCTTACAAGCTGGTTTTGAGGTAAAAGACATTAAAAGCGAATTCCATCCCATCACGGTTAAACAACTAACAGATGGAAGTCATCATATTCAAATATCAAAAGGCAGTGTTACTAACCAAGATTTTGTTCTGAACTGGCGACCAGAATTAGGCGCAGCACCGCAATCTGCACATTTTACCCAGCAGGTTAACGGTGATGAATATGGTTTGATAATGTTGCTACCTCCAGTCAAAACAGAGCAGGTTTCACAGACTCAACCGCGGGAAATGATTCTTATTCTGGATACATCAGGATCAATGGAGGGTGACGCTATTAAACAAGCCAAAAAAGCACTGATTTTGGCTGTTGAGCAACTTCAGGAAACAGACAATTTTAATATTATTGAGTTTAACAGTTATGCACAAAATTTGTGGAAATCACCAATGCCAGCAAACACAGACAATAAAAAAGATGCAAAAAATTTTGTAAATAGTTTATCTGCAAATGGTGGAACAGAAATGAAAAGTGCATTAAAACTAGCCTTTTCCCAACCTAGAATTAATGATTCAAGCACTTTGCGCCAAATAGTATTCATTACCGATGGTAGCGTGGGCAACGAAGAATCATTAATGCAGTTGATCACTGACAAGCTTGAAAACACACGACTCTTTACTGTGGGTATAGGTAGTGCACCTAACAGTTACTTTATGAGTGAAGCAGCCAAAATGGGCAAAGGAACCTTTACCTATATTGGATCGGTTGCTCAGGTACAAGAAAAGATGCTTACGTTATTAACTAAATTACGACATCCCGCCTTGACTGATATCGAATTGCAGTTAAATTCCAGCAACTTAAAATCGAATCGGCAGTTAGAATTTTACCCCAACGTTATAAGTGACTTATATAAAGACGAACCGCTGGTTTTGAGCTATCGGCTAAATGGCGGGATAGTTGAAGCAGGACACTCTTTAGACTCTGGCAGTTCTTTAGGCTCTGGCAATGACATATCAAAAATCAATCTCAAGGCTCAGTATCAACAACAAGCTTGGGAAAACAGCCTAGAGCTTAACGCCCAAACCAGACAATCAGGGCTCAATGTTTTATGGGCAAGAGAAAGAATAAGCCAGCTGACTAGGGATAAGCGCCGCGTGAGTATGCGACCTAGTAGTACCCTAGACGAGCAAAACGAATACCAATCTCAGATTACAAAAACTGCTCTTGCACATCATTTAGTTAGTCAGTACACCAGCTTAGTCGCTGTAGATGTAACGCCAACTCGCCCAGCTGACGTTCAATCAAACACTAGAAAAGTAGCGGATCCAGTACCTAAAGGCACCTCAAATCAACTAGTTCAAACATCTGGCAGCCTTCCTCAGACAGCGACTTCAGCACTACTCAAGATAATAGTAGGCTTTATTTTAATAGGATTAGCAATATGTATGCACTTACTTACAAAAAGAAAAGTAGTATTTTAAAACTACTATCCCTAGTCATCAAGCATAAAATTATAACCTTGAGTCTGTTGTTGGGTGTTTACCAATTTTCTTGTGGATTTTATATTTTTGCAAAAGCAGAGTTAGCGCAATACCTAATTGCTGATGCTTGGCATAAAAATCTACAGTCTGATGAACAACACAAGCCTTGGCCTTGGGCAGATACCCATCCAATAGCTGAACTCATCATTAAGGACAAAAGCTGGTATGTGTTGGCTGGTGCCAGTCCCAGAAACTTGGCTTTTGCACCTACTCACATCAACTCAACACCTAGACCGGGAGAAAAAGGTAACAGCGTGATAGTAGGTCATCGTGATACACAGTTTAATAGCCTAAAAAGACTTCAAAAGGGTGACCTTATCGAAGTAAAGACCCAACACAAGCGTCAACAGTTCAAAGTGACAACGCTGCGTATTGCTGTGCATTCAGAGCTAAATTACATTCAAAGCGAAAATAACAACGACGCTTTCGATATTGACCAATCTAGCTTAACCCTAGTAACCTGTTATCCCTTTGACAGTGTGTTACCGAACCCAATTCATAGGTATGTGGTGCGAGCAATTGCTATATAATACTAATATGTCGTCGATTAAAGACATAATTAACCACTTTTTCTAACGAATATAAAGTAATCTTCGTAAACACCATATTTATCAACGTATTGAAAACATGGAACGGAATCCGCTAACGGGAATCGCTAAAGGTCGCTAAAGGCTTTTTCTAAGAGCCCATTAAGCGAAAAACTATTAATTAAAAACACCAAAAGGAATAATAATGACTTTATCAAAAATGACCCTAGCAATGACATTTGCCGCACTAAGTATTGGGCTGAGCGCTTGCACAGATTCACAGAAAGAATCGGCACAAGAAGCAGAAGTAGAAGCCAAAGAAATGGTAACTACAGCAAAGGAAAAGACATCAGAGTTATATGACAAAACTAAAGAAGGTGCATCTAAGCTTGCTGACAGCGCAGCAGATATGGCTGATGATGTAAAAGAAAGCACAACTGAAGCTTATGACGAAGCCAAAGAAAAGGCCGGCGACGCATACGATGCTACCGCTGAGAAAGCCTCTGAAGCCATGGATGCTTCCAAGGAAAAAGCAGCTGAGTTAAAAACTGATGCCGCTAAAAAATTAAAAGAAGCATGTATTGCGACTAAGAAAAAAATGGGGAAAGACCCAGAAGACTGCTAATAACATAGTCTCCAATTAGCGACAAAAGGGCGTATTGCCCTTTTGTCTTTTGTGAAAAATAAAATAAAAGTGAATTCATTCCAATCACCGTTGCACATATTTAAGCTGTATGATCGTGATACTAAGCGTAATGCTTACCTCTTCAATAACTGAAAAAATTTAAGCTCTTGCTAAGTATCAGAGCTATCTAACAACATCCCGTTCTCGACATAAATCTAAAACAATTCACACATAAGCTTGAATTAAGCATAGTAGACACAATATTATGGGGCCAAGGTGCGTCTCTTCTGTTATTAGTAATAAAGCACACTTTTACAAATTTTAGTCGCTAGAACTCGATATATAATTCACGCTTTTTAAAGGCATAAACATATCGCAATTTCGATTCACACTTTATCTGGCTGTCAATATGAACGCACTGAGTATCAAAGGATTAACTAAAACCTATAAGGGTGGTATCGAAGCCTTAAAAGGTATCGATTTAGCAGTAAAGCAAGGCGATTTTTTCGCTTTGCTGGGCCCTAATGGCGCAGGTAAATCAACTGCCATAGGGATCATTAGTTCACTAGTGAATAAAACTCAGGGTGACGTTGATATTTTTGAATACTCGCTAGCGACTCAACCTATCAAGGCAAAATCTTGTATTGGGCTAGTACCACAAGAATTTAACTTTAATCAATTCGAACCTTTAATACAGATCATGCTAAACCAAGCAGGTTATTATGGGGTGCCTAAAAATGTCGCTAAACCCAGAGCAGAAAAATACCTTAGGCAACTTGACCTATGGGACAAACGTGACTCACCTGCCAGACAACTTTCTGGCGGCATGAAAAGACGGCTAATGATCGCCAGAGCGTTAATGCATGAACCTAGAATGCTTATTCTAGATGAGCCTACTGCTGGTGTAGATATAGAAATACGCCGCTCTATGTGGTCTTTTTTACAAGAGATTAATCGCCAAGGTGTGACAATCATTCTTACCACCCACTATCTTGAAGAAGCAGAAATGTTATGTCGCAATATCGCCATTATTGATAAAGGTATCATTGTCAAAAACACCAGTATGAAGGCCTTACTTGCCACATTGAATATTGAAACTTTTGTGCTGGATTTATCAAAGAACTTAAGTTCTTTAACTTTAGATGGCTTTGAATGCCGTTTAATTGACGAGCATACTTTAGAAGTGGATGTGCCCAAGGAATCAGGCCTTAACTCAGTTTTTGAACAGTTAACTCAAAAAAAGATACAAGTATTAAGTATGCGCAACAAATCAAATAGATTAGAAGAACTTTTCGTTAGAATGGTCGAATCTGGAAAGTCCACAAAAGACGTTAACCCAACCAAAAAACAAGCTGTAGGTGACACTAATGAGTAACCTTAATCCTAACAGCCCTGAGCCGATAAACAGTCCTAAACCAATAAACAGTCCTGAACCAATAAATAGTCCTGAACCAATAAATAATCCTGAGCCGATAAAAAACATTAAGCTTATGAACAGCCTGAATATGGTGGCCCTAAGAACAATGTGGCGCAAAGAGTGTTTACGTTTTTTAAGAATTTGGATCCAAACTCTGCTTCCACCTGCGATTACAATGTCATTGTACTTTGTAATTTTTGGTAATTTGATCGGTAGCAGAATTGGCAACATGGGCGGCTTTAGTTATATGGAGTTTATTGTACCCGGCTTAATTATGATGGCGGTGATCACGAATGCTTACTCCAATGTTTCCTCTTCTTTTTATAGTGCTAAATATCAACGAAATATTGAGGAGTTATTAGTTGCCCCCGTTTCGAATTGGATAATTATCGCTGGATTCGTTGGTGGAGGCGTAGCTAGGGGAATGCTGGTTGGTATCATTGTTACCATTGTCTCGTTATTTTTTGTAGATATACATATTCACAATTTGTTGATAATTTTTGTGACTTTACTATTAACAACAATATTATTTTCTACTGCAGGGCTAATAAACGGCATCTTCGCGAATTCATTTGATGATGTGAGTATTGTACCTACATTCATACTGACACCACTGACTTACTTAGGCGGCGTCTTTTACTCATTAAGTTTATTGCCTGAATTCTGGCAGTGGGTCAGTAAAATCAACCCTATTGTATATATGGTAAGTGGCTTCAGATTTGGTTTTCTAGGCGTGTCGGATATTAACTTCTATGTGTCGTTGGGCATATTAATTGGATTTAACGTAGTATTACTTGGTTGGGCTTACTCTCTTATCAACCGTGGCGTAGGCATCCGAAGTTAATGCAGCAACAATCACGCACCATCAGTACCAATCAAACTGGTATTCATCAAAATTTGCACAAGGTTGTTACCCGACACCTTGCTTGTGCAAGTCAAAAGCCCCTATCGATACATACTCAAGAAGCCTTTCAAGATGCGATTAGTTGGCTTGGGGATTGGCAGGGGGATCTTATTTTAGACTCTTGTTGTGGTGTGGGTGAAAGCACGGTGAATATTGCTCAAGCACATCCAAATGCGCGTGTAATAGGTATTGATAAATCCGCTTTACGCACAGACAAACACCAAGCTTACGCCAGTACTTTACAAAACTATTTGATATTACGTGCAGATCTCAGTGATTTTTTAAGATTACTTATTCTTTCTGATAAGAAATTAACAAAACACTATTTACTCTATCCCAACCCCTATCCTAAATCGGCCCATTTACAGCGTCGTTGGTATGCCACATCGACATTAACGGATATCTTAAAACTGGGTGGAACACTGGAAGTAAGGAGTAATTGGCAATTATACATACAAGAATTTTCTGCAGCTTTAAATATTGCTAATATCAGTAATCAAATCGGTGTATATCAGAGTGAAAAGGCAATCACGCCCTTCGAACGAAAGTACTGGCAAAGTGGACAAAGTAGCTGGCAACTATTGGCAAAGTTATCACTATAGAAATGTATAAAGTTTAATCTGTCTTGGCTTTAGGTTGGCTAAAATAAAATCCTTGGGCATATTTAATACCTAGCTGTTTTACCACCTCTAATGTTTCTTGGCGTTCAATTCGTTCAGCTATCACCACAACCTTATTGTCTGCGGCAACAATGAGGAGCCTTTTAACAAAGTTTTCTGTTGCAGCATCGCTTTTTACTTTATCAAATAATGTAGCGGATACCTTTATTGCAGATATGGGTAATGAGAGTATTGACTGCAAATTACACTCTTTTTGATCAAAATTATCTATCACAATGTTAATACCTAAAGCATCACAAGTTTCACAAAATTGACTGAATTTGGCACTTTCTACCAATGCATTTTGTGCTGTGATTTCAATAGAAATTCGTTTCGGGTTAGGATAATCCTCAAGTTGTGATTGAAGAAATTTAAGGATGTTTGAGTCAGTCATATCCGACAAACTCAAATTGATATTCCACGCCATGTTCTTATCTCTAAAATAATTAGCGCTGCGGCTAAACACGGTTTGGGTCAACTGGGCGACTGATCGTTGCCTATCTACTAAGAACAAAAACTCTGTAGGTAAATAACTATTTTGATCAAAAGTTAAAAGTCGAGCGAGACATTCATAACTCCAAACCACATTATTATTCAAATCCATAATAGGCTGAAAAAATGGCACAACGTTATCTAAGTTAAAACTTTCTGTTACTTCAGTGACTTGCATACAAAGCAGACTTCTTATTGCGAGTATTTTGAACAATATAACAACACTTTAGCAATTACCAGATTAATACCCATCCCTGTATTTATTAGCTCTTTAATTATGAGGTGTAAGCACCTATTGTTAATAGCAAAAATTAAGGTAAAATGCGCGACTTGAAAGTTTTCAGATAAGGTTACAATAGTGGGCGGAGCTGAGGTTAGTTTAGAGCATTTGTACAAGGTGTTTACTATGCCTGAAGGCAAAGATTCTAAACTTGCACAGATTGAACAACACCTGTCTGATAATCTGTCAGATTTTTTGTCGCAACATGTTGTGACTAAGGTGAATTCACTTGCGCAAATTGAAAAAAGTTTCGCAGAGTATGCAGTACCTGAGACACCTGAGTTCGTGTCAAAGCATGCAGAAGATCTCTTAGATAAATTAGTCGCCAACTCTGTCAACACCTATTCCCCGAGTTTTATTGGTCATATGACCTCCGCATTACCATATTTTCATCTACCATTAGCGAAGTTATTGGTGGGGTTGAACCAAAATCTAGTGAAAATCGAAACATCTAAAGCGTTCACGCCTCTTGAAAGGCAAATGTTAGGCATGATGCACGAGTTGGTTTATAAGCAATCTGGAGATTTTTACCATACTTATTTACATAGTGCGAACCATGCTTTAGGAGCTTTTTGCTCCGGTGGGACTATTGCCAACATAACGGCTCTGTGGGTAGCAAGAAATAAAGCGCTACCAGCCACTACGCAATTTAAAGGTGTAGCTCAGGAAGGTATGGCGGCGGGAATGATGCATTATGGCTATAAAAAGATGGGCATCATTTCATCTAAACGCGGCCACTATTCATTATCGAAAACAGTTGATCTATTAGGCTTAGGTCGACAGCAAATGATTACGATCGATTGTCCCACGCAACGTTTATCGCCTGAAAAAGCCTTAGCTGTAGGTAAACAATATCAACAAGATGGTAATAAAATATTATCTATCGTAGGTATCGCAGGCACCACTGAAACAGGTCATATTGACCCGTTAGACGAGCTAGCAGATGTTGCAAAAGAACTAGGCTGTCATTTTCATGTAGACGCGGCTTGGGGGGGAGCAACATTGTTTTCTCACGAACACAGAGGCTTGCTTAAAGGTATTGAGAAAGCAGACTCGGTGACTATGGATGCTCATAAGCAGATGTATGTGCCTATGGGAGCTGGCATGGTGCTATTTAAAGATCCCAATGATAGTAACGCTGTTCGCCATCACGCACAGTACATTCTTCGTGCAGGCTCTAAAGATTTAGGAGCTACCACATTGGAAGGTTCGCGAAATGGCATGGCGATGATGGTATATGCCTCTTTACATATATTTGGCCGTCAAGGTTATGAACTGCTAATTAACCAAAGTATAGAAAAAGCCAAAACGTTTGCTCGTATGATCCAATCACATCCAGACTTTGAACTTATCACGCCACCCACATTGTCCCTGTTAACTTACAGGATGAATCCTGAAGACGTTCAGACAAAAATGAAAGTACAGCCAAAGATCGGTCATGCATTAAATATGGAATTAGATAATCTGACCGTAAGCGTGCAAAAACAACAAAGAGAGGCAGGTAAGTCATTTGTCTCTCGCACTCGGTTAACCACTGAAAAATATCCCGATCAAGCGATTACCGTATTTAGGGTGGTTTTGGCTAATCCGCTAACCACGGAAACCGACTTACAAAATATTCTGGATGAGCAAATTGCCATAGCTAGCAAGACTAAAGTATGGAAAAAGCTTTGTTTGAAGCATAAAAAGGCAAGCTAGAGTAACTTGCCTTCATAGCCATTTTTCTACAACCTAATCTGCAAATTATCAATCAAACGGGTTTTGCCTAAAAATGCAGCAGCTAACAGCACCAAACGACGATCTTCATGTCCCGGCTGTAATAAATTTTCTACATTACGAATTTCAAGATAATCAGGATTAAACCCTAGCTCGGCTAGTTGTAATTTGTATTCTTGAGTTAGCGTTAAAAAATCCCTACGGCCGGTATCGATTTCAGAGACTAATTGTTGCATTTTTTTATACAGAGTAGGCGCTAACTTACGCTCTTTACCCTTTAAATATTGATTCCTTGAACTCATAGCTAAACCGTCATCATCTCTGGTAGTTGCCACACCAAACACTTTTAAGTTCATTGATAGGTCGGTCACCATAGCCTTGATCACCTGCAATTGCTGAAAATCTTTTTCACCAAAGAAAGCCAAATTAGGTTGCACCATGTTAAATAGCTTGCAGACTATAGTTGCCACACCACGGAAATGTCCTGGGCGACTGGCACCACAAATCATATAAGACAAACCAGGTACTTCGACAAAGGTTTGTTGCTCTAACCCTCTGGCATAAATATCACTAGCCTTAGGCATAAATAGTACATCTACCCCTAACTCTTGCAATAAACGGCTATCGCTTTCTAACGTTTTAGGATATGCATCTAAATCTTCATCAGGTCCAAATTGCATAGGATTGACAAAGATAGACACCACCACAATATCTGCTTGTTTCTTGGCTTCGCGAACAAGGTTTAAATGACCTTGATGCAAATTTCCCATAGTAGGAACAAATGCAATCACCTTAGCGCTGTTTTGCCAAGTTCGCCTGATTTTACGGAGATCTAAAATTTCACTGATAAGTTGCATAGTGGTAAATTACTTTAATAATGAGTTACAAGTAAACGCTGAAAAGATACAAGCGTGTGTTAATTAAAACTGTGCTCGTCTGATGGGAAACTCCCATCTTGGACTTCTTGAATATACAGGCTCACAGCCTCACGCATATTATTAGATTGTTGCAAATAGTTTTTGGAGAACTTAGGCATATAGTTGGCGCTAATACCAAACATATCGTGCATCACTAAGATTTGTCCATCTGTTTGCGACCCAGCACCAATGCCAATAACGGGGATACTCAGGTTTTGAGATATCTTGCCAGCTAGGTCGGTTGGAATACATTCCAATACTAATAGCTGAATACCAGCTTGTTCTAATTCTTTGGCCTGTTCGAGGATCCTTTCAGCTTGTAGGTCATCGCGACCCTGTACTTTAAATCCACCAAACACATGCACCGACTGTGGAGTAAGACCTAAATGGCCACACACAGGAACACTGCGTTCGTTCAACCCTTTTATAGTATCAAATAACCAACTACCGCCTTCTACCTTCACCATGCTTGCTCCTGCGCGCATTAGTTGTGCAGCGCTTAAGTAAGTTTGTTCTGGGGTCGAGTAGGACATAAAGGGCATGTCAGCCACCACAAAAGCGCGTTCAACCCCCTTTCTCACAGACCGGGTATGATAAGCAATATCTTCAAGGGTAACGCTTAATGTATCGTCATCACCTTTTAGCACCATGCCAAGTGAATCGCCAATCAATAAAACATCGATGCCTTGCTCATCAAACAATTTAGCAAAACTTGCATCATAAGCTGTCAAAGCAGTGATTTTAGTACTCTCTTGCTTCATTTTCAGCAAGCTTGAAGTCGTTACTTTTTTCATTAGATATGCTCCAATTTTTGATGTCATCAAAAAATACTATTTACTGCCTAGATACAGTACATAAGGTAATTGCACTATACGGTTTTTTCTCTGAATTTCTAGATTAGTGCCATTTAGACTGGTACTAAGGAATTTATTTTAAAGTTCATATTTTAAAGGTGCCATTTTTCGCAAACCATTTAACGGGCATTTAAGTAACAGTTCGGATAACTTTTCACCACAGGGTAAGATCAAGTCAGAGGCTATTTCAAACAAAGGATAAAGTACAAATTCTCTTTGTTTCATTCCACAGTGGGGAACTTTTAGGTGATCTGTATCAATATGTTGTTTGCCGTATAACAACATATCTAAATCTAATGTTCTAGGCCCCCATCTTTTAGCATTGCGGGTGCGACCTTGCTGACTTTCTATTAATTGAGTGTGTTGCAACAGACTGTCTGCTGAAAGTTTAGTTTCTATAAGAGCAACAGCGTTCACATAATCGGGCTGGTCTTGTGGACCCATAGGTTGGCTTCGATACAAGCTTGAACACATAATCAATGCTGTGTCAGGTAATGCAGCTAAACTTCTGCAAGCGGCTTGTATTTGCTTTTCAGGCAGCGCTAAATTGCTGCCTAAGCCAATATAAACCTTAATCATGCTTTGGTTTAGGTTTTTTGCGGTTACGTCTGGGGCGTCTGGCAGGCGCACCTTCCTGTTGACGCAGCACTTCTAGCATAGTCTTACGTTGGTCTTCATCTGCCTCTTGGAAAACGGTCCACCAGTCGGCTAACTCTAATAAGTCGCCGCCTTCAATCTGGCCACGCAACAATAAGAAATCATATGCGGCTCTAAATTTTGGATGCTCAAGCATTTGATAAGCTCTGCGACCATAACGCTTAGGTAATCGATTTTGTAATTGCCAAATTTCCCGAATAGGTGTGCTAAAACGTTTTGGGATCATAATGCGCTGAATTTGGCGATGCATGACATCATTTAGCGCAAGATTAAAGGCATCAAAGTGATTCAAGCCCCCTTCAACCATTAGTTGCTGACAACGTTCTTCTAATGGGTACCACATAAATGCAGCAAAAATAAACGCAGGCGTCACTCTTTGACCAGTATTAATTCGATTATCAGTGTTAGTGAGTACTTGCTCAATAAATTGATTTTCACGACTACCTTGTTGTAGCAATAAAGGAGCTAATTGTGGGAAGAGTGGTTCAAATAAATGAAATTCTGACAACAGCTTATAGGTAGCTAACCCTTGTCCCGATAACAAAAGCTTAAGAATTTCTTCAAATAGTCTGGCCGGAGGAATATTTGCCATCAATGGCGCCATTCGTTTAATAGGTTCAGCACTTTCCTCGCTGATATGCATATCGAGCTTAGCAGCAAATCTCACAGCTCTAAGCATTCTAACCGGGTCTTCACGATAGCGAGTTTCAGGATCGCCTATCAATGTAATTTCTTTATTTTTAATCGCTTCCATACCACCAGCAAAATCACTGATCGAATAATCTGCAATGTTGTAATACATAGCGTTGATGGTGAAATCTCTGCGTTGTGCATCTTCTTCAATGCTACCAAATACGTTATCTCGCATTAATTGGCCATCGTCGCTTTGTTTACTATCTTTCGAATCGCCTTCATCATTATTTTCATGATGACCACGAAAAGTAGCGACCTCGATAATTTCTCGGCCAAACACAATATGCGCTAACCTGAATCTACGCCCAATTAATCGGCAATTACGAAACAACCCTTTGATCTGCTCTGGTGTAGCATCAGTGGTGACGTCAAAGTCTTTGGGTTCTTTACCTAATAATACATCTCGTACACAGCCTCCGACTAAATAAGCTTGATAACCGCTATTGTGCAGGCGATAAAGAACCTTAAGTGCGTTTTCACTCATTGAATCACGAGAAACAGAATGCTCTGCACGAGGAATGACAGTCGCAACAAGTGCAGCGGGCTGGTCTGGTTTTTTTGCGCGCAGAGCGCTCCTGACTTTGTCAATTACGCGAGAAATAATATGCTGTGCTCCTTGTTTGGGCATGTTGTGCTTGTATCTTTTATGTGTGACTGATTTAAGCAGAAAAATTCGGCGCTAATCATATACTGTCTGCTTGCCCAATTCTATTATCAATACACTCTGTTTTAGCGGGTACCTTATTCAAGTCCCACTCACTGATAGCCCAATTCAATATATTTTGCACTGCTCCGTGTTGCAACTCCTTACATGGAAATAAACCAAGAAATCCGAGCGCGTTTATTAGGTTAGCCCGAACATCATTAGGGTTTATTTTACGGGCGTGGTTTTGTTTACTCAATTTTTTACCGGATTTAGTTACTACTACTGGAAAATGTAAAAACTTCGGCACGGGGCTATCAAATGCTTGATACAAGGCAAGTTGAAACCATGTGGCATTTAATAAATCAGCACCTCGTGCCACTTCAGTTATTCCTTGCTGAATATCATCAACTACCACAGCTAACTGGTATGCAAACAGATTACCCTTGCGCCTGATAGCAAATTGTTTAGGTATATCGAACTTGGGGAAATCGACTTGTCCTAATAACTCATCATAAAACTGTTGCTGGGTATTATAATTTCTGAATCTTATCGAGCAATTTTCAACATTTAAATTTTGATTAGCACAATGACATAGTTGCTCATTCTGAAGGCTAGCTAATTCTAAACGGGTACATTGACAAGAGTAGGTTAGACCTCGCGCTGTTAAGTACTGAATTTTTTCATTGTATAAGCTACTTCTACAGCTTTGGTAAACAGGTTCACCGTCCCAAAATAAATGGTGCGCTTCAAGACACCGCATGATCGAATCACCGGCACCTGCGACTTCTCTGGCGGGGTCAATATCTTCTATTCTAAGTAGCCATTTTCCATTTTGACTTTTTGATCGTAAATAACTGCCTAATGCGGTTACTAAAGAACCAAAATGTAGATGTCCAGATGGGGAGGGTGCAAAACGGCCAACGTAGCCATCCTCAGATGTAACGAACTTCATGTGCGGGGGGTTGTATGCAGTAACCATAGAACGGAAGTTATCACCCCAAGTAGCTAATTAAAGATTTAATAACCACTTGGGGTAGAAGGCTATGTTAGCCTTGAAGTTGTTTCTCTTTGATTTCTGCCATGGTTTTGCAATCAATACACATATCTGCTGTAGGCCTTGCTTCTAAGCGGCGTACGCCAATTTCGATACCGCATTCATCACAAAAACCAAAATCATCTTCGTCAATTCGCTTCAGTGTTTTTTCGATTTTTTTGATTAATTTACGTTCTCTGTCGCGAGTACGTAACTCAAGACTAAATTCTTCTTCTTGAGCTGCACGATCAACGGGATCAGGAAAGTTAGCCGCCTCATCTTGCATGTGGTGTACTGTGCGGTCTACTTCTTGACGAAGTTGATCGCGCCAAGCCTTCAGTAATAAACGAAAATGCACCATTTGCTTTTCGTTCATGTACTCTTCGCCTTTTTTCTCCTCGTAAGGAGTCAATCCGGCTAGTGCTAATAATCCAAGTGTTTTATTCGTTTTTGCTGTTGGCATATGCCAATTCTCCTAAACTACGGCAAGAGCTGTTTGTGCATGGGGTTATGTATATCAAAAACCCATAACACAGGCAATTGCTTGCTCTTAACATCTTCCGTTACAGTGAAAACAATTTTCTAGCAGGCAATATGGAGGCCTTGCTGAAAAAATCAACGTCTATATTATGAAAAAAAAGGCAAAGGTTGATTTATATAGATTTTTTCTAAACTAATTTTACAACCGTAACATAAAATTTGTACTCCACTTAGCATAGCTTGTTTAAGCTCCTTAGCGTAGTCCGGGTCAATCTGCTTTGCCACTTGTACCGATTGAATCCCTGAATGTTGAACACAAAAAAGCAAAACTGCACGTTTCCCTTGATTGGCAATTAGACTTAACTCCCGCAGATGTTTTTGACCACGTATAGTTTTTGCATCAGGAAAGTAGCCTACATTATTATCTAACAGAGTGACTGATTTAACTTCAACATAACAGTCTGCCTTTTCAGAGTCTGTTAGTAAAAAATCAATTCTGCTGTTTTCTTCACCAAACTTTACTTCAGCCTTCAAGTTTGCATAGCCGACTAACTCAGCTATCTTATTTTCCTGCAGCGCTTCTTTTACTAATACATTGGCTTTGTGAGTATTTATTCCAATCCAATGTTGTTTATCAGTTAACACTACTTCCCATGTATACAACAATTTACGTTTTGGGTTTGTACTAGGTGATAACCAAACTTTCCAACCGGGCTCTGCACAGCCGGTCATTGCCCCAGTATTAGGGCAATGTGCGATAACTATGGAACCGTCAGTTAACCGCACATCAGCTAAAAAACGCTTATAACGTTTTATCAAAGTGCCTTGAATAAGAGGAAAAGAGAACTGCATGATAGCTTCTTAAAATGATGTTTGGTGAAAGACGTCATGCTATTCTAACCATCTTTTTTTAGATGGAGTAGTTATGTCTCGTTTATCTGTGTCTATTACCACCCAAGCACCAGCTGATTATTATTCAGCTGGCACGGTATTGTCTGTTAATGGCCAAACTGCGCAAATTCACCTGGTGGGTCCTGAAAACAATTTAAGCATTATTCAAAAATCTGCTCGTATTCTTGATAGCTTAGGTGTGATGCAAGTTGAACTAACAGGAAGCTGGGAAATTGAGCAACAATGGGCTTTCGCGCAAAGTTTTACCACCACTAAAAAACAACACCATATCCAATGGTGCGACGATGACAATGCTATTGAGTTATCGCACCGCTATCAAGCGATGATCTTTACTCGCAATATCACCAATGCGACGCCAGAAGATTTATCACCAGAAATACTTGCTAAGACCTGTGAAGATTGGCTTACATCAATAGATGAAAAACATATAAGCAGCAAAAGATGGGTTGGCGAAGCACTCAAAGAACAAGGCTGGATGGGAATTTATCATGTGGGTCGAGGTAGCATCCGCCCACCCGTCTTGATTGAAATCGACTATAACCCGACCGGGGATAGTAATGCACCAATTTCAGCCTGCCTCGTAGGTAAGGGCATTACATTTGATAGCGGTGGCTATAGCATCAAAAGCAGTGAAGGCATGCTCAGCATGAAATGTGATATGGGCGGTGCAGCTACCGTTACTGGCGCGCTTGGCTTAGCCATCCTACGTGGCTTGAATAAGCGGGTTAAGTTATTTTTATGTTGTGCAGAAAACCTTATCAGCGGTCACGCTTATAAATTAGGTGATGTGATCACCTATAAAAATGGCACAACTGTTGAGGTAGTCAATACTGATGCCGAGGGCAGATTAGTACTAGCTGATGGCTTAATGGCAGCCACTGCAACAGGCACTAAACTGATTATAGATGCGGCAACGCTTACGGGCGCAGCCATGGTAGCTTTGGGTGAAGAATACAACGCCTTTTTCTCCTTAGACAAAGCATTGCAGCAAAGAGTTTTAGATTACTCAGTCCAAGAGTTTGAGCCATCATGGTGTTTGCCTTTAGAGAAATGGCATCAAAACAAATGCCCTTCTGCCTTTGCTGACACAGCAAATAGCAAATCACAAAAAGGCGGCGGTGGCGGTGGCGCATCCAACGCAGCAGGTTTCTTATCAAGATTTGTTAATCAAGAAGGTAAAGGTTGGTTACATATTGACTTAGCTGCTGCATACAACGCAGGTGGAACAGTACATTTGCCTATAGGTGCAACAGCTCAAGGAATTAGAACTATAGCTCGGGCATTACTAGAAGAGTAAACATTATCGAAGAGGCGATAATTTTTATTGCCTATTTTTAACAGCCGCTTATTAACAACCGCCTTTTCGATATTTAATACAAGTTACAGGCCCCCTAAACGTTCAGCAAGTACCTTATATTTCTCTACCGCATCTTTTGCAAAAAGAGGGTTTCCATCAGGATCTTTATCGGTAGCAGGTAGCAAACTTTCTCTTTCTAGTCTCTCAACTCTTACATCCTGTACACCAAGAAACTCGGCTACTTGTTCGACAGTCATCAGACTCATTGGTCAATCCTCTTATTTTCTAATGATATTTCGATGACTTATTTGCTATGCGCAAACCTTGAATTTTGCTGATACAAATTGCCATCACTTAATATGGATACAAATCTCTACACATAATCGTACTTAATTACTAAATTATCAAGCTATTGAAATTAAAACTAATTTTAGGGCATAAGGATGAGATGTTATAAACTAAAATATGTGCAACGTAATGTTAGAGACAAACTATGGACACTTGGTCTGCTGCTATCACCTTATTTTTAATTATGGATCCACTTGGTAATTTGCCCGTGTTTATGTCTGTATTAAAGACCATTGAACCTAAACGCAGAAGAATAGTATTAGCTAGAGAACTTTTATTTTCATTGATTATTATGTTCACTTTTTTGTTTAGTGGACAGGTTGTGTTGGACTTTTTAAATGTTCGCCAAGAGAGTGTCAGTATAGCTGGGGGGATTATTCTTTTCCTGATTGGTCTAAAAATGATATTTCCACAACCAGGAGGAGTGACAGGAATAGCCTCTGGTGAAGAACCCTTTATTGTGCCATTAGCCATACCTATGATTGCAGGTCCATCTGTATTAGCAGCACTTATATTATTAGCAAACCAAGATCATAGCCGTATGTTAGATTGGTCTATGGCCCTTGGAGCTGCATGGTTAGCCTCAGCAACCATTTTAATGCTTTCTAATAAATTACACAGACTGTTAGGTGAAAGGGGCCTAACCGCCATAGAAAGGTTGATGGGCATGATTCTTATCATGATTTCTATCCAAATGTTATTGGACGGTATAGGAAATTATTATTCTTTAGGGTAACTTAATTTGAAATACTTTTTATTTTAGACGCTTTTGTGTTTTTAGCACTTATTCGCTTTAGGCACCTATGTTGTAAGCACTTTTACCTTTGAGTTTGCTCCACCCGATGACAGTCAGCGGTGAGCGACTCGTACAAATATTAATGAGAGTAATTTTGAACAAAAAATTAAATATATTCCAACAAGTTAGAGAACTAGAAGGTTGGTACGCCGTAGCCTTTTCAGCTACTCTTTTAGAAAGAATGTTACCCAACTATGTGCTTTTTTGTGAGGCCACAGAATTTGCCGATCCTGCGCAGTATCGCAATAGTCTAAATGCAATTTGGGAATGGTTGGCTGTGCCCAAAGCCAAAATAAATTTTACTGCTCAATTAGAGAAAGTAGAAGACGCGGTTCCAGATGCTGTAGACTTTGACAACTATGGTGTCTACCCAGCAATCGACATGGCGATGTCGCTATCAGCTACCATTTTACTAATCCAAGGCGAAGATCCTCAAGGAGCAGTAGTTGTCAGTAAACTATCACAAGGTGGAGTAGAAGCATTTATCGAAGCAAGTACTGGAGAAGACATCAGCGACCTAGATATTAAACAACACCCGTTAATGCAGTGGGAAGTTGAAACTCAACAAGAATTATTAATCTTTCTGTCAAAGTGTGCAAAAAATGCAGAAAGCTGTAAACAGTTGAAACAACTAGCCACCGCAGAGGGTATGAGCAACATTGGCATAGAAATCTAAATACGGTTGATAGTAATCATGTCAATTGGTGCGTTGATACACTCTGGCCAAAATCTGCGGACTACGCTTTTCTTTAATCAATTGCCAATTTTCAGGTGCTGAATAACTGCCCCCTTGTCCTTCACATTCGATGTAAATGACACCATCGACAGATAACAAAGCATTTTCAGTAATGCGTTCAATCGTCTGAGGAATTAAGTCCTGATTAAATGGAGGGTCTAAAAAAATCAAATCATATGGCTGATTCAAGTTATTTAAGGTGTCTAATGTGTTGCCTTGAATAATTTGTGCTTGCTGGGAACTTAAGTCTAATAATTGAATATTATCTGCCAATTTTTTTGCTGCGTTTTTATTTAACTCGATAAAAGTACAACTTTTTCCATAACGTGACAAAGCCTCAAACCCCAGTCCACCACTGCCCGCAAACGCGTCCAAACACACTGCGTCTAAGATATAGGGTATCAACCAACTAAATAACATTTCCTTGTTTTTGTCAGTCGTTGGGCGCAGTCCCTGAACATCGAGAACAGACAATTTACGCCCACGAAAACGCCCACTGATGATCCGCACTGTGCCACTCGGTTTTGAGCCCGCTGCTACGCTGCTCTTTGATGAACGTTTTTCGCCTCGCTTCATTTGGTATAGAAATGCTATTATTAAGAAATCATTTAAATAGTTTACCCAATTACCTAGGATTTCTCACCGGTATGTCAAAGTTTTTCAAATGGCTCAAAAAAGATAAGCAACAAGAAGAGTCTCCTGTCGATAAAAAAAGCCCTCTTCTAACCTCAAATGAACAGGTGAATTTAGAACCAGAATCAATAAAGAATGATAATTCTATAATCGATGAGTCCAGTGCCCATCCCAATCAAAAAGCTCAACCAAAAACAACTGAAACGACACCAGACTTAGAGCAAAAAAACCATACCGAGCAGGCATCAGAGCCGGTTACAGCAATATTAGAAAACAATCGTTCTCATATAAAACTCAGCACGGTTGAGCTATCTAAAAACAGCCAAGAACCTGTTCGCAGCGAGTCAAATTTAGAATCCAAAGCGCTTGTCACTGAGCCTGTCATTGAAAGTACCCCAGTACTCGAAAACACTTCATTAGCGGATAATCAAGCAACCATAGAAGTCCTAGATAATCCAACTACAGAACAACAAGATGCCGAAAATAGCGGTTTTTTTAGTAAATTAAAACGCGGTCTGTCGCGAACTAAAGAAAGTATCGGTAGCGGTATTGTCAGTTTATTTCGTGGAAAAGCTATTGATGATGAATTATTTGAAGAGTTAGAAACACAGTTATTAGTAGCAGATGTGGGTATGGACACTACAGTTAAAATCATTAAGCAGTTAACTGAAAGTTCAGACCGTAAACAATTAAAAGACGGCGACGCCTTATATCAATTATTAAAAGAACAAATGGCCGATATATTGAAAAAAGTGGAGTCCCCGTTAACCCTTAAAACGGAGTCTGGCCCATTTGTTATTTTAATGGTTGGTGTGAATGGCGTAGGTAAAACCACTACTATTGGAAAAATGGCTAAACAATTCCAACAGCAAGGTAAGAAGGTTATGCTGGCAGCAGGTGATACCTTTAGAGCTGCAGCGGTTGAACAACTTCAAGTTTGGGGTGAGCGTAATAATATCCCTGTGGTGGCGCAACAAACAGGTTCAGACAGCGCGTCAGTCATTTTTGATGCATTTCAATCTGCCAAAGCAAAAAATATTGATGTCCTAATTGCAGATACAGCTGGACGCTTGCAAAACAAAGAACACTTAATGGAAGAACTTAAGAAAGTAGTCCGAGTGATCAAAAAAATTGCACCACAAGCCCCTCACGAAATCATGCTGACCCTAGATGCAGGCACCGGACAAAATGCGGTAAGCCAAACTAAATTATTCGATGAAGCAGTAGGCTTAACCGGTATAAGCTTGACAAAATTGGACGGTACTGCAAAAGGCGGGGTGATTTTTGCTATTGCTGACCAATTTGATATTCCGATTCGTTATGTCGGCATAGGCGAAGGCATTGACGATTTGAGACCCTTTAATAGCCAAGATTTTGTAAATGCGTTATTTTCAGAATCTGGCAACCAGCAATAAGCAACCAACTAAGCCACTTATGATTAAGTTTGAACAAGTCAGCAAAACCTACCCCGGCGGACAACAAGCCTTAAGAAAGGTAGATTTTCATATTGAGCCAGGTGAAATGGCATTTTTAACCGGTCACTCAGGCGCCGGGAAGAGCACTTTGCTGAAACTCATATCCATCATGGAACGCCCAACTGTGGGAAAAGTGTTAATTAATGGGCACGACTTAAGCAATATTCAACGTAAACAAATTGCTTATATACGCCGTGATATTGGCATGATTTTTCAAAGCCACCACTTACTGATGGAAAAAAGTGTGTTTGACAATGTGGCACTACCTTTAATTATTGAAGGTTATTCTCATAAAGAAACAGCGAAACGGGTGCATGCAGCCTTAGAAATGGTTGGTCTAAGTGATAAGGTCAAAAACTTGCCTGCTATGTTGTCTGGCGGTGAACAACAAAGAGTTGGTATTGCCCGAGCGGTAGTGAATAAACCACCGTTACTATTAGCTGATGAACCAACGGGTAATTTAGATCCCAAATTATCGATGGAGATTATTCGACTATTTGAAGATTTTAACCAAGCTGGCGTATCTGTATTTATTGCTACCCACGACCTTGGACTGATTGCACGCATGAAATATAGAACGCTGACACTCAAACAAGGCCAGATGATAACCGATGGTCTAACAGATGAATTTCAAAGTAATGAGCTCTATGTTTAATTCAATATGTACTTCGATGTCTAACTGCACATCTGTGATGAGCTCAGTAATGGTCTGCTTATTAATGAGATCAACTCAATGAGCATCTTGTTTAAAGGTCGAGTACAAGGTGCGCAAATCTCTAAAGTATCTGCCAATCAACGTTTTGTGATGTTCTTTGTCAGTCATTTCAGACAGGCACTGGGCAGCTTGGGTGAACTATGGCGCTCAAAAGCCGCATCACTTATGACAATAGGCGTTTTAGGATTAAGTATCACCTTACCCAGTACCCTATTTGTGATGGTAAAAAATGCCGAAAATGTCAGTTCTGGTTGGGATCAAGCGTCTCAAATCTCTTTATTCTTAAAAGAAAAAGTCAGTCAGGGAGACATCGAGCAACTACTAAAACGAATTCAGCTGTGGCCAGAAATTGATTCAATCAATTATATCTCGGCAGACCAAGCACTAGACGAGTTTAAACAATTATCGGGCTTTGGTGATGCGATTGCTTACTTAGATGAAAATCCATTGCCAAATGTGATACTCGTTATCCCCACCAGCCGACATGCCAGCCCAATAGCCGCTCGTGAACTCTTAGACAAACTCAGAAATGAAAGGGAAGTGGATATTGGTAAGTTAGATATTGAATGGCTTGAGCGCCTACATGCATTGCTTAATGTAGTCAAAGACTTGGTCACCGTCATTGCCCTTTTGCTGTTTTTAGCAGTTGTACTCATTATTGGCAATACGATAAGACTCAACATTCTTAGTAAAAAAGACGAAATTTTAGTGATGAAATTAGTCGGCGCCACAGATGCTTTTATCCAACGTCCTTTTATGTACACAGGTTTTTGGTATGGCTTTTTAGGTGGTTTGTTAGCGTGGGTAGCAGTCATTTTACTTTTATGGTGGATGAGCAGCAGTGTGAGTGCAGTAAGCGATTTATATCAAAAGAATTTCAACTTAACCGGCGCTGACTTTTCTACCTTCCTATGGATGTTAGGCCTATCAGTTTTCCTAGGTCTGACTGGCTCTTTGCTATCGGTCAAACGTCACGTGCGTGACATTGAGCCTAAATAATTTAAACACTTGACGTGCTCCTAACCCCAACACGAAAGTGACACCTTTACTCTTTAGAAAATACTTATTTAAGGCATCCTAAAGTGATTGAATTTACGACCTATTTCTCGATCATAAGGGTAATTGGAAACAAAGCCATGATGTTTAGGGTGCAAACTAGTCGCTAAAGAATAGAAATTCACAAATGTTTTAGTCGGCATGGCTGGGATCATATTAGCCCTCACGCCAGTGTCCGCTAAAGCCTGTAAGTTAGGAGCGGGCATACGTTCCAATGTATCCGCACGTAATCCATCAACGCCAATCATAATAACAATAGGATTGTCATTAACGGCAGAAGAAGCATTAAAAGAAACCAAAAGAACAAGTGTTATCAGACATTTAAAATAAATCTTCAACATCTATATTGGACCTTGTTGGAGAAATAAAAAAGTATGAAAAAAAGTCGTTTCGCAAAAAGTACAAAGCGGATGAAATCATTCCATCCGCTTACTAGTCAGTGAATTATTAGAGGGGTAAATCTGAGCCATTACTACCTTCAGGATTGGCTTCGTCTGTTTGAGTAGGAGCTGTTCCGGTTTTTTCAACTTCCACTCCATCCACCCGTTGTAGGCCCCGAGGTAGTTTATTGCCTCGTCTTCCCCGATCTCCTTGATAGTGAGCCAGATCAGCTGCGGTTAAGGTCATACCTCTTTTACCTGCTAGAATTTTAACGTTAGCACCCTGCGGTACCACCGCTAACACACTCACATACTCTTCTCTGGATGCTACTTTGGCTGACGGAATACTCAGCAGTTTGTTGCCTTTTCCTTTACCTAAGCTTGGTAAGTCTCGAAGCGGAAACATTAACATTCTGCCTTCGTTCGAAATAGCTAAACACCAATCAGTCTTGAGATCGTACACTGGCTGTGGGCCGATAATTTTAGCCGCTGTAGACAGTGATAAATAAGCTTTACCTGCTTTGTTTTTACTCACCATATCGCTAAATTTACCGACAAACCCATAGCCAGCATCAGAAGCCATTAGATATTGCTGTTCATCATTACCCATCACCATATGTTCAACATGTTCGCCGCTGACTATATTAAATCGGCCGGTTAACGGTTCTCCTTGGCTTCGAGCGGAAGGTAATCCATGGGCATCACAAGAAAAGGCTCGACCTGAAGAGTCAAAAAATACAACTTGTTGATTACTTCGTCCTTTAGCACTGGCCTGATAGCTGTCACCGGCTTTATAACTTAAACCTTCAACATCCACATCATGACCTTTGGCACATCGGGCCCAACCTTTTTCGGATAGCACCACTGTGACTGCCTCTGAAGGGATCAACTCCTTTTCAGTTAACGCTTTAGACTCTCCTCGTGCAACGATAGGTGAACGCCTGTCATCGCCATATAGCTCTGCAGCCTCTAGTAATTCTTTTTTAATCAAGGTCTTTAAACGTTTATCAGAGCCCAACAACAACTGTAGTGCATCACGCTCTTTGGCAAGCTCTTCTTGCTCAGCTTGAATTTTTACTTCTTCTAATTTAGCAAGGTGGCGAAGTTTTAAATCGAGTATGGCTTCAGCTTGGATATCCGATAAATTAAACTGGGACATTAATTGCTGTTTAGGCTTTTCTTCATAGCGAATAATGCGAATAACTTCATCAATATTCAAAAATGCAATCATTAAAGCTTCAAGAATATGCAGTCTGGCAAGTACTTTGTCTAATCTAAACTGCAATCTGCGAATGACAGTGTCTTTTCTAAAACTCAACCACTCGGTTAATATCATCCGCAAGTCTTTAACTTGTGGTCGGCCATCTAAACCGATCATATTGATATTAACCCTATAGCTCTTCTCTAAATCTGTAGTGGCAAATAAATGTTGCATCAGCTGTTCTACATCCACACGATTAGAGCGCGGTGTAATCAACAAACGGGTCGGATTTTCGTGATCAGACTCGTCACGCAAGTCACTGACCATAGGTAACTTTTTAGCTTGCATTTGCGCAGCAATCTGTTCAAGAATTTTGCCGCCTGATGCTTGGTGAGGCAGCGCAGTGATAATAATATCGCCACTGTCCTCTGAATACACTGCGCGCATTCTAATTGAACCACGGCCGGTTTCGTAAATCTTAATAATGTCGGCTTTTGCAGTGATGATTTCTGCGTCTGTAGGATAATCAGGGCCTTTTACAAATTCTAATAGTTCGTGTAATTCGGCTTTATTGTTATCTAGTAAATGGGCACAAGCACTGGCGACTTCTCTCACATTATGGGGAGGAATATCAGTCGCCATACCTACTGCAATGCCAGTAATACCGTTCAATAAAATATGTGGCAAGCGGGCCGGTAACACTTTTGGTT
>Ga0307492_10000078_pt1 | contig 46533 bp, 33 predicted proteins | sample SI3LmetaG_FD_202365 | JGI IMG/M metagenome (GOLD analysis project Ga0307492, IMG submission 202365) | Sea-ice brine microbial communities from Beaufort Sea near Barrow, Alaska, United States - SI3L | ecosystem: Environmental > Aquatic > Marine > Coastal | place: USA: Alaska | collected 2017-05-06 | reverse complement strand
CCTGATGAATTTAATTACACAATGAACTGGGGACTAAGACTCGTTTTTTTAATCGGAGTACCTGCTGCTTTGGGTTTATATGTAATGGCCGAACCCATATTATTAACCGTCTTTCAAAGAGGCGAATTTGATTTATCTGACGCGTACTCTGCTTCGCTTAGTCTTAAAGCATACATTATAGGCTTAATTGGATTTATGCTGATTAAGGTATTAGCGACAGGTTTCTTTTCTCGTCAAGATACCAAAACACCTGTGAAAGTTGGAATTATTGCGATGTCGGTAAATATGTTATTTAACATTATTTTATTTTATCCGTTAGCTCATGTTGGTTTGGCTCTGGCAACTACTATTTCTGCATTATTAAATGCTACCTTGTTGTTTATGGCTTTGTATAAAAGTAAAGCATTTATCCCTGATGGTCGCTGGAGAAGTTGGTTTTTGAAGTTAATCATTGGAAACATCGCTTTGTTTGGGTTCATCAAATTCACAATGGCAGATATATTGATATGGCAAGAATGGCAGACCTGGGATCGTGTTCAAAATATGATTGTTTTAGTGATTGGTTCAGTTTTAGTTTACTTCATCGCTATGTTCTTAGTTGGAGTGCGTGCCAAGGATCTAAAACATGCCTAGACTCTTTCATCGCGGCCATTCCTAGGCTATAATTCGCCGCTTTCGTGCTTCACAAATTAAAATTAATAAAGGGCATTTATGCAGCTTATTCGGGGGCTGGTTAATCTCAATCATCAAGCTGATGCCTGTGTGGCAACCATTGGAAATTTTGATGGTGTACACCTTGGTCATCAAGCTATTATTAAACGAGTTATTCAGCATGCTAGGCAATCAAATCATCAATCTTGTGTGATTTTATTTGAACCACACCCTAAAGAGGTTTTTATGGGTGAAAATTGCCCGGCTAGAATAACCAACTTTACTGAAAAATATTTGCAATTAAGAGCCTTGGGTGTAGATAAATTATTGGTTTTAAAGTTCAACGCTGCATTATGTCAAATGAAGGCGACGGATTTTATCCAAACGGTGTTAATAGAACAATTAAAAATAAAACATCTGGTTGTCGGTGACGATTTCCAGTTTGGTTACAAAAGACAAGGTAACTATCAATTACTGAAAGAATACGGAAAAGGCCATTATACCGTTGAACCGACGCCTACGGTTATAGTAAAAGACTTTAGCGAAAATCCAGTTGAACATCGCGCGAGTAGTACATTAGTGAGAAAGGCTTTAGCTGACAATGATTTAGAATTTGCTAAAATGTTGTTAACAAGGCGTTATGCAATGACAGGGAAAGTGGGTTATGGTCAGCAGCTAGGTCGAACCATTGGTTTCCCAACCGCTAATATCGCACTTAATCGTCGCAAACCGACTTTGTCTGGGGTCTTTTTAGTTAGAGCAAAGTGGACAGAGAGGAATGAATATAGTATCAATATTCGTGCTTGCTGGGGGGTTGCCAACTGTGGCTATCGACCAACTGTTGATGGCAAAGATTATCGCTTGGAGGTTCATCTTTTAGGTGTTGATGCTGGGCTTTATGGTATCGAGTTAAAAGTCGAGTTTTATGCTTTTATCCGTAACGAAATGAAATTTGAAAATGTAAAAATGTTAAAGGCGCAGATAAACAAAGATGTAGAAACGGCTAAAGAGTTAGTTAGCAACCGTTTAGTTCAGCACGATTAATTTAAAATGATCTATAACCTGAAAGCTTAATAAAACTATAATTAAAACAAAACGCAAAAGATATAAAATTATGACCGATTATAAATCAACACTAAATTTGCCAGAAACCGCGTTTCCTATGCGTGGGAATTTGGCACAGAATGAACCTAAAATGCTAGCAAATTGGCAGAAAAAAGGGCTCTATCAACAGATTAGAAATGCCTGTGCAGGTAGACCAAAGTTTGTTTTGCATGACGGCCCTCCTTATGCAAACGGTGATATTCATATTGGACATGCGGTTAATAAAATATTAAAAGATATTGTTGTTAAAAGTAAGACCTTAGCTGGTTTTGATGCCCCTTATGTTCCTGGCTGGGATTGCCATGGTTTACCAATTGAACATCGTGTAGAAAAGAAGATTGGCAAAGCTGGAGTTAAAGTTCCATTTGATCAGTTTAGGCAAAAGTGTCGTGACTACGCGGCTAAGCAAGTGGAAGGTCAAAAGAAAGACTTTATTCGCTTAGGTGTTTTTGGTGAATGGGATAAACCTTACCTTTCGATGGATTTTCAATTTGAAGCTGACATCATTCGTTCGCTTTCTAAAATCGTTGAAAATGGACATATGCATAAAGGTTTTAAGCCAGTTTATTGGAGTGTGGTTGGCGCATCTGCGCTTGCAGAGGCTGAGGTTGAATACCAAGATAAAGTATCGACTTCAATTGACGTTAGATATTCTCCAAAAGATGAAAGCGAGTTATTAGAAAAATTTACTGCCAGTGATGAAGGTTTGGGTGACGGTGCTGTTTCATTAGTTATTTGGACAACCACGCCTTGGACAATACCTGCATCACAAGCCATTTCAGTCAGTGCAGAATTAGAATATGCGTTAGTTCAGATTGATACACAAACCGATCAAGATGTGCGTTTTGGCATCGGTAACGAGCGCATTGTTGTGGCTGTAGACATGATTGACGAAATAATGGCGCGCTATGAGATTGAAACTTATAAAGTGGTTGGTACAACCCTAGGGTCAAAACTAGAGAAATTAGTTTGTAATCATCCGTATTTAGCTCGAGATGTTTTAGTTATTCTCGGCGACCATGTGACAACTGAAGCGGGTACTGGTTTAGTTCATACGGCACCCGACCACGGAGTGGATGATTTTAACGTCGCTCGTAATTACGGTATTGAAACGATTAATTTAGTCAATGCAAATGGTGTATATTCAGATAAAACAGAACATTTTGCTGGTCAGCATGTTTATAAAGTTGATGATCCTGTTTGTGATTTGTTGGCCGAACACGGTCGTTTAATTCGTAAAGAAAAATTTAAACATAGCTTTCCACACTGCTGGAGAACCAAAACGCCGCTTATTTATCGTGCAACACCTCAGTGGTTTATCTCGATGGATAAAGGCGGTTTACGTCAAAAAGCAATTGATAATATAAAGAACGTAAGATGGATCCCAGACTGGGGTCAAGCGCGAATTGAAAGTATGGTTAACGGACGTCCTGATTGGTGTATTTCTCGCCAGCGAACTTGGGGTGTACCTTTATGTTTGTTGGTTCATAAAGAAACTGATGAGCTGCATCCTAATACGATTGAATTGATGCAACAAGTTGCAGAAAAAGTTGAAGCAAAAGGAATACAAGCTTGGTTCGATCTCGATTTGGCTGAGCTGATTGGTGATGAGGCTAATGATTATGTCAAAGTAAATGATACGTTAGATGTTTGGTTTGATTCTGGCGTGACTCATCAGTGCGTTTTGAACCGTCGTGATGAGTTAACTGAACCAGCTGATTTATATTTGGAAGGTTCCGACCAACACAGAGGTTGGTTCCAGTCGTCTTTATTGACTGGGTTAGCAATCAATGGACATGCACCTTATAAAGAAGTGTTAACTCATGGATTTGTGGTTGATGCAAAAGGTCAAAAAATGTCTAAGTCACTTGGCAATGTGGTAGCACCTATGACGGTAATCAATAAGCTAGGTGCTGATATTTTAAGACTTTGGGTGGCGTCAACTGATTATCGTTCGGAAATTACCGCGTCAGATGAAATTTTAAAAAGAACTGCTGATACCTATAGACGTTTAAGAAATACTGCGCGTTTCTTTTTATCGAATTTAAATGGATTTGATCCAAAAACCGATATGGTTGCACCTGAAGATATGCTTCCTTTAGATCGTTGGGCTGTCGATTGCGCGTTAAAGACACAAGAGCTACTAAAGTCGACTTATGATGAGTACAATTTCATTGTCGCAACTCAAACCATGCATCATTTTTGTGCGATGGATATGGGGAGTTTTTATCTGGATATTATTAAAGATCGACAGTACACAGCCAAAGCGGGTTCGCTTGCTCACAAATCTTGCCAGACGGCGTTATATCATATTTCTCAAGCCATCGTGAGATGGTTTATGCCTGTTATGTCCTTTACTGCGCAAGAATTATGGCCTCATATTCCTGGCAATCAGTCTCCTGAAAACCAAAACGATACTATTTTTTGGGAAACTTGGTATGACGGTTTATTTTTACAAGATGAAAAAACGAAAATTAGTGATGAAGATTGGAAAACGATTGCCAAAGTTAAAGATGAAGTTAATCGAAAAATTGAATCTATGAGAAAAGAGAAGGGACTAGGTTCTTCATTAGAAGCCGAAGTTGTTTTGACTGTTAATCAAGAGTTGGCGGATTGTCTTGGAAAGTTAGAAGATGAATTAAGGTTTGTACTAATCACTTCACAAGCAAAGGTAGTCGTTGGCAATCTAGAGCAAAAAGACTCATTGGGTGTTGCAGGTGAAGGTATTGCTGGATTAAGTGTTGAAGTTAACGTTTCAAAACAGACTAAATGTGAACGTTGTTGGCATAGACGAGAGGATGTTGGTATTGAACCGTCTCATCCTGAATTGTGTGGTCGCTGTGTAACAAATGTTGATGGTGAAGGTGAGGTTAGACAATATGCCTAATTACCTAGAAACAGCAAATAAACGGTTTTTAGATACCGGTATTAAATGGCTCTGGATAACCGCAATATTTTTCATCGCTGATCAATATACGAAACAATTTGCTGTGGCTCATTTAAGTTATAGAGAAGTGTTTGAAGTGATGCCTTTTTTTAATTTTACCTTGGTTTATAACGAAGGCGCCGCTTTTTCTTTTTTAGCTAATCAAGGCGGGTGGCAAGTTTACTTTTTCACAACGGTTTCTAGTGTTGTTAGTTTAGGTCTGTTGTATTGGTTATATACACTCAATGCAAAAAAAGAATGGTGGTTAAGTGTTTCACTCAGTTTAATTTTAAGTGGCGCACTTGGTAATCTCTATGATCGGGTTACTATGGGGAAAGTTGTTGATTTTATTGATTGGTATTATGGTACATACCACTTTCCTGCGTTTAATATTGCCGACGCGGTTATCTTTTTGGGCGCAATGATGATGCTTTGGGATAGTTTTGTAATTGCTCCAGCTATTCAAAAAGCTCAAGACAATCAAAAAAATGAAACAGCTAATGACAAATAATAAGCAAATGGTAGATAATCTAGAAAATAGTGAAATAGTCAAAAGTGACAGTGCTGTTTTAGCGCATGTCACCGTTAAACTGAAAGACGGCAGTATTGCCGATAGCACTAAGCCATCGGATAAACCAACATGGCTAAAAATGGGCGATGGTAGCTTTAGCCCTGCTTTTGAATCTTATCTATTAGACAAGCAGACGGGCGATAATCTGGCATTTGAGCTAGAGGCTGAAGATGCTTTTGGTGCGAGTAATCCTGATCAAATTCACTTTATGGATGTGAGTCAATTTCCGCAAGATATTGAACTTAAAGTTGGAGCTATTATTGGCTTTGACCAACCTAATGGCAATCAAGTCCCTGGTATTATTCGAAGTTTTGAAGGCAGTTCCGTAAAAGTTGATTTTAACCACGCTATGGCTGGTGAAACAATTGTTTTTGAAATAGAAATTTTAAAAATTAATAACTAAAAAAATATTTACCATAGAGGCACAAAGAAAACTGAGGGAAAAAGATATTTAACGATTTTTCTGTAACCTCTGTGGTAAAATATTTTTTAAATAAGGTTAAAAAATTGAAAATATTATTAGCTAATCCCCGTGGTTTTTGTGCAGGTGTTGACCGAGCCATTGAGATCGTCAATCGAGCCCTTGATATTTTTGGTGCGCCTATTTATGTGAAACACGAAGTCGTACATAATAAATTTGTTGTGGATGGTTTAAAAGAAAAAGGCGCCATTTTTATTGAGGACCTAGCGGATGTTCCACCTAACAGCACATTAATTTATAGCGCGCATGGGGTTTCACAGGCAGTAAAAGATGAAGCAAAACAGCGAGGTTTCAAAATTTTTGATGCAACCTGTCCATTAGTCACTAAGGTACATATGGAAGTAAATCGGCGTAGCAGGCGAGATGAAGAATGTGTGTTTATAGGTCACAAAGGCCACCCTGAAGTAGAAGGGACTATGGGGCAATATTCTAGTCGTACGGGGGGGATGTACTTAGTCGAAACAGATGCTGACGTTGCTAAATTGAATGTTAATGATCCTGATAATTTTCACTATATGACTCAAACGACCTTATCTGTCGACGATACCAAAGTCATTATTGCTAGTTTAAGAAAACGTTTTCCTAATATCCAAGGACCCAAAAGTGATGACATTTGTTATGCGACTCAAAATCGTCAAGATGCTGTTAAGCAATTAGCTAAAGATGCCGACCTGATTCTGGTGGTTGGGAGTCAAAATAGTTCAAATTCAAATCGATTAAAAGAGCTCGCAGAAAAACAAGGCAGTAAAGCTTACCTTATTGATAACGCGAAAGAAGTTGAATTGCATTGGTTAAAAGGCGTTAAATGTGTGGGAGTGACTGCTGGCGCTTCAGCACCTCAAGTATTAGTTGACGAAGTGCTTGATCGCCTGAAAAGCAAAGGCGGTGAAATGATCGATTTTCCTACCGAAAATCTCGAGAATATGGTTTTTGCTATACCGATTGAATTGAGATAGTTCTCTCTATTGTGTGCTCTCATCACACTTCCTAAATAATATTATCCACTTATCATATATTCTATGACTGTTATCGGGTTAGGTTTGCGTATTGTCTCGGTAACGCCCATAGTTGAATCTAGAAATAAACTATTTGGCTTTAGAGTATTTTTGTACAATATTATAAGAGCATAAAATGCATAGCGAATTAAATAAAAATAGAATACCAACAAGTCTTGACAAAAAAAGAGGCTTCACACTGTTAGAAGTGTTAATCACAATGTCAATTGCGATTATTTTGGCAACCATGGCTGTTCCTACATTCAATGGTGTTTTGCAAAGATCACGTTTGACGGCTAATGTTAATTTAGTTGTGGGCGCCTTGAATTTAGCTCGTTCTGAGGCGGTTAAACTAGGTCAATCTGTGAGATTTCAAGAAATCGGAGTAAATGATGGCTGGCAATTAGTGATTGCAACCGGTGTGGATGCTGGCAATGTTTTAAAAACATTTGCTCCATCCGACAAAGAACTTACTGTGACTCTTTCAACGATTACTTATCGTTCGACAGGCTTTAGAGATTTTGCTAGTAATGCTGAAGCAACCATGACTGTTTGTGACGCAAATGGTAATGGTACTGATATTACTGTAAGCACTGGTGGAAGCGTCAGTTCAGCGGAGAGTGCATCATGTTAAAAAGTGCTTTCGTAAAAAAGCAAAAAGGTGTTTCATTGATTGAAATATTAGTGACAACACTTATTTTGGGGATAGGTTTATTGGGCGTAGCAGCACTACAAATTTCAGGTGTGAGTAGTAATTTAGAAGGGTTTTATACTTCTCAAGCAACTGCAATTGCTGAAGAGTTAGCAACTAGAATTCGCTCATCTAAAGTAGTCACAATGATCCCAACTTCAAATGGAAGAACTCAAGTTCCTTATGGTGATTATTTAATTAATTATTCTACAAGTATCAACCCGTCTATAGATTCCGACCCAGTAGATTGCCCTAACGCTCCAACAAATTGTAGGAGTGACGGAGGCGTCCCCGCTGTTTGCGATATGGCTACTTTAGCAACTTATGATTTGCAGGATGCGTGTTGGACTGCAAAGCAAACCTTACCTTATGATCAAACCGGCGCTAATGCTGATGGAGCGGATCCAACAGTTAGAGTGGTTTTAGATGGTAATCGAATGAGTATTGTTGTCGATTGGGCATCAACGGCCGCCAAGTCTGATTTGGGCGGAATTGGAAATGTGAATGCTGGTTGTAATGGCTTTACGGGTAGTACTGTTAGAAACTGTGTGATTATGGAGTTAGTACCATGAGTATACAAATGAGCAACAAAGGTTTTAAGAAAAGTTCTGGATTTACTATCGTAGAATTTATGATTGCTGGGACTTTAGGGCTATTCCTAATTGCAGGCGTGATTCAGTTATTTTTAGGTAGTAGTCAAAATTACCGAGTGCAAGATGATTTAGCGGTTATTCAAGAAGATGGCCGTTTGGCGTTAATGTACATGAAAGAACAAATTCAACGTGGTAGTTGGACGCCTGATTATTTAAATATTCCACCAGCGATCGACTTCACCCAGTCCTTAGATTCAGCAACTGATACGGTCGCTATTCAATACAACATGAATGTTGATGGTGGCGTGACTAATGTCGACTGTAATGGTAGTGAAGTTCTTAGTGGTCAAATAATTAATACGTTTTTAATTAATGCTAGTGAAGAACTTGCTTGTCGAGGTAATGGTGGGGGAGGCTCGCAGCCTTTGATCGCTAATGTAGCTGATTTTCAAGTACTTTATGGTGTTGACACAATTTCCGCTGGTGGCTGTCCTTCGGGTAAAGTTGCTAGGTACCTTAATGCAACAGATGTATTAGCTGAGGGTTTGGGTGACCAAGTGATGTCCGTTCGCCTTGCGATATTATTGAAAAGTGATTCGGATGTTCTACCAGAGGATGATGCAAAATCATTTCAAGTAATGGATACCCAAGTAGACGTTAATGATAAATTAATTAGACGCGTTTTTCAGCAAACTATTTTTATGCCGAATGCGGTATTAGCAACAGCAGGTAATCCTCAGTCGGCTATTGATTGTTTATAGTGTTTGTCTATTTTTTTGAGTAAGGTTACTTATTTAGCACAATGGTTTATTAAGAATCACTGTTTTGTTGAATCTAATTATTAATGACGGAGTTTTAAAGTGAAAGTAACAGTTGCTAAAAATATACATAGAATTAATTCGCTAAATAACCAACAAGGCGCGGCATTGTTTATTTCTTTAATTATGCTATTAGCGTTGACTATAATTGGTCTTGCAGCATCCCAAAGAAGTCAAATGCAAGAAAGAATGGCGGGTAATGTGCATATTCAAAATCTAGCATTTAATGCTGCAGAAAGTGCATTAGGTGGTTTTGCTTCTGAGGCTAATAGTGGTGATCGAATTACTGATGCTAATCATATTTTATATCAAATTAGAACTGCTGGTACTTTAGGACCATTTTGTTATGACTCTCAAGGTGTAAGAGGGGATTGTGGATCGATTTGGTTAAACTCAGGAGATTCAATTGAAGCGAGGGCCACTGCAACGGTCATTGATGATTGTAATGTTGTGATGTGTGCCGGATTTAGTTTAGGTGGTAATTCAAGCGGTCAAATTGGTTGTCGGATTATTAGAGTTGATGGAACTGGAACCGTCGGTAATCAGAGTGTCACTAATAATCTTTGGGTCTACGAAGTAACTGCTTGTGGCGGTTAGCTTATTTACTTGTACTTTAAATCAAAGAAGTTTGTTAAGTCGTTTGTCGTTCAGAAAATTCTTGAGGTCAATTGTTATGAAAATTTCGTTAATATTTAAGAAAGCATTTTTAGTTTTATTTTGCTACATGCTTTTGTCTATGCAAGCTGCATTTGGTGATGATACCGAAATATTTTTTGCACCGGTGTCAAGCACGGCAAACGTAATTCCAAATGTCCTTTTTATAATCGATACGTCAGGTAGTATGACAAACATTGCTACTGGGACTGCTGAAACTAGAATAGACGTCGTTAAAGGCGTGATGGACGACTTTTTAACGGATCTCCAAAACGTTAATATTGGACTGATGAGATTCAATAAGGGCGATACAAATGGTGCTAATTCTTCAGAAGGAGGGCCAATTCTTTTTCCAGTAACTCATATTGATGCACCTAGTGAACCATCAGTCACTGCATTTATTTCAGCGGGAGACGACGATGGTGAAGAGGACGGTGGTGGTTCTGGTTTAGTAACAATTGATGCTAACCAACTGAATATTGGCTTGGTTGCTGACTCCATAACAGCATTGCGATTTGAGTCTTTAAATATTCCGCAAGGCGCAACGATTCTTTCTGCAAACTTAGTTTTTAACGCCATTGGTGATACTAGTCTTCCCGCTAATTTAACGGTAGTTGCTGAAAATGTTGATGATTCAGCGATATTAACGAATACCAATTTTTCAATTTCCGCCCGTAAAACAACTAATAGCACTTCGAGCGAAGTCAGTTGGCTGGCTGAGAGTTGGCTCGATGGTTTAATTTATTCATCTGATCCTATTCTATCGGTTGTGCAAGAAGTTATTGATCGGCCAGGTTGGTGTGGCGGTAATGCAATGACTTTTTTTATAACGGGAGATAATTTAAGATCTTTTTATACTCGAGAGGGTAGTGATACATTAAGTAATACAACATCTTATTTTCCTGCGCCACATTTAAAAATTAAATATGCCAATGTTCTCCCTGGTGGTGCTTCAGGTTGTTATCAAGAATTTGTAAGTTCCCGGGTTACTAACCCCGAGGATGATTGGTTTAGGCAAACAAATGGCAATATTTCAGATGATTGGGATGTTCTATCTTCTTTTAGAAATGATTGGTGGGCTGATGGCTTTGGACTTAGTTTTAGCGGATTGGATATACCCGCCGGGGCGACTATTTTAAGTGCTAATTTGAATTTGACTGCCTATCTTGGTGGTTCGGATGGTGCCGGTGGTCAAGGTGATATCTATGGCATTGAGCTTGCTGATCTTGAGCCTGCAACACCAGCTATTTTATTTGCTAGCCCAAGACTAGGTCCTATTTCTTGGAACCTCACGGGTGAATGGGCGTGGTTAGAGTCTATAGAGTCGCCGGACATTTCTACCCTAGTTCAGGATATTGTTAATTTAGGTGGTTGGGTTTCGGGTAATACCATGTCCTTTTATATGAGGAACGGTTTTGGTGATGGTTATTGGGCTCTAAGTCGAGATTGGAGTACTGATTTTGCTCCTCAAATTAAAATTGGCTATCAAACTACTTATGTATCAGGAACCGCTACTCAGCGAACCGAATTACGTGCAGCCATAGCTGAGTTGCCTACTGATGCATGGACGCCTATCAGTGACACGATGGCAGAGGCCGGTCGTTATTACAGAGGTGACAAAGTATTTTATGGTATCGATAGAGATAATGTGAGTACAAATAGAACCAGTCATGTTGACTCTTTTGATAACAGTGTAGGCACATTGGTGCCTCCTGCAGGTTGTTCAACTAACAATTACTCTGGCGTTGCTTGCGGTGCTGAAGAAATAACCGGTAATCCTAATTACATTTCACCAATTACAAAATCTTGTCAAACGAGTCATATAGTCTTTTTGACAGATGGTGCGCCGACCAGCCATCATCAAGGAACTAATGATATTTATACGGCTTGGACTGGTGGAACTGATTGTAGTTCAGATAACTATGGATCTGGTTGTGCTGTTGAGATTGCTGGCTTTCTTCAAAATAGTACAACCAATTCAAGTTTTGAAAAGACTCCTATTTTTACTCATACCATAGGCTTTGATATAGACTTACCTCTATTAGAAGAGATGGCGAATGCTGGTGATGGTGGGTATTACCTTGCAAATAATGGCGAGCAACTATTAGTCGAGTTGCAAAAATTATTTAGTGATATAGCTAATGTTAGCACAACGTTTGTTTCATCTGGGATTTCGGTTGATCAACAGAATAGACTTACCCACAATGATGAACTTTATTTTTCTCTTTTTGCGCCGTCTGGCGGAAATATTTGGCCGGGAAATGTTAAACGATATAAATTGCAAGGAAGTTCTCTAGTTGACGTAGTTGGAGATAATGTTTTAGGGACGGATGGGAAATTTTTAGCCACCGCTCAAAGTTGGTGGAGCGATATACCTGATGGAGCTATCGTAAATGCTGGTGGTGCCGCTTCCAATAGAACTGCTACTGAGACTGTTTATAGTGACTTGAGTAGTGATTTAAATTTAACTGCTTCTGCTAATGAAGTTAGCTCAGGTAACTCACTTATCACTGAATTAATGTTAGGTGCTACGGATGCTGCCGATAGAGTGAATATTTTAGATTGGGCAAGAGGATTAGATGTTGATTCAGATAGCAATGAACCTCATAATGTTATTGGTGATCCATTACACTCTCAACCCACATTAGTTATCTATAATACTGCGGCGGTTGATACACCTAGTTACGAGACAAAAATTTACGTTGGAACTAACCATGGGTTTTTACATGCAATAGATTCCTCATCTGGATTGAGTGAATGGTCTTTTATGCCAAATGATTTATTAAGCATGTTATCTGCGCTTCAAAAAGGGAACGGTAACAGCGGAACTCATGCTTATGGCTTAGATGGAAGTATTGCTACCATTATTCTTGATGACAATAATAATGGTGTTGTGGATATTACAGAAAATGAAAAAGCTTACTTATATATTGGTATGCGAAGAGGAGGCTCTAATTATTATGCGATTGATATAAGCGATCCAACAGCACCAAAAATGTTGTTTACAATTGAGGGTGGTACTGGGGATTTTGTGTCGTTAGGTCAAACATGGTCTAAGCCAATTATTAAACGAATGAATATTGGAGGTGTTGATGATCGGCTCGTTATGCTTTTTGGTGGCGGTTACGATACGGCTCAAGATTTATTAGGGGTTGGCTCACAAACTGATAACGCAGGAAACCTTGTTTATATTGTTGATGCGATATCAGGCGAGCACTTATGGAATTCGCGTGGTGTTGTAACTCAAGCTAGCTCCCCTGCTGGCTTAATTACCGACATGAATGGTGTGACAGGTGAAATCAGTGCTCTCGATCTTGATGGAGATGGCATAGTTGACACATTCTACTCATCGGATACAAAAGCACAAATTTTTCGATTTGATATCGATAATGATACTCAAATAATTACCGGTGGTAAGATTGCTTCATTACAAACTGTGAATGATGAAGCTAATAATAGACGTTTTTATTACAAACCTGACACAGCTTTAATTCGTACGACCAACGAAACCTTTATAAGTGTGTCCATTGGTTCAGGGCATCGAGCTAACCCTCTAGGTGTAAACATCAATGATAATTTTTACATGATCAAAGATGTTGGTGCCCTATCGGCGAATTTTGATATGATGGTGGAGCGAAGCAATTTGGTGGATATTACTGGTTTAGTAGGTGATCTCGATGGTAATGGTGTTTCTGATGCAAGAGAGAGAATAGTTAACGATTCCGCACGTGGTTGGTATTTAACTTTTTCGACAGGCGAAAAAGTTTTAGAAAGGTCACTTACATTTAATAACGCAGTATTATTTACTACTTATTTACCTCCAGGATTAGGAAGTAACGCTTGTGAAGCAGCAATAGGTAATTCTCGTTTGTACGCTCTTAAAATTATTGATGGCAATCCTTATCATGATAATTTAGGTGATGGTTTGGATGAAACCGATCGTTTTATTGATTTGGATCACGCAGGAATTGCACCTCCGCCACAACCGGTATTTAGTGACGAAATTAGATTGTGTATAGGTATAGATTGTAGCTTAGGCGATTTATTACCACCAACACCTGATGGGGTAATGGGAATTAGGTGGAGAAAACAGCCATAGGCGGGGAAAGCAGGCAAACTAACTTTGTGAATGCGAAAGGAATAATTATGTACAGATATAAAAATATCATGAAGCCACTTTCAGAAGGGTTTACTTTAATAGAGCTGATGGTGGTAATGGCAATTATTGGAATTCTTGCATCAATTGCCTACCCTTCTTATACGCAATATACCGTTAGAGCTAAGCGCTCTGATGGTATGGCAGCATTAAATTTGGCCTCTCAAGCCATGGAACGATATAGAGCGAATAATTATAGCTATGAAACTGGGGATGATATTGATGAAGTCTTTGCTAATCAAGTCCCTATCGATGGTGGTAACGCGTATTATCAGTTATCACTGGTTGATACTGTTTCGACTTACACTCTAACAGCTACACCGACAGGTGCTTTAGCTAATCAAGACGGAGCATTGTCAATTACTAATGCGGGAGTAAGAGAGTGGACTGACAAAGCTGGCACCTTACACACTTGTTGGCCAGAAGGCGGTAATACTTGTTAATAACCGATACATCATTAATTAAAACTTTGCTCTAAACGCTCTATTTCTTCCATTAAAGCTTTTTTTCTTTTAAGCATTAATTTTTCAGGTGATATTGTTTTAGATTTGGGAGTTTCATCAAGATATTGGTGTATAACGCTCATCTTATCTTTTCGATAGGCATAAACTCGGCTGGTCTCATTTAGAGCGACTTCTGCTAAGTGGTATTTTGAAGAATATAACTTATTTTGTGAATATTTAGGATTGCGAAGTACTTTTAAATAACTCTGCTCAGGAAAAAAATCATAGACATGTAAAACGTGTCGCGTATATTTCCGAGTGCCTGAGATATATGCAACAAGTTCGTACTTTTTCTGCTTGTGAATCACCCCTACCCAATCAATTTGTTTATCGCCATTTAAGTCAATTTCAATTTGCCAAGGGCAAAAAATTTCCATTTGAATAGCATATTCTTTCAAGTCCCCTGAAGGAATTTTTCTAGGCACCGTAAACGCTGTTTTCTCAAAGCGTTTCATTTGTTTTGTTAAGTCAGATTTACAAGCCGTAAACTCATCAGCAAGTGAAGAATAACTGACTGTACTAATGAGTGTAAGAGCAATAAAATGTAAATTTTTCATAAAGTTATCCAAATTTTTGCTTAGAATTCAATTTATATCATAGATTTTAGACTAAAATAAGTGCATAGCTCTCTCATTATGATAAATAGGTGCGAATATCGGTTAAAGGCTTGTTGACTTTATGGTCTGAGCCGGGATAATTCCAAATTACTAATAGCGATTAGCAATCATAAATTTGCAAGGATGAATTCTTTTGTCAATAAATTCAAAAATTACTAAAGCGGTTATTCCCGTAGCTGGTTTTGGCACAAGAATGCTGCCTGCGAGTAAAGCAATCCCTAAAGAAATGCTACCAATTGTGGATAAACCGCTTATTCAATATATTGTAGAAGAGTGTGTTGCTGCAGGAATTACAGAAATTGTACTAGTGACTCATTCATCAAAAGCTGCAATTGAAAATCATTTTGATAAAACATTCGAGCTAGAAACTAGTTTAGAAAATAAGCGAAAACGAGAATTACTCGAAGCGGTTAAACGCACTCGCCCAGATCACGTCACTATTCTCCCCGTAAGGCAAGGCGAAGCAAAGGGGTTAGGGCATGCTGTTGCTAAGGCTTACCCTATTGTTGGTGATAATCCATTTGTTGTTATATTGCCCGATGTATTAATTGATAACCTAGCCTGTGATTTAAGCAAAGACAACTTAACTGCTATGGTTAAACGGTTTCAGGACACAGGAGCTAGCCAAATTATGGTTGAACCAGTTCCAGATTCGTTAGTATCAAGCTACGGGGTCGTTGATTGTTACGGGGTTGATATTTCTCAAGGAGAATCTGCGAAAATGAGTCGAGTGGTGGAAAAACCAAAACTTGAGGATGCTCCTTCTAACTTAGCTGTCGTTGGTCGCTATGTTTTGTCACCAAAGATCTGGGAATTATTAAAGAATACCAAACCTGGCGCTGGCGGTGAAATCCAATTGACCGATGCGATTGATGAATTGATGACTTCAGAAACCGTCGAAGCATTTAATATGACAGGTAAATCACATGATTGTGGTTCAAAACTTGGATATATGAAAGCATTTGTTGAGTATGGTATTCGTCATGAGTCGCAGGGCAAAGCATTTAAGTCTTTTGTGAAGGAGCTTTTAACAGACTCCACGCAAAACACTAAAAGTAAGTAATCGCTATTATGCTTATCACTGAAACACAAGAGTGGAAAACTCTTCAAGAACATTTCAAAACAAATATTGAAAATCTAAGAATTTCGGACTTGTTTAAGGATCAAAGTCGTTTCGAAGACCTCTTTTTTCAATTTGATCAGTTATCAATTGATTTTTCAAAACAAAAATTGACAAAAAAATCTTTTGAAAAATTAATAGATTTAGCAAAAAAATCTAAATTAACTGAAGCCATTCACAAGTTAGTAACAGGATCGCTGGTTAATACAACGGAGAATAGATCTGCTTTACACACAGCCTTGAGAGGTGATTTATCGGAAAATGGCCAAGAGTTATTTGTCGACAATGTAAAAGTAAAGTCAGCGGTAAAACAGCAGCTTGAAAAAATGGCATCGATGGTAGAAGTCTTAACTTTAGGTCAGTGGCGTGGTTTTAGTGGAAAGGCTATTACCGATGTTGTCAATGTTGGTGTGGGCGGTTCAGATCTAGGACCTTTGTTAGTTTGTGACGCATTAAATGAATATAAAGTGGAGACGAAAAATTCTATTACAGTGCATTTTGCATCGACTATGGACGGCTCGCAAGTATCCCATTTATTTAGTGAACTTAATCCTGAAACAACTCTTTTTATATTAGTGTCTAAATCTTTTGGAACGATAGATACATTAGCCAATGCAGAGTCTGCAAAAAACTGGTTAATGAATTTTTGCGATGATGAATCCATTGTGACAAAACAGCATTTTATTGGTATATCAACCAATGAAGAAAGAATGGATCAATGGGGGATTTCTCCCAATAATCGATTAAAACTTTGGGATTGGGTGGGAGGCCGTTTTTCTTTATGGTCTACCGTCGGCTTATCCATAGCATTAAAAATTGGTATGAATGGGTTTTTGCAATTACTTGAAGGAGCACATCAATTAGATAAGCATTTTTGCACCGCCAAACTTGAAGAAAATTTACCCGTTTTGCTAGGCTTAGTAGGCGTTTGGAATAGTAATTTCTTGAAAATAAAAGCCCAAGCGATTTTGCCTTATGATGCTAGACTCAAATTTTTTCCTAATTATTTAACCCAACTAGAAATGGAAAGTAATGGAAAATCTGTCGCTTTAAATGGCGAAAGCCTAAATTACAAAACCTGTCCAGTATTGTGGGGTGAAATTGGACCCAATGCGCAACATGCTTTTTACCAACTATTACACCAAGGAACACGTAAAGTGGCTTGTGATTTTATTGCGCCTATCTCACGGTTTTCGGAATCTGGAACAAAATACCAAAAATCTTTACAGGAACAACATAAACTCACCTTAGTTAATTGTTTTGCTCAATCTCGCGCTTTAATGCTCGGAAGTGATGCAGAGCGTCCCGTGGTTGTTGATAATTCAAGTCCAGATGAAATAACGGCGGCGCATAAATATTACCCTGGTAATCAGCCATCTACTACTCTTTTAATCAAGGAATTAACACCTTATAGCCTCGGGCAGCTGATAGCATTATATGAACACAAGGTGTTTGTTATGGCGACTATTTGGGGGATTAATCCCTTTGATCAATGGGGTGTGGAATTAGGTAAAACGATGGCAGAAGAGACATTGTCAGCATTAAATTCGTCAAGCCAAGTTACGCAATTTGATGCTTCGACCAATGGATTAATGAACATCATTAATGGTGAGAATGTTAATATTGGGAGCGCTAATAGCGAGAGTATCAATAGTGAGAGTCAGCTCTAAATATTTGCTTTATAACAAATATAAACTTTAATTTTTAAAGAGTAATTCAAATGAATGTAGCGATATTTGGTGTGGGATTAATATCCAAAGTAGCGGCAGCTATGTTTGCATCTGTGGGTAATCATGTCACGGTTTTTCATGCAAATAAACTAGAAAGAGCATACGTCAACGAACCACAGTTAGAGAAATTATATGCTCGTCAAAAAGAATCGGGACGATTGATTGAAGGCGATAATGAAGAAAATGAGCAACGCGATTTTGATTACATTTTAGTTGCAGATATCAGCTTGTCCTCTTTTTTTGAATTGTTTGGTACAGAATTAGAGAACTCCCTAAAAAAACGAGGTAGCGTAATAAATTTAACTCCGTCAGCTATTGGCGAGTCGCAAAAAATTTATAATCAATATTTATCGTGTTTGAACATTGATGAAACGCTTAAGTCAGAATACAAACCAATATGTTGCGTGCCTCTAATGGTGAGGGAAGGGCGGAGTATAAGTGATTTTTCTAGGCCTGATAATATTATTTTTGGCTGTGATGATCCACTTCAAGTTGCCGGTTTAAAAGCTCTTTTTTATCCGTTTAATCGAGTAAGAGATGTGATTAAAGTTGTATCAACAAAAGAGGCGGAGTTTTCATGTTTTGCTGGAAACGCAATGTTAGCAACTCGATTGAGTTTTATGAATGAAATGGCTGCTTTAGCCGATACTACAGATGTTGATATTGAAGTTATACGAGAATGTATAGGTAGTGACCCAAGAATAGGAAATGACTATTTATACCCTAGCTGCGGTTATGGCGGGAATGCACTTTCGGGAAATTTATCTAAAGTTGCTGATGCATTGAATGATCGAAATGGCGATTTGGGTTTGTTAAAGGTCGTTGCAGAAATAAATGAAAGACAAAAAGAAATATTATTTAGAAAAATATGGAAGTTTTTTCACACAAAACTTAACAATATTCAAGTTGCCATTTGGGGAGCATCTTTCAAACCTGGTACGTCAAGTATTGCAGGTGCACCTTCAATTAAACTGATCGATTCATTGTTGGCGCAAGGTGCTAAGATTAAAATATATGATCCGTTAGCCAGTAATAATATTCGTTCGTTATATGGTAATAATGCTCATATCGAGTTAGTTAAAAATAGAGACGACGCTTTGGTTGATTCAGATGTATTAGCGATATGTACTGAATGGAAAGAGTTTTGGTCTCCAGATTTTGACTTGATTAAAACAAGCCTTAAATCATCCGCTATATTTGATGGAAGAAACTTGTATCAACCCGCAATGTTAAAAGAATTAGGGATCCAATATTTTGGTATAGGACGCGGAGAAAGAATTTAAGTTTGATTTGCCATTAAGAGTCAATCAGCAATAAGTTAGTATAGAATAAAATATTAGTTATAGAGGATATAAAATGAAAGTTACGGTTTTTGGAATTGGATATGTTGGACTCGTTCAGGGCGCGGTATTAGCGTCAGTCGGTCATGATGTCATTTGTGTTGATATTGATGAAGCAAAAGTAGAAGCTTTAAAGCAAGGGCAAATTCCAATATATGAGCCAGGTTTAACGCCTTTGGTGATCGAAAATCATGAATCTGGCCGATTACAATTCACAACAGATGCAAAATCAGCGGTTGAAAAAAGTGATTTCCAATTTATTGCTGTGGGAACGCCACCGGATGAAGACGGCTCTGCGGATTTAAAATATGTATTAGCGGTAGCAGAAACAATTGCTGAATATATGACTTCCTCACAAATTATTATCGACAAATCTACTGTTCCCGTTGGAACTGCGGACAAAGTTTCTAATGTTATTCGGAAAAAATTGGAATCAAGACGACTAGAATCAAAAGGATTAGATTTGTCATTTTCAGTTGTTTCAAACCCTGAGTTTTTGAAAGAGGGTGCGGCGGTGAGTGACTGTCTCAAACCTGACAGAATCATCATAGGTACCGATAATGCTGAAACTGAAAAGAGTATGCGCCAGTTATATGCACCATTTAATAGAAACCACGACAGAATTATCGTGATGGATGTTAAAAGTGCGGAATTAACCAAATATGCAGCGAACTGTATGTTAGCAACTAAAATTTCTTTTATGAATGAGATGTCTAATTTAGCAGAAATTTTAGGAGCCGATATTGAAGCTGTACGGCATGGAATTGGAAGTGATCCTAGAATTGGCTATCAGTTTATTTATCCTGGCTGTGGATATGGTGGTTCTTGTTTTCCAAAGGATGTTCAGGCGTTGGCTAAAACAGCGTCTCAAAATGGATATAACGCATCAATTTTAAATGCGGTAGAAAAAGTTAATCATGCACAGAAAGATAAATTGTTTAATTATTTAGGAAGACATTTTAATAATGATTTAAAAGGGAAGACCATTGCGTTATGGGGATTAAGTTTTAAACCTAATACAGATGACATGAGAGAAGCATCTAGCCGTGTGTTGATGGAGTCTTTGTGGGCACAAGGCGCTAAAGTTCAGGCGTTTGATCCTGAGGCTATGGAGGAATGCCAAAGAATTTATGGTAACCGTGATGATCTTGTTTTAACGGGGACTAAAGAAACGGCCTTAAAAGGCTCTGACGCATTAGTTATTTGTACTGAGTGGAGCCAATTTAGAGCGCCAGATTTTACTTTAATAAAAAATTTGGTCTCAGAAAAATTAATCGTTGATGGCAGAAATTTGTTTGATCCTGTGGATATGAAAGAGCAAGGTTTTTCGTATTATGCGATTGGTCGAGGATTGTCTGTTTCGTCTTAACTTTAATAATTATATTTCGATATTGAATGAAATTCTGTTGAAATTTTATAAGTTGAATTAAAAAAGGAGCCAATTGGCTCCTTTTTTTTAGCTTAATTTTAAAAAATATTAAAGCGTTTCTAAAACATTTCCATCTTGATCTGTAACTCTCATTGTCCAAGGGCTAGCTGCACCATAGTTAACACCATGGATAGTATAACCTTGAATAATTGAAGTCCAGATACCTGATTCAGGAGTATCTATAACAACTCTTTCTGGGCTAGAGAAGGTAGCACCACCAAAATCAACACCGAAACTTGGTGTCAAAAGGATTAAGTCGATGTCGTCAGTTGGGTAAGCGGCCCAGTTATTTTTCCAAGATAATTCGAAAATAACTTGGGTCGTTCCATCCGGTACATAGAATTCATCAACAAGTTGTTCATTCTGTTCAACGCCGCCTTGACCTGACAATGCACTTGGTAGGCTTATATTACTAGAAACAGTCACATCGGCAGATACATCACCAGCATTTGTCCAATCACCCATAACAGCTAATCTTAAAATACCGGTTTGTGGGTTATCAATTGTTATGCTGTGGTCTGCATTAATGTATCCTGAAGCAAGGTTGACTTGGTTATGAGTCATCGCATCTTGCAGAACATAAAAAACATCATCGCCAAAGAATAAGTTTTGATCAGCCGCATCTAGAGATGCGGCTACATTGCTAAAGTCGATAGTTATTGAGTCTGTTTCTTGCTTAGTTTCAATAAAGATATGAGCAACTTGACCCGGTTTTAGAGCTGTTAAATTTTCTGTAACGGCACTACTACCTTTACCCATATTCATTGCAGGATAACCGGCATGATATAAGTTTTTAGCGACACTCATGTTTCCAAAACCTTTAGGCAAAGACTTATCGACACTTCGAGTGGCGAGTAAGTTATAAGCGGCAGGAATATCAAGGAAACCTGCACCTTGGTCAATCTCTGCTGAATTATCACCTAATACGGAAGGATTAGCACCTTGCTTAAGAGCATTCCTGATTGCTATCGCCGGAGCGTTAGGAAAAGCTTGAACTAATGTTGCCGCTGCTCCAGCCACCATTGGTGCTGAAAAAGACGTTCCACTGACTAAATTAATGCGACCTGTAGATCCTTGAACAAGATTAGCAAAACCATTTGCAACGATATCGGTTGATGCACGACCATCAGCACTTGGTCCACGAGAACTAAACCCAGCCATTTGCATATGAGTACTTGGACGGAAAAGACTACCCACACCTAGCCCGTATTGTAAATCACGCAATACACGTTCGTTACCAACGGTGCTAGCTGCTCCAACAGTTAATGAACCAAGCCCAGTGCCAGGGCTTCCACCAGTGATAGCTGCATGACCTTCATTACCTGCTGATGCAACTAATGTAATGCCCGCTTTTAACATTTTTTTAGTTAAAGTATCTTCTAGGTCTTGTGCTGCATATAAAGTGCCGCCACCTAAACTCATATTCACAACAGTGATATTTAAAGAGTCATAAACACATGGGTCATCTTCGCCACCACAACCAGGGTTAGTCGGGGTACTAGGAACGCCATTGTTGTAATTAATTTTTAGTGTAATCGCTCTATCCATTGCTGCGATAATGCGTGATTCTGGTGAACCACCGCCAAACGCAGAAAAGACTTTCATAGCATAAAGACTTGCTTCTGGAGCAGAACCAAACATTGGCAATACTGATAAACCTGGTAAGTATTCGTGAATAATACTTGAAGGCATATTGTTGTTAACAGATTGAGCAAAAGAAGACGCTGAATTTAAGAAAAAATAACTATGTCCTGCGATAGTTGAACCAACCCATGTTCCGTGACTACCGTTTGAAGTGCTAGTCGCTGACGGTTCTCCAGCCCCAGGAACAAAGTTTTCACCACCGATAACACTACCTGCAATAGATGCCACAAGAGTTGCGTTATTTGCCGTACCAGAATCAATAACTGCAACAATTTCACCATTTCCAGTGAAACCGGCTGAATTCATTAATGCTGCACCAGTAATTAGATTGTTGTATTCAAATCCATCTGGAATATCGCTGTCTAATAGATTAGCTAATTCTGCACCTTTTACTTCACGCATGCCAGCATAACTGGTTAATTCAAAAGACTCTTTAGGGCTTGGAAGGCTAAATGTTTTATCTTTTGTTGCAATGGCATTTGGTTGAATAGACATTAACTCGGCACGATTATCGCTATCCAAGGATACAGAAATTGCATCAACGTTGGCGTATTTATGGGTGACAGTACCACCTAAAGATGTCACTTTTTCAATAAGGGCAGAACAATCAGATTGGCAATTTACGATGAAATTACTGTTTTCTGCTTGCACAGTTTGAACACTTGCCGCCATTATGAGCGGTAAACTGGAAAGTAGGAACTTGGCCTTATTTCTTTTGTTCTTAAGGCCTAGTTTATATTTAGTCATGTTTTCTCCTTTTAATAAATGGAATGCGATATGATTAGTTGTTCAGAATCTATCGCTATACAATTTTTTTATTGTAAATTAGAGTCTAGGTTAAATTCAACTTTAACTGACTGAATATATAATCTTGCGTAGGAGTTTACAAATTTAAAAGGTGGTAATATCACCTTATTCTGCGGATAGAAATGATGCAAAAATGTGTGATTTGAGAATTTTTCGATGAAAATTAGCTATAAAATTAATATTGAAGATGCCAAAAAGCATCTTATTTATATACAACTAAACATTGATTCACCTTTAAAACAAGAACAAGAATTTTGGCTACCTGATTGGATCCCAGGTAGTTATCTAATTAGAGATTTCTCAAAAAATATTACTTTCATTCAAGCTGATGAACGCGGTGAGATTGTTCAATTAACCAAAATCGCTAAGTCTCGTTGGGCTCTGACTCAAGATGTTGCATGTTTAACTATTAGCTACAAAGTTTACGCATGGGATCTATCGGTTCGCTCAGCACATTTTGATGAGCAGCATTGTTTCTTTAATGGTACCAGTATTTTTCTTGCAATTGATGGTTTTGAATCCGAAAAACACAGTGTATCAATTGAAGCAACAAATCATTCGAATACTCATAATTGGTGCGTTGCAACCAGCTTACTTTCAGAAGAAATAGATAAAAACGGTTTTGGTCAATACAACGCTTATTCCTATGAATTTTTAATTGATCATCCTTTTGAAATCGCTCAACTGCAAACTTGTAGTTTTATGGTTAATAACACTAATCATAAAATGGTTTTTACAGAGGCTCCGGATAATATTGACCTAAATCGAATTGCTAAAGATGTTCAGGCAATTTGTGAATATGAATGTCGATATTTTGCAGATGATGAACCTCCTTTCGAAAACTATCTATTTATGACTTTTGTTATGAAAAATGGTTTCGGAGGTTTGGAGCACATTTCCTCAACTGCTTTGCATTGTAGTTTTGCTGATTTACCTTTAATTGGAGAAGATACAAGTGTTAAAAGTAAAGAATATCAAAAATTTCTATCTTTATGTTGCCATGAGTATTTTCATAGTTGGAATGTAAAGAGAATAAAACCTGAAAAATTTAAAGCGTTAGCGTTGCAATCGGAAATAAATACTGAATTACTTTGGTTTTTTGAGGGAGTGACTTCTTATATAGATGAATTGTTCCTAGTAAGAGCAAAAGTGATCTCACAAACTGAATATTTGGATATGCTTGCTAAAACTATTTCTAGATATTTCAAGGGGGCTGGAAGGTTAAATCAAACGGTTGCGGATTCAAGCTTTGACTCTTGGACTAAATTTTACCAACAAGATGAAAATGCAGCCAATGCGATAACAAGTTACTACGTCAAAGGTTCATTAGTTGCATTGGCACTTGATTTTGAAATACGTCAAATAACCATTAATCAGCTTTCTCTGGATAGTTTAATGAGGAAGCTTTGGCAAAATAATGGAAAGATAGGTATTGGTGTTGCTGAAAAGGGAATTCAAAGTGCCTGCGAGGGCTTACTGAAAGAGCATTTGGGATATTCAGTGAACATGGATGAATTTTTCCAACATCATTTATATTCAACGGAAGAGCTAGATTTAGCTTCAATCTTCAATCGCTTAGGTCTGGTTTTTCAATTGGTAGCGGAATCAAAACAAGCTGACGGGGGTGGGTATAGAGTAGAAATTGATAAAAAAATAGTTAATAAACCGTCGTTAGCAATGACACACCAAAAAGACCCATTAGGAGCATCGGTTAAATCTGTAATAGATGATGGTGCTGGATCTTTAAGTGGTTTATCGAATAAAGATATCATTATCGCGGTGAATGATGTGAGAGTAACTTCTGAAGATTTAGATTTAACTATACAAAAATACAAAAAAGGAACGGTCGTAAAAATAAGCTATTTTAGACGTGACAAGTTGTATCATACTGAGTGTATTTTAAAGCCCAGTGAACAGAACACATGTTACATAAGTTTTATTAATGAACAAAAACCGAATAATCTGTTTTTAAGTTGGATTAATTCATAGAGTAAAAAAATCTAACTTGCAATTAGTAATATGAAACTTAATATATAAATATACGCAATAAGGTAGTCAATTTATGAAAATCATATCATTTAATATCAATAGTTTGAGAGCTAGGCCACATCAACTTAACGCTATTATTGAATCACATTCACCGGACGTTATAGCACTCCAAGAAACCAAAGTACATGATGATGATTTCCCCCATGAAATGATTAAAGAGACGGGCTATCATGTTATTTACCATGGACAAAAAGGCCATTATGGTGTGGCAACTCTCTCTAAAGTTGAACCGGTATCATTTGAAAAAGGATTTCCAACGGATTCCGATGAATCGCAGAAAAGAGTTATCATTACAGAACATAAAGCAAAAACAGAAAATGTTTTTGTTTTTAATGGATACTTTCCTCAAGGAGATTCTATTAAGCATGAAACAAAATTTCCCGCTAAAGAGAAGTTTTATACCGATTTAAATAGTTACTTAGGCACAAAGAAACTTAATCATCATTGGGTGTTAACCGGCGATTTCAATATTTCACATAAAGATAATGATATAGGGATTGGAGATAAAAATGCTAAACGTTGGCTACAAACTGGGAAATGTAGTTTTCAACCGATTGAGCGTGAATGGTTAAAGACGATCACTGATAAAGGCTTTTTTGATACTTTTAGAAAGTTCTATCCCGAAGAGAATGATCGATTTTCTTGGTTTGATTATCGCAGTAAAGGCTTTGCGGATGAACCTAAGAGAGGGTTGAGGATTGACTTAGTACTTGCCACTCAAGCGCTATATGATAAATGCGTCGGTGCAGGAATTGATTATGATATTAGAGGGATGGAAAAACCATCGGATCACTGTCCGATTTGGTCGGAATTTAATATTTGATTAACTTAGAAAGTTAATATTTATTTTGTGAACTGTCTGCTTAAAAGTAAACACTATTTATATCAAAACATTGATTTATTAGTGGAATTAAACCATGCTGAATCAACAGAAACGGTAAAGTCGTAATCAACAATGAAGCAAACACTAAATACAAAATTTAATGAAATTTTATATGTACTTTCAACTATTATTTTAGGTAAGCCTGATCAAATTAGATTATCACTTGTTTGTCTTTTAGCAGAAGGGCATTTGCTGATAGAGGATCTTCCAGGAATGGGGAAAACCACCCTCGCTCATGCGTTGGCAAAAGTGTTAGGCTTAGAGTTTCAAAGAATTCAATTTACCAGTGATATCTTACCAGGAGACATTACGGGTTCATCTATTTATAAGCGCTCGAATGAAAGTTTTGAGTTTCATAAAGGACCTATTTTTACCCAAGTAGTCTTGGCGGATGAAATTAATAGAGCTTCGCCAAAATCCCAAAGTGCACTATTAGAAGCAATGGAAGAAGGGCAGGTGACAGCTGATGGAGAAACTTACCAATTACTGAGTCCCTTTTTTGTGATAGCAACTCAGAATTCATATAATCAAATTGGTACTTACCCGTTACCGGAATCGCAATTAGATCGTTTTTTGATAAGGGTTAAATTGGGTTTTCCGCAAAGAGATTTCGAGCGTCAATTATTGTCGGGAAATGACTCTAAACAGCAGATTAATCAATTGGAGGCAAAAATTTCTATTGAAGATTTGAAGGCTGCACAAAATACTGTTAAAAATATAACGGTGAGTGATGCACTATATGAATATTTGCAAGATCTGATTGATGCTACTCGTGAAAGTAATCAGTGGGCGCATGGATTGTCACCTAGAGCTGGAATTTCTGTATTAAAAGCATCAAAAGCATGGGCTTTTTTACAGGGACGAGCATTTGTAATTCCTGAAGATGTACAAGCTGTTTGGTGTGCAGTAACGGAACATAGACTTCTCAGTGAATCGGTTGATAGATTTAATCAAAAAGGCTTAAACAAAGGCCCAGTAGAGTTGTTACTTCATCAAATCCCTATTCCTCGTTGATAATATTCTCAAAAGTAATAATGCTAAACTAACGCCGATCTGAAACTTGATTTTAAATTGATGTGTAATGAATAAACGAAATAAAAAATTCACTTTTAACCGTTGGTTTTTAAGTCGAATGAAAATTGATGATACGATTGCTCTCGATCAACGTTCGACTTATATTCTGCCGACTAAAGCTGGCTTTTTAATGGTGTTTATTATTTTTTTGATGATGGTTGCGTCTACTAACTATCAAAATAATATGGCTTTTATGTTAACTTTTTTAATATTAAGTATTAGCATTGTTAGTATTGTTTTTACGTTTAAAAATTTGCAAGGATTAGTTTTTGAACTTGGTAAAAACCAATCGATTTTTGCAGGTGAAAAATTGGCTTTTAATTTTCAGGTTTCTAGTCAGCTGGATACACCACATTCAGGTATTGGAGTAGGATTTAATAAAAATTCTCTTTTTTATTTGGATTTACCCGGCTCAACTGGTAAACGAATAACGAAACAGTTTGTTTTACCCATTGATGTCGTTAAAAGAGGTTGGTTTTCAGCGCCTAAAATCTATACGACGAGTTGTTTTCCATTTGGGCTTCTCAAGGTTTGGTCTTGGTTTAAATTCAAATCGCCAATTCTAATTTATCCTAAGCCAATTGAACCTGCTGAGTGTGCTTTAAATAGACGAGAAAGTGATGAGGAAGGCGAAAAAGGCCGTCAATCAGTCATTGATGATATTGAGTACGATGGTGTTAAAGCCTACCGAGTGGGTGATCCAATATCGCGAGTAGATTGGAAGGCGACAGCAAAAGAGCGAGGGGTATATATCAAATCATTTACCTCGCTAACAAGCCGTGAAAGCGCATTTAGTTGGGATGATTTTCAGAATGTAGAAGATGAACTTAGGGTTAGTTACTTATGCTATTTGGTATTAAATGCTAACCGTTTAAATCAGATTTTTTCTTTATCGTTGCCTGGCCGGATTATTCAAAAGGGGAGTGGTGATACCCACTTACACAATTGTTTGTCTTTACTTGCGTTATTCTAGCTTGACGTACTAATAGAATGAATCCGGTTTCAAAGCAAACACTAAAAACTCTAACCAATGATCAGGTTTCTATTGAGGAAATTAATGCACGTCCAATTAATCTAATCCATGTATTGGTTGCACATCAGTTAGTTCTTAGCGCTTTATACTTTTTTTTGCCATTTTGGATTTTTATTTTTAATACATTGGTACTTGGCTTAGTTTACTTTAGTAAAACCAGAAATAAATTTAAACTTGTTCGAGGGGCAAAGGTACTGCTTACCTTTATTGCCGTTGCAGGTGTATTGATTTCATTTCATCGACTTACTGGGAGAGATGCAGGTGTTTCATTAATAGCTATTATGTATGGTCTAAAAATAATTGAAATAGAATCCAAAAGAGATGTTTATATTTTAATGTTGTTAGGTTTCTTTTTGCTTTTGGCGGCGTTTTTATTTAGTCGTTCACCTTTCATTGCTCTTTATCAGTTTGTACCAGTTATGGCGATTCTTTATGCACTGCAATCTATTCACACAACACAGTTACCTAAAGCTTTTAAATATGCTGATTTAAAAAGTAATCAAGGTTATTTTAATAGCGCTTTATTTTCCTCTTCTTCAAAATATTTATTCAAGCAGTTGATTAAATACTTAATGTTGGCGTTACCGCTCATGATCCTTTTGTTTTTATTTTTTCCTCGCTTATCGGGCCCTATTTGGAAGATGCCAGGCGATAAAAAAGCGACTACGGGCATTTCAGACTCGATGACTCCAGGAGAAATAAGTTCACTTCATTTGTCGGACAAAATTGCATTTCGGGCTAGATTCAACAGTAATGAGCCTAGCGGAAATGAATTTTATTGGCGAACTTTAGTTTTGGATACTTTTGATGGTTTAACTTGGACTCACGCTAATTTTGAGAAAAGTGATGACTGGATCAATGAAGAACAAGAACCCTTTAAAAAAGTGAAGTTTTTATTAAAGGGTATGAATAAAAACGAGAAGCAATATCATTATGAAATTGCTCTCGAAGGCACACAGCAAAAGTGGTTAACTTATTTAGATAAACCCAGCCGAATTCAATCAAATGCGATTGTCTTTAATGATTTTTCAGTTTCGTCGAATAAAAAAATTTATTCTCGAGTAAAGTATAAAGCTGAGTCTCAAACAGGTTTAAAACTAACTTTACAGCTAAGCGATTCTTCACGACGTATGAACACTCATTTACCAGAAGGCTATAATCCTCGCTCAGTTGATTGGGCTGAAGAAACAAGAGCAAAACTTGCAAGCGATGAGCTATATATACAATCGATTTTACAAAGGATCAATCAAAGTGAATATTTTTATACATTATCACCCCCCATTATGGATGAAGATTCCGTTGACAGTTTTTGGTTTGATGAGCAGAAAGGTTTTTGTGAACATTATGCTGGGGCGTTAGTCTTTATGGCCAGAGCGGCCAATATTCCAGCGCGCGTAGTCATTGGTTATCAGGGAGCTGAGAAAAATATTCTTTCTGATTATTGGATTGTTCGGCATTTAAATGCACACGCATGGACCGAAATTTGGTTTGCCAATAAAGGTTGGATACGAGTTGATCCTACCGCAGCAATCGCTGAGCATAGAATAGAGGAGACGTTGCTCACGGATTATTCCCAACGGAGTAGTCTATTTGAGTCTTTTAATTTTGATTCCATTGATTTGGAAGAGATAGGCTTTTCTAAACAACTTGAGTTTTGGCTAGATCAAGTGAACTCTGGCTGGAATGATTGGTTTTTAGAATATAATCAAATCTTACAACAAAAACTAATGGCGAATTTAGGGTTAGATAAGTTGAGTCGTGAAAAAATAGCTTTATTGAGCTTATTCTTAATTTTTGGTTTTATGCTTTTGATTAATATTAAATGGAAAAAGAATACTGTTAATCTGAATATTTTAGCCAAATCAATACAATTATTAATGATTAAACTAGTGAAACAAGGTATTAATATTTCTTCAAATCATGGGTTTGAAACGTTTTTAGTTGAATTGAAATCAAATGATGTATCGTTATTTTCTGGTTCTAGCAAGGTTATCCTTTCTCAAAATTCTATCCAAAGCCTAGAAATACTACTCCAATATTATCAATCGATACGGTATGCACAAAATAACTGCACAATGAAAGAGCAAAAAGCTTTTTATGATCGAGTAAAAAAGCTAAAATTGACCAGAGCGACCGCTTGAATAAAAAATAAACTCGATTTGAGTGAAACCCTTCTCTTATTTGTGTGTCCTAATGGGCTGTTAAGCGGTATTTAAAAATAGTATTTAGAACATAATTAGTTATTTTGCAATTTGTTGGAGTTATCTTTGAAGTCTTTAAATTTAAACTATGTGAAATTTTTAGGTGTTTGTAGCCTTTCATTTTATATTTCTGGCTGTGGTTTTATATATGGTAACGATGGCTTGATAAAAAGCCGTGAATTTGATTACGTTAACGCGAAAGAAGGAAAAAAGCTTGAATTACCACCAGGGGTAGTCCATAAAAGCAAAGCTGATTTTACTCAACTGCCAACTATTGGTAAATCCGCTGTCAAACAAAATCAGGGAAGCGAACTCGAACAATCTGCGCCTGTACAGATATTAGCAGTTCTCGAAAACACCCGGGCTGATAGTCAGTCGAGTTTACCTGCCGTGTATATTTTGGACCAAGCATTATTTGTTTGGGAAGCGGTACAGAAATTTCTTAAAAAATATAACATTGATGCAAAGTTAAACGATGAGGACAAAGCAATCGTATTAACAAATTGGGTTGCTGTAGACGAAAAAGGAATTTGGATAGAGCTAGACGGTTCAGAAGAAGCGGAGCTTGACCGAGCAAAGTTTAGTTTTAAAATAGTCAAAAGTGATATACCCAATGAGATTAAATTAATCGTTGAGAGAAATGCCTCCGAGCATCGAGAAGATGAAGATGATAAATGGTCATCTGCTTTAGTCTCTTGGGCTGATTCGGCAGATATGATGAACTTGTTCCTGAGTTACTATGATGAACAAATTCAAATTAGGCAACATCAATATCTGCAGAAAGTTATGGCTGGATTTAAGGTTGAGCTTGGTCAAAATAATCAAAATGAAACGATTTTGGTAACCGAAGCTAGGCATTCTTTGGTTTGGGAAAAAACAGCTAAGGTTATGTTGGAACTTGGATTGACTATCATTGATAAAGACGTGAGACAAAATACATATTTTATGGAGTTAAAAGACCCTGAGCCAGGTTTCTTTGCTTCATTATTTGATGAGTCTAAGTCTACTTTACCGATTGATGCTGGAACCTATCAAGTTGTGGTGGATGAATTTGGTGATAATAGAAGTATTTTAATTAGAGATGAGCAAGGCTTGGCGTTAGACTCTTCTTTAGTCGTCAAGTTGTTTCCACAACTAAGTAAACTTTTTGGTGATAGAAGGTAGAAGATAGAAGATAAAAGATAAAAGATAAATTTAGTTTATGTTGAATTGTTTAGTGTTTACTTTGAAAAGGAAAAATTCATTGGAATTTCGACATTAAATGAATCTAGATTTAGTGAGTTTGGAATCGGGGGAAATGACTCAATTCCTCTAACTTGCTTTAACACACCTCTATCTAAGTACCTTGAGCCGGAAGGTTGAAGCAACCATAAATCAGTGATTTTACCTATAGCATTAACTGTTAATGAAATGATAAGGTCTCCTTCATGATTCTTTTGAAGTGCTTTTTTTGGGTATTTTTGGTTCTTTTTTACGTGCTCTATTAGTTCCCTAGTATATGTACCACTGATAAGATCATTATCAGGAAGGTTATCACTCGTGGAGGCCGCTTCCAACCTATCAATATTATTTGAATCATCAGAATTTGTTAAATTTTCCAGATTTATTTCGTCAACGTCAGTGGGTTTAAGTATATTATCGACTATTAGTTTATCTGTTTTTTTCTCGATTGTATTTTGTTCAAGTGGACTTTCTTTTATTTCGTTTTTAAGACGTTGGTTATCGGCTGGAACCACGAATAAATCAATTGGTTTGATAGCTGAACTATTGAGGTTACTAGCGGTTAAACCGATGTTAACCTTAAATAGTTTTTCTTTGTCTGCTAAGCCTCCATTTGTATCTTTGCTTGTTACGCTGTCGGGTAACTTTGGTTTAAACCCATCAATTAAACTCTGAGTTGAAGAGTCCAGAGCTTTAGACTTATTCTTAATTGGGTTACTTACAATTTTTTTGGCTGTTACACTATTTTTTTTTATACTTGGGTTGACCCTATTTGAGTTAATAGTGTTAGGTTTTTTTTTGTCAAATCTACTCAGTATTGCTACTAAAGATTCGTATTGGCTAATGATTTTTTTCTGCAAATAGTCGGTATTTTTTCCTGTGATACCTATATTAAATAACTTGCTGGGTGGAACACTACCATACCAAGTATTGAGTAAAATTGAGTAAAACTGAGGATTTTGTATTAGTAAAAACAAGCTTCCATTTAAATAAACTTTGGTTCCTTTGTTTGGAATATAAACAAGGCTAATCTCATCGCCAGCCTGCATTGATTGCTTAAATATTTTTGTAAACCGAACGATTTCCTTAGTTAAAGGCTGCCAATGTGATTTTTCATTGTTCATCGCAATTCGTTGCTTCCATAAACGAGCAACTTTACGTGTTGAATAGGCTTGCAAGAACCTCAAACTCATTTTTTTTGTAACGGCTGTGTCGTAAAGTGATTCAAATCTATCTATTTCAGAAGGTGCAAACATAGCGCCTATGAATATCTCATTTCTAAGTTCGCTATGAATTGAGATACCGAATAAATTAAGTGCAGTTCCTTCTAAGTTGTTTGATTCAAGAGCAAATATATTTGATGGTAAAATATGAATAATAAGCAATAAATGTAAGAGTGATTTAATCATTTTAGTGCAATCAAATAGTTTTGATTTTGTTAATTTAAAATGCGAAAAAAACGAAAACATTTTCGTTAAAACTCCGAAATATTAGATTCATATTAATGTTTGGTAAGGCACTTTCATTAAACACTGCAAGAAAATATGACGGAGTTCACAAAATATAATGAAGTTAGCGAAAAACCGTTACTTATAAGTACCTTAAGACGAGATCATATGATGAATAACCTTGATGAAGCAAGCCTTATATAAAAGCATTTGCTTACAATTTCACTCTTCTATATGATAGATAATTGCAAAGACGTTTATTTCACCCTCAGGGCGATAGGCGAGACAGTTATTCATGACAAAATCATCGCAGTAATGCTATAAGATAACAGGGTAAATATTACCTTAAATAATCGATAGATAATCGATAGATAATCAAATGATAACCGCTAAAATAATGCAATCAACTATTTACAAACTGACAAGGGATTGAAATGCTAAATTAGTTTATAAGGTTTTCTCCCTGATGAAAAAAATACTCGTTTACTTCAATGTTGTTTTATTGATCTTGCTTAGCTTTTCCTCGCTTGTTCTGAGTGAAGACTTATCCAGCTATGTACCTCTAAAAAAAGCTAAAATCCTAGACAGGACTTTAATTCCAACCGGACATGGTTTAACTAAGTTTCTAAACAAAGAGTATTATTTAGCTCGTTTTTCAATCGATGAGACCGTTTTTTATGGTTCTATAGACGACTTGATTTATATTGATGCTGCCCGTCGTATGGAGTTTAAGTTTGTTTCAGATAAAGTTTCTGGAAGAACCTTTTGGCGACGATTGTCTCAAGGGATGAAAATTAATAATGAGCGAAAAGCCTTAAAAGATAACTTGGTTTTTGTTAAACGATTGCAGTCTTTTTTTAAACGAAAAATAAAAAAAGGTGATGTCATCCGTTTTGACTATCATCAAGATTTTGGTACGCGTGTTTATCATAATAAACGCTTATTGGGAGAAATTAACGACTTAGGTGAAGTTAGCGATTCTAGAGAATTTTACAGATTTATTGTAAATGTCTGGTTTGGTAATAGACCACCTTCCAATCGTTTCAAAAATGGCTTACTTGGAAGAAACGGTGATGAGTATGCTATTAATTTACAACGACGATTCAACGCTGAATAACTGTTTCCGTATATTCTAATATTTTATAGTTTGGATCTATCCAAACTATTGTGTGCAACTATTGGATCGCTGACTAAATACCTGTATCTTTACTGTTCTTATTTAAATGGTCATTTTTTTGGCCAATCATTAACGTATTACATTAACATTGGAGAGTCATTATGGGCGTACTTGTAGGTCGCGAAGCACCAGATTTTACGGCAGCAGCTGTTTTAGGAAATGGCGAGATTGTCGATAGTTTTAACTTAAAAGAAACTATTAAAGGGAAAATGGCAGTCATTTTCTTTTATCCTCTTGATTTTACTTTTGTTTGTCCGTCTGAATTAATCGCTTTTGACCATCGTTTAAAAGACTTTACGGATCGAGGCGTGGAGGTTATTGGTGTTTCAATTGACTCACAGTTTTCTCATAATGCATGGAGAAATACCGCAATTAATGATGGTGGTATCGGTCAAGTCGGCTATGCCTTAGTCGCCGATGTAAAACATGAGATTTGCAAAGCTTATGATGTAGAGCATCCAACTGATGGTGTTGCATTTAGAGGATCATTTTTAATTGACCAAGAAGGCAACGTACGTCATCAAGTGGTTAATGATTTGCCTTTGGGTAGAAATATTGATGAAATGTTACGCATGGTCGATGCATTAAAATTCCATGAAGAACATGGTGAAGTTTGCCCTGCAGGTTGGACTGAAGGCGATAAAGGAATGGACGCTTCACCTGATGGTGTGGCTAAATATCTTTCTGAAGAAGCTGATAAATTGTAAACCTAACTAGCAATTTGAATCAAAACCGGACTTGTTCCGGTTTTTTTATGCCTAAACTGAGATCCTTGACTAATATTAATAGATTAAGTCGTAATAAATTGAATTGTAATTCATAGGTAGTTTGAGGTTTTCATGTCGTTTTTAGCAACCGCTTTAATAAAAAATCTGTTTCGATTGAGCATTGTGTGTAGTTTTTTATTCGCATTTCAATCTGGTGCTTTTGCTGTGCCAGATAATGTACAAGATGTTTTTGTACGAAATACTTGTTTAGATTGCCATTCGGGAGCTACGGTTTCAGGTAGTTTATCTCTTGATGATGCAACAATATCTGAAGCCTCCTTAATTAACATTGTTTCAAACTGCAGCAATGTTGGTGATATTTTAGTTTATCCTGGAGATATTAATGCGTCTGTTTTACATCAGAAGCTAACAAATGTAGGAATTGCCTGTGGTGGTGTTATGCCTCCAAGTGGAAACTTAATCAGCTCGGCTGATCTTGCTATTATAGATAACTGGATAATCTCAATTGGTTCTGCTCAGCAATTTGGCTTGTTGACGCTTCAAGAAGCAAGTATTGATGTAAATGAGGATCAAACTGAGATTATTTTAACCGTTAATCGAGAGTTAGGTAACCAAGGAATAGTCACAGTTGAATTTATCGCCAGTAGAATTGCAGGAGATTCCGCAGAAAATGGTACCGATTTTACAGAGACTACTGGTACTTTAACTTTCGCTGATGGTGTAACCACGCAGCAAATCACCGTGCCTATAATTGACGACGCCGTATTTGAAGGAACAGAAGTTTTTACAGTTCAGTTAACCGCAGGAAGTGAGACTGGCGGAGCCGTCATTGGGGAACCTAATTTAGCCAAAGTTAATATTAGAGACAATGAATTAGACGTCAACCCCGGTACATTCTTGTTTTCGAGTGTTTCATACAGTGTTGATGAAAATGTGGGCACTGGAACTATTGAAGTAACCATTTTGCGTGTATTTGGCGCAACGGGCGAAGTTTCGGTTACTTATTCAACTTCTGATTCTGCTGCTATTTCTGGTAATGATTATCAGGCAACGACTGGAATCTTGGTTTTCCCTGAGGGCGATAAAAACGAGACGTTTTCCATCACCATTTTAGAAGATGCTATTGAGGAAGAAAGTGAATTTTTTAATTTAACATTAAGTGAACCGACAGGTGAAGCTGTGCTGGGTTCGCCCAACTCGGTTCGAATAACAATCAATGACAATGATGCTGCCGCCGCAGGTGGCGACAATGGAGGTGGTGATGGCGATACTGGCGGAACAGATAATTCTGGTGGAGTGGATATAGTCGCAACAGAAGATTCAGAATTTGAGTCTGCAGGTAGTTTAAGTGACTTATTGCTCTTTTTAATAGGATTATTATTGACTATTCGATACTTAAAACCTGACCTTAATATGAGTGTTGGTAAAAAATAAGCAGTTAACAATATATCAGCTATACTTCAACTATCCTTTTACGTAGCGGTATACGTAATTTTAGCTGTTAGTTGAGGTAATTTTTTATGTCTCTTAGATTTCCAGATGATCCATTTTACCAGTTAATCAGAGATGAGAAAATCAAGGAGTTTAATTTACAACGTGAAACCGTTGACTCAATTGATTTCCATGAATGTGATTTCAGAGGTCTTGATTTAAGAGGGCTGAACGCAGATGGCATTAATTTTGACGGCTGTTATTTCAGAGCGACTGATTTAAGAGGTATAGACTTTAGTAACGCGAGTCTAGACGGTGCAAGCTTAGCTTCAGCGCAAATATCCGGTTGTTTTTTTCCAAAAAATATCAATGCGGTCGAAGTCTACGTATCGGTTGAAAAAGGTATCAGAATGCGTGGTCGATAGCCGAAGCCTGATTATCTCTATAAAAGCCTACCTATTCAATTAGTTGCTACAGACATTTGCTCTTGATTGCTTTAGTATCTCCAAACTAATAATAAATTTATAATTTAAGGGGTTACTTTTGGAAGCTTTTTCTAATTTCATTCTTGCTATTGATGCTTATTTAGGCGGACATTTTCTTTTCCCCTACATTTTGGTAGGAACTGGCCTTTTATTCACAATTTATCTTGGGTTTCCTCAAATACGTTATTTTGCTCATGCCACCCGAATTCTTAGAGGTAAATATACAAAAAAAGATTCCCCAGGAGATACAACTCACTTTCAAGCTTTGACGACGGCACTATCTGGAACCGTTGGTACAGGTAATATTGGTGGCGTAGCGTTAGCTATTTATTTCGGTGGTCCAGCCGCGCTCTTTTGGATGTGGATTACAGCTTTTTTCGGGATGACAACAAAGTTTGTAGAAGTAACACTTTCTCATAAATACAGGGAGAAAACCGCTGATGGAACGATGGCTGGTGGACCAATGTATTTTATGGAAAAGAAATTAAATATGAAATGGTTGGCTGTTATTTTTGCTATAGCGACCGTAGTTAGTTCAATAGGCAGCGGAAACATGCCTCAAATTAATAGTATCGCGGTTGGAATGAAAGCATCGTTCGGTATTGAGAATTGGGTTACGGGACTTGTTCTAGCCGTGATTTTAGGTTTTGTAATTATCGGCGGCATTAAAAGAATCGCTCAAGTTGCTGAAAAGATAGTTCCATTAATGTCACTGATTTATATAGTTGGTGCTATGGCAGTTATTTTTATGAATTTAGATAATATAATCCCATCTTTTTTATCCATTTTTGAGTTCGCTTTTACTGGCTCTGCTGCCGTCGGTGGATTTTTGGGCGCTAGTTTTGTTTACGCTATGGAAAGGGGTGTTAACCGAGGGTTATTCTCAAATGAAGCAGGGCAGGGATCAGCTGCAATCGCTCATGCAAGTGCAAAAGGCGAAGAACCAGCGTCAGAAGGGATGGTTTCTTTATTAGAACCATTTATTGATACAATCATTATTTGTACCATTACTGGTTTAGTGATTTTATCCTCAGGTGTTTGGTCGGAAAAACACCAAAATAATTTTGATAGAACAGATATGGAATATGTTTCGGGAAGTTTCATTGATTCGAATAAAAGGGATATTAGTAAACTATATAGCCACATTAATGGATTAAACGAAATTGAGAGCTTCAATGGAGTAATTGAGGTTGTTAATGGGGTATCTATTACGCAAGGATATACATTAATTGCACTTCGTTCAGTCGCCGAAGAAGTGACTTATTCAACTGAGGAAAAGTTGTTTAACGGAATTGTAGAGATCCAAAACGGTAGTATTGTTAATTCTGATGATTCATTGGTTGTATCAGGGAAGTCTTTAATAAAAGGAGTCACATTAACAACTGAAGCCTTTAAAAGAGGTTTCTTTGGTGATAGTGGGCAATATATTATCTCAATCGGCTTGCTGCTTTTTGCATTTAGTACCGCGATCGCATGGTCGTATTATGGTGACAGAGCAATTACTTATCTATTAGGGCCATCAGCTGTTTTACCCTATAGAGTTGTTTATGTTCTAGCATTTTTTATAGCCGCAGTGATAGATTCTTCAATTATTTGGGATATCGCTCTTGTCACTGTCGCACTAATGACATTGCCAAACTTATTAGGCATTTTATTATTACACAAAGACATGAAGCAAACTGTTGCCGATTATTGGACTAATTTTAAAAAGAACCCTATAGATTAGTAGGCTTTGATGGAAGTGAAAATTAAAATTGTGACTGAGATTAAAATTCAAACAATCGTTTGAAATAGTTGAAAGTGTGGTAAAATAACATGGTCTGACCAGTCATGATCAAAAAAAGGCTCCATCGGAGCCTTTTTTGATCTTTAATAATAACTAGTTATTAAAAAAACACGGTAAAAATATGTCCTATAAAGCCCCGCTAGACGATATGAATTTTTTATTGAAAGATGTATTTGATATTCAAAAAAATCTTGGCAACATTGAAGCCTTTAAAGATTTTGACGAGGAACTTTATTCTGCAGTCCTAAAGGAGTCAGCTAAGTTTTCTGAAAATGTTTTATTTCCTATTAATCGTGAAGGCGATGAAGAAGGCTGTTTGTTTGACAAAGGCAAAGTAACCACCCCAAAAGGTTTTAAAGAAGCATATCAAGAATACGCAAAAGGCGGTTGGCAAGGGCTTTCTGGTGATCCTGAATTTGGGGGGCAAGGTTTGCCAAAAATGTTAAACGTTTTAATTGAGGAAATGGTTTATTCAACTAATACTTCTTTTTGTCTTTATTCAAGCCTAACTTCTGGAGCCTATCATGCGATCCATGCTCATGCCAGCGACGAGTTAAAATCTACATACTTACCTGCTATGCTTGAAGGGCGTTGGGCCGGAGCTATGGGGTTAACTGAATCACACGCAGGTTCCGATTTAGGCATCATTAAAACCAAAGCGCAGGATAACAATGATGGTAGTTATGTAATTAATGGCTCTAAAATGTTTATTACCGGAGGCGAACATGACCTTACCGAAAATATTATCCACCTAGTACTTGCAAAACTACCTGGCGCACCAGATGGACCTAAAGGGATCAGTTTGTTTTTAGTACCTAAAATAATAGTTAATAACGACGGAAGCTTAGGTGAAAAAAATGGGGTCAGTTGCGGGAGTATAGAGCATAAAATGGGGATCAAGGCGAGTGCCACTTGCGTCATGAATTTTGATAATGCTAAAGGTTTTTTAATTGGCAAAGAAAATCGTGGTCTGTTTGCAATGTTTACCATGATGAATTTAGAGCGACTTTCTATCGGTATTCAAGGCGTTGGTTTAGCTGAAACATCTTATCAGCTTTCTAAAAATTACGCTTTAGAGCGAAAGCAAGGAAAGAATGAAAAAGGGGAAGCCACAGCGATTATTCGTCATGCAGATGTAAAACGAATGATATTAGAACAACGCGCTTATACCGAAGCGGGTAGAGCCTTGGCCGTTTATATGGGAATGCAAATAGATAAGCAATACCATCATCCTGATGAAAGTGAACGGGAAAAGTCCGAAAACCGAATGGCTTTTTTAACCCCTGTTGCTAAAGCCTTTTTCACTGATAAAGGGTTTGACGCCTGTAATCATGGCGTTCAAATTTTAGGCGGACATGGCTTTGTAAGAGAATGGGGATTAGAGCAATTGGTTCGAGATGCAAAAATAGGGCAAATCTATGAAGGAACCAACGGGATTCAAGCGCAAGATTTCATGGTTAGAAAAATTTGTTTGGATAAACAAGCTATGCTTTCGGAAATTTATTCTGAAATGGAAGTAACCCTAAATAAAGAGTGTGGATTACCAGAGTTTATTACGATTAAGCATCAGCTAATTGAGCTAAAAGAAGAAGTAGATTCCACAATAGCTTGGTTGAAAGATAATTTTGCTATTCGAGGATATGAGGTACAGGGAGGCGCAACCCAGTTTTTACATGCTTTTGGGCATTTAGTTTACGCTTGGATGTGGTTAGAATTACTTTGTGGTACAAAAAACTCGGAAAACCAGTTATTAATTGAAAGGAAAAAGGTGGCGGCAAGATTTTTCTCTCAACATTTATTACCTCAGGCGTTTGAGCAATGCAGACGTGTAAAAATGGGTTACCAAGATTATATGAATTTGGATGATAGGCATCTGTAAGCACTAAAAAATGCAATTTATCTTTTTGTGAATTAAATTTGGATCTAACAAAATTTTTAATTTGTGACGAGGTTACTATTGGTAAAAAGCTATTTATAAGCTATAGTTAGCGCAACCTCATAAAGAAACTTCTTAAGTTGTCGACGTAACTACATGGTGTTTAACGAGATTTTGTATTTTAAAAAGTCTTTTTTTTACCTAGTCGTTGTTTTTTTATTTGCAAATTGGGCAGATATTGGTCTATAACCTCTATAATTTAAAATAAAAAGTTATATAAAAATTGTCTTCATTCAAATATATGTTTAAGAACATGCAACGGGATTCTCGTATGTTTAAAAAGCTTTTAATAGCCATTTTTTCTAGTTTTGTATTCTTCTCAATCAATGCGTCAGCAGTTGGTTTAGGTGATATTGAACAGTCTTCGGGGCTTAATCAGCCTTTAAAAGCAGATATTAAAATTCTCTCTCCCGGTGATTTGGCGGAATATGAGGTTGTGGCGTCAATCGCTAGCCAAAGCGCATTTGACAAAAGTGGAATTGATAAGCCTTTCTTTTTAAATAAGATTAAATTCAAAACTATTAAAAACAGTCGCGGTGAATTAATCATTAAAGTGACCACTCACGACTCGGTAAAAGAGCCATTTTTAAACTTTTTAATAGAGCTTAATACGCCAGCTCAACAGTTTTATAGAGAATATACATTATTATTAGACCCGCCTATTTTTGAGGAAGTCACAGCATCAACTATCGAAAAAACCAGAAGTGAAGTAGCATCTAAACCCAAACAATCAAACTTTAATTCTCAGAAAAAGCAAAATAACGCGGAGCCTCAAGCTCCGCAAACTAGTTATAACAGTGTTGAAAATGAATCCAAGAGTTATGATGGCAGTCAATATGGTCCGGTATCAAGTACAGATACATTATGGAGTATTGCAAGCAAGGTCAGACCAAGTGAAAATGTTAGTATTCATCAGACGTTAGTCGCCATCTATCGAGCTAATCCAGATGCCTTTTCTAAAGAAAATATTAATAATCTTCTTCGAGGTAAGGTTTTAGATATCCCTTCGGAAGTTTCTATCCAAAATGTACCACAAAGAGCCGCTTTACAAGATGTTGTCATGCAAAATCGACAATGGCGATCCGGCGGTGCAAGAAATATTGTTGATCAAACTGATGGATATCAGTCTGACTCTAATCAAAGTCGCAGAGGTTCAAGGTTAAGTTTATCGACTGCTAATTCAGATGGTAACGCGAATGGATACGGTGCCGACAAAGCTGAAGTAGAAGGCTTACAAAATGAATTAGTCCGCACTCAAGAGAAGTCTGCCACATTACAGGCCGAAAATGATGAGCTAAGAGCGCGACTAGCGGATATTCTAGCAAAAGCTGAAAATACACAACAGAATAACGGTATTGTTGACGTTAATGATGCTGAATTGGCGTTGCTTGCAAAAAATGCAAATGACGAAACTTCTACAGAACAAAATGAATCGGCTATTGATCAGAGTTCTGTAATAGATTTAGCGCAAAGTGATACACTTGAGTCTGAAGTTAATAATGAAAACACTGCTGAAGAAGCGACTCAAGATACGATTAAAGATACGGCCGAAATTAAAACGGACAATAAACCTAAAGTACCATTTCAGCTAGCTAACCCAAAAGAAAAATCATTTTTAAATTCTATCTTAGATAGTGGTGAACTTTTATGGCGTGGAATCGGTGGAATCATTGTTGTTATTTTGTTATTGGTTTTTTGGCGAATGAAAAAGCGTATGGAAGATGATGGTTTTCAAGACGATTTAGTCGCCTCTACAGGCGCGGGCTCTATGGATACAACAGAAATTTTTGAATTACCTGACGTTGGTGATGATATGCTTGTTGAGCTTGATATGGATGATGACGAGGAAAGTTCCGAGCAATCAGGCGAAGCATTTGATCCATTAGGTGAAGCCGATATCTATATAGCTTATGGAAAGATAGACCAAGCAGAAACGTTACTTCTAGAAGCTATTGAAGATAATCCTATCCGTTCCGATTATAAAGTTAAATTAATGGAATGTTATGCGGAAAGTGATAACAAAGAAAGTTTTGAAAAATTAGAAGTAGAAGTCAAAGACGCCGTAGATGCCGATGAGTGGTCAGAACAAATTAATCTGTTAAGAAGTAAAACTTGGGAGAATGACGAGACTGAAACGATGGATGAAGATGAGTTTGATTTACCATCAACGGAAGATATTTTTGGAGATGATGATGAAGACGATTTTGGTATTGACCTATCTGATGATTCTTCTCTAGAGGACGATTCTCTATTAAATGATGTGTCTTCAAAAAGGACTGAGGATGACTTTGGCTTAGATTCTGCTGAAGACGAAGGTGATGAAGAGTCGATTAAGATTGATGATCGTATGGGCGATTTGGATAATTTTGACGAGCTTGATGATAACGATGAATTAGACTTAGATGATTTAGGTTTGGATGATTCTGATTTATATGATTTGAACCTAAGTGAAGCAAGTTTAAATGATAAGGATAGTGTAGATGACACTGAGCAGTCTACAATAGGGACTAATGATGATGAATTTTCGTTAGATTTGGATGAAGAGATTGATTTAGGTAGTGATTTGACAGAACAAGATGTTGAAGAAAGTGATAATGATCTTAGTATTGATATAGACAGTGAAGACGATGTTTCACTTGATATAGATGATGACTTCTACTTTGATGAAGAAGGTGATGAAAGTATTGATTTTGGAGAAACATTAAGTTATGAAATAGCAACAAAGCTAGATCTCGCTAGAGCCTATGTTGATATGGGCGATGTGGATGGTGCGAAAGAAATTCTAGTTGAAGTGGTTGCAGATGGTACTGAACAACAAAAAATCGAGGCTCAGGATTTGATTGATAAGTGTTGAGGAATTAACGTTTTAAACACTTCAATGTGAGACATTAAAAAAGGCGGATTATCCGCTTTTTTTAATGAGAGTAAAAAAAGTTAAAGTTCTAATATTTAAGACAATTCAGATTATTCAATTATAGTAGGATTAACCAAGTATTTTTGCTATGATGCCCGCCCTTTTTAGATAGAAAGTCAGAAATTTTAATGTCATTGATTAGAGGTGATAACCTTAGTCTTAGTTATGGTCCCCAGGTATTGTTGGACAATGCTTCTTTTGTGGTGGAAGAAAGACAAAAGATTTGTTTAATTGGTCGCAATGGAACTGGAAAATCAACGCTTCTGAAATTAATCAATGAGGAAGTGATGCCTGATGACGGGATAATTAATCGCTCTCACCATCATAGAATTGGATTTCTACCGCAAGCTTTACCAGCTAAAACCCAGCAATCTATTCGAGAATTTGTTGAGTCAGGACTAGCTGATGTTATCGCCTGGGTCGATGAATATCAAGATTTAATCGTAAAAGATTGCATGTCACCGAAACTAGAATCTTTAGAAGAAAAAATTACTGCTTTTGAAGGTTGGGCCGTTGAGCAAAGAGTCTCTCAAACATTGTCTAAGTTATCTTTAGATGGTGAGTTGAAAATGGAAAACTTATCTGGCGGTTGGCGAAGAAGAGCTGCTTTAGCCAAAGCTTTGGTTCAAAACCCAGCTCTACTCATATTAGATGAGCCGACCAATCATCTCGATCTATCGAGCATTCAATGGTTAGAAACTCAACTAGTCTCATTTAAAGGTGCATTATTATTTGTATCTCATGATCGCCATTTCGTCAATAAAGTCTCGGACAGAATTATCGAATTAGATCGCGGTCACTTAAGGACTTATCCAGGGAATTACCAAGCTTATTTAGAAATTAAAGCACAGCAGTTAAAAGATGAAGAAAAAACAAATTCTGAGTTTGATAAACGTCTGGCTAATGAAGAAAAGTGGATTAGACAAGGCGTTAAAGCCAGAAGGACAAGAAATGAAGGAAGGGTACGTGCTCTTAAAAAGATGAGACAAGCTCATTCAGAGCGTCGAAACCAAGTAGGTAAATCGAATTTCAATGCGTCTGTTTCAACTCAAAGTAGTAAAATAGTCGCTTCAATGGAAGCATTACAAGTTGGATTTAACTCTCCTTTAAACTTACCATTTACCTCGAACATTCAAAAAGGCGATAAGATTGGTGTTTTGGGTAATAACGGTTGTGGAAAAACAACCTTCATTAAGACGCTCCTAGGTGACATTCCTCCATTGTCTGGTGAGTTAAATACTAGTGAAAATATTGAAGTTGCCTACTTTGATCAGCTAAGAGATGGCATTGACCTGCAGAAATCTGTTTCGGACAATTTATCGGATGGTAAAGATTTTGTCATTGTTGATGGTCAAGAAAAACATGTAATTAGCTATATGGCTGATTTTAATTTTACTGCTGACAGAGTCAGAGCTCCAGCTCACTCATTGTCCGGCGGAGAAATTAATCGACTATTATTGGCTAAACTTTTCACTCGTCCAGCTAACTTATTTGTTCTCGATGAACCGACCAACGATTTAGATGTTGAGACGCTTGAAATATTGGAACAAATGTTGGTCGAAATTACGTCGACAGTGATTATTATAAGCCATGATCGCGTGTTTTTAGATAATTGCTGTAGTGACTTGTTAGTTTTTGATAATGAATTACCGATTCAAGACGAAGATTTAGTGGCCTACGCTGAATCTAATCGACCTGAAAACGAAAAATTGTTTCAAATTATCGAAATTGTTGGCGGTTATCAGGATTGGATTAAATATTATAATGCTCATTTGCCAAGTATTTCAAAAAGTAATACAAATAGTAAAAAAAACGCATTGAAGCAAGGCTCGCCTAAAGCTGTAAAAAAAAGCCTTACCTTCGCAGAAAAATCACAGCTTGAAAAACTTCCCAAAGTTATTGAAACGTTAGAAGTGAAGGTTGCGGAATTGGAGGCAAAACTCGCAATGCCAGGTTTTTATGATGACCGAGCAGAGTCTGATAAAGTTTTAAAAGAGATAGAAAATGCAAAAAGCGAATTAGAGAAAGACTATAAATTATGGGACTCTCTTGACGGATAATAAGGTTATAATTGTCAGAAGATAAGTATTCAGCTATACGACGCCATTTTATTAAAGTGTTATCAACACTTGAGTTCCAGTAAAACTCATTCAAAGTACGATAAATTAAAGGTTATTTAAACCAATAGGTTAGAGATATGAAATTAGCAACGTTAAAAAACAATACGCGAGATGGTAGCCTGATTGTCGTTAGCCAAGATTTAACAAAAGCTGTCAAAGTCACAAATATTGCTAATACAATGCAAAATCTATTGGATAATTGGAAAGATATAGCGCCAAAACTAGAAACTATTTATGCTGAACTAAACAATAATGAAATTGATACTGTCTTTGATTTTGTGCAAACCGATTGTGAATCACCTTTACCAAGAGCTTATCAATGGGCAGATGGCAGTGCGTATGTTAATCATGTTGAACTAGTTAGAAAAGCTAGAAATGCAGAAATGCCTGAAACTTTTTGGACAGATCCTTTAATGTACCAAGGAGGCAGTGATGCATTTATTGGGCCTCGTGATGATATTGTGATTGAATCAACCGAATTTGGTATCGATATGGAATCCGAAATTGCAGTAATCGTTGATGACACGCCAATGGCCGCAACGCCTGGCCAAACCGAGAAAACAATCCGATTATTGATGTTGGTTAATGATGTATCGTTAAGAAATTTAATTCCGGGAGAATTAGCGAAAGGATTTGGTTTTTTTCAAAGTAAACCTTCTAGTGCATTTTCTCCAGTTGCAGTAACACCAGATGAGCTTGGCGAACGATGGGACGGAAAAAAATTACACTTACCTTTGGTAACTCATTTAAATGGAAATTTATTTGGCGAGCCAAATTGTGGTGTGGATATGACTTTTGATTTTCCGACTATTATTGCTCATGCAGCTAAAACTCGTCCTTTAGGTGCCGGCGCTATTATTGGCTCAGGTACTATTTCAAATGTTGACCGTTCTAGTGGTTCCAGCTGTTTAGCTGAGAAACGTATGTTAGAAATCATTGAATCGGGTAAGCCTACAACGCCGTTTATGCAATTTGGCGATCAAGTTCGAATTGAAATGTTTAATGATCAAGGAAACTCTATTTTTGGTGCTATTGAGCAAACGGTTGTAGAATATAAACCTGATATTTCGGCTGGTACAGCAACTGAAAAATTTGAGTTGTAAGGACGCGGATGATTACTTTGTATGGCTATTGGCGCTCTACCGCTGCATATAGAGTTAGGATAGCGCTCAACCTAAAGAAGATTGATTATAGTCAAGTTTCTGTGCATCTTGTAA